>Ga0075421_100000251_pt1 | contig 51779 bp, 45 predicted proteins | sample SoiMetdeltSBSDD5_FD_75292 | JGI IMG/M metagenome (GOLD analysis project Ga0075421, IMG submission 75292) | Bulk soil microbial communities from a Populus tree surrounding site in Tennessee, USA - Soil MetaG P. deltoides SBSDD5 | ecosystem: Environmental > Terrestrial > Soil > Tree plantation... | reverse complement strand
AACGCGCGGGCGGCGGGCAGGGCCCGGGGGCACGTCCGCGGCGAATGCTGTACTGAGCAAAGCGGATGTGCCCCCGGGCCCTGCCCGCCGCCCGCGCTTGCCGTCGCGCCCCCTGCCCCTCCTCCGCCTCACCCGCCGGCTACTTCGGCACCACCTGGTAGATCATGAACGACCGCACCGCCGCGCTCATGGGATACGGAAGCTCGCCCTTGGCTCCGAACCACTTGTCGTAGATCTCGAAGTATCTCCCGGACTCGATGCCCTCCATGAGCCCGGCGTTCACGACCGCGCGAAAGTCGGCATCGCCCTTTCGCATCGCCATGCCGTACGGCTCGTAGGAGAAGAACTCCCCGACGATGTCCCACTGGGCGGGATTCGGCGCCTTGGACTTCAGCCCGGCGAGCTGGATCCCGTCGTTGGTATAGGCGTCGACCTGGCCCTGCAGCAGAGCCTGGAAGGCCGCCGGCTGGTCCGGGAACTCGCGCAGCTGGGCCTTGGACGCCTTCTCGCGAATGATGCGCGCGTTGGTCGAGCCCTGCTGCGCGGCGATGCGCTTGCCGTCGATGCTCTGGATGCCCTTGACGGGGCTGCCCTTCTTCACGAGGAACTGCGCCCCGGTGACGAAGAAGGTGATGGAGAAGTCCACGCTCTCGCGCCGCGTGCGCGTGTCTGTCATCGTCCCCGCGATCAGATCCACGGCATTGGACGTGAGGAGGGGGATGCGGGTCGGCGGGGTCGACTCCTTCTTCTCGACCTTGATGGGCTTGCCGATCTTCTTCTCGATGGCGGGCTTGACCAGCTCTTCCACGAGGTCGATGGAGAAGCCCACCCACTCGTTCTTGGCGTTGACGTAGGCGAACGGCGGCGAGCCGGTTCGGGTGCCGATGGTCAGCACACCCGACTGGGTGATCTTCTCGAGGGTGCCGGCCGTCTGCGCCGGCGCGGGGGCGACCCCGGCGGCGAGAACGACGAGGGCGAGCACCAGTGCCAGTAACGTCTTCATGCGTTGCCTCCTTGGAGCGTGTGAGCGTTAGTGGGACAGGATCTTGGACAGGAAATCCTTCGCCCGCTCCGAGCGGGGCGCGGCGAAGAACGACTCCGGCGGCTGCACCTCCACGATCTGGCCGGCGTCCATGAACACGACCCGGTGCGCGACCCGCCGGGCGAAGCCCATCTCGTGGGTCACCACCATCATGGTCATGCCCTCACGCGCGAGGTCGGTCATGACCTCGAGCACCTCGTTGATCATCTCGGGATCGAGCGCCGAGGTGGGCTCGTCGAACAGCATGATCTTCGGCTGCATGGCGAGCGCGCGCGCGATGGCCACGCGCTGCTGCTGCCCGCCCGACAGGTTGGCCGGGTACTTGTCGGCCTTGTCGGGAATGCGCACGCGCTCGAGCAGGGCGCGCGCGATCTTCTCGGCCTCCGCGGCCGGCAGACCCTTCACCTTCACGGGGGCGAGGGTGATGTTCTGGAGCACGGTCATGTGGGGGAAGAGGTTGAAGGACTGGAACACCATGCCCACCTCGGCGCGCAGGCGGGAGAGATCGACGGCGGTGGCGGTCACGGACTTGCCGTGCACGCGGATCTCGCCCTTCTGGATGGGCTCGAGCCGGTTCACGCAGCGGATGAGCGTGCTCTTGCCCGAGCCCGAGGGCCCGCACACGACGATCACCTCGCCGGCGGCGACCTCCAGGCTCACGTCCACGAGCACGTGGAGCGGTCCGAACCACTTGTCGACGTCGTGAAACTCGATGGCGGGGGCCATGCCTACTCGATAACTATGAGGACGTCGCCCGGGTTCACCGCCTGTCCGGCCTGCACCCGGATCTCCTTGACGGTGCCCTCGCCGGAGGCCCGGAACTCGTTCTCCATCTTCATCGCCTCGAGGATGACGAGCCCATCGCCCGCCCGCACGCGCTGGCCCACCGTCACCTCGACCAGCACCACCCGCCCCGGCATGGGCGCCTTGAGCACCTGCCCGCTCGCCCCCGCGGCGCCGCCCCGGGTGCGGATGAGATAGCGCGTCTCTTCCTCTACGCGGATCCGGTACGTCTCGCCGTCCACGTGCACGACCGCCACCCCGTCGACCTCGGTGACGTCGGCGACGGTGGAGACGCCGTCGATGACGAGGGACCAGAGCCCTTCGCCCACCGGGCGGGCGTCGACCTCGAGGGTCGTCCCCTCCAGGCGCACGCTATAGCGGCCCCCCTCCCCCTGCACCTCGATGGGGACGATCGCCCCGCCAAGCTCCGCCTCGAACTTCATCGCGGCCGAGGCCACGAGCGGCCGGACTGCTTCCAGGCGCTGGGGGCCGGCCCGGAGGGCGCGGGCGCGCGGCGGCCGGCCGCCTCGTACGCGGCGAGCGCGGCGGCGACGAGGGCAAGCCGGCGGCGGGAGCCCTCGGCGGGCGCGGCGGCGAGCAGGCGCTCCATGAAGCCCGTATGGAGCCGGCCCGCCGCGAATTCCCCGTCGGCCATGATCCGCTCGAGCACGGGAATGGTGCTGTGGACGCCGGTGATGCGGTACTCGCCGAGCGCGCGACGCATGCGCGCGATGGCGGCGTCCCGATCGGGTCCCCACACGATGAGCTTAGCCATGAGCGTGTCGTAGAAGCGCGGCACGGTGGCGCCGGCGTAGACGCCGGAGTCATCGCGCACCCAGGGGCCGCCGGGCGCGCGCAGGCCGCTGATGCGGCCGGGCGAGGGCACGAAGCCCTCGAAGGGATCCTCGGCGTTGATCCGGCACTCGATGGCCCAGCCGCGCCAGGTCACGTCGTCCTGGCCGAACGCCAGCTTCTCGCCCGCCGCGATGCGGAGCTGCTCCTTGACGAGGTCGCGCCCCGTCACCAGCTCGGTGACGGGATGCTCCACCTGCAGGCGCGTGTTCATCTCGAGGAAGTAGAACTCGCCTCGCCGGTCCACCAGGAATTCCACGGTGCCGGCGTTGACGTAGCCGACGGCGGCGGCGAGCCGGCACGCCGCCTCGCCCATCGCCTGCCGCTTCTCGGGGGTCATCGCCGGCGACGGCGCCTCCTCCACCAGCTTCTGGTGGCGACGCTGAATGGAGCACTCGCGCTCGCCCAGGTGGAGCACGGTGCCGTGGGCGTCGGCGAGCACCTGGATCTCGATGTGGCGCGGCTCCTCGACGTAGCGCTCGATGTACACGGAGGCGTCGCCGAAGGCCCCGCCCGCCTCGCTGCGGGCGGCGCGAAGCGCGCCCGACAGGTCGCCGGGCGCGCGGACCAGCCGCATGCCCTTGCCGCCGCCGCCCATGGCGGCCTTGATCATGACGGGATAGCCGACCGCCGCCGCCACCCGCGCGGCCTCCGCGTCGTCGGTGACCGGCGCCTCCGTGCCGGGCACGACCGGCACCCCGAGCCGGATGGCGGTGCGCCGCGCCGCCACCTTGTCGCCCATGGCGCGGATGGCGGCGGGCGGCGGCCCGATGAAGACGAGCCCGGCGGCCGCACAGGCCTCGGCGAAGGCGGCGTTCTCGGCGAGGAAGCCGTAGCCCGGGTGCACGGCCTCCGCCCCGCGAGCCTGCGCCGCCGCCACGATCCGATCCATGGCGAGATAGCTCTCGGCGGGGGCGGGCGGCCCGATGCACACGGCCTCGTCGGCCATCAGCACGTGGAGCGACTCGCGATCGGCCTCCGAATAGACGGCCACGGTCGCCACGCCGAGCTCGCGGCAGGCCCGGATGACCCGCACCGCGATCTCGCCGCGATTGGCGATGAGGACTTTCCCGAAGGGCGGCGTCACGACCCGGAATGATAGCAGGGGCGACACGGGCGCGGCAACGCGCGGGCGCCCCCCGCCATCAGGGTCCCAGCTGCTTCAGCGCGTCCTCGAGGAAGGAGACATCCACCACGTCCTTCACGGGGAGCGCCTCCTTCATGAAGCCGTGGGTCACCCACCACTTGATCTGCTTGTCGATGTCCGGCACGAGCAGGCGGCCGTTGCGGTCCTGATAGGGGAACCCGAGCTTGATGATCTCCGGCTTCGCCCCCGTGTAGCGCGCGGTGATGTCGACGACCTCCTCGTAGCCGGCGCCGGGCGCCACGCGGCCGTCTTTCTGGACGAGGGCGGCGTCGTAGTAGTGGCGGGACGCTTTCGCATAGCCCTTCATGAAGGCCACCGCCTTCGCGCGGTCCGCGGCGAAGGCTTTCGAGTAGAAGATCGCCGCGATTTGCCAGGGATACAGATCGCCGGCCCAGGCGATGATCTTGCCGAAGCCCTGCGCCTCCGTCGCGCCCGGGAAGGGCTGGGGCACGAGGATGGCGTCCACCTGCTTGCCCTTGAGCGCTTCCACCGTCGCCGGCATGGCCTGCAGGGGGACGATGCGCACGTCGCCGAGCGCGAGCCCTTCCTTCTCGAGGATGTTGCCGATGTGGAAGTGGAAGGTGGAGCCGAGCTGGGTCACCCCGATGGTGCGCCCCTTGAGATCGCGGATCCCCTTCACCTTGCCGGACTCCCACAGCTCCTTCTGGACGACGATGCCCACGAGGGGAAAGCCGGGCCACTCCCGGCCCTTGTCGGCCACGATCCACAGCTTCTCGCCCTGGAGCACGATGTTGTAGAGCGCGGCGGTGAGGCCGGTGGCGCCGACGTCGAGCTGGCCCGTGGCGAGCGCCGTCGCGATGGGGGCCGCCGCCTGGAAGTACACCAGCTCCGGCTCGACGCCGAATTCCTTGAAGAAGCCCTTCTCCACGCCAACGAAGATGGGCGCCGAGGACGTCAGCTTCAGGACGCCGACCTTGACCTTGGTCTGCGCCGGCGCGGCCGCGGCGGAGAGAAGGAGTAGGAAGCCCAGCAGGACGGCGAACAGGCGCGGCATGGCGTCTCCTTTGATGAGTCGTTGGCCTACCGTATCACGCGGTCGCCCGCTAGCCCTCGCGCCAGGGAATGACCACCCGCTCGAGCGCCGCAAGGCCCCAGTGCGAGAGGACGCCCAGCGCGGAGAGCAGGACGATGCCCACCATGAGCTTGGTCGTGGCCATGAGGTTCGCGGCGTTGAGCACGAGGAAGCCGATCCCCGATTCCACCGCGATCATCTCCGCGGCGACGAGCAGGAGAAGCGCGGTGCCCGCGCCCAGCTTCAGCCCTGCGAAGACCATGGGCAGCGTCGAGGGCACGATCACCTTTCGGATGACGCTCCAGCGCCCCGCGCCGAACGCCACCGCCGCCCGGAGGAGGACGGGGTCGACCTGCCGCGCGCCCGCGTAGGTGTTGAGGGCGAGGGGGAAGAAGACGCCGAGCGCGATCACCGCCACTTTCGAGGGCTCGCCGATCCCCAGCCAGAGGATGAGCAGGGGCAGGAGCGCGATCTTGGGTATGGGGAAGGTCGCGGCGATGAGGGGCGTCCCCACCGCATCCGCCACCGAGAACACACCCACCGCCACTCCCACCGCGATGCCCGCCGCGCCGCCGATCACGAACCCGAGGACCAGGCGTTTGAGGCTCGCCGCGAGATGGACGAGGAGCTCGCCGGACCCGAGCATGTCGCCGGCCTCGCGCAGCACGCCCAGCGGCGACGGCAGGAACAGCGCCGGGACCCAGCCGGCGCGGCAGAAGAGCTCCCAGACGACGACGGCGCCGAGCAGCGCGCCAAGCCGCAGCCCGCGATGCTCGCGGCGGGCGAGGAAGCGCGTGCGGTCCTCGACGGGGAGGCGGGGCATCGTCACTTCTGCCCCTCGACGAGGGCGGCCGCCGCCTGCGCGCGGATGAGGCCCCAGATCCGGTCGGCGGTGACGACGAAGCCGGGATCGCCCAGCATGGCCTCGGTGCGCGGGCGGGGCAGCGCCACCGGCACCGAGGCGAGCACCCGGCCGGGCCGGCGCGAGAGCACCAGCACGCGGTCGGCCATGAACACCGCCTCCTGGATGTTGTGCGTGACGTAGAGAATCGTCTTGCGGGTCCGCTCCCAGACCTCGAGCAGCTCCTCCATCATCAGCGTGCGCGTCTGGGCGTCGAGCGCCGAGAAGGGCTCGTCCATGAGCAGCACCGCGGGGTCGACCGCCAGCGCGCGCGCGATGCCCACCCGCTGCCGCATGCCGCCCGAGAGCTGATGCGGGTAGCGGTCCTCGAAGCCGCCCAGACCCATCTGCTCGATGTGGCGGCGGGCCCGGACCGCGCGTTCGGAGGCGGGCACCCCGAGCTCCTCGAGGCCCAGCTCCACGTTCGCGCGGGCGGTGCGCCACGGAAAGAGCGCGAACTCCTGGAAGACGGTGGCGGTCAGCGGCTGCCCGGCGCGCCGCTCCCCCTCGAAGTAGACGCCGCCGGCGGAGCCCGGCAGGAGGCCCGCGATGATCCCGAGCAGGGTGGACTTCCCGCAGCCGGACGGGCCGAGGATGGCGAGGAACTCCTCGGGCTCGGCGACCAGGCTGATGTCCTCCAGGGCCGTCACCGCGCGGCCGTCCCGGCCGGAGTAGATCTTGCCGAGACGCTCCACGACGACGCGCACGGCTAGAGGCGCGGCGCGAGGTCGGCCGCGAATCGCTCGAGCTGCTCCTCGTCGTCGAAGACGGGATTGAGCATGAGCATGCCCGCGCCCGCCGCCACCACCGCCCGGAGCCCCTCCGCGCACTCCTCCACCGAGCCCCACACGGAGACCTCCTCGGCGAGCTGGGGTCGGTGGTAGAAGGCGCCGAACCACTCGGTGAGCCGGCGCGCCGCCCGGCCGCGGTCTGGATCCACGGCGATGTACACGCGCTTGGCCACGGGGAACGCGGCGGGATCGCGGCCGGCCTCGCCGAGCACGCGGCGGAGGAGCGCGACCTCCTCCGCGAACTTGGCGGTCGACAGTGACCCCGCGCCCATGAACGCGTCGCCGAGCACCGCGGCGCGTCGCAGGGCCGCCGGATGATGCGCGCCGAACCAGATGGGCGGGTGCGGGCGCTGGCGCGGCTTGGGCTCCATGGGCAAGTCCTTGAGGCGATAGAACTCGCCCTCGAACGTCACGCGCGGCTCCGTCCAGAGGCGCTTCATCAGCCGGATCCCTTCGGCGAATCGGGCGGCGCGGCGCTCCGGGGAAAGCCCGAAGGCGGGATAGACGGCGCTGGAGCCGCCGAGCCCGACTCCCACGTCGAGCCGCCCAGCGGAGAGCTGATCGAGAGTGGCGAGGCTCTTGGCGGTGTGCACGGGGCTCCGGAGCGCGGTGAGGAGCACGGCGGCGCCCAGCCGCAGCCGCGTCGTCGCGGCCGCCGCGTAGCTCAGCAGCTCGACCGGCTCGAGGCTCGCGACCGTGCCCACTACTTGCTCGACCACCCACGCGCCGGTGAAGCCGAGGGCTTCGGCGCGGGCCAGATAGCGGCGGATGCGCTCCGGGTCCACGGGCCCGGTCTGGGGGATGGAGACGGCCAGCGGGACGCGACTCTTCACGGTCAGTCCTCCCCTCGCCCGCGGAGACGGGCGGTGAGCGCGGCCACGAAGTCGTCCGGGCGGCCCGGCGAGATCACCACGAGGCCCCTCCGCGTGTGCAGGTAGACGAGGTCGCGCGTGTTGGTGATGGCGAGATAGTGCAAGCCGGTGCGCGGATTCCAGCGGAGCCCGTGAGAGCCGAACAGCGCGTTGAGCCCGAGGGCGAGCAGGCCGCCGATGGGCCGGGGCGTCCGGTCCACCGCCTGAATCGTCGAGTAGGGGAGCCGGCGCGGGAGCCAGCGCCGCTCCAGCCGGACGCCGCGCGCCTCGAGCGTATAACCGGCGGGAGAGAGGCCCTGGACCGCCCACACCACGCCCAGGAACGGCAGGGGAAAGATCGTGAGGAGGAGGTCGCCCGTCGCCGCCACCAGGGCCACCGAGAGGAGAAACGGGACCAGCACGCCGAGGCCGATCCCGAACACGCCCGCGATCACCCGCTGCCGCGTTCCCAGCGACGCGGAGAACGACTCGTCCGTCCGGGTCTCGCGCCCCACGCGGCAGCGCTATCTCGCGTGGATCTCGTGGGGGCCGAAGAAGTACGGGATTTCGAAGGCGGCCGACTCGGGCGAGTCGGAGCCGTGCACGGCATTGGCTTCGATGGAGCTGGCGAAATCCTTGCGAATGGTCCCCGCCGCCGCCTTGGCAGGATCGGTGGCGCCCATGAGGTCGCGCAGCCGCGCGATCGCGTTGTCGCCCTCGAGCACCATGGGGACGACCGGCCCCTGGGTCATGAACGCGCAGAGGCTGGCGTAGAAGGGCCGCGCCTTGTGCACGGCGTAGAAGCCCGCCGCCTGCTCGGCGGTGAGCCGCACGAGCTTGGCGGCGAGCACCTTCAGACCGGCGGCCTCGAAGCGCGCGATGATCTGGCCGATCGCGTTTCGCGCGACGGCGTCGGGCTTGATGATGGTGAGGGTTCGCTCGATGGCCATGGCTCCCCTATTTCTTGCCGAGCACACGGGCGACGGTGGCGCCCATGTCGGCGGGACTCTTGACGGTGGTGATGCCGGCGGCGTCCATCGCCTTCATCTTCTCGGCGGCGGTGCCCTTGCCCCCCGCGATGATGGCGCCGGCGTGCCCCATGCGGCGGCCGGGCGGCGCGGTCTGGCCGCAGATGAAACCGATCACCGGCTTGGTGACGTGCTGCTTGACGAAGGCGGCGGCCTCTTCCTCGGCGGTGCCGCCGATCTCCCCGATCATCATGATCGCGGTGGTGGCGGGATCGGCCTGGAAGAGCGTGAGCACGTCGATGAAGTTGGTGCCGTTGACGGGGTCGCCCCCGATGCCCACGCAGGACGACTGGCCGAGCCCGCGCTGGGTGAGCTGGTGGACGACCTCGTAGGTGAGCGTACCGCTGCGCGACACCACGCCCACGCTGCCGACCTTGTGGATGTGGCCCGGCATGATGCCGATCTTGGCCTGGCCCGGCGTGATAAGGCCCGGGCAGTTGGGGCCGATCAGCCGGCTGGAGGTCCGCGCGAGGAACGCCTTCGCGCGGACCATGTCCGCGACCGGCACGCCCTCGGTGATGCACACGACGAGCGGCACGCCGGCGGCGGCCGACTCCATGATGGCGTCGGCGGCGGCAGGCGGGGGCACGAAGATCAGCGCGCAGTCCGCGCCGGTGGCCTTCACGCAGTCCGCCACCGTGTTCCACACCGGAAAGCCCTCGTGGGTGGTGCCGCCCTTGCCCGGCGTCACCCCGCCCACGACCTGGGTGCCGTACTCCTTGCACCGGGCGGCGTGGAAGGCGCCTTCCTTGCCGGTGATGCCCTGCACGAAGACCTTGGTGCGCCGGTCGACGAGGATGCTCATGGCTGGCGGGCCGCCTTCGCGAGGGCGACGGCCTTCGCGGCGCCCGAGCCCATGTCCTCGGCCATCACAAGCGACAGGCCCGACTCCGCCAGCATCTTCTTGCCCTGCTCGACATTGGTCCCCTCCGCCCGCAGGACCACCGGCAGCGTGAGTCCGAGCTTCTTGACCGCGGAGATGATGCCCTCCGCGAGCCGGTCCACTCTGAGGATGCCCCCGAAGACGTTGATGAACACCGCCTTCACGCTCGGGTCGGACGACAGGATGCGGAAGGCGTTCTCGATCTGCTCGGGCGAGGCGCCGCCGCCCACGTCCAGGAAGTTGGCGGGCTCGCCTCCCGCCAGCTTGATGATGTCCATGGTGGCCATGGCGAGGCCGGCGCCGTTCACCATGCAGCCGACATTGCCGTCCAGCTTGATGTAGTTGAGGCTGTATTTCGAAGCCTCGACGTCGAGCGGGGTCTCCTCGTTGATGTCGCGCAGGGCCACCACGTCCTTGTGGCGGTAGAGGGCGTTGTCGTCGAAGTTGAGCTTGGCGTCGAGCGCCATCACCCGCCCATCCTTCGTGACGACCAGGGGGTTTATCTCCACCAGCGAGCAGTCCTTGTCCAGATACACCCTGAAGAGATTGAGGATCAGAGCGACGCCGGCCTTGAACTGGTCGCCGCTCAGGCCGAGGCCGTAGGCGAGGTTGCGCGCCTGGAAGCCCTGGAGGCCCAGCGCGGGATCCGCCCACTCCCGGATAATCTTCTCCGGGTGGCTGGCCGCGACCTCCTCGATGTCCATCCCGCCGGATTGCGACGCCATCACGGCATGCTGGCCCCGCGCTCGGTCGAGCGTGATCGAGAGGTAGAGCTCGCGCTCGATCGGGGAGGCCTCCTCGATCAGGACCTTGAGGACCTTGATGCCCTCGGGAGGCGTCTGCGGCGTCTTCAGCATCATGCCGAGGATCTGCCCGGCCGCCGCCTCGGCGCCGGCGGCGTCGGCCGCGAGCTTCACACCACCGCCCTTGCCGCGGCCGCCCGCGTGGATCTGGGCCTTCACCACCACCTTGCCGCCGAGGCGCTGGGCGATGGCCCGCGCCTGTGCGGGTGTGTCGGCCACCTCGCCGTTCGGCACGACGACGCCGAACTCGTGCAGGATGGCCTTACCTTGATACTCGTGTATTTTCAATGCTTTGGTTACTTACCCGTAAGCTTCCGGGCGAGCCAGACCAGGGGATCGTACTTCTCCGTGATCACGCGCTCCTTCAGGGGAATGAGGGCGTTGTCGGTGATGTGGATGTGCTCGGGGCAGACCTCGGTGCAGCACTTGGTGATGTTGCAGAAGCCGAGCCCGGCCTTGGCCTGAGCCAGCTCGAGGCGGTCGTGGCTGTCGAGCGGGTGCATCTCCAGCTCGGCGATGCGCATGAGGTAGCGCGGTCCCGCGAAGTGCTGCTTGTTCTCGGGATGGTCGCGGATGACGTGGCAGACGTTCTGACACAGGAAGCACTCGATGCACTTCCGGAACTCCTGGCTCCGCTCCACGTCCTCCTGCCACATGCGCCGGGTGCCATCGGCTTCCTTGGGGCCCGGCTTGAAGGCCGGGATCTCCTTGGCCCGCTCGTAGTTGAACGAGACGTCGGTGGCAAGGTCGCGGTAGATCGGGAACGTCTTGACGGGCGCTACCGTGATGGTCTCGCCCGACTGGAAGGTATCCATGCGGGTCATGCACATCAGCCGGGGCTTCCCGTTGATCTCCGCGCTGCACGAGCCGCACTTGCCCGCCTTGCAGTTCCAGCGGCAGGCGAGGTCACCGGCCTGGGTGGCCTGGAGCGTGTGGATCACGTCCAGCACCACCATGCCTTCCTGCGACGGCACCTGGTACTCGCGAAAGGCGCCGCCCTTGGCGTCGCCGCGCCAGACCTTCATCGTCACCATGGTGGCGGCCATTACTTCTTCTCTCCGAGGAGCGCCTTGAGCTCGGGCGGCAGGGGGGGAATGGGCTCGATGGCCACGCCGAGGCTGCCGGCGGAGCGGCGGATGACGACATTGACGGTGCCGAAGCGATCGTCGGCGAACGGGTAGTCGTCGCGGGTGTGGCCGCCGCGGCTCTCCTTGCGCTCGAGCGCGCCCAGCGTCACCGCCTCGGAAACCGACAGCATCGAGTGGAGGTCCAGGGCAAGGTGCCACCCCGGATTGAAGGCGCGGCCGCCCTCGACCTTCACCCGTCCCAGACGCTGCTTCAGCACCGCGATCTCCTCCAGCGCCTTCCGCAGCTCGCCCTCGGTGCGGATGATGCCGACCAGGGCCTGCATGCACTCCTGGAGGTCCGAGTGAATGGCGTAGGGGTTCTCGCTACCCTTGCTGTCGAACGGCGAGAGCAGCGCGCGCACCGCCGCCTCCACATGGCCGGCGTCCAGCGCCGGCGCTGCCTTGAGGCCCTTCGCGTAGTCGGCCGCGGCCACACCCGCGCGCCGGCCGAACACCACGAGGTCGGACAGCGAGTTGCCGCCGAGCCGGTTGGCGCCGTGGAGCCCACCCGCCACCTCACCCGCCGCGTAGAGGCCGGGCACGCGGGTGGCCGCGGTCTCCGCCTCCACGCGCACGCCGCCCATGATGTAGTGGCAGGTGGGCCCGACCTCCATCGCGTCCTTGGTGATGTCCACCCCCGCCAGCTCCTTGAACTGGTGGTACATGGAAGGCAGGCGCTTGCGGATGTAGTCCGCGGGCCGGCGGCTCGCGATGTCGAGGAGCACGCCGCCGTGCGGGGTCCCCCGCCCCGCCTTCACCTCGGAGTTGATGGCGCGGGCCACCTCGTCACGGGGCAAGAGATCGGGGGTCCGGCGGTTGTTCTTCTTGTCCTCGTACCAGGCGTCCGCCTCTTTCTCGTTATCCGCCGTCTCGCTCTTGAAGAACTCGGGGATGTAATTGAACATGAAGCGCGTGCCCTCGGTGTTCTTGAGGGTTCCGCCGTCGCCCCGCACCCCTTCCGTCACGAGGATGCCGCGCACCGAGGGCGGCCACACCATGCCGGTGGGATGGAACTGGATGCACTCCATGTCGATCAGCTCGGCCCCGGCGTCGAGGGCCAGCGTCATGCCGTCGCCGGTGCACTCCCAGGAGTTGGAGGTGTACTTCCACGCCTTGCCGACGCCCCCGGTGGCGAGGACCACCGCCTTGCACTTGTAGGCCACCAGCTCGCCGGTGGCGCGGAGGTAGCCCACCGCGCCCGCGACCCGGTCGCCGTCCTTGATGAGGCGCTGGACGTTCACCTCCATGTGCACGTCGATGCCGAGCGCCACCGCGCGCTGCTGGAGGGTGCGGATCAGCTCGAGCCCGGTGCGGTCGCCCACGTGGGCGAGCCGGGCGTAGCGGTGCCCGCCGAAGTCCCGCTGGGAGATGAGCCCGTCCTTGGTGCGGTCGAAGAGGGCGCCCCACTCCTCCAGCTCGAGCACCCGGTCCGGCGACTCCTTGGCGTGCAGCTCCGCCATGCGCCAGTTGTTGAGGAGCTTGCCGCCCCGCATGGTGTCGCGGAAGTGCACCTGCCAGTTGTCCTCCTTCCACACGTTGCCCATGGCGGCGGCCATGCCGCCTTCCGCCATGACGGTGTGGGCCTTGCCTAGGAGCGACTTGCAGATGAGCGCCGTCCGGACGCCCTTGCCGTGGGCCTCGATGGCGGCGCGCAGTCCCGCGCCGCCCGCGCCGATCACGAGGACGTCGTACTCGAAGGTCTTGAAGTTCTCCATCACAGGATCCTCACGTCGCGGATGACACCCATGGAGACGAGCCGGATGTAGAGATCGGTCAGGCCCACGCTGAAGAGGGAGAGCCACGCGAAGAGCGGGTGGCGCTCGTTGAGCTTCGTGATGAACCGCCACGCGGCCAGCCGAGCGGGCGCCCGGTGGAAGGAGCTCAGGTGGCCCCCGCAGACGTGCCGGCAGGAGTGGCACGAGAAGGTGTATCCCGCCAGGAAGATCACGTTGATCCACATGACGAGGGTGCCCACCCCGATGCCGAAGCCGTCCTTGAAGCGGAAGGCGAGGACGGCGTCCCAGGTGAGGAGGACGATGAAGATCACCGCCACGTACCAGGCGTAGCGATGCAGCGACTGGAGGACCAGGGGGAAGCGCGTCTCTCCGCTGTAGCTCCGGTGCGCGTCCGCCACCGCGCACGCGGGCGGGGACAGCCAGAAGGAGCGGTAGTAGGCCTTTCGATAGTAGTAGCAGGTCAATCGGAAGAGGCCGGGCCCCCACAGGATGAGGAACGCGGGCGACACCAGCCCGATGATGGGCATGTGGATGTCGGGCAGGCCGTAGCCGAACGTCGGGTGCAGGCACGACTTCGAGATGCACGGCGAGTAGAACGGCGAGAGATACGGCGCCGCGAAGTAGTGCGCGTTCTGGAAGGCGGCCCAGGTGGAGTAGACGATGAACGCCCCAAGCACCACCACCACGGTGGCGGGCAGGAGCCACCAGGTGTCGGTGCGAAGGGTGGCGCGCGGGAGCACCTCACCACGTTGATTCCGAAACAGGCCGTCTGGCATTCGTGCGGTCCCCTTAGTCGCGTGCGTACTGCCTGATACCGTCCTGGTAGAGATCGCCGCCCCGGCAGTCGTTGATCACGATGGCGGGAAAGTCCTCGACCTCGAGCCGCCGGATGGCCTCGGTGCCGAGATCCTCGTAGGCCACCACCTCGAGCTTCTTCACGAAGCGCGAGAGCACCGCCCCGGCGCCGCCGATGGCGCCGAAGTACACGCCCTTGTGCCGGGCGAGCGCGTCCTTCACCGGCTGCGAGCGCGCGCCCTTGCCGATGGTGCCCTTGAGTCCGAGGGCGAGGAGACCGGGCGTGAACTTGTCCATGCGGCCCCCGGTCGTGGGGCCCACGGAGCCCACCACGTCGCCCGGCCGGGCCGGCGAGGGCCCGGTGTAGTAGATGATCTGGCCCCTCACGTCGATGGGCAGCGGCTGGCCCGCCTCGACGAGCGGCTGGAGCCGGCCGTGGGCGGCGTCGCGCGCGGTGTAGAGCGTGCCGGTGATGCGCACGCGGTCCCCCGCGGTGAGGGACTCCACGTCGGCGTCGCTCAGCGGCGGCGTCACGTCCTTGATCCCATCGGCCGCGGTCCGGATCACAGCACGGCTTCCTTGTGCCGGTGGGCGTGGCACTCGATGGTGACCGCCACCGGCAGGCTCGTGATGTGGCACGGGTAGGTCAGGATGTGGATGCCCAGCGCGGTGGTGTCGCCGCCGTAGCCCTGGGGCCCGATGCCGAGCCGGTTGGCGCGCTCGAGCAGCTCCTTCTCCAGCGCGTCCGCGACGGGGTCGGGGTTGGGCGAGCCCAGCTCGCGGAAGAGCGCCTTCTTCGAGAGCAGCGCGGCCTGCTCGAAGGTGCCGCCGATGCCCACGCCCGCGATGAGGGGCGGGCAGGCGTCCGGCCCCGCCGTCTTGATGCACTCGAGCACCCAGGCCTTCACGCCGTCCAACCCCTCCGCGGGCGTGAGCATCTTGTACTTGGAGCGGTTCTCGCACCCCCCGCCCTTGGCCATGATCTGGATGCGCAGCGCGCTGCCCGCGACGACCGCGGTGTGGATCACGCCGGGGGTATTGTCGGCGGTGTTCACGCGATCGAAGGGCGAGCGCACGATGGAGGCGCGCAGATAGCCCTCGGTGTAGCCCGCGCGGATCCCGGCGTTGATGGCGTCGACGAGGAGGCCGCCCTCCACGTGGACGTCCTGGCCGACCTCGACGAAGCAGACCACGAAGCCCGTGTCCTGGCAGTACGGGATCTTCCTGGTCCGGGCGAGCTCGGCGTTGTCCTTCAGGATCTGGAGCACCTGCTTCCCGGCAGGCGAGCGCTCGGCGCCCAGCGCGCGGTCGAACGCGCGCAGGACGTCCGGCTCGAGGTCGTAGTTGGCCTCCATGCAGAGCTTCTTCACCGCGTCGGTGATGGCCGAGACGTGGATGGCGCGCATGAAGGCGGCGGAGGCTCCTAGAGCTTCAGCTTATCGACGAGCTCGCGGACCGCGTCCGCCGACTTGTCAAAGGCGGCCTGCTCGTCCTTCGTCAGCTTGATCTCGATGATCTGCTCCACCCCGCTCCGCCCGAGCTTCACCGGCACGCCGACGTAGAGGCCCTTCACGCCGTACTGGCCGTCGAGATAGGCGGCGCAGGGCAGGATCTTCTTCTTGTCCTTGAGAATCGCCTCCACCATCTCCACCGCGGAGGCGGCGGGCGCGTAGTAGGCGCTGCCCGTCTTGAGGAAGGCCACGATCTCCGCGCCGCCGTTGGCGGTGCGGGTCACCAGCGCGTCGATGCGCTCCTTGGGCAGCAGATCGGTGATGGGGATCCCCGCCACCGTCGAGTAGCGCGGCAGGGGCACCATGGTGTCGCCGTGACCGCCCAGCACGAACGCGGTGACGTTCTCCACCGAGACCTTGAGCTCCTGGGCGATGAAGGTGCGGAAGCGCGCGGAGTCGAGCACACCCGCCATCCCGATGACGCGCTGGGCGGGAAACTTCGACTTCTTCCACGCCAGCTGCACCATCGCGTCGAGCGGATTGGTCACGAGGATCAGGATCGAGCCGGGCGAGCGCGAGACCACCTGGTCGACCACGCTGCCCACGATCTCGGCGTTCTTGAACAGGAGGTCGTCCCGGGTCATGCCCGGCTTGCGGGCGAGCCCCGCGGTGATCACCACGATGTCCGAGCCCGCCGTCTCGTCGTAGCCGTTGGTGCCGACCAGCGCGGCGTCGTAGCCGTGCACCGGCCCCGCCTGGGCGAGGTCCAGGGCCTTGCCCTGCGGGATGCCCTCCACCACGTCGACGAGCACCACGTCGCCCAGCTCGCGCTCCACCGCGTACTGGGCCACACTGGCGCCGACGTTGCCGGCGCCGACGACGGTGATCTTGGGCCGCGCCATCAGAGCGTTTCCATGTTCTTGATGATGGCGGAGCCGAACTCCGAGCACTTGACCTCCTTCGCCCCCTGCATGAGCCGGGCGAAGTCATAGGTGACGACCTTCTGGTCGAGCGTCTTCTCGAGGCCGGCGATGATGCGGTCGGCCGCCTCGTTCCAGCCCATGTAGCGGAGCATCATCTCCCCGGAGAGGATGACGGAGCCGGGGTTCACCTTGTCCTGGCCCGCGTACTTGGGCGCGGTCCCGTGGGTGGCCTCGAACAGCGCGTGGCCCGACTCGTAGTTGATGTTGGCGCCGGGGGCGATGCCGATGCCGCCCACCTGCGCGGCGAGGGCGTCGGAAATCAGGTCGCCGGTGAGGTTGCAGCACGGGATCACGTCGAACTCGTCCGGCCGGGTCAGGATCTGCTGGAGAAAGGCGTCGGTGATGGCGTCCTTCACCAGCATCTTCCCCGCGGGCGGCTTGCCGCCGCAGTCGTCCCAGCCCACGAGCTTGTCGGAGAACTCCGCCTTGGCCAGGGCGTAGCCCCACTTCATGAACATGCCCTCGGTGAACTTCTGGATGTTCCCCTTGTGCACGAGGGTGACGTTGCGCCGGCTGTTCTCCACCGCGTAGCGCATCGACGCCCGGATGAGCCGCTCCGAACCCTCCTTGGACACCGGCTTGATGCCGATGGAGGAGGTGTTGGGGAAGCGGATCTTCTTCACCCCCATCTCCTTCTGGAGAAAGTCGATGACCTTCTTCGCCTCCGGCGACCCCTGCACCCACTCGATGCCCGCGTAGATGTCCTCGGTGTTCTCGCGGAAGATGACCATGTCGATCTTCTCGGGATGCTTGACGGGGGAGGGCACGCCCTTGTACCAGCGCACGGGGCGGAGGCAGACGTAGAGGTCCAGCTCCTGCCGCAGGGTCACGTTGAGCGAGCGGAAGCCCTCGCCGACGGGGGTGGTGAGGGGCCCCTTGATCGCCACCAGGTACTGGCGGATCACGTCGAGGGTCTCGGTGGGCAGCAGGTTCGGCGGGCAGTCCGCGCCGTACACCGCCTGCGCCTTCTCGCCCGCGTACACCTCGGCCCAGGCGATCTTCCGCCGGCCCTTGTACGACTGGGCGACGGCGGCATCGAGCACGCGTACCGAGGCCGCCCAGATGTCGGGCCCGGTGCCATCGCCCTCGATGAAGGCGATGATGGGATGGTCGGGCACCTGCAGCTTGCCGTGGCTGATCGTGACCTTCTCGCCCGCGGGAATCTTCACCTTGCCGGCCATGGGAATCTCCTCGGAGTTATTTGAGCGCGTTCAGCGCCGAGCCCGCCTTGAACCAGCCGATCTGCTCGTCGGTCAAGGTGTGGTTGCACGTGATGGTGACGGTCTTCCCTCCCGGCTTGGTGATCACGACCTCGACCGGCTTGCCGGGGGCGAGCGCGGACAGGCCCCGCACGCTCACGCGGTCGCCATGCTCGAAGAGATCGTAGTCCTTGGGGTCGGAGAAGGTCAGAGGAAGGATGCCCTGCTTCTTCAGGTTGGTCTCGTGGATGCGCGCGAAGCTCCGCACGATGACGACCTTCGCCCCTAGATACCGGGGCGACATCGCCGCGTGCTCGCGGCTCGATCCCTCGCCGTAGTTCTCGTCGCCGATGACGATCCACGGAATGCCGCGCGCCTTGAGGTCGCGCGCGTTCTGGGTGAACGGCTTGCCCGCCTCGCCGGTAACGGGGTTGACGCCCTTGCCCGCCTCGCCGGTGAAGGCGTTGACGGCGCCCAGGAACATGTTGTCGCTGATCTTGTCGAGATGCCCGCGGAAGCGGAGCCAGGCGCCCGCCGGCGAGATGTGATCGGTGGTGGTCTTGCCCTTGGTCTTGACGAGGATGGGCAGCTCCGAGAAATCCTTGCCGTCCCACCGCGGGAAGGGCGCCAGGAGCTGGAGCCGCTCGCTGCCCGGCGGGATCACCACCTCGACGGCCTCCCCGCTGGCGGCGGGGGCCTCGAAGCCTTCCTCGCCCTTGGCGAAGCCGCGGGCGGGCAGCTCGTCCCCCTCCGGCGCGGTGAAGCGGAACGGGCGCCCGTCCGGACCGGGAATGGTCCCGTTGACGGGGTCGAACTCGAGCGAGCCCGCGAAGGCGAGCGCGGTCACGATCTCGGGGCTGGTGAGGAAGGACAGGGTGGAGGCGCTGCCGTCGTTGCGTCCCGGGAAGTTGCGGTTGAACGAGGACACGATCGTGTTCGTCTCGGTGGCGCCCACGTCCGACCGCTTCCACTGTCCGATGCACGGGCCGCAGGCGTTGGCGAGCACGGTGCCCCCGATCTTCTGGAATGTCTCCATGATGCCGTCGCGCTTGATCGTCTGGTAGATACGCTCGGAGCCCGGGGTGACCAGGAACGGGGTCTTGGCCTTGAGCCCCGCCTTGAGGGCCTGGGTGGCGACGTGGGCGGCGCGCTGCATGTCCTCGTAGGAGGAGTTGGTGCAGGAGCCGATGAGGCCGGCCTTGATCTGCGCGGGCCAGCCCTCCTTCTTCACCTCGGCGGCGAGCTTGCTGATGGGCCGGGCGCGATCGGGCGAGTGCGGCCCGACGATGTGCGGCTCGAGCTCGGACAGGTTCACCTCCACCAGCTCGTCGAAGTACTTCTTCGGGTCGGCGACGACTTCGGAATCGGCGACGAGGTGGACCCGATGCGCCTCGGCGAGCGCGGCCTGATCGGCGCGGTCCGTCGCGCGCAGGTAGGCGGCCATGCGGTCGTCGAAATGGAACAGCGAGGTGGTGGCGCCGAGCTCGGCGCCCATGTTGCAGATCGTGCCCTTGCCGGTGGCGCTGATCGACTCCGCGCCGGGCCCGAAGTACTCGATGATCTTGTTGGTGCCGCCCTTCACGGTGAGGAGCCCGCAGAGGTAGGTGATGATGTCCTTGGCCGAGGTCCAGCCGGAGAGCTTCCCGGTGAGCCGCACGCCCACGAGCTTGGGATCGAGCACCTCCCACGCCAGGCCCGCCATCGCCTCGCCGCAGTCCGCGCCGCCCACCCCGATCGCGGCCATCCCGAGGCCGCCGGCGTTGGGCGTGTGCGAATCCGCCCCGATCATGAGGCCACCGGGAAACGCGTAGTTCTCCAGCACGACCTGGTGGATGATGCCGGCCCCCGGCTTCCAGAAGCCGATGCCGTACTTCTTCGAGGCGGAGTGGAGGAAGTCGTAGACCTCGCGGTTCTCGGCGATGGCCCGCTCCATGTCCTCGCGGGCGCCGCTCTGCGCGCGGATGAGGTGGTCGCAGTGCACCGTCGACGGTACCGCCACCTGATTCTTCCCCGCCTGCATGAACTGTAGCAGCGCCATCTGGCCGGTGGCGTCCTGCAGGGCCACGCGGTCCACGCGGAGGCGGAGCTGCGCCTTGCCGCGGCTCCACTGCTGCTTGTCGAAGTCGTCGGCGTGGGAGACGAGGATCTTCTCGGCGAGCGTGAGGGGGCGCCCGAAGCGCTTGCGGGCCCGGTCGAGCCTGGCGGGCATGGAATCATAGAGGCGCTTGATCTGGTCTACCGCCATGGTGGGCCTCCTGCGCTCGTCCGGGCGCTTCCGGGGCTACACAGACGTATCGCCTCCCGCCCGTTCGGAGGGGAGGCGACCGGACAAAATCCAGGCGTTACGCTAACATGTCGCCCGGGAGAGGTCAAGGCGCCGAGGCCGCGCCGACAGGCCGCCACGCACGCTTGACTTCCTTCGGCGGCCAGTGTTTTCATCGCGCAGGATGTGTTCATCCCGCAGGAGGAACAACATGAGGAAAGCCGCACTGCCCCGGATCCTTGGCGTCCTGGCGGTCCTGAGCGTTCTCACGCTGGCGGGGCTCGTCGCCGACGTCGGCGCCCAGGAAACGCTCACCAACGAGTCCATCGTCTCCATGGTCAAGGCCGGACTCAGCGAGGCGGTCGTCCTCGCCCGCATCCGCTCCGGCCCGGCCAGCTTCGACACCAGCACCAATTCCCTGGTGGCGCTCAAGAAGGCCGGGGTGTCGGACAAGGTGATCGAGGCCATGGTCAGCGCGCCCAAGGCCGGGGCCACCGCCGCCGCGCCCGCCGCACCGGCGGCGCCCGCGCCGCCCCCGCCCACCGGGGCCTCCCAGAGCGCGCCCTCCCCGTCGGTCTCCGCCGCGGCGCGCACCAGCGCCGGGGGCGCCGCCGCCAACCTGCCCCGTGACTCGATCTTTCACCTGAACGGCACGAAGTACCAGGAGCTACAGCCCCAGGTCATCGAGATCGAGAGCAACCACGCGTTCTTCTCATCAAAGAGCGAGGTCGTGCTCGGGGGACGCAAGGCGGAATACCGCATCGCCGACAAGCAGCCGCAGTTCTACAGTTACTTCGGGCCGACCGAGGCGCTCCTCGTGAAGCTCAAGCCGGGCGACAAGAAGAACGACCGCAACCTCAAGATGGGCAGCGGCGGATTTCACCCCTACGGGGGCACCACGCGCCAGGGCGTCCGCGGCGAGGACCGCATCGCGGTGAAGAGCGAGCGCGAGGCCAACGGATTCTACCGGATCACCCCCGCCAGCCCCCTGCCCGCCGGGGAGTACGGGTTCATCGTGCTGAGCGGCGCCACCGCGGGCGGGCGGCTGTTCGACTTCGGCGTGGACTAGGCGTCGGTTCCCCTCACGAGAGCCGCGCGCGGACGCGCCGGAGGAGACCGGTCGGCGACGCCGCCGTCGCGTAAGGGCGCAAGGGGTGGAACAGCCGCTCGAGCGCGGTCGGGCGGCGCAGTAGGCGCCGGCGGAACAGCTCCTCCCGTGAGTAGGTGAAGGTGCCGGTGAGGGGCAGGCGCTCCCCGTGCCGGGCGAGGTAGTCCAGGTACCCGACCGACTCGTGGCGGTAGCGGTGCTGACTCTCCGCGCGGCGGCGCAGACGCTCCCACACCGGCGCCCGCCACTTGAAGTGGTGAGTCACCCCCCGCAGTGAAGGCGGCCCGGGCACGGCGCCCTCCGGAGGGTCGTGGAATCCGGGATTGAAGCGTCGGCCTCGTCCGCGCCGGACGAGCGGAAACTTGTCGATCGAGGCCCGGACCCCCATGTTGCGGTAAAGGTCGGGGGCGCACAGCGGGAACTCGCCGAAGGGGTCGGCGATCACGGCCGGACTCTCGAGCGAGCCATCCTGCCGGATGCGCTGCACCATCGGGGCCGCCAAGGCGTCCGCGCGCGCATGCTCGAGCGCCGCGACCGTGGCCTCGAGGGTTCCCAGCGGAAGCTCGAGGAACTCGTCGCTATCCACCAGGAGCACCCACTCATCCGCCAGCGTGTCGAGAATCGGCGCCAGCCGGCGACCCTTTTCTCCCGGGGTGTAGGGTTCCTCGTAGCTGTCCAGGATCTCGACGTGAAACTCGCCCCGAAGCCCGAGCAGCGTCGCATTCTCTTCTGGGGGTCCATGCGCCACGAGCCGGAAGTGACTGACCCCCAACGCCCGGTAGTGCTCGAGCCAGGCCCGGACGATGTCTCCGTCGGCGTTCACGTGGCTGACGAGACTGAGCGGACGCACCCAGGCGCTTACCGCGGATTGGGTGGGGCCCGGGATCCGTTACGCGCGCCGAGCAGCGCGTCCCAGAGCGGGCGGGCCTGCTCGGCGGTCCAAGGGCGGGTGCCGACGGCCCGGGCGAGGAGGCGGCCGTCGCGGTCCACCAGGATCGTGGTGGGCGTGGCGGTCACGCGATAGTCGGCGGCGACCTCGCCGTCGGCGTCGAGGAGCACCGGCACCGTTACCTTGTGCCGCCGCACCCAGGACCGCACGGTCTCGGGCCGCTCCTCGATGTTCACCGCGAGCACGGTCAGCGAGCGGTTCCCATACGCGCGCGCCAGCTCCTCGATGGCCGCGGGCAGCTCCTTCCCGCAATAGGGGCACCACGTCGCCCAGAAGTAGAGGAGCACCACCCGCCCGCGCTGGCTGCCGAGCGACATCTTCGCGCCGCTGAGGTCGGGCAGCGCGAAGGGGGGCGCGGCCGTCCGCGGAGTGGGCTGGAGCTGTAGCGCGGCCAGCGTCTCCGGGGGAGGATCGGCGCCCCGCGCCGCCGGCGGCGCCCCGAGCAGGGCGCCTGCGGCGAGCAGCACGGCGGCCGCCCGCGCGCGCCCGCTCACGCGTCGAGCCGGTACGCGGAGGGATCGGGCTTGAAGGCGCGCGGCAGCCAGAGCGGCCGGCGGAGCCCGCCGGGACCGGGCGCGGGTCGCGTCAAGCTCAGCCAGCGCCGGTACACCTCGTGGGCCCGGTCGGTGTCCACGAAGATGTCGCCGTAGCGCTCATCGGGGCCCGGCGCCGTCGCCCGCACCTTCTGATGCCAGCAGTGCTGCCCGCTCACGGGATCGGGATGCACGGGGAAGGTCAGGTTCTGATGCACGCCCGCGTCCTCCCACCAGACGCGCGCGGAGTCGGGATCGGCGCTCTCGAAGGGCCGTATCCCATGCACCTGTCGCATCCGCCAACGCCCCGGCGCCTCGCGGCGCAGGTCGACGAGCGCGGTGGACCAGCGCTCGCCACCGCTCGCCTCCTGCAGGCGCCAGCGCCCGATGTGATGCGAGCACGCGATCACGCCCGGGCGGATGGCCTCCGTCACCCAGACGCGGTCCACGAAGTGGCCAATCTCCGTCTCGATCTTGAGGAGGCCTCCGGTCTCCACGCCGAGCCGCGCCGCGTCCTCCGGGTGGAGCCAGAGCGGGTTGCGATGCGAGATCTCGTACAGCCACTTGGCGTTGCCGGAGCGCGAGTGAATGAGCGTCGGCAGCCGGAATGTGGGCAGCAGCAGCATCTCGCCCTGGGCGCGGTCGATCTCCGACCAGTGGACGTGGCTCCGCCCGTAGGTCGGCACCGCGTGATCGCCCCACTTCCAGTCCTTGAGCGTCTTCGAGTAGAACTCGAGCTTTCGCGACGGCGTGGGGAAGCCGGCGGCGGCGCGCCCATCCACCTCCACGCCGAGCGCCGCCCCACCCTTGGCAACCACCCGGGTGACGGGATCCACCTGGGCGCCCTCGCGTTCCGCGGCGGTGAGGGCCTTGTCGTGCGCGCCGTACACCGCCGCCTCGACGAGGAAGGCGCCGTACTTTCGCATGTACTCGAGGGGCGTCAGCCCCTCCTTGCTCGCCGCCGCCGGCAGCCCCGGCACGCTCGACTCGAAGATCCAGCGGTAGAACTCCTCGATGCGGAGCTTCTCGCCGGGCCGGTACGGCGACTCGAAGTACTTCCGGATCCCCAGCGAGCCGTCGGGATCGATGCGCCACGACAGCTCGATCCAGAACTCGTCCTCCTCCCACACCTGGCCGAGGCCGGCCGCCTCGTGCGCCTGCCACGTCCAGTCGAAGCGCTTGCCCTGACGCTCGAGCGCCACCCGCAGGACGGGCTGGCGAAAGCCGATCCACCGGGCCGCGTGCGTCTCCTGGCTCATGAGGTCGTGGCGCTCAGACGCGTGCCCCATGGGCAGCACGTAGTCCGCGAAGTGCGCGGTCTCGCTCCAGATAGGGGTGAGGCAGGCGTGCCGCTCCACCTTCGCCTCGTCGGTGAGCATCTCGATCCACGACATGCCGTCGGGGTTGGTCCACACCGGGTTGTAGACGCGGGTGAAGTACATGGCGAGCTTGCCGCGGCCCTCGCGGAGCATGTGGGGCAGGAGGAAGCTCATCTCGAAGAAGGCCAGCGGATACTCGCGCGGCATGAGCAGCTCGCTCCACACCTTGGCGGGCGGCGGCATCATGGGCGGCGCGGGCACCGCCTTGTGGAAGCCCGACGGCGTGGTGCCGCCCGGCGTGCCCACCGCTCCCGCGAGGACGACGAGCAACTCCAGCGCGCGCGCCACTTCCCAGCCCCACAGATTCCCCGCGGCGGCGTTCCGCCACACATGGGTGGAGACCGCCCCTCCCGCGCGCCCGACCTCGCGCGCGACCTCCTCGATGCGCGCGGCGGGGACGCCCGACTCCCGCTCCGCGAACTCGGGCGTGTAGGCGGCGTAGAGGCTGACGAGCGCCGCCTCGAAGGCCTCGAAGGTGACGGGGCCGCCGGGACGCTCCTCCCGCAGGTATTCCTCCCAGTTCACCCAGCGGCGCACGAAGTCACGGTCCCACGTGCCGTCGCGCAGCAGGACATGACACATGGCCAGGAGCATCGCCGCCTCGGTGCCGGGCCAGGGCGCCAGCCACCAGTCGGCCATGGAGGCGGTATTGCTGAGCCGCGTGTCGACCACGCACACCTTCGCGCCCGCCTGGCGGCCCTCGATGATGCGCTGCGCGTGCGGGTTGAAGTAGTGCCCGGCCTCGAGGTGGGAGGACAGGAGCAGGATCACGCGCGCCTTGGCGTGGTCGGGCGAGGGCCGATCGAGGCCGTGCCAAAACGCGTAGCCCGCTCGCGCCGACGCCGAGCAGACATTGGTGTGGCTGTTGTGTCCGTCGATGCCCCACGCGTGGAAGACGCGCTGGAGATAGATGAGCTCGTGGCCGGGGCGGCCGAGATGATACATGACCTCGGTGGGGCGCTTCTCCACGAGTGCCTTCCGGATGCGCCCCGCGATGTCGTCGAGCGCCTCGTCCCAGGTCACCCGCTCCCACTTGCCGTCGCCCCGGGCGCCCGCGCGGCGCAGCGGGTACAGGATGCGCTCGGGATCGGTCACCTGGTTGAGGGTCGCGGGCCCCTTCGCGCAGTTACGCCCGCGGCTGCCCGGATGCGCGGGGTTGCCCTCGAACTTCTGGATGCGCAGGGTCTGCTTGTCGACGTAGGCGAGCAGGCCGCACGCCGCTTCGCAGTTGAAGCAGATGGTGGGGATGAGCGAGTACTGGCGCTTCTCCCGCCGCGGCCACGCGCGTGGGTCGTATTCCTCCCAGGCGTCCCACAGGGCGGCGGGCGGGAAGCGGTGCAGACCCTCGGACGGCGCCTGGAGGTCGCGGGCGACGGGGTGCAGGGGCTCGGTCACGCGATCGGTCATGGGGACCTCAGCTCAGGGGGACGGCCTGCCCCGCGCGGACCCAGAGGTCCTCGTAGAGCCAGAGTCCGGCGAGGGCGAGCACCGCCGCCGCCGTCCACGCCGCGGGCGAGGGACTCGCCAGAAACGCGACGGGCAGCGCGATGCCGGCGGCGACCACCCCCGCCCAGAAGGTAGCCGCGAGGGAGCCGCGGACGAGAAGGCCCGCGGCGCGCGCGGCATCGCGTGTGGGATGCGAGCCCACCAGCTCGCCGAGGAGCACCACGGCGAGACCGGCGAGGGAGCCGAAGAGGACTAGCCGCAGGCCCGCCGGCGCGCCGGGGCCTCCGCCGAGGACGCGCGCCACGATGAGCAGGCTGGCGCTGCCCGCGGCGAGGGCGGCCACCAGCAGATGCGGGAGCGTGAGCGGGCTCTGCCAGAAGTCGCGGCCCTCGGCCTGACCGAAGAGAAAGGCGCTGTAGCCGGCCGCCGCGACGGCGAGGATGACGACGACGGGGGCGAGCCAGACGAGGACGACGGGCCGGCCGATGAGCCCGGCGGCGAGCCAAACGGTCGCCGCCCCGCCATAGGCCATGAGGATCCAGCCGCCCCAGACCAGCCAGGAGCGCCAGTTTGGCTTGACGAGGATGTAGAGGAAGCGCTCGGGCCGCTTGAGATCGGCCACGAGCAGCGCGGTGGTGAGGGCGAGGAAGACGAGGGCGAGGAGCGGAGCGACGCGGCCGGCGAGGACATTGCCAGCGGCCTGCCCCGTGAGCAGGGCGAGGCCGGCCACGAGCAGCGCGCCCGCGGCGATGGACTTGGTCCAGAGATAGGTGGACACCTTCCAGCCCCACGGCCGCTCCGGATGCGCCACGTCGTAGACGGTGCGCGCGAGGGCGCGGAGGTCGAGCGCTCCGTCCCCGACGCCGCGCGTCGACGGCGTGATCGCTCGATTGGGCCGGCCCGGCACGGGGATGGCGGCGGCCTGGGCGAAGACGTACTGGCCGTCGCGGCGCTGCATCTCCGGCGCGAGCGCGGCGGCGTCGGCGCCGAGATAGAAGACCTTGGGCCGCGTCCCCTGCTCCGGCTTCCGCACCTGCACCGGCATGGAGGCGACGAGGCGCGCGATCAGGGTGTTGGGATCGTCCAGGTCGCCGGCCACGATCGCCTGCACGGGACAGACCACCGCGCACGCGGGCTCGAGGCCGACCTCCACGCGATGGGCGCAGTAATGGCACTTGGCGGCGGTCTGGGTCTCGGGGTCGATGTAGAGCGCGTCGTACGGGCAGGCCTGCATGCACGACTTGCAGCCGATGCAGCGCGCGCCGTCGAAGTCCACGATGCCGTCGGCGCGCCGGTAGAGCGCCACCGTGGGGCAGATCGTGACGCAGGGCGCATCGTCGCAGTGGTTGCACCGCAGCACCGTGAAGTAGCGCCGCGTGTCGGGGAACGTCCCCTTCTCGATGTACTTCACCCAGGTTCGGTTGACGCCGAGCGGGACCTGGTTCTCTTCCTTGCAGGCCACCGTGCACGCGTGGCAGCCGATGCATTTCCGCTGGTCGATCACGAAGCCGTAGCGCACGTCCTCTCCCGGGCTCGACCGCTAGCGGCCGAGAATGTCCCACCACACGCGGATGGCCACCAGCGTGACGACGCCGATGAGGATCAGCCGCAACGTGCGGATGGGAACGCGGCGGCTCACCGCGGCGCCCGCGGGAGCCCCCATCAGGGAGCCTAGCACCACCACCGCCGCCGGGCCGAGGGGGATTTGCGCGGTGACGGCCTTGCCCAAGACCCCGGCGAGGGCCGACATGCCCGTGACCGCGAGGGAGGTCCCGATGGCCACGCGCATGGACAGGCGCAGGAACACGATCATCACGGGCACCACGAGGAAGGAGCCGCCTGAGCCCACGAGGCCCGAGGCGACACCGATGAGCCCGAGCCAGACCGCCGCCGCCGTCCGCCGGGGCTCGGAGCTCGCCCCCGCTCGCCCGTCGCCCCGCGGAGCCGGGACGAGCAGGAGCGGCAGGGCCACCGTCGTCATCACGGCGAAGACGGCGAGGAGAGCCTGACTGGACAATCGGCTCGACGCCAGGGCGCCCGCGAAGGTTCCCAGCGTCTTCGCGATGCCACCCACCCACGTGAGCCCGCGATCCACGGCGGCGTGGCGACCGTGGCTCCACGCGCCCATGCCGGCGGCCGCGAGGACCTGGACCATGGTGACACCGGAGACCTCACGCATGTCGAGCGCGCCTACGCCGAGGAGTGGGGGCACGTAGTACAGCAAGGGGATCATCACGATGGCGCCGCCCACGCCCACGAGGCCGGAGACGAACGCGCCCGCGAAGCCGAGGGCGGTCAACGTGGCCGCCAGGGCCGGCGTCACGCCGGCGGCGACCCGGCGCCGGGAGCGCGCACGCGCTTCCTTACCTCAGGCTCGAGTAGTACGCCGCGAGGTCCGCCTCCTGCGAGTCGGGGATCGACTTCATCAGGGCCTTCATGGCCGCGAGTGCGGCGTCGCCCGGATTGCGGGCGTCCTGCTTGAAGAGACGGATCTGGTCGCGCAGGTAGCCGGGCGGCTGGCCGCCGAGGGGCGGGATGCCCTTGGCGAGGTCGCCCTTGCCGGCGGGGCCATGACAGATCACGCAGGTCGCGGAGGCGGCGCGACCGCGCTCCACCGCAGCCGCGTCCACCTTGATGGCGGAGGGCTCCATGCGCTGGGCGGCGAAGTACGCGGCGACGGCGTCCACCCCGATGTCGAGGATCTGCTTCGCGTAGGGCCCCATCTCGGGCGACGGCCGGGCGTTGGCGGCGTAGCTCTGGACCTGCTTCTTGAAGTAGGCGGCGTCCATCCCGGCGATGATCGGCATGCTGTCCGACTTGCTGTTGCCGTTCACCCCGTGGCAGGCCGCGCACGTCACCACGCGCGACGCGGTGGTATCGAAGAGCATGAGGGTCGAGGCGGCCCCCTGCGCCGCCGCGGGCGCCGTGATCCCGAGGAGCGCGAGCACGAGTACGGCGAGTCCGATGATCGGCATTGCTGGTCTCCTCGGCGCCTAGCCGACGACGTCCTGCCAGATGCTCTGGCTCCATCCCACCGCGCGCGCCGCCACCGAGGACGACTGGGCGGGGGTGAGCCGCTGCTCGATCTGGACGACCTTGCCGCCCTCGATCTTGTAGGCGTTCACGACCGCGATCGCCTCCCGGTCGCTCACGAAGCTGTAGCAGGTGTTGCCGGGGGCGACGAGCGGCGCCGGCTTGTCGTTGAGCAGCGAGACCGCCGCCACCGCCGCGATTTTGCCCATGTTGTTGGCGATATTGCCCGACTTGGGCACGGGCAGCCCGGTGGTGGCGTCGCCGATCACGTGCACGTTGGGCGCCTTCACCGACTCGTAGGTCACGTGGTTCACCTCGCACCAGCGCTTGTCGCCGCCCACGAGGTCGGCGTCCACCGCGATCTGGCCGGCGCGCTGGGGCGGGATGAGGTTGAGCACGTCGTACTTGATGCGATCGAACTCCGTCCGCACTTCCTTGGCGCCGGGATCGACGCCGATAACGCGGTTGGTGGCGCGGTACTCGATGTTCGGATACGCCTTCCACGCCTCGCGGAACAGCGCGGTCTTGGACACGATGTTCGGGTTGGCGTCGAGGACGAGGACCTTGGCGCGGGGCTTCGTGTTCTTGAGATACCACGCCACCATGGAGATGCGCTCGTAGGGGCCGGGCGGGCAGCGATACGCCACCGGCGGGACGGTGAGGACGAACACGCCGCCGTCCGGCATCGCCTGGATCTGGCGGGCGAGCGCGACCGTCTGCGGCCCCGCCTTCCACGCGTGGAGCACGGTCTCGCGCGCGGCGGGCAGCCCGTCCACCAGCTCCCACTGGAAGTCGACGCCGGGCGACACGATGAGCCGGTCGTAGGCGAGATAGCCGTTGGCCACGCGCACGCGCTTGGTGTCGGGCTCGATGGCGAGCGCCGGCTCGTGTCGCACGATCACGCCCCGCTGGCGGAGACCATCGTAGCCGAAGCTCAGGCTTTCGATGCTGCGGACGCCGGCGAGCACGAGGTTGCTCAAGGGGCAGGAGACGAACTGCCGGCTGGGCTCGAGCAGGACCACCTCGATGCGGGGATCGCCCATGCGGACGTACTTCGCCGCGGTGGCCCCGCCCCACCCGCCGCCGATCACCACCACCCGCCGGCGCCCGGTGGGCTGGGCCTCGCCGCTCATGGACGCGCAGCCGGCGAGCCCGCCGGACGCGGCCGCGCCGAGCACAGCCGCGCCGCTCGTCCTCAGAAACTTCCGCCGCGTCAGCTTGTTCATGTTCCCTCCCGCTTCCCGACCGGAAAAGCGCGAACGCGATAGTAGACGACCGCGCTGAAATCTGCCAGGAGAAACTTCGGCGACGAAACTCCGCCTACGCGCCGACGGCGCGCCGGACCGCGGCGAGCATCTCGTCGGGCGATCCCTCGAGATGCACGGCGGGGGGAAGGGAGGGCGGCGGATTCTTCAGCCCGCAACCGGTGAGGACCATCACGACGCGGTCACCCGGCGCCACGTCCCCGCGCGTCCGCAGGCGGATGAGCCCGGCGAGCGCGGCGGCGGCCTCGGGGGCGGTCCATATCCCTTCCACGCGGGCGAGGAGCTTCTGCGCGTCCACGATCTCGCCCTCGCTCACCGCCTGAGCCCCTCCGCCCGTCTCGCGCAGGGCGCGGAGCATCTGGCGGCCGGCGAAGGGGCCGGGAACGCGAAGGCCCGCGGCGTGGGTGACGGGGTTCTCCCACATCGCGGTGGTCTCCGCCTTGGCCTCCCAGGCCCGCACCACCGGCGCGCAGCCCTCGGCCTGCACGGCCACGAAGCGCGGCTGCGGTGACTGGATCCAGCCCATCGCGGCGAGCTCGGCGTACGCCTTCCAGATTCCGACAAGACCGGTGCCACCGCCCGTCGGGTACATGAGGACGTCGGGCGTCTCCCAGTCGAGCTGCTCGGCCAGCTCGAGCCCCATGGTCTTCTTGCCCTCGAGGCGATACGGCTCCTTGAGCGTGGCGAGATCGAACCAGCCCAGCCGCGGCGCAACTTGGGCGGTGAGGCGTCCCGCCGTGGCGATGGAGCCCTCGACGGTGAAGACATGAGCGCCGGCGAGGACGGCTTCCGCGATGGCCGCCTCGGGCGTGCCGCGCGGGACCACCACCGCGACGGGCACCCCCGCGCGGGCGCCGTAGGCGGCGGCGGCACCGCCGGCATTGCCGGCGGAGGGGATCATCAGGCCCTTGACGCCGAGGGTACGCGCCTTTGTGATGGCCATGCCCAGGCCGCGCGCCTTGAAGGAGCCGGTGGGGTTCTGCCCTTCGTCCTTGCCCCAGAGCCGCCGCATCCCAAGGTGCGCGGCCAGCCGCGGCAGCTCCAGCAGCGGCGCCCCGCCCTCGCCGAGCGTGACCGGCGACTCGTCGGGGCCGAGAGGGAGGAGCTCACGGAAGCGGTACATCCCGGAGGGCCGCGCGCGCAGCGCGTCCTTCGTCACCGCCCTGGCCACCGCGGGCAGGTCGTAGCGCACCGCCAGCATTTGACCGCACGCCTCGCAGACAGTGAGGAGCCGGTCCGCCTCGTGCGCCTTGCCGCAAACTGTGCACTCGACGTGGGTGACGAAGCTCATACCGGCATCAGCGCGCGTGGTGGAATAGATCCGGGCAGTCGCCCCTCATGCGAGCCATGCCCGCCATTATAAACAGTCCGCTGGACGCGGTCGGGGAAAGGCAGGGCGCCGGCCCCGGTCGCCGGCCGGCTTCAAAGCTCCACGTGGCACCAGCAGATGGCGCCGATCCCGGAATGTAACGCCTGACGAGGTGGAGGCTTTCCGCAAGCAGGTGCAGGTGGGGCCTCATCGCCTGCGAGGACTTGCGACTTGATGAGTTGGGCCGGGCGAGCGGGACTCCCCTCGACGCGCCGCCAGAACAGCCGCGCGAGTGTGTCCTTGGCCACCTCCCGGCCTCAGGCCTCGTCGAGCCGCTTCTGAAGGGCGCGCAGGATGTCGACGTAGCTGATGATTCCCAGGACCTCGCGCGTGTCGGGGTCCCGATCGCTCAACATGCCGACGAGAGCGCCGTCCTGGACCACCGGCACGTGCCGGATCGCCATCTCGCGCATGAGGTCCCAGGCCTCGGCAATGCTCGCCTTGGGATCCACCGTCACCGGGATCAATTGGATTTTGTGCTAGGCGCGCTCACTTTCACTTGGGGGTCCGCCCCATTGTCATGGCCCGATCTAGGGACGATTCTGCTCCTCAGCGCGGCAGGGCTTATCCTCATCAATCATCTCGGCTACTGGATTGGCATAAGAGACGTGAAATGGTAGCCAAGTCACTCGAAGAGGCGTCCCGACGGCGCGCGACAAGCCTCTGGTCGCGGGGGAACGCCCAGCCTTAGATCGAGGCCAAGCCCGCGGAGCGGGACAGCCCGGCCGCCGCTCGGCGGCGCCAGGCCTTGATGCCTTCCAGCGTGGCCACGGGCCAGAGCACGCTCACCGCCAACACGAGCCAATCCCCGGCGCCGAGCTGCGTCGTCTGCAGCAGGCGCGCAAGGGGTGCCCACTCGATGGCCACCCACTGGAGCGCGACGAGGGCGACGAGCGACAGCGGGATCAGCGGATTGCGAGGCAGTTGCCACCAGCCGAGCCGATCGGAACGGCAATTCATCGCCTGGAAGGGATGTACGAGCACCAGCGCGGTGAAGGCCATGGTGCTGGCGTGGGCACCCACCCCGGCATGCCAGACCGCCCAGAAATATGCGCTGAGCACGCCCGCAGCGAGCAGGCCGCCCTCGCCGAGGATCCGCGCACCGAATCCCCAGCCCAACAGGGATTCCGCGGGATCGCGAGGGGGCCGCCGCATGATCTCGGGCTCGGCGGGATCGCGGATCAGCGCCATGGCGGGCAGGATATCGGTGACGAGGTTGACCCACAGGATCTGCAGCGGCAGGAGCGGCGCCGGCCATCCGAGCAAGATGGCCACGAAGACAGTGAGTATCTCGGAGAGATTGCAGGAGAAGATGAAGTGGATCACCTTTCGGAGGTTCGCGTAGATCACCCGCCCCTCCTCCACCGCGCGGACTATGGTGGCGAAGTTGTCATCGGTCAGGACGAGGTCGGCGGCCTCGCGCGCCACGTCGGTGCCGTGCCGACCCATGGCGACGCCGATGTCGGCGCGGACGAGTGCGGGCGCGTCGTTGACGCCATCGCCGGTCATTGCCACGATCTCGCCCTTGCCTTGAAGGTCGGCGACCAAGGCCAGCTTCCCCTCGGGGCTCACCCGGCTCCGGATCGCTTCGGGCGAGAGGCGGAGCCGGCGGCCCACCGTTTCGGCGGTGAGCTGCTGATCTCCTGTGAGCATGATGGTGCGGATCCCCGCCCCGCGGCAGATCTCGATGGCCTCCTCCACCCCCGCCCGCACAGGATCGACGAGCCCGACGAATCCGAGGAACGTGAGGTCTTCCACCGCGTCGTCGTCGATCGAGGCAACGGTCCGGCAGGCGAGAGCCAGTACGCGCAGGCCTTCGCGCGCCATGGTGCGGTTCTCATCGAGGAGCCGCGCCCGATCCTCGTCTCCAAGCGTCACCGCGTCCGCTCCCCTTTGTCGACGACGCGAGTGCTCAAGGATTACGCCCGGCGCCCCTTTCACCAGCATGATGAGCGCACCGCCCGGCAGCGCATGGAAGGTCGCCATCATGCGCCGAACCGCGTCGAAGGGGATCTCGTGACGGCGGGGCCAGCCACGCGCCAATGCGCCGGGGTCGAGCCCCGCCTTCACAGCCACGACCAGCAATGCCGCCTCCGTGGGATCGCCGAGAAGCCGCAGCCCGTCGGACCCGGGCTGGAGGCTCGCGTCGTTGCAAAGCGCCCCTGCTGTGAGGAGCAGCGTGAGGTGGGGATCCACCAGCGGCGACAGGAGACCGCCCGGACCCGCGAACGTGCCGCCCGCGGACCGGCCGCCGCCGCCCACCACGATGTGACGATCCGCGAGCCCTATGGCCGTGACGGTCATCTGATTCTCGGTCATGGTGCCGGTCTTGTCGGCGCAGATCACGGTGGTGGACCCGAGCGTCTCCACCGCAGGGAGCCGCCTCACTAGCGCGCCGTGGCGCGCGAGCCGCCAGAGGCCGCCCGCCAGCGCCACCGAGACGACCGCGGGCAGGCCTTCGGGAATGACCGCCACCGCGAGGGTGATGGCGGTCTCGAGCATGAGCCCGATCGCCTCTCCTTGCAAAACGCCCACCACCGCGACCACCGCGCAGACGCCGGCGCCCACCACGATGAGCCGGCGGCCCAGGACCTCAACGCGACCCTCGAGCGGCGTCGTGCGTGGGCCGACATGGATGATGAGCTGGCCGATGCGACCCAGCTCGGTCGCGGCCCCGGTGGCCGTCACCACCGCACGCCCGCTCCCCGCGAGCACGGTGGTGCCGAGATAGACCATGTTGCGACGGTCGGCCAGCGCGGCATCGGCGATGGGGCGCGCTTCCGGGTCCTTCTCGACGGCGTCGCTCTCCCCGGTTAGTGTGGACTCGTTCACGCGCATCGCGGCGCCGCGCACGAGCCTCGCGTCGGCGGGCACCACCGCACCGGCCTCGAGCACCACCACATCGCCCGGCACGAGCTGGCTGGCCGCGACCAGCATGGTCTGGCCCCCGCGGTAAACCAGCGCGTGGGGCACCGCGAGCGCTCGGAGCCGCGCCAGCGACACGCGGGCCCGCCACTCGAACCCGAAGCCGATCAGGGCATTGAGGACGAGCGCGGCGACGATGGCGAGCGCCTCCAGCCGCTCGCCGAGGCCCCACGCGACGCCGCCGGCGGCGAGGAGCAAGAGCACCACGAGGCTCCTGAACTGGTCGAGGGCGAGCCGCCAGAGGGGGCGCTCGGGATGATCGGCCACCCGATTCGGGCCGACCGCCTGGAGGCGCCGCTGCGCCTCGTCGGGGGCGAGGCCGGACGCGGGATCGGTCTTCAGCCGGGCCAGGACCTCCGCGAGCTCCAGCGCATGCCAGGGCGCCGCGACCGTCACGGATAGGCGACGATGATCTCGGAGCACTCGGGAGCGCATACCTGGGATTGGACGATCAGCTGCAGCATATCGGTCTCGGTCAGGATGCCCACAACCCGGCCGCCCTCGAGCACGGGAAGCGATCCGACCTTCTTCTCGAGCATGATCCGGACGGCCTCAGCGAGCGACTCATCGGGACTGACCGTCACCACGTCGCTCACCATGAGATCGGCCACCGAAGCCACCTTGAGAAATGTGTTAGTCTTCCATTCTCCACCGTGCAACGCGGGTGCCACGCGCGGGCCGCGACAAATCAGTGACTTGCTCGCGGAAATCCGACCGCGGGCGGGGCAGCGGAGTCTCGGTTGGGGCGACGGCGTCTCGTTTCGGCCGCGTGGTATCCTGCCGCCGATATCCTCGAAGAGATGCCAACATTCCTCAGCCAGAGCGCTACCTTCGCTTCCCCGCGCACGAGATCGAAGCGTTTGCCCTCCGCAATTCGGCCTACATCGTGGTGCCACTGGGTCATGACGGTGGCGACGGCGCTGGGCGCGCTCGCGGAAATGATCTTGGCGCTCGCGGGATTGCGCGCGCTTCGGTGGCTCATCGCGCTGGCCGGGCTCGGCCAGCTCGCCGGTGCCGCGCTCTTCGGGCTCGACATGTGGCGGCGGGTGCGCATGCCTCCGAGCGCCCTGCCGTGCGCCCAGCACGCCCTTGGTCCATCGCCCGGGAAATCGCGTGGTCCACCAGGAGGAACCGTCCCCGCACGTCCACCTTCGTCTCCCACGATGGCGTGACCACCTGAGCCGTAGCGAGGCGCCACTGCCCCACTGGGGAATGTCAGCCCAAGCTCGCCCGTTTCGGCCGACGCGCAACTCTCTGATTTCTGGCCGATCTCGACTAGGCACGCCTCATGCTCTGATCATTTGGGAGCCAAACTACGGTGAGAGAGGGTCAACATGGCCTTCAGACATGTGCTCGTCCCGACGGACTTTTCGGAGCCGGCGAACCACGCCCTGAGCTATGCGGCCGAAGAAGCAGCCGTGCATCGCGCCAAGGTAACGCTTCTCCACGTACAACCGGCGGATGCCGGGACCGATGTCTATTATGTTGCCGGCGTCCCGGCTTCAGAGCTAGAGGCCGGCTTTGATTTCGTTGCGGGGGGACGTCTGAGCAATGCTCCCGTGTCCGAACCCACCGTTGTGCGCCATGACGCTAGTGATGAGACGCTGACGCGACTCCGTGACCTCGTGCCGGGGCCTCTCCGCGAAACCTGGGACGTCGCCATCGCAGTCGGACGCCCCGCTGATACGATCGTCCGCTTCGCCCAGGAGCGCAAAGCCGATCTCATCGTCATGGCGACCCACGGCCGCACCGGCCTGGAGCACATGGTCCTGGGTAGTGTCGCCGAAAAGGTGGTGCGGCTGGCTCGGTGTCCAGTCCTGACGGTCAAGTATACGGACAACCCTGGATGGCTCGATTGTCAGCCGCATCGTTGTCAAAGCTGAAACCGGCAATGTCACTCTCTTCGCTTTCGATCAGAGTCAGGAATCGAGCGAGCACACCGCGCGGTTCGACGCGCTGGTCCACGTGAAGCGAAAGAGCATCGCGACCGAAGGAGTTCTCTGCCCTCGAAGTGGAGGAGCCGATCCTACGGCGCGATACCTGGCGGCACGCTCAATCCGACGGCGGACCTCTGAAGAGCTCCGACGTTGCTCACAACGGGGGAGGGTGCGATGACGGTCCAGGACATCATGACTCGCGACGTGATTACGGTTGGGCCCGAGACGCCGGTCCATGACGCGGCCCGCCTCATGGTCGATCACGGGGTCAGCGGGCTGCCTGTCGTAGATGAGCGCAGCCGCGTGGTGGGAGTGGTGAGCGAGGGCGATCTGATCGTCCGGCAGAAGCCACGGGAGAAGATGCCGTGGTGGCGATCGTTCTTCGCGGATCCAGAGGCGCTCGCTCGCCAGTACCAGAAGGCCGCCGGCACGATCGTCGCAGAGGTGATGACTCGCCCGGTGATCTCGGCACCGTCGTCCCTTCCGATCGAGTCCGCCGCTCTCATTCTCGACCGGTATCGGATCCGGCGCGTACCCATCGTAGACGACGGTCGGCTTGTCGGGATCGTCAGCCGCGGTGACCTGGTCAAGGCCATCGCCATCCGCGAGTCACCTCCGGTCTCTGAGCGTTCCGACGACCAGCTCGTGCAAGAGATGGGGGAACGACTCGCGCGGGAACCATGGATCCCGAAGCGCGCGATCGTCGTCCACGCCAATGACGGCAAGCTGGTCCTGTGGGGTATGGTAAGAACCGCCGCGGAACAGTCGGCGCTGGAGACGATGGCTCGGACCGTCCCCGGGGCCAAGGCAGTCGAGAGTCACCTTGCAGTGGGGCTCCCGTATCACTACGGCTGGTGAGCTGCTGCTGGGTCAGTGTTGCACCGGGCGCGACGCGCCGAGTGGTGGGCCGGGCGGAAGACTAGTCGAGCAAGCAGCCGACCAGCAATCGTGCGTTCGCAACTCACGAGCCAACCCACGACACACAAGAAGGCGAAAGATCATCGATTCTTTCAACGCGAGACGAGGTACGGTTCTTGCGAGGCGATCTTACGGGGATGGTGCCGTGGAACTCGTCGACAGCCAGGACGATCTGTCCGGCGCGAGGGAGTATCGCATGACGATCCGGACCCGCAAGGGAGTGGAGGACCGTGTGGTCCAGGACGCCCTCGCGCGGGCCACTGACGGCGTCTTCACCGTCAGCGCCAACGGCACCATCGCACTGTGGAACCCCGCCGCCATGAGTATCATGGGCTTCAGTGCGCAGGAGGCAGCCGGAGAGCTCAGCTGTCGCCTGTTCGTCCGAGCCGACGGCGGGGACCATCTCTGCTACCGCGGTTGCCACGGGATGGCGCCGCTCAGGATCGCCAACGCCGTGCACAACTTTGACGTGCACACGCGCACCAAGGCGGGCCGGCCCGTCTGGCTCAACGTCGATGCGCTCGGAGTCCCCGGCGTGAACGGGCGGGGTGGAATCGTGATCCATCTCTTCCGGGACGTGACGAAGATGAAGGCGCTGCTACGCCTCGTCGAGGAGCGGTTGCTGGCACCGATCCCACGGGGCGAGACGGGCTCGCTGACGCGGCGCGAACGCGAAATCCTCCGCCTGCTGACGAGCGGCCTCAACACGCGAGCCGTGGCCGAGCGGCTCCATGTGAGCCCCGCGACGGTGAGGAACCACGTCCAGAAGATCCTCGACAAGCTCGGTGTGCACAGCCGGCTCGAGGCGGTCGCGTACGCACACAGCAACCGGCTGACCTAGTCGGTCCGCTCCCGGCTAGAAGAGCTCTCTAGACTTGAGTTCGGCGAGCACCGCGCCCAGGAGGAGGACCAGGGCGCCGACGAAGAGAGGCTGCCCGACGAACATGAAGACGGTGAACACGATAGGCGTATGGCGGAGCAGCACCAGCAAGGCGAAAAGGTTGAACAGGACGGCCAGGAGGATGGCCGCCTTGAGCACGCGCACGCGCGCCGGTTGCTCGCTCATTGGAGGGCCGCTTTCTTCTGCTCGGGATGGGCGGGGCCGTGACAGTCGAGACAGGATGTCTTGCCCGCCATGAGGTTTGGCATCTCCTCCTTCGGGTGGCCCGTCGAGGTCAAGAACTTTTGCGCAGTGCCGTGGCAGCCGAGACAGCGGACGTTTGGATATGGGGTCGCGATCTTGATCGGGAGCCGGTACGCTCCCGTCGTGTATCGCCACACGTGCCCGAGGCCATCGAACTTGGCCTTCAGAGTGCCGCCGAGCCCGTAGTCGGAATGGCACGTGTAGCACTGGTTGTCCTGGATGTACCGGTGCTTGAAGTGGATCGCAGCGAGGGTCTCGCTCTTCACGTTCCGGAGATCCTCGACGAAGGGCGTCATGACGTGACAGGACGCGCAGGCGGTGACGGTGGCGGACCGCTCGAGACCGTGGGCGAACGCCAGGAACGCGACCATCACGGGCACGAGTCCTACCGCCACGAGAAGCCACCCGCGAGCGGTCGGGGTCATATCCGCCCGGCTTAGGCTGCGCCACGCGAAGCACAGCAGCACCAGGTTGAGGAGCACGAAGCCGATCCCGAAGCCCCGCACCCAGTCGTTCGTCGTTCCGATCCAGCCCTGCGGCAGCGGAACTCCCTCATCGATCGCCATGCCCCCCACGGGGGACAGGAGCGTCAGGAGTCCCGCCGCCGAGGCCCAGCGCTTCACTTCTGGTCCTTACCTCCCGTGTAGTCTTTCAGCCACCCCAGGTTGGACGTCCTTCGCCTTCCGCTTGTCCTTCTCGGTCAGAAGCCACTTGCCGGCATTCACGGGTTCCGCTGGATCGCCTGCAACAGGGCCATCAGATCGGCCATTTCCTGCGCGCCGATCCTCGGCCAAGGAGCTCGACCGCCGCCGGGAGCCGGCGGGGCCACGGTCGTGTGGTTCCAGAGGCTGGCTAGCACCGCTGCGCGGGAGCCCACGGCCTTCGCGCGCGTGAGATCGCTCGCCGGCTTGCCGCGCTCACCGTAGACGCCGTGGCACACGAGACAGCCCTTGTCGGCCATCACCCGCCAGCCGCGGTTCAGGCTGCCGGCTCCGGCGAAGTAGCCTGTCGCGTCGAGGTAAGCCACCAGATCAGCCATCTCCTCGGCGGAGAGCTGAGGCGTGGGACCCATCTCGGGCTTTCGCGCCGCCTGCATTGCCGGGGCCTTGTCCCAGAGCGCGGCGGCGAACTCGAGCGGGCTGCGCCGCACTCCGCGGCCGACGAGCGACGGCCCGACACCGCTCCCGGTGTCGGGATGGCACTGCACACATCCCTTCTCTCCAAATAGCAGCCGCCCCTGCTCCGCGCTCCCGGCGAGCACGTGGACGGGACGATACCCGCCAGCCCCCGTCGCCGGCGACAGGAAGGCGATCAAGTCACGGAGCTCGCTTCCGGTGAGAGTGGGGCGCTCGATGCCCTGGGCCTTCATGGCCTCGACCATCCGGGAGCCGTGGTTCCACATCGCCGATGCCACGTATAACGGCGACGAAAAGTGCTTGAACACGTCGACGCTCGGGCCCACGCTGCCGCCGCGCCCCTCCACCGAATGGCACACGATGCATTTCTTCTCGGTGAAGAGGCTCTTCCCCACGTTGGGGCGCCCGGGTATGTCGAAGTAGTGGAGCGTGTAGAGGTAGGCAGCCAGGTCACCGGCTTCGCGCGGGTCGAGCTTGACGCGCGGAATGCCCATCTGCTGCATGCGCGTCGTCATGCGCGGCAAATGGTCCCACATCGAGGCGGCGAGGTCGTAAAAGGACCGCGGTCGCGCGATCTTGGCGAGGTCCGGCCCGACCTTGGCTCCTGATCCGGCGATGGCGTGGCACTTGACGCAGCCGGCAGTCTCGAACACCCGCGCTCCTGCCACCGCGTCCTGGCCGGGCATGGACTGGGCCCGAGCCGCGGAATGGGACACAAGGACCGTTGCGATCGTCAGCAGGAACGCCGTCAGGGCATGGCGCATCGACAATCCTTTCTCGGCGCACCGCCGGCTACGATCGAGGATGCCGTGCTCGTCGCCCGGTGAGGTCCCGAGCGCCGCGGGGAGGCCGGCCTCCCCGCGGATCGCGGCCCCTGTCCTCGAGGTTCTCTCCTCCCCTCGCTCATCGTCGAGCCGAGGACACCATCGTCCGCCTCATCGAACGACCGGATGCCCGCTCGCGCGCGCTCACGGGTTGGGAACTCCCGCCACTGGCCGAGAGATTTTACCGGGTCGTCGAAAAGGACAACATGATGCATTTGCACTATTCGCAGCAATGACGACGCCGAGCGCCGCAGCGAGGCTGGCCTCACCGGGCCTGTTCATTTCACCCGGCCGGTGGCCTTGAGCCACATGGCCAGGGCGCTCCCGTACTCAGACCGCGCCGACACCGCGTTGAAGCGGGCCCGGGTCAGCGCGACCTGAGCGTCGAGGATCTCGAGCTGGATACCTCGCCCGCTGTCGAAGCGCTCCTTGACGACCCGGAACTCCTCCTCCGCCTGCTCGAGCCCCTTCTGGCTCGCCTGGACGCTCTTATCGGCCGCCGCCAGCATCAGCGCCGCCTGGTTCACCTCCTTGGCGGCCTGCTGGCGTGCCAGGCCCTCGGTCTGGACGGCTCGGTCGAGCCGAGCCTTGGCGGTGTTCAACGCGTTCTCGCGCAGGAAGCCGTCGAAGACGGGCAGCGTCACGACCACGCCGACCGAGTAGCCCTCCGCGCTGTCAGAACGCGCGCGCATGCCGTCGGCCTGCGACTCCCAGGCGCGATTCTTCATCACGGCCCAGTCGTACATGTATCCGACCGAGACCTGGGGGAAGTAGTTGCCATAGGCGGCGCGGACGTCGGACTGGGCGGCTTCCCGCTGCCGGGCCGCGGCCTTCAGGTCGGGGTTCCTCTCGAGCGCCTGCTGGACCCCCTCGTCGATCGAGACGATCACCGGCTCGAACTCGAGACGATCGACAAGCGTGATCGGCGAAGACAGATCTACCCCGAGGGTAGTCTTGAGCGAGACCATGGCCATCTCGACCCGGCTCCGGGCCATAGCGTCCATCTGGACTGCATTGGCCAGCTCGGCCTCGTCCCTCAGCACGTAGAAGCGGGGAACGCGGCCGGCGTCGAACTTCTCTCGCGTCACGCGCAGCCGCTCCTCGACGTCGCGGATCAGCTCAGCGGTCACCCGAGCGTTCCCCGCCTCGCGCAGGCTGGCGATATAGTCCAGCCGCGCCTGCATCGCGACGTCGAGATGCATGCCCTGGAGCATCTGGCGCGCGGCATCGGCCCGCGCCGTCGCCGCCTTGTAGCCGTAGAAGTCCCGGCCTCCCGAGAAGAGCGGGTACATGGCGGTCAGGTTCGCGTCCCGGGTCTGGTCCGAGTTGAACACCTGGTAGTTGCGCGCCATGGTGTTGCCCGCCGAGGTGTAGACGTTGGGCGCCATCCGCTGATCGTTGAAGTACCCATTGGCCGAGAGCTGCGGCCAGAACGGCGCCAGGGCTTCGCGTCGCATGGAGTCCATGGCGCGGGCGTCGGCGTCCGCGGCCTTGACCCGGAGGCTCTTCTGCCTTGCCAGCTCCACCGCCTGCTCCATGGTCAGCGGCCCCTCCACCCGCGGGAGCGTCTGGGCGACGGCGCCAACGATCAGCACCGATGTGCTCGCCACGATCGCTGCAACCACGCCCAGTATCCGAGTCACGATCCCTCGCTCAGTGACCACCATGCTTCCCTCCTTTTGCGGGGTCATCTGCCTTCGGGGCCACGGTGGGCCCTTTCGGCCCAGTCGCCGGCATGTCCATGCCCGGCATCGCGTCGGGCTTCCCGGCCGGCGCAGGGACCGCCGGGCCACCAGCCGTGACCGCCCGAACTCGCGCATCGGCATAGAGGCCCTCATGCCCTCTCGCCACGACGTGCTCGCCCGCGGCCAGACCGCGGGTCACCTCGACCCGCTCGGAATCCTCGAGCCCGAGGAGGACCTCGCGGGGCTCGACGCGGTCGCCCTCGACCACCCAGACCGTGGCCTTGCCGCCGAGCCGCGCCACCGCGCTTCGCGGCACGGACACGGCCTTCGCTCGGAGACCCGTAGTGAACCGCATCGTTACGTACTGACCCGGCACGAGGCGGCGCCCGGGGTTGTCCACCACGGCCTCCACCACAGCTGTCCGCGCCCCGGGGTCGACGAAGGGAAAGACCGAAGTCACGCGCGCCGCGATGGGGGCCGCTCCTGACGCCGTCGTCGTGACCCTTACCGGGGCGCCAACCCGAATGGAGGCGAGGTCTTTTTCTCCCACGTTGGCCTGGAGCCGGACCCGGTCCACTTGGGTGATCTTGAGGATCGGCATGCCCGGCTGGACCAGCACGCCGGGCGCGACGAGCCGCTTGACCACGTAGCCCGCGCTCGGGGCGACGATGGTCACATAGTCGCGGACCACGCGGGCCGTCCGCGCCTGGGCCTCGGCCTGGGCTACCATGGAAGCGGACGCCTCCAGCTTGCCGCGGGCCGACGCCTCCATCGCTCGGGCCTGCTCGAGCTTGGCTCGGGCCGCCTGCTGCTTGGCCTCGAGCGATGCGGCCAGTGACCGATCGCTCTCGAACTCCTGCTGGGAGATCGCCCCCGACTTGACGAGCCGCTCCGCTCGCAACGTTACGCCACGGGCATACGTCAGCTCGGCCTCGACCATGGCCAGCTCCCTCTCCATCTGGACGGTGCCGTGCTGCGCGGCGACGAGGTCCGCCTCCATCTGGCTCCGGTTCGCCTGCGCGGTGGCTCGCCCCGCCTCCGCCTCGACCACGCGTGAGCCCAGCTCCACGTCGTCGAGGCGCGCCACCACCTGCCCCGCCCGGACAGCATCACCCGGATAGACGGTCATCTCGACGATCCGGCCGGTGACGCGCGGGTAGATGTCCTCCTCGTTGAACGGAGCCACGCCGCCCGTGTAGGTGACGCTGCCGCCCATCGGCCCGCTCTCGGCCACGGCGACCGTCACCGGGAACGGCGTGCCCGACCCCGTCACCCGCGCGCTCATGTCCATGCCGCCGCCCCGCCCGCCGACGTTCGCGTAGACCGCCCACACCCCCGCCGCGACCACTGCGGCGAGCACTCCGAGCCGGGCCCCGAGCCTTGCCGCCTTCATCGTGTTCCCTCCTCTGCGCTAGATTTCCGCCCCGCCGTAAGCCGCGAGACTCCACTCCGGACAACGCGCGCCAGGTCATCGGTGTACGTGTGAAGGACGGGCACAACGAACAATGCGAGCACGGTGCCGACGGTGAGCCCACCGATGATCACGGTCGCGAGCGGAGCGTAGGCGTCAATGCCCGTGCGCGGGAAGAAGGCCACCGGGATCAGCACCACGATGCTGATGAACGACGTCATCAGGATCGGCCGCAGCCGGATTGGCCCCGCGGTGAGGATGGCCTCGTCCCGCGGCATGCCCTCCGCGCGCAGCCGGAGGACGAGGTCGATCATGAGGACGGCGACCGTCATCATCATGCCGACCAGGATGACCACCGCCAGGATGGACACGGTCGAGAACGTCTGAGCGGCGAGGAGCAGGCCGCCGAGCACCCCGATCGAGATGAGCGACAGCGAGAAGAGCATGTTGAGGGGCTCGATCAGGCTGCGGAACTGTGCGATGAGGAGCAGCACCATGAAGATCACCGCCACGTAGAGGCCCCGGAGGAGGCGCTTGAAGGACTCCTCCATCTGCGTCATGTCGCCGCGTAGCTCCACCCCGTACCCGGGCGCGAGATCGATGTTCTCGTGCGCCGCCATCAGGAGGTCCATGGATAGCTCCATGCTCGGCCGGTCGCCTTTGCGGTAGTAGCCGAGCACCGACACCACGCGGCGGAAGTTGTCGTGCTCGATGATGGTGGGACCCCGGCGTTCCTCGATCCGCGCCACCGAGCTGAGGGGGGCCACCTCGCCCTTCTTCCCGACGATGCGGACCTGCTCCAGATCTCCCTGGTCGCGCCGCTGATCCTCGCGGTAGCGGAGCAGAATGGTGAATTGCCGCTGGTTGTCGAGCCGATAGAACTCGCTGGTGAGACCGCCCTTGAGCGCGTAGTAGGCCTGGTCCGCGACCTCGGTCACGGTGAGCCCCAGCTCCTGCGCCCGGGCCCGATCCACCACTACCTGGAGCTGCGGGAGCGTCTGCGCCCAGGACGTGCTCACCTGCCGGAAGCCCGGGATGTCCTCGGCGAGCTTCCGTGCCTGCTCCCCGATCTGGGAGAGCCGGTCGAGGTCGGGCCCGTAGAAGATCACCTGGACCGGGGCGGCGCTGGAAGCCATCACGTCGGCTCCCATTTCCTTGATCGAAAGGCGCCGGATGCCCGGGATATTCTGCATGGCCGCCTCCCGGACCGCATCCATCACCTGCCAGATGTCACGCTTCCGCTTCGACGAGTCGGTCAGGGTCAGCATCATGAAGGCCGCGTTGACCGAGCCCATGCTGTAGCCGGTGAAGTAGGTGCCGCCCGGCTCGAAGCCCACCTCGGAGGAGACCCTGACGATCTCCGGCTGCTGCATCAGGAGCCGCTCCACCTCGGCGGCGATCTCGGACGTGCGCGCGAACGACGTTCCCGGCGTCGCCTCGAGCTGCACGAAGGCCTGGGAGACGTCGGCGAGCGGCATCATCTCGCTGCCCAGGCGCGGGTAGAGGGCCACCGCCACGAGCACCGTCGCGACCGCGCCCCCCAGTACCGCGAACCGGTTCGCGATGGACCAGGCCAGGCTCGCCCGGTAGCGCGCGTCGAGCCGCTCGAGGCCTCGCTGGCAGGGGTCGAGCAGCCAGCGCTGGAGTCGGCCGCGCTCCCGCGCCGCCTGCTCACTGTGCGGGGCGAAGAGGGAGGCGGCCAGCACCGCGGTGAGGGTGAAGGACACCAGCGCGGAAGCCAGGAGCGCGAAGATGATGGCCCAGACGATGCCCTCGAACATGAGCTGGACGATGCCGCCGGAGAATGCCAGCGGGAGGAGCGCCACGCAGAGCATGAAGGTGATGGCGAGCACGGCGAGCCGGACCTCGCTGATGCCGTCCACCGCGGCGTCCTTCGGCGACTTTCCCATGCGGAGGTGCCGCTCGATGGAGTGGATGTCGATGATCGAGTCGTCCACGAGGCGCCCGATGGACAGCAGGAGCCCGATGAGGGTCGAGCTGTTGAGCGTCATCCCGAGGGGCACCATGGCCAGGAGCGCCATGCCGAGGGAGATCGGGATGGTGATCACGGAGATCAGCGTGCCGCGCAGATTGCCCAGGAAGAGCAGGACAACGAGACCGGTGAGGAGCACGGCGATGACCAGCTCCTCGACCATGTTGTCCATGAGGACGCCGACGAAGCCCGAGTTGTCGTAGGCGACGTCGAACCGGATCCCGGGAAAGTCCTCCTGGATCTCGGCGAGCTTGGCTTTCACATCCGCGATCACCCGCACCGAGCTCGCCTCGGGCTGCTGGACGATGGAGATCTCGACCGCCTCCTTGCCGTTGAGCCGATACAGGCTGCGCTGCTCGCGCGGCGCGTTCAGGACCTCCGCCACGTCGCCGAGGTATACCGTCCGCCCGTCCATGCTCGCGACCGGGTAGGCCGCGACCTCCTCCGGTGTCCGGGCGCGGAAGTCGCTGCGGACGAGGACCTCGTGCTCTCCGTGGGTGAGCGTCCCCGCCGGTCGCGACTGGTTCTGCATGTCGAGCATTCCCTTGAGGTCGAGGAGGCTCATCCGGTAGGCGGCCAGGCGGTCGCGATCCACGACCACCTGCATCTGGAGCTTCTGGCCGCCGAACGGCACGACGGACTGGACGTCCTTCACCGCCTTGAGCCGGTTCACGATCTGGTTCTCGGCGAGGGTCCGGAGCTGGACGGGGTCATACCCCTCGCCGCTCATCGCCACCGTGAGCACCGGGATATTGAGCGGATCGATGGGGAGCACCCACGACGGCTTGAGGTTGGCGCCCGTCATCGGCAGGTCCGCCTGGACGACGTTCATCAGGGACTGGACGTCGAAGAGCGCCTTCTTCATGTCGGTGCCGTACCAGAACTCCACCGTGACGATGGAGAAGCCCTCCTGGGAGGTCGAGCGGATGAAGTGGACGTTCTTGAGATCCACCATCCGCTCCTCGATGGGCTTGGAGAAGTAGATCTCCATTTCTTCCGCGGACAGCCCCGCCATCATCGAGACCACGCCGACCATCGGGCTCTCCACGTAGGGCATCATCCGGCGCGGCATCTGGAAAACGATCACGAGGAGGGATAGGAGCGCCACGCCAAGGTAGAAGGCAAGTACGATGTAGGGGTGCTCGATGGACCAGCGGCTGATATTGCCCCGCGCGCGGGTCACCGCCTGGGCCGCGCCGCTCGGATTCATCGCTCCTCCTTCCGGATGAGATTGTGAAGGATGGGCAGTGAGGAGGGCGAGGTCGTTGAAGCGATCGGAGCCGCCGCGCGCGCCCTCGAAGGACCGTCCGTCGCTGAGGGTGACCTTGAGATGATGCAGCCCGAGCCCAGCCCGCGCGTGGGGATCGGTTGCTTGAACTGGTCGCGCTCGATCTGGCGCGTCGTCACGCTGACGACCGCGGGCAGCGCGCCCGCGACAATACGCGGCACCGCCGAGCTGCCCGCGCCGTGCGTGCGGGCCTCGGCGCCCAGCGCCGCCGCAGCCGCGACGACACTTCCACAAGCGATAGCGATAAAGATCGAACGTAGCAACGGTCTTCCCCCTCCCGCGCGGGGCGACTCCGCGCACGCACCGCCGAACCGAGACCAGCCGTTCAGGAGAGCTACGGGAGGCGGGCCCGACGAGGGGGGGGAGAGGGGGCCGAAGGTGCGACCGTCACGAGGGCGAGACCCGCGATACCGGTCGCAAGCCCACAAAGAACGAAACCAGAGAATAACGGGGCGACCGGGGGAGCCACGAGTGCGAGGCAGCAACGGTCCAAGAGGTTCGCGTGATCGTCCCTACCGTCGTGTTCCCGGTCGAGCTCCAACAGGCAGAGCCCCCCGGCGAGGATGAGCAGAGCCAAAACGGCTATCGCCACCCGGGCCCACCAACGGCGAAGGAGCTCGTGGTGCTCCATAGGCTGTCTGTCCTGAAGACGTCCCCCGCAAGGGTCGTGCCAGCACACGGCCAGGCGCCATCGTCCTGTAAGTGACCGAGACTGCGTGTGAGAGCTGCATCTCCCTCTTCTCGCATCTTGCGCGCGTCGCGCGGAAGAGCCTCACGTGGGACGGCGCCGCCCCACCATCATGCCTAGGCGTCAATCGACTCACTCTTCGTGAAATGCCTCCTGGCGTGTTTTGCGTACCGCGGGCGCGAGCACAATCACCATCGCGATGACTGCCAGCGCCAGCATGGTGGCGCTGATCGGACGGGTGAGGAACACCATCGCGTCGCCGCGCGAGATGATCAACGCGCGGCGCAGGTACTCCTCCATCAGTGGCCCGAGAATGAAGCCGAGCAGCATCGGCGCTGGTTCGCAGTCGAGCTTGGCGAACACGTAGCCCAGGACACCGAACAGCGCCATCATGTAGATGTCGAACGTGTTGTTGTTCAAGCTGAACACGCCGATGGCGCAGAACACGAGAATCAGTGGGTAAAGGTATTGGTACGGCACCAGGATCAGGCGTACCCACAATCCGATCAGTGGCAGATTGAGGACCAGCAGGAACAGATTGCCGATCCACATCGAGACAATGATTCCCCAAAACAGCGCCGGTTGCTCGGTGATCACCGATGGCCCAGGCTGGATGCCCTGAATGATCATGGCGCCGATCATCAGTGCCATCACCGGATTCGAGGGAATGCCAAGCGTGAGCATCGGAATAAAGGAGGTCTGGGCGCCGGCGTTGTTGGCAGACTCGGGACCCGCGACACCTTCGATCGCGCCCTTGCCGAACTGCTCCGGATCCTTGGAGAGTTTCTTCTCCAGCGAGTAAGCCGAGAAGGAGCCCAAGATTGAGCCGCTGCCCGGCAGAAGGCCGAGGAAGGAGCCGAGAACGGTGCCGCGCAGGATCGGGGCGACGATGCGCCGCCAGTCTTCCTTAGTCGGCATGAGGTTCTTGATCTCCTTCACCATCACGGAGCGCGTGTGCTCGGTCTCGAGATTGCGCACGATCTCGCCAATGCCGAACATGCCCATCGCTACCACTACAAAGCCGATGCCGTCCGCGAGTTCCGGCAATTCGAAGGTGTAGCGCGCCATGCCGGAGTTGACGTCGGTACCGATCAGTCCGAGCAGCAGTCCGAGCACGACCATGCCAAGGGCGTGCAACAGCGAACCGCGTGCGAGGACGACCGCCACTACCAATCCGAGCACCATGAGCGAGAAATAATCGGCCGGTCCGAACTTGAGCGCCATCTCCGCCAGCGGTGGCGCGAACAGCACGATCAACACCGTGGACACCGTGCCCGCGAAGAACGAGCCGATGGCGGAAGTCGCGAGCGCTACGCCGGCGCGTCCCTGCTTCGCCATTTGATAGCCGTCGAGTGCGGTGACCACCGATGCCGCCTCGCCCGGGAGGTTGACCAGGATCGCCGTGGTCGAGCCGCCATACTGCGACCCGTAGTAGATGCCCGCGAGCATGATCAACGCCGACACCGGCGGCAGTCCGAACGTGATCGGCAACAACATGGCGATGGTCGCGGTCGGTCCGAGACCCGGCAGCACACCGATCAGCGTGCCGAGAAACACGCCGAGCAGGCAGTACATCAGATTGGTCAAGGTAAGGGCGGTCTCGAGACCCACACTCAGGTTGGCTAGAAGTTCCATTGCACGCAGCCTCGTTTGATCGCGCGGAACGCTACTGGCCGAACCAGGGACCGAGAATTGGTAGCGGAACGCCCAGGCCCTTGCCGAACACAATCACGCAGAACACCGTCATGGCGACGGCAAGTAGTGCCGATCCGCGCCAGCGGAAACGGATGCTGCCATAGGCGGTCACCATCACGAGCAGCGGAATGACGACGACCAGGCCCGCGCCGCGCACGAGAAAGCCGAACAACAGGATGGCCACGGTGATCAGCGCCAGCGGCTTGAGTGCGAGGTGCTCCACTGGCTCACCCGGGCGAAGGAACGATCGAATCACGGACATCGTTCCGATCACCGTGAGTACGGCACCGAGCACGGCGGGGAAGTAAGCCGGCCCCATCCGGAGCGTCGTGCCAAACCCGTAATCCCGGCCGATGACAACAGCGCTCAAACCAAACGCGACATACAAGACACCGGCCCAGAAGTCCTTGGGAGCGCGGATACGAAAGGCCACGGTGGATTCTCCTTTGGGCTGTAGTGAACGCCCGGACTCCGGCTACCAACAGCAAGGCCGAGTTTCCCCGGCCCTGCTGTGCTGCGGTCGCGATCGATACCGCGAATCAGTCGGCAAACTTGCCGGCCTTCTCGATGATCGGTTTCCATTTTGCGATCTCGGCCTTGAGGTATGCCTTATGGGCCTCCGGATTAGCCAGTGCTTCGGCGATCGGTTCCGTGCCCAGATCAGCAAACCGCTGCCTGACCGACTCGTCCTTGAGCGCGACCTTGAGCGCCCGATTGAGCCGATCGATGACGGCCTTGGGCGTGCCCTTCGGCGCATACAGTGCGTGCCATACGCCCACTTCAAAGCCGGGCAATCCCGCTTCATCCGCCGTCGGCACATTTGGCAGGGACGGCACGCGCTTCTTGGTCGTGACGGCATAGACCTTGACCTTGTCGGCCTTGATCTGACTCGTGGTGTTGGTCGTTTGGTCGCACATGAAGTCCACCTGGCCACCGAGCAGGTCGTTCATGGCCGGCGCCGTTCCCTTATAGGGAACCGTGGTGAGGTCAGTTTGAATCGCAGTCATGAACAACATGCCGCACAGATGCGATGCCGCCCCGAGGCCGGCATTGGCGTAGGTCACCTTGTCCTTGTTCGCCTTCACATAGGCGATCAATTCCTTCAGGTTCTTTGGCGGGAAGTCTTTGCGCGCAATCAGCGTCATCGGCACTTCGTTCACCAATCCGATGGTCTCGAAATCCTCGACCGCGTTGTAGGGCAGCTTGCGGTAGAGAGATGGCGCCGTCGACTGGCCGATGTGATGCAACAGAAGTGTGTACCCATCGGGCGCGGCGCGCGCGACGCGCCCCGCGCCGACCGTGCCACCGGGACCCCCGACGTTTTCCACAACCACTGGTTGCTTGAGATCGGCCTCCATCGCTTTCCCGATGAGGCGCCCCACCGTGTCCGTCGGACCGCCGGCGGAGAATGGAACTATCAACGTCACCGGTTTCGTCGGATATCCCGCCGCCGGCGCGGCGCAGATGCTGGCGGTGGCCGCCAGTCCGATCAATACGCTCATCACTGTCTTGCCAATACGCATGTGCTCCTCCTGTTCAATTGAACCCTCGCGCCGCTACGCTGGCACGACCGAGGGGTAGCGAGGTTCCCACTGAGCGGCGCTGACCGCCGCCGCAATCGCTTCGTCTGGCATCGCGCGGGCGAGCCCGGAGTCCCTCGCCTCGCGAACCACCGCCTCCGCGACACGCCGGGCCACATCGCGAAGGCTCGCGATGGGCGGAAAGAGTCGACCAACCGCCAGATCGTCCCCGGACACCTGGTCGGCGAGGCACTCGGCCGCTGCCCGGCACATGCCGTCGGTGACCTCCCGCGCTTCCGAAACAAGCACGCCGAGACCGACGCCCGGAAAGACGAAGGCGTTGTTGCTCTGGCCGACCTGCCAGGTGCGGCCCGCGTAGGTGACGGGCTCGAAGGGACTCCCGGTTGCGACGAGCGCCCGGCCTTCCGTCCATTCCATCAGCTGGGTCGGAGTCGCCTCGGACTGACTCGTCGGGTTCGAGAGAGGCAGGATCACCGGGCGCTCTACGGCGGCGGCCATCGCCCGGATGGTGCCCTTGTCGAAGGCTCCGGGCTGACCGCAGACACCAATCAGCACGGTGGGCTTCAGAGCCCGGACCACGTCCTCCAGGCCGTGGGGTCGATCGAGCCCGGCCGCCGCTGCCAGCGCGGGGGGCCAGGCGAGCGAGCGCTGGTAGTCATCGAGGGGCGGCCCATCGCGCACCAGGAGCCCGCCGATGTCCACCAGCGCCACGGCCCGCGTGAGGTCGCCGCCGACGAGCCCGGCGCGCCCCAGCGCGTCGTGAAGCTGCCGGGCGATACCGATCCCGGCGGCTCCGGCGCCCAGGACGACGATCCGGTGCCGCGCCATCGTGGTGCCGCTGACGCGGTTGGCGGCGATCACCCCGGCGAGGACACAGGCGCCGGTCCCCTGGATGTCGTCATTGAACGAGGGAAGGCGCTTGCGGTAGCGGTCCAACAGCGTGAAGGCGTTCTGCTTCTTGAAGTCCTCCCACTGGAGAAACGCGTGCGGGAAGCGGCGCTGCACGGCAGCGACGAACTCCTCCACGATGGCCTCGTAGGCCGGTCCGCGGAGGCGCGGGTGGCGCCAGCCGAGATAGAGGTCGTCCTCGAGGAGCGCGCGGTTGTCGGTGCCCACGTCGAGGCTGATGGGCAAGGTCTGGCTCGGGTGGATGCCCGCAGCCGCGCTGTACACGGCGAGCTTGCCGATGGGGATCCCCATTCCGCCGGCGCCCTGGTCTCCAAGGCCGAGAATGCGCTCGTTGTCGGTCACGACGATGAGGCGGACGTTCTCGAACGGCGCGTTGCCCAGCACGTCGTAGATGCGCCCGCGGTAGTCCGGTGTGATCCAGAGGCCGCGGGCCCGGCGGAAGATGTGGCTGAATTCCTGGCAGGCATGGCCCACGGTCGGGGTGTAGACGATCGGGAGGAACTCCTCGAGATGGTCGCGGAGCACCCGGTAGAAGAGATGCTCGTTGCGATCGTGCAGCGCGGCCAGGCCGATGTGGCGCTCGAGCGCCTCCGTCTTGCGGACGATGTTGGCGTACGCTCGGCTCGCCTGCTGGTCCATGGTACTCACTGCGGCCGGTAATAGCCCCTCGAGGCCCAGCGCGGCCCGCTCCTCCAAGGTGAAGGCAGTGCTCTTATTGTGCATGGCATGGGCGAGGAGCCGGGAGCCGCGGTAGTGGACATCCATGCGAGACCTTTCACCCCCGCCTTCGCTCGGCTGATAGCGTTCCATTACGTTTGCCCTCGGTGCTGGGAGCTACATAAACAGGCCGTCGTTGTTCGAGCACTCGGCCCCCTGATGTAGTCGACGATGTCGACGGCCAGTCGCGCTAGCGCCGGAGGACGTACGAGCTCAGC
>Ga0075421_100000250_pt1 | contig 51801 bp, 54 predicted proteins | sample SoiMetdeltSBSDD5_FD_75292 | JGI IMG/M metagenome (GOLD analysis project Ga0075421, IMG submission 75292) | Bulk soil microbial communities from a Populus tree surrounding site in Tennessee, USA - Soil MetaG P. deltoides SBSDD5 | ecosystem: Environmental > Terrestrial > Soil > Tree plantation... | reverse complement strand
TCGGCGAGCAGGTGTTGCCGCACTTCGCCTGACCGGCGCGTGATTCACCTCGCGCCGCTCTTCCACGTCTCCGCCGAGGTGGGGGAGGTGCGCTCGCTGGGGGAGGCGCCCGGCGGCGAGCGCCGCGTGGTGCCGATCCTGGGCGGCACCTTCGAGGGCGACGGGCTCGCGGGCGAGATTCTCCCGGGCGGCGCCGACTGGCAGTGGCGCCGCGGCGACGGCACGCTGGACATCGACGCCCACTACGCCCTTCGCGAGCGGGGGGGCGCCGTCATCGAGGTGCGGAGCCGCGGCCTGCGCGCGGGCCCGCCGGCAGTCCTGGACCGGCTGGCCCGCGGCGAGGACGTGGACGCCGGCCAGTACTACTTTCGCACCGTCCTCCGTTTCGCCACCGGGGACGCGCACTTCGATTGGCTCAACCGCACCATCGGGATCGCCACCGCTGCTCGGCGGGCCCGGCGGGTCGAGCTGGACGTGTACCGCCTGCTCTAGGCCGCTGGCCGCGGCCCATCCTGGAGTCCACCGGGGCGACGCGCGGCTCGCGACTGGCGGAACGGCCGCCATCGGCATTGCCACGTCACGCGCCGCGCGTGCCGGGTGGAGCTGGACTATCGCTCGATTTAGGCCGGGCGGTGTCGGCGAGCGCCGAGCCCGGCGGCCAGCACGAGGAGTCCGGCGCCCATGAGGACGAGGGGGCTCGGGTGCGGCACCGCCTGAGGCTCCGCGAAGATGAAATCGTCCATCGCTACCACGTCAACGCCCCCCGCCGGATTGTCCACCGCTCCCAGGGGTGTCGTGCCGGTGGTGATGCGCATCCGGTGAGCGAGCCCCTCGGAGGCATCGAGGATGATGCCCAGGAAAGAGAACTCGCCATCTCCGGGCGCCGCCGGCACGTCCACCGAAGCGAGAAGGTCCCCGGACAGCGAGAACAGCTCGATGGTCGTCTCCCCGGCGAGATCGACGTCGGTGAAGACGGCGCCGAAGGCGCTCGTGCCGCCCGGGATGCCGCCGTTCGTTCCGGCGACGGAGAAGATCCCCTCGGTCACATTGCTGCCCATCGGGACGAAGAGCCGCACGGGACTGAAGGCGTCGAACGTCGTGCTGTAGTCGACGCCGAACACCGTCGACAGGCTCCCGGCGCCCGTGGAGACCGGCGCCTGCTGGAAGCCGGATCCCGGCGTGGTGAAGGTGACGCCGCGGTTCTGGAACCCAGCGAGTGGGGTGCCGGCCGGCGAGCCGTTGACGGCGCCGCCGCCATCCCAGTTGATCTCACGCCGCCCCGAGGACAGCGGCCCCGCGTTGATCCCGTTGTTCGGATCGCCCACGGTGGCACGGAACGCGTCCACCGCGTCCTGGGTCCCGACGGCGCCGGTACCCTGGATCACGCTGAATGCGTGAGCGGGCGTGGCGGACATCATGAGGATTGTCACGAGCAGCATCGAGCGTACGGCATTGACCATGGGCGGACTCCTTGTCGAAGAAGATTGAACGTCCGCCCGACGGTAGAGCACGACTCGTGCCGCGTATCGAAATCGCGGTGATTACGCGCGTTTCCTCGAGACGCGGTGTCTCCCGCGCATCGAATCGTAAAGCGCACGACGGGCGCGCGCGAGACGCCACCAACCAATAACGGGCGATGCGCGCGGCGCGCGCGCTCGATCTGCGCGCGTGATTTGAGAATCTCGGAAGCGAGCGATGCGGACTACGCGGTGTCGAGGTTCCTCAGACGACCTTCTCGGCGCGCAGTTCCCTGACTTCCGCCTGAGAAAACCCTAGCTCCCCCAGAATCTCGTCGGTGTGCTCGCCGGTGTCGGGCGCGTGCGCGCGGACGGAGCCGGGCGTGCGCGAGAGCGTCACCGGCGGCGCCTGGACGCGGACCTCGCCCAGCGCCGGATGCTTCACCGGCACCGCCATGCGGAGGTGCTGGATCTGCTCGTTCTCGAACACCTGCTTCACGTCGAGGATGGGCCCTGACGGGACGCCCTTGGCGTTGAGCAGCTCCACCCACTCCGCGCTCGGCTTCGTGACGAAGACGTTCTCCAGCTCCGGGGCGAGCGCCTTGCGATTCTTGGAGCGGTCGGCAGCAGTCTTGAAGCGGGGATCGTCGAGGAGTCGCTCGGTTCCCAGGGCCTCGCAGAGGCGGCGGAACATGTTCTGCCCCGAGGCGGCGATGTTGATGTGGCCGTCGGCGGTGGCGAACACGCCGGTGGGGATGACGGTGGGATGGTCGTTACCGGCCTGCGGCGGAATCTCCCCGGCGATCAGCCAGCGCGCGGCCTGGAAGTCGAGCATGGTGACCATGGCCTGGAGCAGCGAGGTGTGCACCCACTGGCCCTTGCCCGAGCGCTCGCGCTCGAGGAGGGCCACGAGAATGCCCTGGGCGAGGAAGATGCCGGCGGTGAGGTCGGCCACGGGAATGCCCACGCGCACCGGGCCCTGCCCGGGCAGGCCCGTGATGGACATGAGCCCGCCCATGCCCTGGGCGATCTGGTCGTAGCCGGGCCGGTCGCGATAGGGCCCGCTCTGCCCGAAGCCCGAGATGCTGCCGTAGATCAGCCGGGGGTTGTCCTTGCTGAGCGTCTCGTAGTCGATGCCCAGGCGGTTCTTCACGTCGGGCCGGAAGTTCTCCACCACCACGTCGGCCTTGGCGATGAGCCGCTTGAGGATGTCGATGCCCTTCGGGGTCTTGAGGTCGAGCGTGATCGAGCGCTTGTTCCGATGGAGGTTCTGGCTGTCGAAGCCCCGCCGCGGGAAGTCTCCCTCGACATCCTCCCGCGCCGACACCTGTATGACCCGCGCCCCCATGTCCGCGAGCTGGCGCACGCAGGTGGGCCCCGAGCGGGCGCGGGTGAGATCGATCACGGTGTACGGCGCGAGGGGCAGCGTCATTTCCGCGCTCCTTGATCGGGGGGGAGGATGGCCGACTGGCTGAGCGACCGCGGGTTGCGAAGCCCCCAGCGGCCGGCGTCCACGGCGGTCAGGAAATCGAGCACGCCGCGGTTGAACGCCTCCGGCTCTTCCAGGTTCACGGTATGGCCCGACTTCGGCAGCACCAGCAGCCCCGACGAACGGATCTTCCGCTTGAGATAGAGCGCGGGCTCCAGGCACGGCTCGTCCTCGTCGCCGGTGACGATCAGGGTGGGCACCTCGAGCCGCTCGAGATCGCGCTCGAGCTCGTACACCGACGGCCGCGTCATCTGGACGCCGCGCATGGTGAGCGCGTGGCCTTCCGCGGACTGGGCGATGAACTGATCGTAGAGCTCCTGCCAGCCCTTGGGGTCCTTGTCCATCAGCTGCACGCGCGTGGGGCCCTTGGTGTAGAAGTCGGCGACGGCGACGATGCCGTCCTCCACGAAGCGCCGCGCCGTCTCCTCGACGTCCTTGCGGAACCGTTCGCGCTCGCCCGGCACGCTGCCGTAGCCCGCCCCCGCCACCACCAGCGACAGCGCGCGATCCGGGTGACGGAGGCCGAAGTGCAGGGTGGCATAGCCCCCCATGGACAGCCCGCAGATGTGCGCCCGCCGGATCCCGAGGGCGTCGAGGAGGCCGCGGATGTCCTCGGCCGCCCGCTCCTGGGAATACGCGGCGGGATCGGTGGGCACGTCCGAGGGCGGATAGCCGCGCGCGTTGTAGGCGATCGTGCGGTACCGGCGGGCGAAGAAGCGCACCTGGAGATGCCAGCTCTGGTAGTCGCCCGCGAACTCGTGGACGAAGACGAGGGGCGCTCCCTCCCCGACTTCCTCGTAGAAGAGGCCGATGCCGTCGACGCGGGCGGTGGGCATGAGAGCCGCAGTGTACTCCATGCGCCCGGGACGGCTCAACGCCGGGGTCAATCGCGTCGCGTCACTGGTATAGCAGGTCAGCCGAGGCTCGCCATGGCCTCCCGGGCGAACGCCGTGTTCACGAGGTCGTCGTAGCGATGGGGGCGCCGGATGAACCCGCCGACGAGGAGGATACTCTGGAGGGCGTCGTAGCCCGGACGGCGCAGCAGGGGGTCGCGGGCCCAAGTGTCCTGCCGCTGGAAGCGCGCGACGGCGCGCTCGCGCAGGGCGCCGTCCATCTCGGCGAAGTGAGCGGCGACCGTCTGCGCGACCTCGGCGGCGCCGCGGCCGGCGAGCCAGCGCTGCGTGCGGTACACGGCGCGGGTGAAGCGCCGGACCACGTCGGGCTCGCGCGCGAGCAGCTGCGGCGCCGCCATGTAGGAGGTGAACGGCACCGGGCCGGTGGCCTCGCCCATAGACGCCACCACGTGGGCGGCGCCCTCCGCCACCAGCGCCTCCACCGCCGGCTGCGTCGTCTCCAGGTAGTCGCCCGCGCCCGCGCGAAAGGCCGCGATCGCCTCGGCCAGCGGACGCTCGCGCTCGATGCGCACGCGGGCCGGGTCGACGGCATGACGGCGCAGCACGGTGAGCATGCACTGCCAGGGCGTCGGGGCCTCCGCGAACGAGAGCACCGTCCGGCCGATGAGATCCTGAAAACGGAAGCGTGGCGCGGGGGCGCGGGCGAGGAGGAAGAATCCGCTGCGGCTGCACACCTCGGCGAAGTGCACCACGTGCCGGCCCGAGCGATCGGCGAGCTCGAAGCTCCGCATCAGGCCGCCCAGGCAGATCTCGAGGTCGCCGTCCAGGAGGGCCTGCATGGTGCCGCGCGGGTAGCGCGCGGCGGGGACGACGGTGACGTCGAGCCCCTCGGCGGCGAAGTGTCCGAGCGCCACCCCCGCCGGCAACGGGGCGTAGAAGGGGGTGTGGAACGGCATGGGCACGGTGAGGGGGCGGCTCATGGGTCGCTCGGGGGCGCGGCGGAGTATAGCAGCGGTCGCCGTGCCCCAGGCACGTCATTCCATGTTCCCCCGCCTCGCGTGCTAGCGTGGAAGCATGATGGCAATCCACAAGCGGCTGATCAAGGCGGCGCTCGCCCGGCGCGGCTACGAGCTGCGCCCGACCACGCCGGTCACGCGCGCGGCCCAGGAGCGCCAGGCCTTCGCGAAGGCGGGGGACAAGATCCAGCGGCGGCATCGGGCCCAGACCCGCGAGACTGTGACCGCCCTGCGCAAGAAGTATGCGGAGCCGGTGCTGGGGCGCGTCGCGACCTGGACCCTGCTCGAGCGCCTCGCCGAGTGCGTGGACCCGACGGATACCCTGCTCTACGGCGCCAGCCAGCAGATGCACGTGCTTCAGGTGCTCGCCGCCATCGAGTCGGCGGGCGTGACCGATCGCACGCTGCTGGCCGCCGCCCTCCTGCACGACATCGGCAAGGTGCTCCTGCTCACCGGCGAGGCGCCCGAGAACGTAGTGTGCTTCAACGGGCCCATCGGCGCCCACGAGCCCGGGTGCGGGCTCGACGCGGCGTGGCTGCAGTGGAACCACGACGAGTTTGGTTATAGCCGCGTCAAGGACGAGGTCGACGAGCCGGTGGCCTGGCTTGTCCGCTACCACAGCATCGACCCCACGCGCTGCGCACCCCTGCTCGACGCGCGTGACCGCGCCTACGCGGAGCGCTATCTCGTCCCCTTCCGGCACTACGATCAGGACTTCAAGTCGCCCTATGCGATCCCGCGGAAACGGCTCGCCGACTATCGAGGCCTCGCGGAGGAACTGCTCCCTGCCTCCCTCGTGGTGTGAGCCCGAAGCGGCGATGATCGTCGTGCTCGGCGCGGGCATGACGGGCCTCGCCGTCGCGCGCGCCTCGGGCGGGGTCGTCTACGAGGCGGAGCGCGCGCCGGGCGGCATCTGCTCCTCCTACCATCTCGCCCCGGGCGAGGCGCGCCGCCGCGCGCGGGCCGACAGCGGTCCCGCCTACCGGTTCGAGATCGGCGGCGGGCACTGGATCTTCGGCGGCGATCCCGCGGTGCTCCGGCTCATCGAGGGCCTCGGCCCCATGCGGCGATATCAGCGGCGCTCCTCGGTGTACTTCCCCGACGAGAAGCTCTTCGTGCCCTACCCGTTGCAGAACCACCTGCGCTACCTGGGGCCCGACACGGCGGCGCGCGCGCTCGCGGAGATGCGGGCGGCGGAAACCGGCGCGGTCACCATGCAGGATTGGCTCGCCCAGAGCTTCGGCGCTACCCTCACCGCGCGCTTCTTCGAGCCCTTCCACGCGCTCTACACGGGCGGGCTCCACGCGCGGATCGCGCCGCAGGACGGCTACAAGTCGCCGGTGGACCTCGCCGCCGCCGCCATGGGCGCCGTCGCCGACGCGCCCCCGGCCGGCTACAACGTGAGCTTCGTCTATCCGGCCGACGGCCTTGACACGCTCGCGGCGCGGCTCGCCGAGGGGAGCCGCGTGGAGTACGGCCACCGCGTGGTCCGCATCGACACGCGGCAGCGCGAAGTCGCCTTCGCGGACGGATCCAGGGCGGGCTACCAGCGCCTCGTCTCCACGCTGCCGCTGAACCGGGCTCTCGAGCTCGCCGGGCTGGACGCCGGCACGCCGGACCCGTACACCTCCGTCCTGGTGCTGAACGTGGGAGCGGTCCGCGGACCCCGGTGCCCGGACGATCACTGGGTGTATGTGCCGCGTTCGCGCGCCGGCTTCCACCGCATCGGCTTCTACAGCAACGTGGACGTCTCGTTCCTGCCCGCCGCGCCGCGGACGCGGGAGGCCCGGGTGAGCCTTTACGTCGAGCGCGCGTATGCGGGCGGCACACGGCCGGACGCGCGCGAGGTCGCGGCCTACGTGACGGCGGTAGCCGACGAGCTGCGGGAGTGGGGCTTCATCGGCGAGGTCGAGGTGGCCGACCCTACCTGGATCGACGTCGCGTACACCTGGGCATGGCCCGGCTCTCGCTGGCGTGACGACGCCCTGCGCCTGCTCGAGGAGCACGGCGTGCGCCAGGTCGGCCGCTATGGACGGTGGATCTTCCAGGGCATCGCCGATTCCATTCGCGACGGCCTGGCCGAAGGGGCGGCGGTGCTCAGATGATCCCGCGGATGCCCGCGGTGCCGTCCCCCGAGGAGCTCAAGCGCCACGAGCCGGCAATCGAGCCCGTTGCCACGGGGGTAGCGCGCCCGTTGTGGTCGGTGATGATCCCGACCTACAACGGGGACGACTACCTCCGGGTCACGCTCCGGAGCGTCCTCGACCAGGACCCCGGGCCAGCCGCAATGCAGATCGAGGTGGTGGACGACGCCTCCACACAGGGCGATCCCGCCGCGGTGGCGCGCGGGGAGGGTGGCGGCCGCGTCGCCTTCCACCGCAACCCGCGTAATCTCGGCGCCACCGAGACCTTCAACGTGTGCCTCCGGCGCGCGCGGGGCCGCTGGGTCCACGTGCTGCACGGCGACGACGCCGTGCTGCCCGGCTTCTACGCCGCGTACCGGCGCGTCATCGAGTGGCACCCGGCGCTGATCATGCTGATCGGCCAAGTCGTCCAGATCGACGAGCGTGGGCACTGGATTCGGCTCCTCGGACCCTCTCGCCCGGACGACGATCCCGTCCTGTCGGACTTCACGTGTCGCCAGGCCTATCTCCACCTGGGGCAGTTCGCGGGCTGGGTGACCCGCCGCGACGCGCTCGAGAAGACGGGAGGATTCTCCACGCTCTTCCGGCACGCCGCCGACATGGATCTCGCGTTCCGGCTCGGGCTCAGCGGGCCGGTAGGCTGCGTGGCCCGCCCCTACGCCCTCTACCGGGTCCACTCGAAGTCGGACACCAGCAAGCTGATGGTGAGCGGCCGCAACCTGTACGAGCGTGCGCTCGCCACCCGCGTGAACCTGAGCCGGGTCGAGGCCGGCGAGTGCGCGGAAGCGCGTGGTCGCTGGCGCACGTTCCTGGCCGGCGCCGCCGACCACGGGGCTCGGCAGCTGGATGCCGCCGGGTCCACCGAGGGGCGTCTCAACCAGGCGGCGTGGGCCTTCGCGCTCGAGCCGACGCGGCGGCGGGCCGTCTACCTCGCCCGCTCCTGGGCCAAGCACCGCCTCCGTCCCGGCGACGGCTGAGCGCTACTGCACGCGGAGCCGCGGGTCGAGCACGTCGCGGAGCCCGTCGCCGAGGAGGTTCAGCGAGAGGCCGGCGAGGGTCAGGGCGACGCCGGGGCAGAGGCTCACCCAGAACGCCTCGCGGATCACGTTCTTCCCGCTCGCGATGACATTCCCCCAGGACGGCACGTAGGGCGGGACGCCCACGCCCAGGAAGCCCAGGATGGCCTCGGCGAGGATGGCGTACGCGAAGATGAAGCTGCCCTGCACCAGCAGCGGCCCCACGCAGTTCGGCAGGATGTGGCGGAAGGCGATGGCGAGGTCGCGGCGGCCGAGCGCGCGGGCGGCCTGCACATAGTCCAGGTCGCGGATGCTCAGCACCGTGCTGCGGATGAGGATGGCGGTGCGCGGCATGTACACGATCGACAACGCCATGATCACGTTCCACACGCCGGGGCCGCGCGCGGCCATGAGCGCGATGGCGAGGAGGATGGCGGGAAACGCCATCATGCCGTCCATGACCCGCATGAGGACGGTGTCGAGCCTCCGGTTGAAGCCGGCGACCAGACCCACCAGCACGCCGCCCAGCGAGGTGAGGAGCATGGTCGTCACCCCCACGAGGAGTGACACGCGGGCGCCGTGGATGACCAGGCTGTAGATGTCGCGCCCAAACTCGTCGGTGCCGAGGAAGTGCTCGCCGCCGGGCGGGAGGAGCCGGCTGCCTGGCACCAGGCGGGTGGGATTGTGACTGGACACCACGTCGGCGAGAACGGCGGCAAGCACGAACACGAGCAGGATAGCGGCGCCCCCCACCACTCCGGGGTGGCGCAGGAGCCGTCGCAGCCACGAAGGCAGCGCGTGGTTAGTCATAACGGATGCGGGGGTCGATGAAGCCGTAGAGCAGGTCGACGAGCAGGTTGATGACGACGTAGGCCGCCGCTGTCACCAGGACCACGCCCTGCACCACCGGATAGTCGCGGCGGAGGATGGCGGAGATGATGAGCCGCCCGAGCCCCGGGATGTTGAACACAATCTCGGTGACCACCGCGCCGCCGATGAGGATGGCGGTGGTGATGCCGATCACCGCCACCACCGGCACGAGAGCATTGCGGAAGGCGTGAACGTAGGTGACCACGCGGGGGGCGAGGCCCTTGGCCCGCGCGGTACGGATGTAGTCCTGCTGCAGCACCTCCAGCATGCACGAGCGCGAGATGCGCGCGATGAGAGCGGACTGGTTGAACCCGAGGGACACGGCGGGCAGCACCATGTAGGTGAGGGCGGCGCGGGGATCCACCCACACCGAGGCGTACCCGGCGGCGGGGAGCCAGCCCAGGCGCACCGCGAAGAGGAAGATGAAGTTGAGGCTCAGCCAGAAGCCCGGCACGCAGACGCCGAGGAGGGAGAGGAACATGAGGCCGCGGTCCCAGATCGACCCGCGGTGGGCGGCGGCCACGATGCCCGACGGCACGCCGATGACCATCGCCACGAAGAGCGCGCAGAGGGTGAGGACGATGGTGGGCTCCGCGCGCTCGGCCAGCGCGGTGGTAACGGGACGATCGAGGAAGTAGGAGTGCCCGAGATCACCGCGGAGGATGCGCGCGTAGAAGGTGAAAAGCTGCTCGTGGAGCGGCCGGTCCAGCCCCAGGGCGGCGCGGGTCGCCTGGATCTGGCTCGGAGAAGCGTCGGGCCCCAGCATCACGCTGACGGGATCGCCGGGGATCAGGTGAATGAGCAGGAACACGATGGTGACGACCACCAGCATCACCGGGATGACGGCGAGAAGGCGACGGATGAGGTAGGCGGTCACGGCAGGTCGACCGGATGCATGGGCGGGGCCGCCGCGGCGGCGGCCCCGCCCGCGTCAGCGCGCGGCTACTTCTGCAGCCACACGTTGTAGAACCGGATGCGCTCGTTACTCTCGTCGAAGCCCTTCACGGTGTTGCGGGCCGCGCGCATGCCGAAGAGGTCGCCGTAGCGGATCACCGGCACCTTCTCGTAGAACTGGCGCGTCTGCTTCTCCCAGAGCGCCATGCGCTTCTTGGGATCGGTCTCGCGAGCGAGCTCGGCCTGGAGGGTCAGAATGTCCTCGTCGCTGTTCCAGCCCGGCCAGCTCGACGTGAGATAGATGTGGTGGGTGGGGTCGTAGAAGGCGCCCATCCCGGTGGTGAAGGCCTCGTACTCCTTGGGGTTGTTCCGGCGCTTCACCAGGGTCGCCCAGTCCACCACCTGCAGATCGATGTTGAAGCCCACGTCCTCAAGCTGCTGCTTGGTGAGCAGCGCGAAATCGTACATCCACTTGTACTCCTGCGTGGTCATAAAGCGGATCGGCTCCTTCTTGTAGCCGGCCTCCTGCAGGAGCCGCTTGGCCTTGTCCTTGTTGCGCTCGTTCCAGGGCAGCCCCGTGAGCTTGGTGTGCCAGGTCGTGATCTCGGCGGGCGTGAGGCTATTGTCCATTCTGTAGAACTCGGACCTCCCGCCCGCCACCGTCTTCATGATGGGTTCGATGTCGATGGCCGCCTGCCAGGCCTGACGAAGCTTCTGGTTCGTCATCAGGCCTTCCTTCTTGTTGAAGACCGCGACGAGCCAGTAGTAGGGCTTGGAGACGATGGGCCGGGCATTGGGGTTCCGCTTGATGCGATCGAAGGCGTCGAGGTTCAGATCGTCGGCGAAGTCCAGCTCGCCGGTCTCCACCTGGGCCACCCGCGTCGCCACCTCGGGTACCGGCACCCAGCGGATCTCGTCCACGTACGCGGTCTTGCCCCCGCCGTACCCGCTGGGCTTCTCGCTGCGCGACTTGTAGTCATCGAAGCGCACCATGCGGATGTACTGGTCGGGCTTCCACTCCGCCAGCTTGTAGGGCCCAGTGCCGATGTACTCCGTCGCCTTCACGGCAGGCTCGAATTTCTCGGCGATCTCCTTCGGATAGATGGCGCCGAAGTTGTTGGGCACCCCCAGCGAGATCAGCACGATCGCCGACTTCTCCTTGAGCTTCATCTCCACCGTGTACTTGTCGATCGCCTTCCACGTGTCGACCTGGGCGAAGAGGGCCTTCCCGTAGATCGACTGCTTTCCCCAGCGGGCGAGGGACGGCACCACGTCGTCGGAGGTCATCTCCTTGCCGTTGTGGAACTTGATCCCCTGGCGCAGCTTGAACGTGTAGACGAGCCCGTCCTTGCTGACGGTATGGCTCTCCGCGAGCATGGGGATGGGCTTCTTGTCCTTGTCCAGGCTGTAGAGTCCCTCGTAGATGTGGTTGGTGAGGGTCTCGGTGATGCTGGCGGTGGTCCAGTGCGCGTCGAGGGCGGGCGGCTCCCCGAGATTGCCGATGCGCAGGATGCCACCCTTGACCTGGGCCCCCGCGTCGGGCACCGGAGCGCCGGCGAGGACCACGGCGAGCGCGAGGAGGGCGATCACGGCGCGGCGGGCTAGCGAAGCGGTCATACGAGCACCTCCGGCGAGGGGAATTGCGTCAAGTGCGTGGAGTGTGATCGAGGGGGGCCCGCCTTGTCAACGGGGCCGCCGCCCTGCCTTACTCGTAGCCGGCCGGCGGCACGAAGGCCTGGAACTCCCGCTCGAGCAGGCGCGCCAGCTCGATCGTGGTGCGATCGCCGTACTGCGGCCCCACGATCTGCACGCCCACCGGCAGGCCGCCCGGCGTGAAGCCGGCGGGCGCCACCGTGCCCGGCAGATAGACCATGCCCGCATAGCCGGCCCAGAAGAGCTGGTCGGTCGTGGGCACACGCCGGCCGTTGACGACGATGGTGCGCTCGTGGCGCTCGCCCACGTGGTCGTGGGGGAACGCGGCGGAGGCGGCGGTGGGGCAGAGGAGCACGTCCCACTCGCGGAAGAACTCGGCCCACTTCCAGCGCATCTGATGCCGCGCCTCGTTGGCCGCCATCCAGTCGCGGTGGTAGAGGGTGTTGGCCCGCACCGTGCGCGCGTAGTAGCGGTCGTCGTCGGGCGCCAGGCGGCCGGCCGTCTCCACCTCCGCGCGAAACTCGGACGGGGTGAGGCGCCCCGAGGTGGCGGAGCGCAGCAGCTGCACGTACACGCGGTGCGACTCGGCGGTGTCGATGTCCGGCCGCGCGCGGTCGCTCACCTTGGCGCGGCGGCGGGAGAGGAAGTCCGCCACCGCCTGGATCCGGTCCTGCACCTCGGCGTCCACCTCGGACACGGGATCGGTGAGCATGACGGCGACCTTGAAGTCGCGGAGCGCGCGCTTCCGCGGCGCCGGCAACTCGAGCCGCCAGCCCGTACCGTCGATCTCGTCGGGGCCCGCCATGGCGGCGAGGCCGAGGACGAGGTCGTCCGCGCTGCGGCCCATGGGGCCCACCACCGAGATGTCGCCCTGGGCGACCTTGCCCGGCAGCGCCTGGCCGCGCGGGGGCACCACACCGAAGGTGGGCTTGTGGCCGTACACCCCGCAATAGTGGGCGGGATTGCGGATGGACGATCCGATATCGCTGCCCGCTTCCAGGCCGGTGAGGCCCGCGGCGAGGGCGGCGGCGGAGCCGCCCGACGACCCGCCCGGCGAGCGCGTCACGTCCCAGGGGTTGTTGGTGGTGCCGTAGATCTCGTTGAAGCTCTGGTAGTCGGCGAGGTAGATCGGCACGTTGGTCTTGCCGAAGAGCACCACACCGGCGGCAAGCAGGCGGTCCACCGTCAGCGCGTTCCGCGCGGGGAAGTTCGCCTTGAGCGCGGGCACGCCCCAGGTGGTGGGCATACCCGTCACGTCGTAGGACTCCTTGATGGTCATGGGCACACCGTGCAGCGGCCCCCACTCCGTGCCCTTGCGCAGCGCGGCGTCCGCGCCGCGGGCGCGCTTGCGCGCGGCGTCGAGATCGGTGGTGATGATCGCGTTCAGCCGCGGATTGAAGCGCTCCATCCGCGCGATGTAGAGATCCAGCAGCTCGAGGCAGCCGATCTTCCGCCGACGGATGAGCGACGCGAGCGATTTGGCCGACTGGAACGGAACGTCCATGACCCACCTCCGAGCCAACAATGTATCATGCGACGCGGACCATGAGGCGACGGACGGCGCTCGTGACCGCGGCGGTGGCATTGGCCGTGCTCCATGCGCCGGCGGGGCCCTCGCGCCGCCCGGCGCGGGCCGCAGAGGGCACGTGGGATCCTCGGCAGATCTCCGCTGACGACCGGCGCCGGCTCCTCGCCGGCGAGACCGTCGCCGTCCCGGTAACCGAGCGCACCGATCGCGACCTGGCGAGCGGCGTCGCGGGCTATCTGGCGCTGCCGGTCGCGCGCGTGGGCGAGTATCTCGCGGAGGCCGAGCTGGCCGTGCAGGACCCCGGCATCACCGCGTGGGCCCTCCTGCAGAAGGGCGCTTCGCCGGAGGCCCTCGGGCGCCTGCGCCTGGGCGCCGCCGAGACCGAGGAGCTGCTGGAGTCACGGCCGGGCTCGGTGTGGAACCTCTCGTACGCGGAGATCGAAGGGCTGCGTGCGCTCCGCCCCGCGCTCGGCGGCCCGGCGCGCGCCGGGCTCGCCCAGGCCACCACCAGCGCGCAGTACCGGACGCTGCTCCTCCGCCGCGCCGAGGCTTACCGCGCGGGCGGCCTCGCCGCCATCGAGCCCTATGTGCGGCGCGGCGGCGGCGTCACCGACCCCGCCGCGGAGCTCCGCCAGACCGTCGAGGACGCCCGGCCGCTCACCGCCGGCTCCCCTGGACTACCGGAGGCGCTCCTGAACTACCCCGCTCTCCAGCACGCCGCGCGGCCGAGCCGCATCTACTGGGCGGAGCGCCGGCTGCAGGCGCGGATCACGCCCATGCTGATCCATCAGCTCGTGGAGGTCCGGCCGGAGCTGGCGCTCCACGTGGAGCGCCACTTCTTCGTGGCCCACTCCTACACTTCGAGCCAGACCCTCACGGCGGCGGTGCCCTGGGGAAGCGGCGCGCTCCTCTTCGTGGTGAGCCGCGTCTTCACCGATCTCGTCACCGGCCTCGGCGGCGAGCTGAAGCGCGGCGTGGGGCGCCGTCAGCTGCGTGGCGATCTCGCGGCCCGCCTCGAGCGCATCCGCGCGGCGCTGGCGAAGGCCACGCCGCCGCAGAGCCCCTAGAACACCCTAGACGGGAATCGCGACGCGTGCGAGGACTTCCGGCTCGTCGAGGAGCCGGCCGGCGCCGCGCACCACGCAGGTGAGCGGATCGTCGCTCACGGTGATGGGCAGGTCGGTCTGCTGGTGCAGGAGGTGGTCGAGGCCGGGCAGGAGCGCGCCGCCGCCGGTAAGGGTGATGCCGTTGTCCACGATGTCGGCGGCCAGCTCGGGCGGCGTCTTCTCGAGGCAGCCGTGCACGGCCTCCACGATGGCCTCGATGGGCTCGCGGAGCGCCTCGCGCACCTCGGCGCCGCTCACGTAGATCGTCTTCGGGATGCCGGCGGTGAGGTCGCGCCCCTTCACCGCGATGGTCTCGTTGTCGCGCGCGCACGGGTAGGCCGAGCCCAGCGAGAGCTTGATCTCCTCCGAGCGCCGCTCGCCGATGAGCAGGCTGTGGCTCTTCCGCACGTGCGAGGCGATGGCCTCGTTCATGTCGTCGCCGGCGATGCGCAGCGAAGTGGAAAAGACGATGCCGGACAGCGAGATCACCGCCACCTCGGTGGTGCCCCCGCCGATGTCCACGATCATGCTGGCCCCCGGCTCCGAGATCGGCAGCCCCGCGCCGATGGCGGCGGCGGTGGGCTCGGCGATCAGGAACACCTTCCGCGCGCCCGCGTGGCCCGCGGATTCCTGCACCGCGCGCCGCTCGACCTGCGTGATCCCCGACGGCACGCTGATGACGACGCGGGGATGAATCGGGCTGCGCCGCCGGTGCGCGCTGCGGATGAAGTGGGAGAGCATCTTCTCCGTCGTGTCGTAGTCGGCGATGACGCCGTGGCGCAGCGGGCGCACCACCTCGATGGTCCCGGGCGCGCGCCCCAGCATGGCCTTGGCTTTGGTACCGACGGCTATCACCGATCGGTCGGCAGTACTGAGCGCCACGATCGAGGGTTCGTTGAGCACGATGCCCTGCCCCGGCGCGTACACGAGGGTATTCGCCGTGCCGAGATCGACTGCCATGTCGCTGGGGAAGAAGTGGCTGAGCGCGCGGACGAGCATGGCGAGCATCTGGACTGAGGGAGGCAACGGATGTGCCACCGCGCGCGCATGTCGCGATTCGTCGCCACGCGCCTATGTGTCCGAGATCCGGATCGAATTCACGCAACCGCTGAAACGCCCCCGACGCGGGGATGACGCGCACGGGGTAGGTCTTACACTCGGCCCGTGTAGGGATTACACTCCGGCGCGTGGACACCGTGATACTCGGCACCGCGACGCCCGGCGGCGGCTTTCCCGTGTACGGCCAGGCCGTGGCCGAGACCATCGCCGCCGTCGACCCCACGCTCGCGGTGGAGACGCGGAATACCAAGGGCAGCACGGAGAACGTCCCCCTGCTGGAGGCAGGACGGCTCGATCTCGGGCTCGTGCAGGGCGAGGTGGCGCACGAGGCGCTTCAGGGAATCGGGCGGCCGCCCGCCGATCTGCGCATCCTGGCCGCGATGTACTCGACGCCCGGCATGTTCGTGGTGCGCGGCGATTCCGAGTACCGCACCATCGGCGATCTCACCGGCCGGCCGGTAGCGTTCGGCGCGCGCGGCTCGGGCCTCGTCATCCTCGCGCGCTATGTCCTCGACGGGCTGGGGCTCGATCAGCAGCGCGACTTCCACGCCGTGTACCTCGACGCCGCCGGTGACGGGCCGGCCATGGTGATGGACGGGCGCGTGGCCGCGCTATGGGGCGGCGGCATCGGCTGGCCGGGCTTCAATGCGGTGGCGCGCGGGCCGGCCGGCGCGCGCTTCATCGTGCCGGACGCCGACGGCATCCGGCGCATCCTCGCCACCCACGCGTTCCTCAAGCCGATGACGGTGCCGGCGGGCGCCTACCCCGGGCAGAGCGCGCCCATCGCCTCGGTGGGCTCGTGGAGCTTCATCATGGCGCGTCCGAGCCTCGACGAGGGCCTCGCGTATCGCCTGGCTCGCGCGCTCCATCGCGGGGAGAGCATGCTGGGCGCCCGCCTCACCCAGGCCAGCGAGACGACCGCCGCCAACACGGTGGCGGCGGCGCCCCGCGCGGAGCTCATCCACGCCGGCGCGCGGCGCTACCTGCGCGAGATCGGACTCCTGCGCGCGGACTAGCCGCGCCGTTCAGCAGCGCCGTCAGCCGGGGCCGCGCGCCTGACTCGATCTGCTCCATCGTGCACCGGCGCGGTGCCTTGTCCGGGCGCCAGCGGAGGAAGCGCGTCCCGTGACGAAAGCGCTCCGCGGTGACATGGTCGTAGGCGACCTCCACCACCAGGCGGGGCGTCAGCGGCTCCCACTCGGCCGTGCGCTCGGTGCTCCAGCGGCTGGGGCCGCCCGGCGCGCGCCCGGTAAAGCCGGGGCCGACCATCAGCGGGCGGAGCCGCGCCAGCAGCGCCTTCCGCTCCGGCGCCGCGAACCCCGACGTGAAGCCCACGTGATGCAGGAGCCCGTCGGTGTCGTAGAGGCCCAGGAGAAGCGAGCCCACCACACGGGCGCTCGAGGCGTACCGGAAGCCGCCCACCACGCAGTCGGCGGTGCGGGCGCGCTTCACCTTCAGCATGCCGTCGCGGGTGCCCGACTGATACGGCACGTCGCGCCGCTTTGCGATGATGCCGTCCAGGTTGCCGCCGGCGCGCGATAGCCAGGAGCGCGCCGCCTCCACCTCGGTGGTGGCGGGCGAGAGGCGAACGGAGTCCGCGCCGCCCAGGTGGGCGCGCGCGAACGCCTCGAGCCGCGGGCGCCGCTCCGCGAGCAAGCGGCCGGTGAGCGAGCGCGCCGCGTCGTCGACGAGGAGGTCGAAGACGATCAGCATGGCAGGGCGATCGGCGGCCAGGCGCTGGACGCGGCTCGGCGCGGGGTGAATGCGCTGGAGCAGCTCGTCGAAGTCGAGCTGCCCGCCTACCGGCACCACCAGTTCGCCGTCGAGGACGAAGCGCCGGGCGGGCACCGCACGCACCGCCGCCACGACGTCGGGAAAGTAGCGTTCGAGGGGCTTGCCCGCCTTGGAGCGGAGGGCCACCGTCTCGCCGTCGCGGAACACGAGGCAGCGAAAGCCGTCCCACTTGGGCTCGTATTGCCAGCCCATGCCGACGGGGATCTGGTCGACGAGCCGCGCCTCCATGGGCGCGTAGTCGGGAGGCAGGGGCAGCGTCACGCGACGCGCTCCAGCCGGAAGCGCCCCGTGCGCGCGAGAAGGGGGGAGAAGAGGTCGCCCTTCTTGGCGAGGCGGGCGGGCACGTTGTCGAGGCGGAAGTCCTCCGTGCGGACACCGCGCGCCACCTCCTCCCACGTGACCGGCGTCGAGACCGTCGCGCTCGGCCGCGGTCGCACCGAGTACACGGAGGCCAGCGTGCGCCCCCAGGCGTTCTGGTTGTAGTCGACGAGGACGCGGCCGGCCGGCCGCTTGGCGATGCGATACTCCGCCGTCACCAGCTTCGGGCGCGCCCGGGCCATGGCCTGGGCGAGGGCCTTGGCGACACCCCACACCGTCTTCTGCTCGGGCCCCCGCACGATGGGCACGTATACGTGGATGCCGCGCGAGCCCGTCGTCTTGGGATAGCTCGGCATCCCTATCCCGTCCAGCGCCTCACGCAGGAGCAGTGCGGTCTCCCGCACCCGCTCGAAGCCGGCCCCCGGCACGGGATCGAGGTCGAAGTGGAGATAGTCGGGCCGGTCCACATCGTCGCAGCGCGCGTACCACTGGTTCAGATCGATGCAGCCGAGGTTCACCACCCAGAGCAGCGAGAGCAGGTCCTGCACGATCGGGAAGTCGATGACGTTGCCCGAGGCGTGCCGGATCGCGCAGGTCTCGATCCAGTCCGGGCGCGGGCTCGGCGCCCGCTTCATGAAGAAGAAGTCGCCGGCGGCGCCATTGGGATAGCGCTTCATCACCATGGCGCGGTCGCGGAGATGCGGCAGGAGATACGGCGCCACCGTGGCGTAGTAGCGGAGGAGGTCGCCCTTGGTGATGCGCGGCCGGTCCCAGAAGAGCTTGCGCAGGTTGGTGAGCGTGGTGGCGCGCCCGCCCAGGCGCACCTCCACGGTGTCGCGGTCCACGGGGATCAGATCGGCGGGCGCCGGGGCGGCGGCCGCGCGGCGGGCCGTCATGACACGGGCAGCAGGCGCGGCGGCCGCGGCCCCCGGCGCAGCGCGCCGCGCACCCCCACGTAGTCCAGCTCGGCGCCGGCGCGCGCGCAGCGCAGGAGCAGGCCGCCGCGGCTCATGTCGCCGCGGCCCACGAACTCGGCAGGAAAGCGCAGCCGCTCGCCGAACGTGGTCAGCAGGGGGTCGAGATACTTCCCGGTGGCGATGCTGCCGAGCAGCACCACGTCGCAGCGCGGCCCCAGCTCGGCGGCCAGCCGCCGCGCGTCGCGGAGCAGCGGCTCCACGTAGCGCGCATTGCCGGAGGCGATGTCCACCCCGGCGAAGCGGCGCAGCCGCGCGAAGTCCACGGGCTCGAGGGCGGGCACGAGCCCGTCGGTGGGCGTGATGACCAGCACGCCCGGCCGGCCCGCGGGCGGCCGTGCGAAGGCTTCCGCGTAAGCCAGCTTGCCCCGGAAGTAGAGGCCGCTGAGGAAGGCGAACACCTCGCCGAGCGGCGGGCCCGGAGCGGTGCGCAGCCGCACCGCCAAGTCGAAACGGGCCTGGGGATTGAAAACGAGGCGCGCGCGCTCGCCGCCGCAATGCGCGGGCGAGAGGAGGAAGACGCGGCGCCTCACCGCGGGCCCGCCGGCGCCACCGCGCGCGCGAACGCCGCCGCGTCCAAGGTGTTGAGCACTTCCTCCCGGCGCACCCACCCGCGGCGCGCCATCGCCACGCCGTAGCGGAGGTTGTCGAGCTCGCCGGTGGCGTGGGCGTCGGTGGAGATGACGAACGAGAGCCCCCGCTCGCGCGCCGGGCGCAGCCAGCGCGGCGGCAGGTCGAGCCGATGCGGGTCGCCGTTGATCTCGATGGCCGCCCGCGACTCGGCGGCCACGTCCAGCACCTTCTCGACGTCCACCTCGATGGGGGGGCGCGAGGGGATGAGGCGGCCCAGCGCGTGCCCCCAGATCTTGAAGTACGGATGCGCCATGGCGCGGATGAGCCGGCGAGTCATCTCCTCGGCGCTCATGCGATGGCGGTTGTGGATGCTCGCGATCACCACGTCCAGCCGCTCGAGGATGTCGTCGGGGTAGTCGAGCGCGCCGTCGGCGAGGATGTCCGACTCCGTGCCCCGCAGGAGGCGCACCGACACCTTCTCCTGCACTCGGGCGATCTCGTCCCACTGCGCGCGGAGCCGATCCACGCTGAGCCCCCCCGCGTAGGAGGCAGTGGGCGAGTGGTCGGTGATCGTGAGATAGCGCATGCCGCGTGCTTCCGCCGCCCGCGCCATCTCCTCCACCGTGTTCCGACCGTCCGAGTACACCGTGTGGCAGTGGACGAAGCCCTGGATGTCCTCCATCCGGACGAGATCGCCAGGCAGACGGCCCTCGTCGGCGGCTTCGATCTCGCCCTCGTCCTCGCGAAGCTCGGGCGGGATGAAGGGCAGGCCCAAGTGCCGGTAGATCTCCCTCTCGTCCGCCGCGGGCAGGCGCGTGCCCCCGGCCGCCCGCACGAGCCCGCCGCGCCCGAGACGCAGGCCGCGCGCCTCGGCAAGACGGCCGAGATGGGCCACGTGGGCCGGCGCGCCGGTGGCGTGCAAGAGCTCGGCGCCGTGGTGATCCGGCCCCGACACGCGCACCTCCAGCGGTAGGCCGCTGTCGAGCACGGCCCGGTAGCCCTCAAGGCCGCCGTCGCTCACGGACACGACGCCGGGCAAGGCCAGCGTGTGCGTCCGCGCCGCCGCCGGCGTGGTGGATGCCACGATCACCTGGAGCCGGTCCACCGTCTCCGTGCGCCGGCGAAGGTCGCCCGCCAGCTCGGCGGCGGTGACGCCGGGGGCGCGGCGAAGATGATGGAGCACCGGCTCGGCCGCGGCGAGGGCATGGGAGAGCAGCACGCGCGCGGGGCCCGGCTCCTCCAGGCGGCGAATGGCCTCGAGGATACGTGCCTCCGTCTTCTCGCCGATCCCCCTCACCAGGCGCACGCGGCCCGCCTCGCAGGCGGTGCGGAGGTCGGCGATGGTCTCGATGCCGAGGGCGGCGTGCAGCGCGGCGATCTTGCCGAGCCCCAGGCGCAGCCGGCCAAGCTCGCCCGCGCCGGGAGGCAGCCGGCCGCGCAGCGAGTCGAGCGACTCCGCGCGTCCCGTCCGGCTGAGCTCGGTGATGCGCGCGGCGAGACCGGGGCCGACGCCCTGGAGCTCCTTGAGCCGGCCCTCCTCGACGAGCTGCTCGAAGGTGGAGTCGTCCAGGCCTTCGAGCACGCGCGCGGCGCGCGCGTACGCCCGCGCCTTGAACGCCCCTTCGCCCGACAGGTCGAGCAGGCGCCCCATCTCTCTCAGCGCCCGCGCGACACCGAGACGGTCGAGCCTAGCCATCGTGGTTCAGAGCAGCAAGTCGCGTGCCGCGCCCTCAGCAGAAGGGGCGCAGGTCCACCCGCCGGCCTTCCGCCGCGGAGAGATAGGCGCCATAGATCACCGCGGTGACGTCGCGCGCGAGGGCGCCGCCGGAGAGCGGCTCGCGCTTGTTCGCCACGGCTTCGACGAAGTCCTGGATCTCCTGCGGGTAGCCCGAGGTCCAGTCCTCGTCGGGCTGCGGCGTGGACCAGCCGGCCTTGGTCTCGAGCTTCTCCACGAGATACTCGGCGCCGAAGACCGCGGCGTCCGGGGCATAGGCGCGCACGGTGTCGTTGGGATTGATGTTGCAGATCACGACGGCCTTGGCGCCGTAGGCGATCATCTGGTTGCGGATGCCGCCCAGCACGGTGTCCGCCGCCGAGATCTGCGCCACCGTGCCGTCATCGAAGCCGATGAGCATGCTGCCCCAGTCCTCGACATTGGCTCCGTCCACGGTGTTGAGGTAGCGCGGGGTGGCGGCGCGAAAGGTCTCGGTGTCGGCGAGGTTGGCGGTCTCCGCGCTCACCGAGACGGGACGGATGGGTCGGCCGCTGAGACGCATCCCCTCGTCGGCCTTCAGGTAAAGGGCGGCGCCGAGCGGGTGGCAGGCCTTGCCGATGAGGGAGCCGCCGCCGCCCGTCTCCCAGCGCTTGTTGACGGGGGCGTGGGTGCCCCCGTGACTCTCCTCGCCCACCAGCCGGAGAATCGGCCCGCCGGCGGCGGTGAGAAGCCGGCGCGCCTTCTGTATGGGTGGGGCGTAGACCCAGTTCTCCGCGTAGCAGAGCCGTACGCCCGCCGTGGCGCAGGCCTCCAGCACCGCGTCGGCGCCCGCGAGCGCCTGGCGTAGCATCTCGGCGCGCGGGGTGGCGGCGTCGCCGAAGAAGCCGGTGAGCGGCTTCTCCACGATCACGTGCTTGCCTGCGCGCGCGGCCTCGATCGCCATGCTCGCGTGCAACTGCGAGGGGACACAGAGGTCGACGAGATCCACGGCGCGATCGGCGAGCACCGCGCCAAAGTCGGCAACGGCGCGCCCCACCCCGAATTCGCGGGCGAAGCTCTCCGCGCGCTCGCGCCGCGCGGAGGTCACCGCAACGAGGTCAACGTCGACCCCGCGGACGTGGTGATACGCCTCCGCATGCAGGCGGGCGACAAAGCCCGCTCCCACGATTCCTACTCCGACACGTCCCCGTTCAGTCATGCCCCTCCCCGTACGCTCGAGCCCGAGTGTACCCGGACTCGGCGCGCGGGGCGAGGCGCTACGAACAGGTTACGAGCACTTGGGCAGCGGACGGAGGGTGGCCTCGATCCGGTCGCCCATCTTCAGATCGCGGACCGTCTCGGGCGTGGCCTGGAACTCGTGCGTGGCGCCGCTGGTGTCGCGCACCTTGATCTTGTCACCGGTGGCGCTGATCTCGACGATCTGCCCCTCGACCTTCTGGGGGGCCTTCGCGGGCTGGCAGTTCGGGGTCGGCCCGCCCGCCGGCTGGGTGGTCTGCGCGGCGAGGGGACCGGCGGCGCAGAGGCCCGCCAGGGAAAGCGAGAGCATGGTGATTCCAAGAACCTTCATGAGTCGTGTCCTCCGTGCGCTCTGGTCTAGTTCTTCTTGGTGATGTCGTAGATGGCGCCGCCTACCGCGCCGACGCCGGCCCCGATCAGGGCGCCCTTGCCCCAGCCATATCCGGTGCCCGCGCCGATTGCCGCGCCCGCGCCCGCGCCCACCGCGGTTCCGGTGACGGTTCCGCAGCCCGCCGGCGCAACCGCCAGCGCGGAGAGGGAGATCACTGCCGCCAGCTTCTTCACACCGCTCATATCGTTCCTCCTCATCGAATCATTGAGGCACTCAGATGCCTTTGCTCTTCATCCGGCAATCGGCATGCCATATGCCTCGCCCGCGACGCGCCCGCGGGAGCGCCGAAAAACGCTCGACATTCCCCTCAGCCACGCGGGGACCGCGCCCTGGCGAGCGAACGCCGGTAACTTTCTACCGGCTCGCCAGTACCCTTACTTCCCGATCAGGACGACCGGGAGCCAGGTGGCGAGGGCGGGAAAGAGGGCGACGAGGACGAGCATGAGGAGCCCTAGCACCACGTAGGGAGTCACCGCGCCGAAGATCTCGCTCATCGTGATGGAGCGGGGCGCGACGCTCTTCATGGTGAAGAGCAGCATGCCGAACGGCGGCGTGAGGAGGCCGAGCTGCATGCAGATGAGGAACAGCACGCCGAACCACACGGGGTCGAAGCTGTAGAGCTGCACCAGGGGCATGAAGAAGGGCAGCGTGATCAGCATCATGCTCACCTGGTCGATGAAGCAGCCCAGCACGAGCAGGATGAGCATCATCACGCCCAGCACGACGGCGGGGCCGAACTTCGCCTCCTGCACCGCCGTCACCAGTCCATTGGTCGCTCCCGAGAAGGTGAGGATCTGCGAGAAGGTCGTCGCGCCCACGATGATGAAGAGGATCACGCCGGAAATCCCCGCGGTGCCCAGCAGCGCCTTCATCAGCCCATCCCACGTGAGTGAGCGGTAGAGCGCGGCCACCACCACGGTAGCGACGGCGCCAAGGGCGGCCGATTCGGTAGGCGTGGCCCAGCCCGCGGCGATGGCCAGGATGACCACCACGAAGATCAGCAGCAGAGGCGCCACGTAGACGACCAGCGGCCGCCAGCGCGCCCAGCCTCGCGCCGTGTCATGCGCGAAGGCCGGCGCCAGGCGCGGGTCGAGAGCGGCGCGCACGACGATGTAGCCCACGAAGGACGCGGCGAGGAGCACGCCGGGGATGATGCCCGCCAGCAGCAGGCGCGAGATGGAAATACCGGCCAGACTTCCCAGCAGCACGGTGAGGGCCGACGGCGGGATCAGCATGTCCACGCCGCCGATGGCCATGATGGGTCCCATCGCCATCTTGGGCTGATACCCGCGGCGCAACATCTCGGGAAGCATGAGGCTGCCGAGGAGCGCGGTGGTCGCGATCGTGGAGCCGGAGATCGCCGAGAAGACGGTCCCCGCCACCACCGCCACCACCGAGAGCCGGCCCGGCACTCGCGCGATGAGGCGGTCGATGGCGTCGATGGCCTTCATGGCCACCCCGGTGTGGAAGAGGACCTCGCCCATCAGCACGAAGAACGGGATCGGCGTCAGCGAGAAGCTCGCGATGGAGGCAACGCCGTTGCGGATCATCTGGACCAGCCCGGCGTCCTTGCCCAGCCACACCCACGCTCCCACGACGTTGATCCCCAGGAACGCGAAGGCGGCGGGCAGCCCGACCGCGAGGAGCGCGGACAGGATGCCGAAGAGGACGATCGAGGCGAGCCACCAGACCATGCGCTGACGCGGGGCTCAGGCGTGCGGCCCGCTGCCCTCCACGACGGCGGCGCCGAAGAACCGGCGGACGAACTCGATGGCGAGGAGAGCGAAACAGACCGGCACCGGCGCGTAGAGCCACCATTCCGGGAAAACCACCGACTTGATGATCAGCGAGCCCTGCTGGGCCGAGCTCGACACCGCGCGCGCCCCGTAGATCACGAAGACGACGGAGACGGCCAGCCCCACCAAGTCCGAGAGCCGGTCGAGCGCCCGGGCGGCCACCCGCGGCAGGGTGGTGAGCAGCACGTCGATTCGCACGTGCTCGTTCCTGTGCAGCAGCCAGGGGGCGACGAGAAACGTCGCCAGGGGCAGGCCGTACTCCGAGACCTCGAGGATCCACGGCAGCGTGCCGAGGCCCAGGTTGCGCGCGAGCACGTCGCCGGTGACCAGCAGCGCGAGCACGCCCAGGAGCAGCGCCGAGGCCACCGCTCCGGCGTGGAGCAGTCCCCCATACGCGCGCGCGAGCATGCGCGCGGCTATTTCTTCGAGAACAGCTCGCGCATCTTCGCGCCGTGCTCGGGGCTGGCCTTGAGCACGCTGGCCCAGGCCGCGTCGTAGGCCTTCTCGAGATACTGCTGCGCGGCGGCCCCGTCGAATTTGATGACCTCGATGCCCGCCTGCTGCTGGCGCTTGGCCTCGTCGGTCGCGTAGGTCTTCCAGAAGTCGTTCTGCGCCTCGAGCGCGCGGGCCTGCTTCGTGAGGAGGTCGCGCTGCGCGGGGGTGAGGCGCTTCCACGTGTCGAGGTTCACGATGAGGGACACCTCGGCGTCGTAGAAGCCCGGATCGACGCGATACTTGGTCTTCTCCTGCCAGTTCAGGTCGAAGATGCCGCCGATGGGCCAGCCGTAGCCGTCCACGACCCCCCGCTCCAGCGCGGTGTACACCTCGCCGGGCGCCGTCTGCATGACGGTGGCGCCGAGCGCGGTGAAGAAGTCGCGATAGACGGGGGTGACGCGGATCTTGAGACCGGTGAGGTCGGGCTTGTCGATCTTCTTGTTGAGATAGACGTGGAAGCTCTGGTGCTCCACGATCCGGGCGAGGTACTGCATGTTGCCCTTCTGGTTCCACACCCGGTTGATGTAGTCGAAGGCCCCGTTGGTCCGCTGCTCCGCCACCGGCATCCGCGTGAGCTTGAGCGCGTCCGACTCGGGGAAGACGTTGGTGTAGAAGGCGCCGGTGGACATGGCGACGTCGACCACCCCCGTCCGCACCGCGTTGCCGACCTCGAAGGTGGGCACCGCCTTGGGCCCGCCGATGAAGTTCAGGCGCAGTACGCCCTTCCCTTCCTCGTTGGCCTTGGCGATCCACGTCTCCAGCCGCTTCACGTAGAGCGAGCTCTCCGGGAAGGCGCTGACGACCTTGAGGGTGGCCTCCTGGGCACCCGCCGTCAGCGGCAGGGCGAGCAGGAGGGAAAGGATGGCGGCGATGCCGGCACGTGTCGTCACGGGCTCCTCCTGAGGTCGCTCACCTTGGCGAGCGGGGTGCCGTCCCGGCGGCTGATGACGCGGCGGGCGGGGCGCGTCTGGTCGCCGAAAGTCGGCTGCCAGCACGAGTGCTTGCCGGCGCCGCCCGCCACGATGACCAGGATGTCGTCGGGCGTTCTGACGATGGGCACCATGGTGTCGTCCGCGTCGGCCACCTTGCGGCGCTCCACCAGGTAGTGCCGGTACTCGTCGCCGAGCAGCCGCAGGGGATAGCGCGCGTGCTCGTACAGGAACTCCTTCACCTGCCGCTTGCTGTACCCGTCGCGGGCGATGGTGGCCGCGTGCTCGGGGCCGAGGGAGAGGAGCGGCGTGCCGGCGCCGAGCAGGTTGTTGCTCCCCGCCTGGCCCATCGCCCCCGCGATGACCTTGAGAACACCCAGGCCGGTGTAGGAGTAGTGATCCTGGATGTTGTGCGGCCCCTCGCAGCCGTTCACGGTGACGGTGCTCGTCTCCAGGGGGAAGCCGGCCTCCACGTGCAGCGGCTCCCACGGGTTGGCTTCCTCGTTCTCGGCCACGCAGTAGGCGATCTTCGCAGGGCTCCCCTGCGTGGCGCGGTCGCCGGTACCCGGCAGCCCGCCGCCCACGTTCATCAGGATGAGCCGCACCGCGCGGCCGATGGTGAGGTTGGCCTGAAAGCCCTGGCCGAAGGCGTTGTAGCCGCTGTTGATGCCGAGCTCGCGCGCGATGGGGCCGTTCACGATGAGGATCGGGGCCACCGGATGCGTAGTGGCCTGGATGGAGTCGAGATTGAATGCGGGATCGGCGAGGGCCTCGATGGCGGTGAGGATCACGGGGAAATACTCCGGCCTGGCGCCCGCCATCACGGTGTTGATGGCCAGCCGCTCCACCGTGGCCTCGCCTTGCCGGGGTGGCAATACCGCCACCACCTCGCGAGGTGCGCGGTCCGTGTAGCGCAGCACGGCCGCCACCGCATCCTCGGTGGGTGGCACGATGGGGAGGCCATCCGTCCACCCGCGCTCCTGGTAGAGCTGGTTGATGGCGGCGTACGACTCCTCCATCCGGAACGTCTTCGCGGCCGGGCCGGCGCTGACGCTCATCGCGTCAGCGCCTTCACGACAACGTCGATCACGAGATCGGCCTTCTTGATCGCCTCGTCCTCCGGGATGCCCCCCAGCGGGTGGGGGATCAGCGCGAGCGGCAGATCAGCCAGGCCGCGGTTCTTCGACTCCAGCTTGGCGAGCTGCTCGAACTCGAGGGTGCCCATGACGACGGACGGGATCCCCTTCTGCTCCAGCACGATGGCGCCGTGGATACTCCACGACGTGCACGACCCTCAGTCGGCGCTCCCGACCAGGGCGACGTCACACTTCGTGAGCGCGTCCAGGATGGTGGGCGACGGCGCCCCCGCGATGCCCTTCTCACGCTTCACGACCTCGCCCGCCCCGTAGCGCTCCTGCAGACGCTTCGCGACCGCGAGCATCAGGATGCCGGCATTGGCCTTGCTGTTGTCGAGGATGGCGATCTTCTTGCCCGCCAGGCTGTCCACCCGCTTGGCGAGCCCGGCCGCGAGAATCCGCGGCTCGGCGGTGGGGTCGTACAGGGTCACGTCCTTGCCGCTCATGCGTGTCTCCTCCTCCGTGGGCTGATCGTGCGGCCGATAGTACACCAGGCCGCAGGGCGGCCGCGGCTAGAGATCCTCGACGGTGACCCCATGGTGCTCGGCCAGATACCTGGCGACGATCTGCCGATGACAGTTCGCGGCGAACCGCTCCGCGCAGAGGAGGCAATAGGGCGCGGGGGCCGCCCTCAATCGCTCGGTCAGCCGGTCCCCTTCCTGGCGCAGCAGGGCCTCGTAGCGCTCCTTCCAGTCCTTGAGCTCCCGGAATCGATTTCCGAGCTCGGGGAACGACTGATAGGCGATGCCCTCCTTGGCCAGCCAGCTTTCGATACCTTTGCCGGGGGCGCTGGCCTTCACCCACGTGCCCATGTACGCGTTGTGAGGGTTCACGCGAATATCCGCGACAGTCATCACGCCGTTGGCCTTGAGCAGGTCGAGGACTTCCTGCTTCGTCCGGCCCCCGTAGCCGATCGTATAGACCTTCATCGCGGCTGGTCTCGGCGCTCTCAGAGCACGCGCCAACCTGGCGGCACCGCCCCGGCATTGAAGATCAGGATCGAGCCGACGACGCCGCGGCTGATTTGAAAGGCCACCCCCTCCGCCACGTAGCCCAGCGCGTTCTGGCTCTCCAGCGTGTGCACTCCATACGCACGGCGCACCTCCGCGACCGGCGCCAGGATGGCTACGCCGCGGCTGGTGCGCAGCGCCGGCCCGCGCCCGCCCGAGTGCGGCAAGAGAGTCGCGAGAATTTGCTCCACCCGGTCCTGCTGCATCATCACCACGACCAGCAAGCTCGTCTGCCCCCCGTCGTCGCTGAGCTGATAGTGGTATGCGTAGCCTCGCTGCCAGGGCGAGCACTCACCGGGCGCGCCCCAGGCGCGCCGCACGTCGGCGGCGCTGCCACCGAGATCGACCGCGCCGAGCCCCTGGCCCTCGCGCATCACGGGCGCGCCGAGGGTCGCGGAGGTGACCACACCGCTCCCACTCGGACACGCGGGGCCGGTCTGTGCCCCCGTGGGCATCGGCAGCGCCGCGACGACGCACGCCAGCGCGACCAAGGCCACCCGCGCCACCGGGCTCACAGGGTGGAGTGCAGATGGGCGAGGCTCTTCACCACGCCGGTCCCGAGCGCCACCATCTCCCCCATCCCGGCGCCGATCGGGCTCACCGGGTGTGGACCATCACGACCTTCGACTTGGGGTCCACGTACACCGCCTGTCCCCCGCAGGCCCCGCAGCATGAACTGCCTCCTAGAGTCGGGGCCCGCTCGGCACGGGCTGCACGTACCCGCACGCCTTGCAGGTGCGCAGTGCGGCGCTGGCGTTGAACTCCTGGTTCACGCGCTTGAGCTCGAGCAGGAGATCCTCGCGCCCACGCGCCAGGTCGTATAGCTTCGCGTCGCACCGCTCGCAGTACCAGGCGTAAGCCTCCGACTCCTCCGCTCCCCGCACCCGCTCAACCACCAGGCCCACCGAGTGCGCCGCGCGCTGCGGCGAATGGGGCGTGTTCGCGGGCAGCAGGAGCACCTCGCCCTGCCGGATGGGAGCGCGCTGCCGCTTCCCGGCGCCGTCGATGTACTCCAGGACCATGTCGCCCTCCAGCTGATAGAAGAACTCGTCGCTGGGGTCGACGTGGAAATCGCGCCGGGCGTTCGGCCCGCCGATGATCATGACGATGAACTGGGAGTCGCGCCAGATCATCTCCGCGCCCACCGGTGGCTTGAGGAGGTCGCGGTGCTCGTCGATCCAGCGCTTGAGATTGAAGGCGGCGAGGGGCTCGGCCATGCGCGCCTCCGAGGCTCGCGCCTACTCGATCACTTGATCGGCGCGAAGCAGTAGTGACGGCGGCAGCGTCAGACCCAGGATCGCCGCCGTCTTGAGGTTGAGGTAGAGGTAGTACCTTGTGGGCTGCTCCGCCGGCAGGTCCGCCGGCCTGGCCCCCTTGAGGATCCGGTCGACGTAGCCGGCCGCGCGCCGAAACTCGTCATCGGCGCTCGGCCCGTACGAGAGCAGCCCGCCCTCGCGGACGAGGAAGCCGGCCTCGTACATAGCGGGAATCCGCTGCGTGGCGGCGAACTCGAGGAGGTGCTTCCGGTTCACGTTGGTAAGCGCGTCCGCGACCACGAACAGGGCGTCCGGCCTCCGCCGGACCATCTCCACGAAGGCCCGCTCGAAATCTCCGGGTTCGCGCACGCCGAGGGCGTGCACGTCGACGTTCATGGCGCGGGCGGACTTCTCGATCTCGCGGTAGCGGAGCGTCATGCCCGCGTCATCGCGGTTCCACACCACGGCGATCCGCGTCGCCTTGGGCACGGCCTCCCTCAGGATCTCCATCCGCTTGGCGCTGAGCTGCACGACCTCATCCGTCATGCCGGTCACGTTCCCGCCAGGACGGGCCAGGCTCGCGATCAAGCCGATCGCTACGGCGTCGCCGCCCGAGAGCGCCATGACGATGGGGATGCTGGACGTCGCGCGCGCCGCCGCTACCGTGGCCAGGCCTCCCTGGGTCGCGATGACGTCGACCTTCAGCCGAACGATCTCCGCGGCCAGCGCGGGCAGCTGATCGAGCTTGCCCTCGGCGAATCGCACCTCGTAGGCGATACTCCGTCCCTCGACGTACCCCAGCGCGCTCAGGGTCTCCCGGAACGCGCGGGGTGGCCCCGCGTCGGGCGTTCGCCCGCCCGCCACGAGGTAGCCCACGCGAAAGATCTTCGGAGGCGTCTGCGCGATGAGCAGGCCGGGCGCGATCAGCAGGCCCAGCATGGCGCCGACGAGGGCGAGACGGCGGAGGGATGACATTCGGAGACCCCCTTTGGTGCCAGAACATACCGCATTTCGCGCCGGGACGACGGCTGGAGGCACGCGGACCTACCCGCCCTGCGTCTGCAGCACCAGAATGCCGGCCGCGATGAGTCCGATGGCGAGGAGGCGCGCCCACGTCACCGGCTCGTGCAGCGCCACGAAGCCGATGATCATGACGAGCGCGGTGGACGTCCCTCCGACGATGAGCGAGGACGAGATGCGCAGCCCCCGCTCGTAGGCCAGCAGCGAGAAGATGTCGACGCCGGCAGCGGCGACGCCCGCCACCACCATGAGCCAGAGCGTGTGCGAGTCGAAGACGATCTCGTGGCCGCGCCCGCGCATCACGAGCAGCACGATCGCGTTCATGACGAACGCTCCGCTGGTGACGACGAGCGCGCCGAGCGCGGCGGTCACCTTGGTGGAGCCGAGCTTGAGGCAGAGGGTCCACGTCGCGGCGGAGGCGCCGGCCAGCACGGCGAGGAGGACGGGGGAAGAGAGCACGCGAATCTCCTTGGCGAGGCCGCTTTCCTACACGCGCGGGTAGAGACGATTGGACTCCTCGAACAACGCCAGCGTTTTCTCGACATCGTACGGCTGCTCCACGAGGCGCTCGGGATCCCACTCGCTGCGCGGCACCGCGAAGAAGTCGCCGCCGTACACGTGAATCGCGCCGGTCAGCCGCTTGATGGGATTGACCACGGAATGAATGATGTCGCGTCCCAGAGGCACCGCATCGCGATCACTCAATGCCTTGGCCCCCGCCGCCTCGATACGCGCGCCAGGGGCCCCGGCGGGCCGGCGCCAGAAGATATTGTCCTCACGGCCGGTGTAGATGCCGATCACCGCCCACATCTCGTGGTTGTGGGGCACCTGGCACATGTGGGGGCCCCAGACGAGGTTGAGAATGGTCAGTTCTCCGGATCGGTGGAGCACCTGGACCCCCGCGCGCTGCGGCTCCCCAAGGGATTCCAGCACCTCGGATGGCGCAGAGACGGCTCTGGCGACGACCTCGAGCACAGCCGACGCGCCGTGGACGGCGCCGGCAGCCCGGCAATCGGCGGTGAATTGTTCGACGTCGAACATGAGTCAACCTCCTGCCGCGTGGCGTTCCCTAGCTCGAGCTCCACGAGAAGGGCGCGAAGTGGCCGTTGTTCTTCCCCGAGGTGTCGTCCCAGTCGATCCCGAAGGCATGCATGTGGCCCCGCGACGCCTTCGCGAGGGCGAGGCGGCTGGCCGCCGGGTGACCGACATTGTCGAGGTAGATGGGCTCGCTGGGGCTGGCGCCGGGAATACCTTCCACCGCGATGTCGAGTACGCCGGGAATCGCGACGGACCGGCGCATCGCGCCCCGCTCGATCCGGATGGGCCGGCTCTCGACGCCCGCGAACCGGCCCACCAGCGGCCCGACCGCCGCCATGGGGCCCCCGCCCTGGCCGCTCCCGATTGCCACGAGGGCCTCGCGCTGGACGGCGGTGGCCCGCTCGTCCACGATCAGGCCGACAGTCCAGTTGCCCGCGACCATCGGCCCCGGCGTATGCAGCAGCACGGCGAAGCTGAGCCCGTCGAGCGAGGTGGTGCCGTGCGAGCCGCGCTCGATGTGAAAGACGAGGCCCGCGTCGCAGGCCCCCTTGGTCGGGCGTGCGGCCAGGCCCGAGGTTGGGCAGGGGCACACCGAGTCGCAGCTGCAGGCCTCGAAGTAATCACCACTGATTCTCCACTGGGGATCCGCCATGTTCACTCTCCACCGGTGAGCGCGGGCGGGCTCACATCGAGTGAGCGCCGCGCAGCACCATCGCGAGTTCAGGACGAGCCATCACCGTCGCGCCGAGGAGCAGTAATGCCGCGCCGCTTGCCCGCGCGATCCACTCGCCGCCGGGGAGCAGTTTCTCCGCCGCCACCACCGCGGCGATGAGGAGTACCCAACGCAGCCCCATTGCGCCCGCGGCGACGAGCACCAGCATGAGCGCCCAGCAGCACCCGAGACAGTACAGTGCGTGGTACCAACCGAGGGCCAAGCTGCCCCGTCGCCCCGCGCGCCACTGCCCGAGGAGAAAGCCCAGAGGGCTTCGGCACGCGTGCAGGCACGCCTGCTTGAGCGGGGAGAGTTGGTAGGCTCCGGCCGCCAGCAGGATCAGCGCGATGCCGTAGGCGAACGCGGGTTCGGGCAGCGCCAGCAGGAGGGTGTGAGCGAGATACACGGGGATGCCGCTCGCCGCCCAGACGAGGAGGTAGACGCCGGTGAACGCGGCGACCGGCACGCCCTGAGCGGCCCCACCGGCCCTCACGCGCGCGGCCCCCCCGCCGGTGGCGCCGCGCCGCATCGCGCCGTACAGCGCGATCATGGACAGCGCGCTCGGCAGCATCATGGCGGTCATCATGATGCCCCAGCCGATGACGAAGGCAAAGCCGTGGCCGACTGTCGCCGGCATCGGCATTGTCATCATCATGTCGTCCGCGCCGCGGACGGTCGACCGGATGACCAACACCCACGCCGCCGCCGCGACGACGAGGAGCACGGCAGACACGAGGACCGGGATCCGATCACGCGCGGGCTCCGGCTCAGCCGGGCTCAGTTGATCACCCGATCCGCGCGGAGCAGAACCGCGGGGGGCAGCGCCAGGTTCATCGCCATCGCGGTGCGGCGATCGACGTCGATCGGGACGTCGGACGAATTCGCTCCCCTGATGAGCGCTGGATGGGCCTGGACGGCCTGCAGCATTGTGTCCCTCCATCCCGACCATACTCTATCCGGCGCATCTCCGGTCACGGATGGCCTCGGCGGTCGGAGACCGGGCTGCGCCCTCCCGTCTCCCGCGGTAGGATGGTCCCCCATGAGTCCCGTCCGGGAGCGGAGCCCCGTCGTCGAGTTGCGGGGTGTCACCAAGCGGTACGGCCCGGTCGAGGCGGTACGCGGCATCGACCTCGCCATCGAGCCGGGCGAAGTCGTAGCCATGCTTGGGCCGAACGGAGCGGGGAAGACCACCTCGGTCGGGTTGATGCTGGGCCTCCGCACGCCGACCTCGGGAAACGTATGCCTCTTCGGCCTCCCGCCGACGGATCGGCGGGCGCGCAGCCGCGCCGGCGTCATGCTGCAGGAGTCGGGGACCACCGGTGTGCTGACGCCCCGCGAGCTGGTGGCGCTGTTCGGCACCTACTATCCGGCGCCGATGCCGTCGGAGCGGGCCCTCGCGCTCGCCGGGCTCACCGATCAGGCCGACGCGCGCATCGGCACGCTCTCCGGCGGCCAGCGCCAGCGCCTGTACTTCGCGCTCGCCATCTGCGGGGATCCGGACGCGCTCTTCCTCGACGAGCCCACGGTGGCGATGGACGTCGAGGCGCGCCGTGCGTTCGCGGCGAGCATCCACACCCTGGCCGCCGGCGGCAAAACGGTGGTCTTCACCACCCACTACCTCCGCGAAGCGGAGGAGCTGGCCCGGCGCATCGTGGTGATCGACCACGGCGTCGTCATCGCGGACGCCGCCCCGCGCGACCTGATGGCGCGGGTGGCAGCCAAGCGCGTGGCCTTCCGGACGCCGGCCCCGCTGCCCGCCGCCGCCTTCGACGGGCTCGCGGTGACCGCGCTCGACACCGCCGACGGCCACGTGCGCTTCCTCAGCAACGAGCCGGAGTCGGTGCTGCGCGCCCTGTTCCAGCGCGGCATCGAGATGCGCGAGCTGGAAGTGGTGGGGGCGGATCTGGAGGAGGCCTTCCTCTCGCTCACACGGCGGGGGCAGGCGGCATGAGCGCCGCCGGCGCCACCGCGCCCCTCCTCCCCATGCTGCTCGCCCAGACGCGCAGCGAGCTCACGATGCGCTGGCGCGTGGCCGCCTTCAGCCTGACGAGCCTGCTGCTGCCCATCGTCTTCTTCACCTTCTTCGGCCTGCCCTTCGCCCGCCAGACCTTCCCCAACGGCGTGAGCGTGGGCGCCTACCTCCTCGCCTCCTTCGCCGCCTACGCGGTGGGCAATGTCATGGTGTACGGCTTCGGCATCGGCGTCGCCGTCGAGCGCGGGCAGAAGGTGGACGTGCTCCTGCGCGCCACGCCCCTGCCCCCCGCCGTCGCCATCACCGCCAAGGTGCTCAACGCGCTCATCTTCTCGTTTCTCTCCATCACCGCCCTCATCATCTATGGCGTGCTCGTGGGCGGCGTGCAGCAGAGCGTCGCGGTGTGGGCGAACGTCGTCGTACGGCTCCTGATCGGCTCCCTCCCCTTCGTGGGGCTCGGCTTCGCCATCGGCTACAGCGTGGGTCCCAATGCCGCGCCCGCCGTCGCCAACCTCGTCTACCTGCCGCTCGCTTTTGCCTCCGGCCTCTTCATGCCGGTGAGCCAGCTGCCCGGCTTCGTGCAGAAGGTCGCGCCCTACCTGCCCGCCTATCACTACGGCCAGCTCGCCTGGAGCGCCGTGGGGGCGCCGGCGGAGCCGCTGCTGACGAGCCTCGCGTGGCTGGCCGGCTACACCGTCGTCTTCATGGCCATCGCGCTCCGGGCGTACCGGCGCGAGGAGTCACGGAAGTTCGGGTAACATGGCGAGCGCCATGACCCGCCCGGGCACGCTTGCCATCGACGTGGGCGGCACCTTCACCGACGTCACCTACGCGGACGCCGAGACGGGCGCCACCTGGGTGGCGAAGACGCCCTCGACGCCGGCCGATCTCTCCCACGGCTTCATCACCGCCGTGCGCAAGGTGCTCGGCCAGGCCGGGCGCACGCCCCCCGACGTGCTCCGTGTGTTCCACGGGACCACCACCGCGACCAACGCGATCCTCGAGGGCAAGACCCCGCCCACCGCGCTCGTGACGACGGCCGGCTTCAAGTACGTGCTGGAGATCGGCCGCCACGACATCCCGCGCCACGGCAACCTCTACGGCTGGAGCAAGCCCGCGCGGCCCATCACGCCCGATCGCGTGCTCGAGGTGACGGAACGGCTCGACGCGGACGGTTCCGTCCTCACGCCCCTCGATGAGGAGGAGGCGCGTCGGGTCGCGCGGCGCCTCGCCCAGGGGGGCGTGCCCGCGGTGGCGGTGGTCTTCCTTCACGCCTACGCCAATTCCGCGCACGAGCGGCGCATGGCGGCCATCCTCGCCGAGGAGTATCCCGGCGTGCTCGTCTCGCTTTCCTCCGAGGTGCTGCCGCAGTTCCGCGAGTTCGAGCGGAGCATGGCCACCGCGCTGAACGCGGCGGTGATGCCGCCGGTGAGCCGCTACGTGGGCCTTCTGCGCGAGGCGCTCGACGCGGAAGGCGTGCGCGCGCCGCTCCTCATCATGAAGTCGGACGGCGGTGTCACCAGCGCCGCCACCTGCGTGCGCCAGCCCGTGCAGACCGTGCTGTCGGGGCCCGCCGCCGGCGTGGTGGGCGCGGTAAGCGTGGCGGGGGCGGCGGGCCACCGCGACATCATCTCCATCGACGTGGGCGGGACCAGCGCGGACATCTGTCTCGTGCGCGACGGCCGGCCGGAGGTGACCAAGGACGGGATGGTGGGGCCGTTCCCCCTGAAGCTGCCCATGGTGGACATCCACACCATCGGCGCCGGCGGCGGCAGCATCGCGTCGGTGAGCGCGGGCGGTCGCCTCACCGTAGGCCCGCGCAGCGCGGGCGCCGAGCCGGGCCCCGTGTGCTACGGGCGCGGCGGCAGCGAGCCCACGGTCACCGACGCGCATCTCGTGCTCGGCCGCATCCCGCCCGCGCTGCTGGGCGGCGAGATCCCTCTCGACGCCGCCGCCGCGCGCGCGGCCGTCGCGCAGCGCGTGGGGACGCCCCTCGGCCTCGGCGTGGAGGAGGCGGCGGCGGGCATCGTGGAGATCATCGACAACTCCATGGCGCGCGCCATCCGCACGGTGTCGATCGGGCGCGGCCACGATCCGCGCCGCTTCGCCCTCGTCGCCTTCGGAGGCGCGGGGCCGCTGCACGCGTGCCGGCTCGCCGAGCTGCTCGACATCCCCACCGTGGTGATCCCGCCCCGCCCGGGGGTGCTCTCCACCTGGGGGCTCCTCGACACCGACATCCGGGCCACCTTCGTGCGCACCGTCGGCCCCGGCGAGCGGCGCGCCACCGACGGCGCCACCGCGCCGCGGCTCGAAGCGGCGTGGCGCGAGCTCGAGGCCCAGGCGAGCGCCTGGCTCGACGGCGAGCAGGTGCCGCGCGAGCGGCAGCGCGTGGAGCGCGCCGCCGACCTGCGCTACGAGCATCAGAGCTTCGAGCTCACCTGCCCGGCGGGCGTCGGGCCGGCGACGGCGGTGGCGCTCGCGGAGCTGGTGACGACGTTTCACGCCGAGCACCGGCGCCTCTACACCTACGATCTCCCGCGCGCGACCATCGAGCTCGTGAACCTCCGCGTGACCGCGATCGGCGCGCTGCCCCGGCGGGCGGGGACGGAGCCGCCCGCGGCGGCCGCCACCCTCGACGCCGCGCGCACGGGCGAGCGCCGCGTCTACTTCCGCGGCGCGGGCTGGCTCGCGGCGCCGCGCTACGAACGCGCCCGCCTCGCGCCGGGCATGATGGTGACGGGGCCCGCCGTCATCGAGCAGGACGACGCCGCGCCGCTGGTGGCGCCGGGCTTTCGCGCCCGCGTCGACGCCGTCGGCGACCTGATCCTGGAGCGCGGCTGATGGTCGACCCTATCACGCTCGAGATCATCCGGGGCAGCCTCGCCTCGACCATCCGGGACATGGAGCTCCTGATGGAGCGCTGCGCGATGTCACCCTTCATCAAGGAGAAGAAGGACTACTTCGTCGGCATCTTCGACACGCGCGGCCGCATCGTGGCCTGCCACATCTCGGGCAGCGGGCCGGGCATGATCGACGCCATCGTGCGGGCGTATCCGATCGAGAGCATGCGGCCCGGCGACGTCTACTGGTTCAACGATCCCTATCTCTCGGACGGCGCCGTCCAGCATCACCAGGACATGGTCTTCGTGGTGCCGGTGTTCCACGGGGGCGCGGTGGTGGCCTTCACCACGACCTTCGGCCACTACCAGGACATCGGCGGGCTGCGCGCGGGGAGCATCTCGCCCCACGCCACCGAGATCTATCACGAGGGGCTGCTCGTGCCGCCGGTGCGCATCGCGCAGGAGGGCCGGCTGAACGAGGAGGCCTACCGCATCTTCTTGCGCAACTCGCGCCTCCCCGACCTCGTGGAGGGCGACACGCGGGCGATGATGGCCTCGTGCCGCCTCGCGGAGACGCGGCTGGCCGAGCTCTTCGCCCGCTACGGCGCGCCCACCGTGCTCGCCGCCTTCGACGCCGGCATCGCCCAGACCGCCCGGCGGGCCCGCGAGCTCTTCCTCGGGCTGGTGCCGGAGGGCGCGTGGGCGTTCCACGACTATCTCGACAGCGACGGCGGCGCGGAGGCGCGGCCGTATCGCATCGAGCTCGCCCTCGAGCGGCGGGGCGAGCACGTGCGGCTGGACGGCTCGCGCTCGGACGATCAGGCGCGCGGGCCCATCAACTTCATGACCAACCCCGGCCTCCTCCGCATCGCCTTCGGGCGCTATCTCCAGTCGCTGGATCCCGACCTCGACGTCAACGAGGGCCTGCTGAAGAATCTGGACGAGTGGGTGGCGCGCGAGGGCAGCCTGCTCAAGCCGCGCTTCCCCGCGCCCCTCGGGATGCGCGCGAACACCCGTTTCCGCGTGATGTCGTGCATCTTCGGCGCCCTCGCCCAGGCCAACGGCGGCCGGGTGCCCGCGGGCTCGCCCGTCTACGTGCTCTACTACTTCCGGGCGTGGGACGCGGCGGCGCAGCGGCCCATCCTGTGCATCGAGGGGCTCGGCGTGGGCCTCGGCGCGCGACCGTTCGCGGACGGCGTGGATGTCATCTACTACATTGCCCAGGAGAACTACCCGGTCGAGTACGTGGAGCGCGACTTCCCGCTGCGGGTGGAGCGATACGCGGCGCGGCCGGACTCGGGCGGCCCCGGTTATCACCGGGGCGGCGCCGGCGTCATCCGCGACGTGCGCGTGCTGTGCGAGCGGGCCGATCTGGCCACGCGCATGGAGAACACGGTGGTGGCGCCCTACGGGGTGGCGGGCGGCCTCGCCGGCCGCACCGGGCGCATCATCCTGAACCCCGGCACGCCGGCGGAGCGCGAGCTGCCCGCATTGGGCGACGGCATCACGCTCCGGCGCGGCGATCTCCTGCGCCTCGAGACCTGCGGCGGCGGGGGCTGGGGCGATCCCCTCACCCGCGAGCCCGAGCGCGTGCGGCAGGACGTCGCGCGCGGGCTCGTCACCGCGCGCGGCGCCCTCGACGACTACGGGGTCGCGCTCGACCCGCTGACCCTCGACATCGACAAGACCGCCACCGACGAGACACGGCGCCGGCGCGCGCGCGAGCTGCCCCTCATCGACCGGGGGCCCGGCTTCGACGAGGCCGAGGCCCGCTGGCGCGCCGCCCGCGAGAACCCGCCGTCCTGAGGAGACCCGTCATGCGCGAGCTGACCCAGAAGCTGAACGCCCTCTGCGACGCCCTGCCCTTCCAGACGAGCTGGTATCTCAAGGACCTCACCACCGGGGAGCGCGCCGACCGGCTGGGGGACACGCCGGTGCCGTCGGCGAGCACGCGCAAGATCTCCATCATGATGGCCGCGCTCAAGGCGGTGCACGACGGCAAGCTCGCGCTGGACCAGAAGGTCACGATCGAGGCGAAGTACCAGGACAACGACTCGGGCACCTTCCAGCACCTGACGCCGGGCTTCTGGATCACCTTCCGCGACGCGCTCGTGATGATGATCATCGTGAGCGACAACACCTGCACCGGCACGGTGGTGGACCTGGTGGGCCTGGACGCGATACAGCGCTACTGCGACGCGGCGGGCATGACGCGCACCGTGCACCGCTTCGGTATCCCGCCGAAGCTCGGTCCCGATCACACCCTCGACCAGGTGACGACGACCACGCCCAACGATCAGGGCCTGCTGCTGGAGGCCATGCTGCGCGGCGCGGAGGACAAGGCGGCGGCGGCGCGCCTCGGCGTCACGCCGGAGCTCTGCCGGCTCGGCCTCGACATCCTTTCGTGGCAGAAGCTCAAGACGCGGCTGCCGTCGCAGCTGCCGCTGGGCACCAAGGTGGCGCACAAGACGGGCACGGGCTCGCGCGGCTACATGGACGCGGGCATCGTCTACCGAGACGGGAAACCGCTCTACATCCTGACCATGTACACGGAGCACGTGCCCGCGGCCCTCCCCGACGGGACACCCGGCTTCACCGCCGCCTATCAGCTCATGGGGAAGATGGCGCGGCTGGCCTGGGACGCGATCGGACGCTAGCGTCCCGACAGGCGCCGGACGACGGGCGCGAAGGCGTCCATGAAGGCCTCGAAGACGACGACGTAGGAGACGCCGTAGCGGGCGCGGCGGGCCTCGAGGGCGTCGACGATGGCGTCGACGGGGCCCGCGAGCACGAACGGGCTCTCGGGAAGGGCCACGGGGTCGAGCTTCCACTGCTGGGCAACCTCGGAGAGCCCGGGGCCTGGATCGTCGGCCACGATCACCCGCTGGACGAGGAGGTTTAGCTCGAGGCCGGCGAAGCGCGCACCGGCGGCAGCGCGGATGTTGGCGACCTTCGCGTCGAGCGCTTGGGGCGTGGTGTCAGTCACATCGAGCCCGCTCCCATCGGCATGCGTGCGCGGGGCGATCCCCACGATGTCCGCCTCGCGGGCGGCGAGGGCGAGGATGCGGGGACGGCCGCCCCCGATGAGGAGCGGGGGCCGGGGCCGCTGCACGGGGCGCGGCAGCCCTTCCAGCTCGCTCACCGCGTAGTGCTTGCCCTTGGCGGTGACCGGTCCGCCCTCGAGATAGCGGGTGATGATGCGCACGGCTTCTTCGAGGCGCTCCACACGCACCCGGCCCGCATCGAAGCTGATGCCCGTCTGAGCATAGTCCGGGAGGAGCCACCCGGCCCCCAGCCCGAGCTCGAAGCGCCCCCCGCTGAGGAGATCGAGCGTGGCGGCGTCCTTGGCGACCACGGCGGGGTGACGGAAATCGTTGTCGAACACCATGCTGCCGACCCGGATGGTCGTGGTCGCGGCGGCCGCGGCCATGATGCCGACGCTGGTCGCGACCTGGTCGCGGAAGTGGTCGGGCACCAGGAAGGTGGCGTAGCCGAGCGCCTCCGCGCGGCGCGCCTTGCCGAGCCACTCGTCGCGCGAGGCGGCCGTCCGCGCGAGCAGGCCGAAGCGGAAGGGCCTCACGCGCTCCACTCCGGATAGGTCGGCGGCGACAGCTCGTCGACGCCGCGGCCCGCCCAGTCGGACTTGGCCATGCGCGGCCACATGCGCTCGCCGCCCGCCTGCAGCGCCCGGAGGATGGCCCGCTCGTCGGCCGCGAGCACGCGCCCGCCGTCCACCACCAGGCGGCCGTCCACGTAGACGCGGTCCACGTCCTCGTCAGCGGCGTTCCACACGATGTTCTTGACGGGATCGCGGAGCGGCGTCATCCGCCACGAGACGGCCTTCCAGAGGACGAGGTCCGCCCGGGCGCCGGGGGCGATGCGGCCGAGATCGTCGCGGCCGAGCGCGCGCGCCCCGCCCAGCGTGGCCGCGTCGAAGACGTGCGCGGCGGTGGTCGACTCGGTCTGGCGCTCCATCACCTTCGCCACCGCCGCCGCCCAGCGCATGGCCTCGATGACGCTCTGGGGATTGGTGTCGGTGCCGAGCGCCATGTTGACGCCGGCGGCCCGGTAGCGCCCGAAGGACTCCATGGCGATCCCGCGCCGCGCGAACACCCAGACGGCATGCGCCACCGAGCAGCCCGCGTCGGCCATGATCTGGATGTCACCCGCCGGGTAGCTCGTCCACGAGGAGCCGCCCACGATGATGGCGTGGCCGAGGATGGTGTTGGGCCCGAGGACTCCGAGCTCCTGCATCCACGCGATCGGCGTCTTCCCGTGGCGCGCCACCATCTCGTTGAACTCGACCACCGACTGGGAGGTGTGCACCTGATAGGGGCGCCTCGTCTCGTCGGCCCAGCGCTTGCCTTCCTTCAGGAGCTCCGCGGTGCAGGTGTCGATCTGCGAGGGCGCGAAAAAGCAACGCACGAGACCGCCGTGCGCGCCGTCGTGCGCCTCGAAGGCATCCACGGCGCGCCGGAGCCCCTGCCGCCCCGCCTCCTCGTTCCACTCCCAGATCACACGCTTACCGTCTCTCGTTAGCCATCGGCCGGAGCGAAAGCCCAACCCGAGGTAGACGCGCAGGCCGTAGTGTCCGGCGCGCGCCACCACGTAGTCGGCGATGGGCCCGATCTCCATCACGGTGGTGACCCCGCCGCGCAGCATCTCCGCCATCGAGAAGTCGATGCAGGCGCGGCTGGCCTCCTCGTCCTGGGCCTCCGCGCGCACCGGCAGCATCTCGAAGAGGCCGGAGTAGCCGAACTGGGGATTGCCGCGGTCCTCGATGAACGAGCGGTCCAGCGGCGAGCCGGCGATGTGCGCGTGGGTGGAGATGAGGCCGGGCGTGACGATGCGGTCGGCGGCGTCCACCGTCTCGTCCACGCGGCCGTCGAAGCGGGAGCCCACGTGGAGGATGACGCCCCCCTCGATCACCACCACCCCGTCCCGCAGCAGGCGGTGGCCGCGCCCGTCGTGCGCCAGCACGTAGGGCGCCTTGATGGCGAGGCGGCGCCCGTCGGCCATGGGGGCTACCGCTTCGCCCGACGGCGCCCGCGCTTCGCGCGCGCCGTCGTGGCGGCGCGACGGCGCCGCCGCCCGGCGGCGCGGTGGAGGCCGCTCGGGTCCTCCACCGCCTCCGCGGTCACGAAGGTGCCTCCTTGGAAGGTCTCGGCGCGCTGGTCCGTCACCGGCGGCTCCTTGGCGAGCACCTCGGCGGCATGGTCCTCGCCGCGGTCCTGGGGCTGGTAGCCGAGCCGCCGGGCGTTGCCGTTGTCGTACCAGGCGCGCTTGTTGTCCGAAACGCCGTAGACGATCTCGAAGCGGAGATCGGGATGCTCGACTCCGATGGAGACGAGCTGGCCGAGATCCCGCGGCGAGATCCAGATCGAGAGACGCCGCTTGTCGATGGGGCGCTCGTTCACGTTGCCGATCCGGATGCAGAGGACGCGCAGCCCGTACTTGTCGGCGTAGAGGCTGCCCAGCGCCTCGCCGAACACCTTGGACACGCCGTAACGTCCATCGGGCTTGGGGTACGCGCGATGGTCGATGGTCTCGTCACGGCGATAGAAGCCCACCGCGTGATTGCTGGTGGGGAAGATGAAGCGCGGCACCCGGTTGCGCCGGGCCGCCTCGTACGCGTTGTAGCAGCCCTCGATGTTCGCCTTGTGGATGAGCGACCACGGTCCTTCCACCGAGTAGCCGCCGAGATGGACGACGGCATCGACACCGCTTGTTATTCTCAGCATATCGGCCATGCGCGTGATGTCGGCCCGCATGAAGCGCTCGCCCGGCTTGAGGTCCTTGATGGGGCGGACGTCGGACAGGCGGAGCTGATACTTCCCGGCGAGCGCGCCACGGAGCGCGCGGCCCACGCCGCCGGCAGCGCCGGTGATGAGGATCGTCTTCACGGCATCGCGCCCGCGGCCTTGCCGGCGTAACCCTTCCGGTGGAAGTAGTTGGCGTTGTAGAAGGCGAGCACGAGGTCGCGGTACACGGCCGGCTCGTAACGCGGCGGATTGTCCGGGCCCACGCACGAGGGCAGGCACTCGATCTCCGACGCCACGTTGGGGCTGTAGAAGAAGGCGATGGAGTAGCGATCCTTCCCGGAATCGTTCAGCACGCCATGGGGCGTGGACAGAAAGCGGTCGTTCGACCAGCGCTTCATCATGTTGCCGAGGTTCACGAGGAAGGTCCCCGGAATGAGCGGCGGGGCCATCCACTCGCCGCTCGTCAATCGCACCGCCAGCCCCGGCACGTCCATCCGCGCCAGGATGGTGATGAACGAGTTGTCGGTGTGCGGGCCCTGGCCGAACTGCTCGTCGTCATCCGTCTCCTGCGGCGGGTAGTGCAGAAAGCGCAGGTTGATGTGGGCCTCGTCGCGGAAGTAGGACGCGAAGAAGTCGGCGGGCATGTCCAGCGCGCGCGACAGCACCGGCAGCATGCGCTCGCCCACGCCCTCCAGCGTCTTGAAGTACCGCACCATGGCCGCGCGCATCGCCGCGTGCCCGTCGGGCCACTGGTTGCGGCCCCGCAAGGGCTTGCCCGCCCTCACGTCGGGATGGTCCGGGCCGCGGTCGTGGCTGATGAAGAAGCTCTCGTTGAAGTTGGGCCGCGTGGCCTTGTGCACGCTGGAGGCGCCCTGGATGCTCTTGTTGGGGGCGAGGTAGCCGATGTTGTTCTCATCGATGGCGAGCCGGCGCTTGTCCTCCGTCGGCATGGCGTGGAACTCGCGCGAGGCGGCGAAGGCGTCGTCCACCACCGCGTCGGGCACCCCGTGGCCCTTCAAGTAGAAGAAGCCCACCTCCTCGCTGGCGCGCCGTACCTGGGCTGCCACCGCCTCCAGACCTCCGGGCTCGCCCCGGAAGGCCGGCGCGAAGTCGATGACGGGAATGGCGCGGGTGGCCGCGTCCAGGTCCTTGACCGCCAGTGACTTGAAGAGGTTCATGGCGGTGATCCTACTCCATTGCACAGGACACTTGCGTGGTCTATCCTCCTGCGCCATGACGGCACCCGCGATCGACTGGCCCAACGGCGCGCGCTGCGCGGTGATGATGACGTTCGACCTCGACGGCGAAAGCCCATGGATCCACCGCGATCCCGCCCTCGCCGAGCGCCCGCTCCACATGTCCATGGGCGCCTACGGCCCGAAGACGGGCATGCCCCGCATCCTCGACTTGCTCGACCGCTACGGGATCAAGACCTGCATCTTCATCCCGGGCTGGATCGTGGAGCGCTACCCTGCGCTCTGCGAGGAGATCGTCAAGCGCGGCCATGAGGTGGGCCATCACGGCTATCTGCACGAGAAGCCCTTCTTCATGAAGAGCCGGGAGGAAGAAGAAGCCCTGCTGGTGAAGAGCCTCGAGATCTTCAAGAAGATCCTGGGGGTGGCGCCGCTCGGCGCGCGCGTGCCCTCCGCCGATCCGAGCCGCCATTCCATGGACCTCCTCGCCCAGCACGGCTTCGTCTACCACAGCAACGCCCTCGACACCGATCTCCCCTACTGCCACGACACGCCCCACGGCCCCGTCGTGGAATTTCCCACCGCCTGGTGCAACAACGACGCGCCGTTCTTCCTCTGGAGCGCCGTGCCCCCGGTGGGCAACGGCATCTGGAGCCAGGAGGACGTGTGGGAGATCTGGTCGGAGGAGTTCGAGGGCCTCTACGAGGAGGGCAGCTTCTTCAACTGGCTGGGCCATCCCCAGATCATCGGCCGGCCCTCCCGCATGCGCATGGTGGAGCGGCTCATCCGGCGCATCCTCGGCAAGAAGCAGGTGTGGTGGCCCCGGCCCATCGAGCTGGCGCGCTTCTGGCTCGAGCGGAGCCGCGCGGCGGCGCGCGCCTGATGGCGGGCCGCCTCGCCGGACGCGTCGCCCTCGTCACCGGCGCCGGCCGAGGGTTCGGCCGCGCCATCGCGCTCGCCTACGCGCGCGAGGGCGCGAAGCTCGTGGTCAACTTCAACGCGAGCGAGGCCCAGGGCAAGGACGTGGCGGCGGAGGCGACCCGCCTCGGCGCGGAGGCCATCGCGGTGCGCGGCGACGTCTCGCGCGAGGCGGACGTCCGCGCCCTCGTGAAGGCCGGGCTCGACCGCTTCGGCCGCCTCGACATCCTCGTGAACAACGCCGGCATCATGGTGCGGGGCCCGCTGCTGGCGATGCCGGCCGACGGCTATCAGCGTATGCTGGACGTGAACGTGACCGGCACCATCCTCTGCACGCGGCACGCCTTGCCCGCCATGATCGAGAAGAAGCACGGGCGGGTCATCAACCTCTCGTCCCAGCTCGCCCAGCGGCCGGTGGGCGTCGGCGGCGGCTTCGCCGCCTACGCCGCCACCAAGGGCGCCATCGAGTCCCTCACGCGCGTGCTCGCCGCCGAGGTGGGCGGTCACGGCATCACCGTGAACGCCATCTCGCCCGGCGGCATCGATACCGACATGAGCCGCGACGTCATGACGCCCGAGTACCGCGCCAAGCGCCTCGCCGAGCTGCCGCTGCGCCGCTTCGGCAGCGTGGAGGACGTGGCGTACTGCGCGGTGGTGCTGGCCGCCGACGAGGCCGGCTATCTCACGGGACAGATCCTGCATCCCAGCGGCGGCTGGGTCTCGGGATAAGGAGCCACGACATGCGCTACCGGTGGCCGGACGGGAAACAGTGCGCGGTGGTGCTCTCCTTCGACTTCGACGCGGAGTCGGGCTTCTACTTCCGCGAGCCCGAGAAGGCGAAGCGGAGCCTCGGCGATCTCGAGGAGCGGCGGTTCGGGCCGCGGGTGGGCGTGGACCGCATCCTGCGCATGATGGACCGGCTCAAGATGCGCGCCTCCTTCTACATCCCCGGCTGGACGGTGGAGCATCACCCCGCGCCGTCGAAGCGCATCCGCGACGCCGGCCACGAGATCGGCGCCCACGGCAACATGCACGAGGCGGTGAGCTTCCTCGACGCCGAGCAGGAAGAGAAGATCATGCGCGACCAGCTCGCCATTCTGAAGGACGGGCTCGGTGTGGTGCCCAAGGGTTACCGCTCGCCGTCCTGGGACGTGAATACGTGGACGCCCGGCATCCTCAAGCGCCACGGCTTCCTCTACGACACCTCCCTGATGGGCAACGACATCCCCTATGAGATCGACAGCGAGCACGGCCCTCTCATCGAGCTGCCCATCCAGTGGCTGCTCGACGACGCCCCCCTCTTCCGCCACGTGTACGGCGCCACCAACGCCATCGCCGATCCCGGCCGCGTGCTGCAGATGTGGAGCAAGGAGTTCGCGGGCATGCACGCGGAAAACGGGGCCTTCATCCTCACCTGCCATCCCTTCGTGAGCGGGCGCGCGTCCCGCATTCAGCTGATGGAGGATCTCGTCGCCTTCATGCGGAAGTTCCGGGGGGTGTGGTTCACCACCTGCGAGGAGATCGCCCAGTGGCATGCCTCCGGCAAGTGGAAGGTGGACGGCGGGGCCAACGGCGGAGGCGGGCGGAAGAGGAAGCCGGCTACTCGGCCGGCGCGTCGTCCTCGGCGCTGAGGAACGCGGCCAGTCGCAGATAGGCCGCCGGCACGAGGCGGCCCCCGGCCAGCAAGCCCCCGCCCTCTGGCGAGGCGAGCAGGCGCTCAATGGCGAAGCCGGTCGCGAGCTTGCCGTGGCGCCAGAGCGTGAGCGCGCCGTCGAAGCGCGCGCCGAGCTCCTCGACGGCGCGCGGCAGGTAGCCGGCGCCCTCGGCGGCCTTGGCCTCGATCTCGACCTCGTGGTGCCTGACGGCACCGGCGGCGAGCCGGTAGCTCACCGCGTCGATCGCGAGCTCGGCGATCGGCGGCCGGCCGGCGCCGACGGCATGGCGGAGCCGGCGGCGGGTCTGCCGCTCCTGGATTCGCGCGAGGCCCGACGCCAGCAGCGCATCCTCGGGGTCATCGCGGGCAGCCGCCCGACGGAGCGCAATGCCCTCGGTGCCGAGCATCTCGACGAGGCGCGCATAGGCCTCCTTGGACCAGGGCGTTTCCAGCTCATCGCGCTCGATGACGCCGCCTCCTACCTCGCGCTCCCCTCCCTTCAGGGTCAGGAAGGCCCGTCCGTCGACAGTGCGCACGCGCAGCGATTCGCCGCGCGTCCGGAGCCCGCCGTCCGGCGTGTCGAAGTAGACGTCGACGATGCTCACCTCACCCGCGAGCGCGAGGGGCCTCCCCGCGAGGTGGGTGAGAGCCGCGATCGCGTCGGCCACGGCCTCCGGCCGCGCGTCCGTGATGACGAGCTTGGCCTCGCGCTCGGCCACGGAGCCGCCGCTCAGCGCGTCCCTGCCTCGTTCGGATCGGGCATGGGGCCCTCCTCAGAGCGAAGCGAGATGCGGCATCACCTCGGCGGCGAAGAGATCCACGGACGCGGCGGCGGCCGCCTCCGGCATCTCGCCGAACATCATGCGGCACACGAAGTAGTTGCCGCCGCTTGCGGCGATCTGACGCTCGATTTCTTCCCGAACACGGGCCGGTGTCCCGGCGATGGCCACGCCCCGCTGGCGGGCCTCGTCGAAGTCGCGGGCGAAGCGGAACGGGAGCGCGCCGAAGTCGCGCCAGAGCTTGGTGAGGTTGGCGTACCACGCGGCGTAGTTGGGCCGCGCGAGCGCCTCCGCCTCGGCGTCCGAGCGCGCGACCACCACGTGACGCGACATCCCCAGGCGCGTGGCCGGCGCACCCCCGTGCTTGCGCTGCCAGATCTCTCGATAGCGCGTGATGAGCTCTCGCGACTGCTCGACCGGGCTGTTGGTGATCACGTTCACGCGGTTCGTCGCCGCCCACTCCGCGCCGGCGGCATGTCCCATCCCGTACCAGAGCGGCGGATGCGGCTGCTGGAAGGGGCGCAGGATCATCGGGACTTTCCTGTACGTGTAGCGCGCGCCGCGATGATCGAGCGTCTCGCTGGTCAGCCCCTGGAGGATGACCTCCAGCGCCTCCTCGTAGATCTCCTCCGTCTCCAGATGGTGGAGGTCGAAGTACGCCATCTCGTACGGGACGATCCCGCGCCCCACCCCGAAGTCGAAGCGGCCGCGCGAGAGGTGGTCGAGCATGCAGACCTCCTCGATGAGCCGCAGCGGATCGTAGAGAGGCAGGCAATAGACGCACGGCCCGAGGCGGATGCGCCGCGTGCGCTGGGTCGCGGCGGCGAGGAAGATGCCGGGCACGGGCGCGAGGCCGAGCGGCGTCGCGTGGTGCTCGGCCAGGTGATACGAGTAAAAACCCGCCGCGTCGTACCTCTCGAGCAGCCGGAGGCGGCTCTCGTAGTGCTCGGGTACCGGGACGTCGCGCCGGTCGAGATGGTCGAAGATTCCCACGTCCATGGCGCGGGCAAGCGTATCAGAAAACCTGTCTGGAGAAGCGGACGCGGGCTGCGGTACCATGACGCCACGATCGAGCGGTGCACCCCGGCATCGAAGAGGAGCGGATGATGGCCTACGACCTCCTGATCAAGAACGGCTGGGTGGTGGACGGGTCCGGACGCCCGAGATATCGCGCAGATGTGGGCGTCATGGGCGGGAAGATCGCCGCCATCGGTCGCATACGTGAATCGGCCAAGGAGGTCCTGGACGCGGAGGGCCGTGTCGTGGCCCCCGGCTTCGTCGACGGCCACACTCACATGGATGCCCAGGTGTTCTGGGATCCGCTCGGGACCTGCTCCTGCTGGCACGGCATCACCACCGTGGTCATGGGCAATTGCGGCTTCACCCTCGCGCCCTGCGCGAAGGAGGACCGGCATCTCGTGATCCGCAACCTCCAGCGCGCCGAAGACATCTCGCTGGAGGCGATGGAAGCGGGCATCGAGTGGAAGTGGAAGACCTTCGCCGAGTTCCTCGACGTGGTGGACGGGCTCCCCAAGGGCATCAACTACTCGGGCTACATGGGCCACTCCGCGCTGCGCAGCTACGTGATGGGCGAGCGCGCGTTCGAGGCGGGCGCGTCCGACGACGACCTCCGTGCCATGGAAGCCGAGCTGCGCAGCGGGCTCCGCGCCGGCGCCATCGGCTTCACGACCTCCCGGTCTCCCAGTCATGAAACGCCAGACCGTCGGCCCGTGGCCAGCCGCATGGCCTCGTGGGACGAGGTGCGGCGGCTCGTGGGCGCCATGGGCGACATGAACGCCGGCATCTTCGAGCTGGCCGGCGAAGGGGTGGACCGCGACCCCAACCATCCGGGCGTCGCCGACTATCACCGCCGCCTGCGCGAGCTGGCCGTCGAGACCGGCCGGCCTATCACCTTCGGCCTCTTCAGCCGCCGCGAAGCGCCCGAGGCCTACAAGGCGTACGTGAAGCTGCTCGAGGACACCGCCGCCCAGGGCGGCCGCATGACCGCGCAGGTGCACAGCCGCGCGCTCTCGGCTGTGCTCTCCTTCAAGACCCACCTGCCCTTCGACCGCCTCCCGGTGTGGCAGGAGCTCCGCGCGCTGCCGCTGGACGAGCAGAAGCGGCGCCTGCGTGATCCCGAGACGCGGAAGAAGCTTGTCGCGGCGGCCCGCGAGCGCGCCGAGCGCAAGGCCATCGGCGCCGAGCCGCGGCCGGCCGTGTTCGAGTGGATTCACGTCATGGACACCGTGCACGGCCCGCATCGGTCGGTGGCGGAGATCGCGGCCGAGCGCGGCATGGATCCCGTGGAGCTCATGATCGACCTCGGTGTCCAGAGCGACTTCGAGGTGTTCTTCCTCCAGCCCATCGCCAACGAGAATCAGGATATCGCCCTCGAGCTGATCAAGAATCCCCGCACCGTCGTCACCTTCTCGGACTCCGGCGCCCACGTCTCGCAGCTGATGGACGCCTCGCTCCAGACCCATCTCCTCGCCCACTGGGTGCGGGACAAGCAAGCCCTCACCCTGGAAGAGGCGGTGCGCATGCTCAGCTTCGACACCGCCTCCATGTGGGGCTTCTCCGACCGCGGCCTCGTCCGCGAGGGCATGGCCGCCGACTTCGTCGTCTTCGACCCCGACACCATCGCCGCCGAGATGCCCGAAGTGGTGAACGACCTCCCCGCGGGGGCGCGCCGGCTCATCCAGCGCTGCCGCGGCGTGGCCGCCACCGTGGTGAACGGCGAGATCCTGCTCCGCGACGGCAAGCACACGGGCGCGCTCCCCGGCCGCCTGCTGCGCGGGCCACTCGCGCGCGCATAAGGAGAGGGCGCCATGTGCTTCGATCTGGATTCCCGGCCACCGATCCCGCCGATCTTCGGCGGCGCGACCGACGCGCGTGACCTCAAGCTGACCTCGGCCGACGGCACCAAGTTCATGGCTTACGCGGCGCGGGCGACCAGCCCCAGCGGCGCCGGCATGGTGGTGATCCCCGACGTGCGGGGCCTCCACCAGTACTACAAGGAGCTGGCGCTGCGCTTCGCCGAAGCCGGCGTGGACGCGGTCGCCATCGACTTCTTCGCCCGCACCGCGCCGTCGGACGACCGCAGCGACAAGTTCGACTTCATGAGCCAGGTACCCCTGACCAAGCCGGAGACGCTGCAGGCCGACATCGCCGCCGCGGTGGCCTATCTCAAGGGCAAGGAGGGCGGGGCGGTCGGCTCCGTCTTCTCCGTGGGCTTCTGCTTCGGGGGCGCGCTCTCCTATCTTCAGGCGGCGAGCGGGCTCGGATATTCCGGTGTGATCGGCTTCTACGGCTGGCCGCTCGGCCTCAAGCGCTGGCCCGACCGGCCCAAGCCCATCGACGCCGTGCCGCGGTACAAGGCGCCGGTGCAGTCCCTCTTCGGCGGCGCCGACGAGGGCATCCCGCCGGAGGCCGTCGCGGAGTTCGACGCCGCCTGCAAGAAGGCCAACGTGGCGCACGACTCCAAGGTGTATCCCGGCGCGCCGCACAGCTTCTTCGACCGCAAGCAGACGGAGTTCGCCGACGCGTCCGCGGACGCCTGGCGCCGCGTGAAGGACTTCGTCGGCCGCAACACGCGCAAGGCCGCCTAGCACGTGTCCGTCCCCTCACCCCAACCCTCTCCCCTGGGGGGAGAGGGCAGGGTGAGGGGCGATCGCCGCTGGCCCCTCCTCGCCTTCCTCACGACCGCGTACGGGCTCGGCGCCTTCGGCATGCTGGGTGTCTCGCCGCTCACGCCGAGTCTCGTCGAGGGCTTTCATCTCTCGCGCCTCGACGTGGCCTTCATCGTCCCCTGCGTCTACCTGCCCGGACTCTTCTTCTCCCTGCCGGCGGGGCACCTCGCGGATCGACTGGGCGTGCGGCCGACGTTCCTGGGCGGCCTCGCGCTGGCCGCCGCCGGCCTCTCGCTTGCCGCCGCCGCACCAATGTTCTGGCTGTTCCTCGCCTGCTTGGTGGTGGCGGGTACCGGATGGAGCGTGGTGAACCCCGTGCTCGGCAAGGCCATCGTGGACCTCTTCCCCACGCGGGAGCGCGGCATCGCGATGGGCATCAAGCAGATGGGGCTCACGGTGGGCGGCGTGATCTCCGCGCTCGTGCTGCCCCCCATCGCCGTCTGGCTCGGCTGGCGCGCCGCCGTCGCGACCTGCGCCGTGGTGATCGCGGCGCCCGCGCTGACCTCGTGGCGCCGGCTGGCGCCGCTCGCCGACGCGCGGGGCGGCACGGGGCCGGCGGCGGCGGACGACGATGCCTGGGGGTGGCTGAGGCGCCCGGCGCTGCTGATCTTCTTCGCGACCGGCGTGGCGCTGGGCATGCTCCAGTCCGCCGTCCTCGCCTATCTGCCCCTCTATGGCGTGCAGGTGCTCGGCTGGGGCGCGGTGGCCGCGGGCGCCCTCGTCGCGGTGGCCCAGGCGGGGGGCGCCGTCGCGCGACTGGGACTCGGCGCGGCGAGCGATCGCTGGCTGGGCGGCCGGCGCACGCCCTGGCTGGTGCTCTCCTCCGTGCTGGGCGCGGCGGTCTTCGCGGCCTACGCGCTCTCGCCGGTGCGGGCGCCCCTCGCCGCGTTCGTGCTGGCCTTCGTGGCCGGCATCGGCGCGCACGGCTGGGTCGGCGTGTATTTCATCGCGAGCGCCGAGGCCGGCGGGCCGCGCCGCTCCGGCCTGCTGAGCGGGGTCGCCTTCGGCGCCATCGTGCTGGGCCTGCTCGTGGGGGCGCCGGTGTTCGGCGCGGTCCTGGTGGCGCGCGACTCCTACGGCGCGGCATGGGCGGTGTTCGCCGCGCTCGCCGCCGGCATCGCGCTCGTGATGGCGCTGGCCGGCGAGGCCATTCACCGCGAGTGCGCCCGCGCCCGCGGCGCCTGACGTCTAGTCCTTCGGCAGTCCCAGCACCCGCTCGCCGATGATGTTCCGCTGGATCTCGCTGGTGCCGCCCGCGATGGTGTATTGGCGCGCGCTGATAACTCGGTTGTACCAGCGCGGGGCGTCCGGCGCATCGGCAGTCGGGCAGTTGAGCAGCACGCGAAGGCCGAGCAGCTCGCCCGCAAAGTCGGCGATGCGGACGCCCAGCTCCGACCCGAAGAGCTTGAGGATGGAGCCCTCGGGCCCCGGCGGCTCCCCGCGGAGCTGGCGCGTGATGTTCCGGTAGCGCGTGTACTTGAAGGCGGCGGCCTCGATGGCGAGCTGGGCCCAGCGC
>Ga0075421_100000247_pt1 | contig 52141 bp, 45 predicted proteins | sample SoiMetdeltSBSDD5_FD_75292 | JGI IMG/M metagenome (GOLD analysis project Ga0075421, IMG submission 75292) | Bulk soil microbial communities from a Populus tree surrounding site in Tennessee, USA - Soil MetaG P. deltoides SBSDD5 | ecosystem: Environmental > Terrestrial > Soil > Tree plantation... | reverse complement strand
TGAACAGGTGATGTAGTTATAATATTCACTACACCCGCAATAGCGTCGCTGCCATATATCAGTGAAGCCGGACCTTTTAATATCTCTACTCTGCTAACACTGTTCTCATCTATCTCAATACCGTGCTCATCGCCCCATTGCTGCCCTTCCTGCCTTACACCATCATTTATGGTAACAAGCCGGTTGTATCCGAGCCCACGGATTACCGGTTTCGAAATTGCAGGGCCTGTGGCCAGCTGCGAAACGCCGGGTTGCCGGCTAAGTGCATCAATGATGTTTGTTGACGGAGAAATGAGTAGTTCACTCTTATTGATCCGTGTGATCGGAATTGGCGCTTTCCTTATGCTTGTTGCACCGGCAACCCCGGTAACTGTTACTCCTTCATACTCCCTGACACTTCTTTTCAGCTGAAAATTTACCTGGTTGGAAGCAGTGATATCAACATGATCAACAATCGTCTCGTATCCGGAATAGGAAACTTCCACAATCGTATGTCCCGCGGTAATGTTGTTGATTATAAATACTCCTTCGCTGTTTGTTGATGTTCCTATTCTTGAATCTGCAATCACCACCGATGCTCCCTGCAATGGCTCACCCGTTTTCGCATCAGTCACTTTACCTGAAAGTTGAGTTCTTATCTTTTGCTGGGAAAACGAAAGCTGAAACAGAAATAAAATTGCAGTTAGTGTACCTAACTTTTTCATGTATAATAGTTGATGAAATAAAAATTAAGATCAAAAATTATACTTGGGCAGGAGGAGCCCTTTCCTGCGAACGGTTGATGTAATTTTTTGTGATAGATGATGAGTAAGAAATCTCTTTTGCACTGCAAAAATCATTATGCAAAATGAATTCCTGTGATTGACTGATCAGATAAACGTGAGGTACAACAATGTCCGATTGCTGGCAGTTGTAACCTTGTTCATGAATACACGGACCCTCAATATTTGTATCATTGCACGACTGAGCATCGTTGTGGTCCGCAAATATTTCATGCAAAAACATTTTCGGTGTGATGCTCAGTAACAGCAGTAACACGAGGAACGCTGCAACAAACTTTGATATGATTTTACAACTGGTCAATTTGTAACGCTGTTGCAAATGTAGGCTATTTACGTTCAATTAATTTTTATCATTGCAATTATGTCGTTACTGAAAAGAAGCACACGTGAAATTACACCGGAGATCCTTTCCCTTGCCAAGCAATTATGGGATTATCATCACATGAATCACGACCTCGTAAAATCGGATGTTATCCTTGCATTGGGCAGCCACGATCTCAGAGTGGCAGAACGTGCAGCACAACTTTATCTCGACGGATGGGCGCCGCTTCTTGTTTGTTCGGGTGGTCTCGGTAATCTCACGTCGGGCATATGGACTGAATCCGAAGCCGACAAGTTCGCTGATATAGCAATTAATATGGGTGTTCCTGAGTCTGCAGTGCTCGTTGAAAATAAATCAACGAATACGGGAGAGAATATTGCTTTTACAGCCACGCTGCTGAAAGAAAAAGGCATTCTGCCCCATTCATTTATCATTGTGCAAAAGCCTTACATGGAACGCCGCAGCTATGCAACTTTCAAAAAGCACTGGCCGGATAAAGATGTGGTGATCACTTCACCGCCGATTTCTTTCGAAGATTATGCCACAGCCGATATTCCCGTTGATCGTGTAATCGAGATTATGGCGGGCGATCTTCAACGAATTCGTGAGTATCCGGCAAAAGGCTTCCAGATACCGCAGGAGATTCCTAATGATGTGTGGAGTGCTTTTGAAAAACTGGTAGCGCTGGGGTTTGATGGGCATTTGATTTGAAAACGAGAATCGGGAGGCGAGAGACGAGAGTCGAGAGTTGGGAGTGGTTTCTAATACTCTCGATTGTCGACCCTCGATTCTCGATTCTCGATTTCCAATTCTCGTTCACCATTTCGGAATCTCCAACTCATTTTTTGATGGAAGCTTTGGAAAGGCAGCATGCGGCTCTGTCTGGTACCAGAACGCTACCGAACTGATGTCAGACTGTTGCGGCAGATATCTCCAGTCGTGTCTCCAACCAAGATCCTGAATGGTTATTTTCAGGTCCGACTTAAATCGTACAGGATCCTGTATGTGCCAGCGATACATGCCGAAGCTTGTCATCGCATTATATAATCCATCGGGTCTTATTACCTGGTGCAGCCCTGCATATGGAGTTGAAAATTCCTGGTACTGCTTTGTTTTTCTGTTTTCAAAATTGTAGGACCCGCAGAAATAGTCTTCGGTACCCGTACCGTTTATGGTTGGATACTCTTTGTCTCCGTCCATGAAAAACTTGATCTCACCTTCACCCCACCATGCGTTGTTGTGAACTGTCCACGCCATATAAGTTCCCACGTACTGTCCCTTTCCTTTTACACCATCCAGCAGGGTATGAATCGATCCTTTCGTCGGATTGGAACGTCTGAACTGCGCGTGCAGATAAGCTGCATCAGCGGGAATTTCTGTCAATGTATAATCCACCTGGTAATACACCCTCACGATATCATTGGGGTTTGTATACAAGCTCTGCATCGTTATTTTACACCTTTTCCTGAATGGCATCACCCAATAACAGTTGAAAGCGCTTCCTGGATTGACCGTTACAGCCAGTGAATTCAGTGGGGCGTATTCATTATACGCCATGCCGAAAAAATCACCCACAGGAACTTCTATTGATGGCTCCTTTTCATCGTCCCAATAAAACCTTAATATAGAAAATCGCCAGTTAGCAGTTGGTGTCATCCATATATGCTGGATTGCACCAGGACCCTCAATATCGGCAAGTGTGATTGTTTCGCCGGCGCCGATCTCGAGGAATGGATTTACTTTCCACCCTTTGCCAAGTTCTCTCGCAGCAGCTGATGCGTTTGCAACATTTCTTTTGCCGCTGTCAGCCCTTGGATCTGCCATGCCTCCTTTTCCCGGTTCACCCGTGCGGTTTTCCGGCGATATCGACCTGGTTATTGCGTTTGATGTCCGGAAGAGGTTGCCGAGATTTGTTTCGACTCCGTTAAAAGGCGACTGCGCATATACGTTTTGAATGGCGCAGAGCAACGCCAGGGGAAGCAATATTTTCATTGCAGATAATTTTTTGTAACAACTAATATAGGGAAATGCGCGGCAGGATCAGTTATACGACTTCCGGATATGCTTCTGCACTTCGTCTGCACAATGGTCGATGAACTGAGCGGTAATATTCTTCATCTGCCTGTTATTAAGAGGTTTTGTTACAAAACCTGCATTGTATTTCATAGCGAAGTTCTTATCAACTTCCGTAGACGAAGTTGTGAACAGAACAACGGGAATATTTTGGAAACGTTCCATCTGACGAATCCTCTGGAGCGCTTCCTTCCCGTTCATCATTGGCATGTTCACGTCGAGAATGATAAGGCAGGGATCGGGATCCCGTTGATTTAAACTTTCCAGGTACCTTATTAGATCGAGCCCGTTATAAGCGGTGATCAGCTCAATGTTCCTGGTGGCTTCTGAAAAGGATTCTTCAACAAACCTGATGTCGTCGATATCGTCATCGGCATAAAGTACTAAGTGAGTGGGATGTGAAGTTTGGGTCATTGGGGGCGTTTATCGTCGTTTTTAAACCTGTCTGCCGCAAAGTTATTTAACTGCCCGAATCTAATAAAAATCCCTGCAGGAGCCATTAAGGCGGCCTGCAGGGAAAGGAAAGCGCTGGTTAATTATTCCAGTCAGTGTGAATCCTCCTGGTCGTGTCCTTCCACTTTTACGATCTTATTATAGATGCCAAAAAGTAGAAAAGGCGCGGCCCACTGGCCGATAAACAGCGCCGTATGGTTTTTCCCAATAATTTTCAGGGTAAGTGAAGCTGCCATCGCAGCTACCGAAGCCCACAAAAATGTATCTGATGGCAGCTTTGCTGTTTGCTCCTCGATGGTACGTGCCACTGGACCTTCCCTGTGTTCGGTGTTTCCTGCAATTCCCATGGTCCCGTTTCTTATTGCATTTTCCATAATAAAGATTTTTTATTCCACCTGACAATCCAAAACTGTGCCCCTGCCATATCGTATATTTTCATCCACACTAACGTAATTATACCAACGATTTGTTATAGGATGTTGATAAATTTATATCCGCCCCTGCCGCGATTGCCATCGAGCCACTCCAAAATTCCTGTCGAATGATCAAAGCCTCTGCACCTGAACTGCAACTGCACTTCACGATCCTCGAAAGCAAAAAAAATTCTCTCTCTTTATTGACGAACGAGTACAGTGAACATCTTCTTGAATGCATCAACCAATGGTATGGTACTGCTTTGTTTGATGATCCTACTTTAGCTTATGAAGCCGTGTACGAATCACTGCGCTTTTACATTGAACATCCGCGGAATTTCAACCCCGAACAGGGTTGCCTTGTCCGTTTCCTTGAGTTACTTGCCGACCGTGCAATGCAGGATATTTTTGCACGCGAGAAAGTTAATGTTCAAATCAAATCCATCGATCATCACCTTGCGAGATATTTCGATAATGAAACCGACATACAGCTGGCAAAGCTGATCATGAAAAAAGAAAAAGATTTTTCAGCTTATGTTATACTTCTCGATATCGGCAGCTACAGAATCGCAGAGCAGGTTGCTGAAGTTTCCCGTCATACCGAGCGAATTAAAAAAACGCTGGAGGCAAATCGCCGTAGTATCTTTTCAATACGTCGCCGCGTCAAGCACAATTCTCCAGGTGTCAGCTTCCTTCTTCCACACTCTTAAATAATTACCGGTTCTTCCTGATACCTCCACATAACCATACGCATAGCCAAGGTCCCCAGACGTTGCTATCCCCGTTCCCGCATTTTTATAACTCAATTTTAATGTGTCATTATATGGGTAATGCCCTTTTGCCACTTTGTTACCCGGCCGGTAATACCTCGCGGTACGCGCGCCAAATTTCATGTAGCCTTTGCCATCAGCATAATCCGCAATAAATTTTTCTTCAACGTCTTTTATGTCTTCTCCGGCTTTTTTCTTCTTCACTTTTTCTGGCACCTTCTGCGTGGTTTCCATGTCTGTGTATTCGACACGACTCTCGTTGTATTCCGATTGCGGCGAAGGTGTTCCCATGTCCAACACAACCTTCCACTCACCTTCACTGTTCTTTCGCCATATGCTGTTGAAATATCCTTTGTGATCGGGCTTTTCGCTCCCCTTTTTTAAGCGGAACTCCGACGGGCCAGTCGTGTATCCAATATCACCCGATGCCGCAACCTCGGCAAACTCAGGATACCACTTCAGCTCCATGCTGTCCATTTTTCTTTGGCTCCACACCTCCCTGCCATTTAATATCTGGCCCCGCTCAAAGACTTTCGCGCTGTCGTCCAGATATTTTAAAAACGCTTCCGTAATGCCCTCCGAATTCGCGGAAGCTGCGAAACTTTTCTCCGAGTTAACCATCTGCATTAGCGGAGACATCTGCTGCCCGCCAGCAGTTCTGGCAAGTAAAACAGGAATCAATAAGATAATCAGGTATTTCATATAAAACATGTTGAAAGGTAATTTACAGGGTACCTTTTTGCCCTTATCTGGCAAAATTATTACGGGCGCTTCAACTCCGAACAGCATTAATCCGTAATTTCAAAAGAAAAAGACCGCGTTTTTTGGAGAAAAAAACTGTCAGGAACGGTACGCTTTTTATTCTTGAAAAACCTTTTGAATCGAGAAGCAAATGGTTGTTCACTTTTTACTCTATTGCTTTCTTTGCGCTTTTATCCTGGTATTTCGGTGAAATTTTTGCGAAGGTCGATCTCACATCCATCTTACTGCTTGCAACGGTTGTTACCGCATACCTTATAGCCGGTTACCGGTTCGCATCAAAGGCGAGCCGCATGGAAACGTTGTTAGTAACGTCGAATTCGGTTGAACTCATCGAAATGGGCTGGTTCCATAAAAAGAAAAAGAAATTCGATATTAAAAAAATATCGAACCTGCGATTTGTCGAAAAACCAGTACTGAGCCCTCATCCGCTGGCAGGTCTCACTTTCGATTATCTCGGCTTTCAGACCACACAGCAGGTGATCAATGAAATGTATGGCGACAACCGCATCGCTTTCGACTATAACGGCGCTACAATATCCTTTGGAAAAAATCTTTATAGCTGGGATTACGAAGATCTTTTTTTGACCATTTATCCCATTACTAACTATAACTGATGAATCATGATGCCTTTTCCCACCCTTGAACAATCGGCGAAAATTACCGGTGCCAAAACACCATTATTACAACGAATTGCTACCATCGACATTCTTCGCGCACTTACCATGGTGCTGATGATCTTTGTCAACGACCTCGGGTCACTGCGTAACATTCCTCTTTGGCTGGAACATGTTGAACCAGGGGTAGACGGAATAGGACTGGCGGATATTGTTTTTCCGGCCTTTCTATTTATAGTAGGACTTTCACTTCCCTATGCGATAGACAACAGGCGAAAGAAAGGCGACACAGACTGGCAGCTTGTACAACATGTTGTTGCCCGTACCTTCGCCTTGCTTGTAATGGGAGTGTTCCTCGTGAATGGCGAAACGAGAAATGACGAAGCGATGGGATTTCCACCTTATTTGTGGAATCCGCTCTGCTGCATTTCATTTATACTCATATGGAACGTTTATCCCAAAAATGCAAGCAGGCCATTGGTGTATACCGCTAAAGCGATAGGAATTATCAATCTTATTATCCTGGCTTATATCTACAGGGGTGAAGGACAAAACGGAGAGATCACCACCTTTGCACCAAAATGGTGGGGCATTCTCGGTTTAATCGGCTGGTCGTACCTCGCAGCCGGACTAGTCACCATTTTCTCAAAAAATAATTTCACAGCCGTACTTAGTGCGTGGATATTTTTCGCCGTATTGAGTATGTTGTACCATGCCCATATTATTCCGCGCGAAGGCCTCATCAGCTATATCCCAAATGCGATTCTTGGCGGCACCCTTGCAGGCTTGTCTCTGGGCGGCGTTCTCACAACTCTTATGTTCCGGCATTTGAGAAAGAAAAACGACAATGTAAAGCTTATACTCACTCTACTCGGATTCGCCGGCGTGCTTGTTGTATTGTCGGTGCTAACACGCCCCTACTGGAAACTTGCGAAGCTGGGCGCCACTCCCGCATGGCTGTTCTTATGCAGCGCATTCACAATAATCGGGTTCGTAGTTGTATACTGGATCAGCGATGTAAAGCGAAAAGCAAACTGGTTTAACTTCATAAAGCCTGCAGGTACCGACACATTATTATGTTACCTCATTCCTTATTTTCTGTATGCAATTTTCCGCGCGGTACATCTCCAATGGCCAGAATTTATAATTACAGGAGGTGTGGGTTTGCTTAAGTCCCTTGCCATCGCCCTTCTTTGTGTATATATAACAGGTCTCCTCAATAAAGCCGGGGTAAAACTGAAACTTTAAACCAATTAACATGACCTATAGATTGTTTTTCATTCTGATGATGGCTGCTGTGTTTGCATCCTGTGGTTCAAACAAAACAGCGTCAAATCCTGAGGAAGAACCCGCAGACCCTTCCGGCAATTTAACATTGGGAGTGGCACTGTGGACCTTTCACAATGTTGATTTTCCGGAGTCGCTGAAGATGGCTGACAGTGCAGGATTAAAACTTGTTGAGGCAAATACGTTTCATAAAGCAGGTAAAGAGTTGAATGATTCATTGCTGGGCCAACTTTCACCAGCGGGCATCGAAAAACTCAAGGGCTATGCACAGCAGCTTGGTATAACTGTTGGTTCATTATACCTGGGCGGAGGCAAAACAATCGACGACTGGAAGAGTGATTTCGAAAAAGCAAAACAGCTTGGAGTAAGATTTGTTACAGCAGAGCCTCCAATCGATATGTGGGATAGTATCGATAGCCTTGCAGGAACATATGGAATGAAGGTGGCCATTCACGAACACTGGAAAGGCGTAAGCGCATACTGGCACCCCGATTCAGTGCTTGCAGCTATTAAGGGACATAAAAATTTCGGAGCATGCCCCGATCTGGGACATTATCCAAAGAGTGGCGTCAATTCACTGGACGCAGTGAAAAAATTAGAGGGTCACATCATCGCCGTACACCTGAAAGATATCGCAGCAATGAACGATCCAAATCTTGTTGACGTTCGGGTTGGAACTGGCATTGTGCAATTCCCTGAAATTTTTCAGGAATTGAAGCGGCAAAAATTCGACGGATATATTTATATAGAAAGGGATTCAATAGAAAATCCTTCAAACGTCGCTTCAGTTACCGAAACCGTAAAGTATTTCAACGAGAAATCAAAGAACTGAGCGAAATATCCATGCACGAATTCCATTTAGCATAAAAAAGGAAATGTGATGAAAAGAATTTCAGCTATCATTCTGGTATCTGTCATTGCCTGCAATGAGCCCAACACATCTCAAACGGTACGACCCGATAGCATGCCAACATTGAAGCCCGATACACTTGACACAAGCAGTGTAATCACGCCGCCTCCTACCGGCGACAGCAACGTAGTTTATCCCGACTCGTCAGCTAAAAATAAATGATCAGGCTTTGGTGTTAAGCAGTTCAGTCACTTCAACTCCCAATAACTTTGCTATCTTAAAAAGAGTTTCGAGATTGGGTTGCGCGTCATTGGTGCACCATCGCGAAACCGCTGCGGGAGTAACTCCCATCTTGTCGGCCAGCCAGAGGTTGGTTTTATCCTTTTCAATAAGAACGATCTTGATCCTGTTTAATCTTTTTTTCTGTGATCCCATAAAGTAGTAGAGGTCGAGGTTTAAAGAGGGCAACTAAATGAATATGCATCAATAAACAAGGGCTCTAATTAATTCATATAGTTTGAATATATTTTACTTACTTGCAGATATAATTTCAGCTTACCTGCCTCAATGAAAAAGAACAAAAACCGCATACACAAACCCGTTATGAAATGGCAAACGGGTGAATATCAGCCAACGCAAACCCTTACTTTTGAATTTCCCCTGCAATTCCTGATGATTTGCAAACTCGCAAACGTTTCACCTCAGCAGCTACTCTCAGATTTTATCGATAACCTCTCAAACGGCAGCTGGAAGCGTGAGGGAAGGGGTAAAGCCAGGCAGCAACTCGCCGAATACTTTATAGAGCACGGGTACGGCAAAGACTCGTACACCCAGGATGAGCTCCGGGAAATGTTCGCAGAGCTTGACGCTATGGCATCGCTTTTCCCCAAAAATGGTAGTGCGGCACAACTGGATGCCTATTCAGCATGGCGCTCATCGCACCAGGAATACTGGTTCAATAAGTGGCTTGGCAACCATTGATCCACAAACGGGAAAAATTCTCTCCGTGGGAACTTAATCAGGTTCGGTATTTTATCATATTGTTGAAGGCCAATAGTTTACGTTTCTGGCATTTTATTAGTTAATATGAGTTCACCAAAGTTAAAAACAGATTAACCCGACAGGGACAACAAAAAATATTTTTCAGGGTCTATTTACAGGAGCAGGCGAACGCCTGCTTTTTTTATTACATCTTTTCTTCCACTTAAATAGTAGGAGTACCGCCAGTAACCTGCACTGTAGATCCTGTCATATAGCTTGCTTCATCGCTGGCCAATAATACATATGCCGGCGCAAGCTCCACTGGCTGTCCGGCCCTTTTCAACGGTACATCCTTACCAAAATTCTTTACATTTTCAGCAGGCATTGTTGAAGGAATAAAAGGTGTCCACACTGGTCCCGGGGCTACACAATTCACGCGGATTCCTTTTTCGCCCCACAACTGCGCAAGTGACGATGTAAAGTTTTGTATCGCTCCCTTTGTTGCCGCATAAGGAATGATTATCGGTTTTGGATTATATGCATTTACCGATGTAGTATTAATAACTGAGGCACCAGGTTTTAAATGCGGTTCGGCAGCCTTGCATAAATAAAAAATTGCGTGGATGTTGGTGCGGAATGTTTTATCCCATTCTTCGGCAGTAACTTCCTGCAACGACTTATGACTCATCTGGTATGCAGCATTATTTACTAAAATGTCAAGCTGGCCGAATTCATTTATCGCGCGTTGAATAATGTCTTTGCAAGTTTGTTCATTGCTGATGTCGCCTGGAAACAGCACTGCTTTTCTTCCCGCCTCTCTTATGTATTCTGCTGTTTCTTCTGCGTCACCATGTTCGTTAAGATAGGATATCAGTACGTCGGCTCCTTCTCTGGCAAATGCAATTGCTACCGCGCGGCCTATGCCGGAGTCGCCGCCTGTAATGATAGCTTTGCGGCCATTGAGTTTTCCGCTTCCCCTGTATGACGTCTCGCCGTGGTCTGCCTTCGGTTGCATAGCAGCATCCGTTCCAGGTACTTCCTGCGTCTGCTCAGGATAAGGAGGCTGTGGATATTTCTTCACCGGATCTTTTATTGTTGTTGACATAGTTAATCGGTTTACCAGGAAAATTCACATATTGTGCCAGACTGAAGAAAGAGAAAGAGAGCGGTGATACAGAAAGATTGGGTTTATTTCTCCGCACTCCTTCTCCGCTCTCTTTCTTTTCATTTACACAATAGCAATCTTATGAGAGCTCTGCTCCCTGTCGGCGAGCAGCGGCAGACTCACTTCAAGAACACCATCCACATACTTCGCTGTGATCTTCGAAGCATCGATTGAGTCGTTGAGCGTAATGGTTCTTGTAAATCCGCCGCGTGAATATTCCCTCATCACCCAATCAGGGCGTGGAAAATCAGCAGGCGGCTGATACGAAACTGTTAGCTCGTTGCCTTTCACATCAAGTTCAAAATGTTCCTTGATGCGGCCTGGTGCAAACACAAGCATTTCGAAGCTTTGTTCGGTACGGTAAATATTTATCGATGCACGTTGCATCGAACGGAAATACAGACTTCGCCTGCCTCCGAAATCGCCTTTTGCGGCGCATGCATGTTGATAGTACATGACTTTTTGTTTTTTAGTAAATAATTAAATCCCCGGCCTTTTGCGGCCCAATTAGTAATTTAAGAAATTAAATGCGCCTGCGGCGGGCTTGCTTCGGGCGGAAATTTTTTTTAAGTCAAATAATCTCCCAATGAAAATACAGCAGGAAGAAAACGGTAAACTCGGCTCATTCTTCATTGAAGAAAACGGAAACCGCTTAGCGGAACTAGCATACACATGGCGCAGCGATCACATCATCAGCATCGACCATACAGAAGTAGATCCGAGCCTCGAAGGCAAAGGCATTGGCGCAGCACTCGTGGAACATGTAGTTACATTCGCAAGGGAAACAGGAGTAAAACTCAAACTATACTGCCCTTTTGCAAAAACAGTTTTTACGCGGCACAAAGAATATCACGATGTGCTTGTTAATGAGTGATCGCGCAGCAAAAGCATGATTGCTGCAAGATGATGGTCATCGTGCTCAGCAACAAAATATAAATAATCTACAAGCCGCATGGGAACCTTCAATCGCGGGTGCAGTGAAATACGATTCAGCATCTCTTCGTCGCAATCGTAAATTGCGTTCAAAATTTTTTCCCTTTCGTTTTCAAAAGTAAAAACCAACTGTTGTATGCTTTTTGAATTGTGATTAGCTTCGAATGTTCTTCTGTTGGAGATGTCGGCCGGAGTAAGTATTTCCTTTTTATTTTTATAATCTTCCCATCGGTTCCACCACAATTCTTCAAGGTCACAAAGGTGACCCGTATGTTCTTTGGCCGACCATCCGTTTACCGTCTTACCAGCGTCATCCTCATCAACATGCTCAAACAATTGCGTCAGCCTCGGTACAGTTCCCTGCAATCGCTGATAAATTACCGGAAACATTCCTGCATCAAAGTTGAATGTCCAATTGCGGTTAAGCCACAATGTTTGTGTAACCATTAGTATTGATTTAAGTAGATGGCGAAAGATAATTTTTCTTAAACTGGTATGGAGTACATTTAACAATCTTCCTGAACTGCTCCATAAAGTTTGTTTTATTGTTGAACCCCGATTCGAAACATATGCTTTCCACACTCAGATCAGTTTCAACCAATCTCCGGCAAGCATAACCAACCCTGATCTCATTCACAAAGTGAGTAAAATTTTTTTTCGTTCTTGTTTTAAAATATCTGCAGAACCCTGAATAACTCATGTTGGCCAGCTTCGCAATATCATCCAGCTCGATACTTTCTTTGAAATTTCTCATCACGTAATCAAACACACGATTAAGCCGGTCGCTATCTTCACTGTTCTGCCCCTTTATTTCGGGACTCGACAACAATTCATACTCAGAGGAATCGGAAAGCACATCCAGCAGCTGTAATAACAAGATCAGCCTCGCCATACCTGTTACTTCTATCATCATGTTCATCAGCTCGCTTATTTTTTTTCTTGTGCTGCCATTTACCTGGATGCCCATCGACGACCTCTCGAGAAGCAATTTTATTTTTTGCATCTCGGGGATTGATCGGAATTCCTTCCCTAAAAAATCTTCTAAAAAATGAATTACAAGTGATCCACCAACTGCATCGGCTTCGTCTTTCCTATACAGGTGCGGAAGGTTTGAGCCGATAAAACAAAGGTCACCGGCTTCATAGTCGGCCACATTATTACCGATGAACCGTTTACCGCGGCCCTCAATAACCAGCACCACTTCATATTCAGGATGGTAATGCCACGGCGTCTCAAAATAAGGCGTATAAAATCTGTCGGCCATAAAGGACGACTGCTCCGAAAGCGGTATCTTTTGAATCTGCGGACGCATACGATTATACCTGCAATTTACCCTACGTATTTAAACCATGTTAAAAAACTTTACTTTTTTGACTTAAAACCGGCTAAAAAGCTTTTTTGTATTACACATCTTTGCACTCAAACATTCAAAAAAAAGCCACCATGCCATATGCTACTATCAGCGCCGCACAGAAGGCGCAATACGACAGGGACGGATATCTGATCGTCAAAAATTTCTTGAGCGACGAAGAAGTGAAGGTGTTATACGGCCTTGCAACTGGCGACGACACCATGAAAGATCACGCGTTCGACCTCAACGATCAGAGCGGTAAGAAAACACGCCTTACATTATGGTTCACACCAGGCGACGATACTTTTGGTTTGCTTACCCGCACCGAAAGAATGGTAAACGGTGCTAAGGCGCTTTTGGGTGAAGGAGAAGTGTGCCATTTCCACTCCAAGCTAATGCAGAAAGAACCGAAAGTTGGAGGGGCATGGGAAGTACACCAGGATTACGGTTACTGGTACAAAAACGGTTTCCTCTTTCCTGATGCTATGCTGAGCATTATGATCGCGCTCACAATTGCAAATAAAGAAAATGGATGTTTGCAGGTGCTGAAGGGATCACATAAAATGGGCAGGATCGAACATTCATTCGCAGGTGAACAACAGGGTGCCGACCAGGATTTTGTTGATGAGGCGATGAAAATATTCGAGCGTGTGTACGTTGAACTTGAGCCGGGAGATGCGCTGTTCTTTCATTCAAACCTGCTGCACATGTCGGAAGCAAACCTGTCAGATAAGCCGCGATGGTCATTGATATCATGCTATAACATGAGTTACAATAAACCTTTCAGGGAGAAAAATACTTCATGCATAACGCCTGTTAGTGTTGTGCCTGATGAAATACTATTGTCGGCATCCGTGAAAAGTTTAAGTTCAGGTACCGATTTTCTGAGCAAAGAAAAGGAGATCACATTGAATGTAAAATGATTTGAGTTTTCATATCGCTGTGCAAAAGGTACTACACAACAAATCGATCGTTGTTAATGTAGTACCTTTGCGCGAATAAGCATTCAGACAGGCACAGTGATGAAAAACAGGAACAGGTTAATACTTATACTGGGATTATTATCAGCGATCGGACCATTTTCAATAGACATGTATCTTCCGGCGTTTCCGGTAATCGCGGCAAACCTTCACACCACGCCGGAAATGGTGTCGTATTCACTTTCGAGTTATTTTATTGGGATCTGCGTGGGGCAAATGCTACTCGGTCCACTGCTCGACCGCTTTGGAAGAAAACGGCCCTTGTACGGGGGATTAACTATCTATATTATTTCTTCAATCGGTTCTGCATTTGCACCGACAATCGAGATATTGATTGCATTAAGATTTTTCCAGGCGGCAGGCGGCTGTGTTGGCATCGTAGCACCGCGCGCGATCATTCGCGACATTTTTCCTGTTCATGAGAATGCGAAAATTTTTTCACTCCTCATTCTTATTCTTGGTGTTTCACCTATTATCGCTCCTACCGCAGGCGGATATATTACAGCACATTTCGGATGGCACAGCATCTTCATCATCCTTTCGATCATAACATTTCTGATTTTGCTTGCTGTAATATTTTACCTCCCTGAAAGCAGGCAGCCTGATCCTACTTTTTCTTTAAAACCAAAACCAATACTAAACAGCTTTCGGAAAGTTATCACACACCCGCAATTTTATACATACTCACTTACCGGTGCCACTGCGTCTGCAGGGTTGTATGCTTATCTCGCCGGTTCACCATTCGTGTTCATGGAGCTATATCATGTAACCGGACAACATTACGGATGGATATTTGCGCTGATCGCTGCAGGGCTCATCGCAAGCAGTCAGCTTAATAATTTATTTTTAAGAAAACACACGAGCAGCCGTATCATCCGCGTAACACTTTCAATACAATGTATTGTAGCTATTGTTCTGGTGGCGGGAACCTATTATCAATGGTTGGGTTTGTATGGTACGATTGCATGCATCTTTTTTTATCTGTGCTGCCAGGGTTTCAGCTTTCCGAATTCCTCCGCGCTTTCAATGGCACCATTTACAAAAGAAGCGGGCAGTGCTTCCGCGTTGATGGGTTCTATTCAGATGGCGCTTGGCGCGGGTTCTTCTGCGTTGGTTGGGATATTAAGTAACGGTACAGCTATGCCGATGACGGTCGTAATGGCCGGCTGTTCCATAAGTGCAGTACTTATTCTAATGCTTGGCCGCCGCGCAATGCTGTACCGCAGCAAATTGCAGGATGTGGAAGAGCAGAGCTATGAGTTGATTGAGAGGTATTGAATTTCTTTATTTGCAGCGTGAAATGTATAATTGCTTGTTTGTATAATCGAGTATCATGAAAGCATTTGTATGAATGGATTCATCAACTTCAATAAAGCACCCAAATCACTTAAATTTGCCGCTAACCAAAATAAAAACAAACTGTTCACTTTAATTAAGAAAATCATAAGCGAAGATGCCAGGGTTAAATGGCTTTTATTCGCCGGGCTAATCATACAAATCATTACTTCAATAACAGCTGTTGGCGCTTCCAGTGCAGACCAGCATTTTCAGATCATCGAATTTTCGCTTAACCAGCTCGGTCAGCCCAGCGGCGCCCCTTATGTGTGGGAATACGATCACTTTGTGCGGGGCACCATCCAGGTATATTTATTTTCCGGATATCATTTGGTATTAAACGCTATTGGTATTACCGATCCATATACACAGTTAACGATCCTAAGGCTTATCCTTGGCCTGTTGATGTTCGCCGTATTCAACCTGCTTGCTTTTCATTATTTCGGGAATGGCAACCGCGAAACACTGCTGTTCGTGTTATTGCTCATGAACTTCTCATGGGTGCTGCCATATACACGGACATTATTCTGCGCCGAAATGATGTGCTCGCTTTTCTTTTTTGGTACACTACTATTATATGAAGTGAAAAAAGAAAAATGGAAAAGGTTCTGGTTTCCGCTGGTTATTGGTTTTCTTTTCAGCCTCGCCTTTTATTTCCGTTTACAGATCGCAACTGCACTATTAGGATTTGGGGTCTGGCTCTTGTTCTTTGAAAAAAGATACAAACATATTTTACCTATTGCGCTTGGCTTCGGAATCGGATTATTGGTTAACGTGCTGCTCGATTATGGCTACTACAATATCTGGATATTTACTCCTTACGAATATTTTAAGGTAAACATCATTGAAGGCCGTGCAACGCAATTCGGTACATCAAGCTTCTGGCGTTACATTGGTTTCATCATATTTGCAGCACCTGCACCATTGTTCAGCATTGTACTTTTTTATTACGGCATAAAAACATTCTTTAAAAAATATTCCAATCCGATATTTCTTTCAACGCTAATATTCATCATTGTTCATTCAATGATCGGCCATAAGGAGGAAAGATTCATGTTTCCGGTATTGAATGTGTTCCCCTTGATCTATGGATGGTCGTTGCCGGCAGTGCAGCAGTTTTACGAAAATGCTAAGCAATGGATAAGGGCATTTTTCAGGTTCCTGGCATGGTTTACGATCATATTAAATTCACTTCTTCTTTTGGCGATCACCTTCGTTCCATATTCGCAAACGATCAGGTTCTCGGAAAAGCTTAAAAACAAATTTCACAACCAACCGGTTAACCTTTTCACACTTGGACAAACGCCTTTTCAAACCCCGAGCAGGAATCCGATGGTATTCTATAAGAACGGTGCCCCCGAAATAAATATCAAACGTTTGTCAACAATTGATTCTGTGATGATGTTCAATAACGAAATTGAATATCTTGCTACTACATTCAACGAGATAAAAGACAAAAGGAAAACAATCGACAGCCTGGGCTACAAACCGGTAATGTATTCATCTGACCTGTTGTGGGCCGTAAATGAAATGTTGAACAGGAAGAAAATCAACACTATTAACGAGATCTGGGTCCTGTACAAAAAAAAATAACACATGAGAAAAGCCTTACTGTTTGCCATCACTTTCCTTACAGCCTTCACAAGTTTTTCACAACAGTTCACGGTAAGGGTAATTCCTTCTTCGATCCGTATTGATCCTGTAACAAACAACATCATCGAGAACCGTTTTATAGTCAACAAAGGCAACTTCCCTCCTGACGTTTTGAAAAAGAACTGGATCTACGACGGTTTAAAGGTTTCGCTGAAAGCAGCACGCGGCGAATACATCTCCTTCCAGGTTGTTGTAACCAACAATAGTCATAATGTTCTGAAGGGTTTGCAAATGGCGATGTCGCCGTTTAAGGGTTCAAAGCAAATAGCTATTCAACCAGAATTATTTCTTGAGTGGTCGGTGAGAGTGCAAACGCCGAGCACGGGTTATGCAAAAGCTTCGTTAGGCGAGGGCTGGTACCCCGATGCGCTTATTCCTTTCAAATACATTCAGGATGATTCGGCCGAAGTGCATGGCCGGTGGGTATATCCTTTATGGATTCCCGATTTTAACAACCGCATCGACGCCCAGCAATCGATGAACATATGGGTCGACCAATACGTGCCATACAACCAGACAGAGGCGCCTGCCGGCAAATACACTTCGATGATCACCATCACTGCGGGCGATCAACATCAAACTATTCCAATAGAACTTAATATATGGAATTTTGCCATTCCAAATGAAAACCTGCTGAAAGCAAGTTTGCAGGAAGAAGGTTTTTTAAGCAGTATGGATGAAAGCCAGGAGCTTGAAATGTACCAGTTATTTAAGCGTAACAGAGTGGCACTGATGGACCCTACTTATAAGCCGGATCTTAATTATATAAATGGCAAAGCGAATATCAGCTGGACAAAGTTCGACATCCGCATGAAAAAATATTTTACCGGTAAAGCATTTACTGCGGAAAACGGGTATGCATATGGACCTGGTTACGGTGAACCTTTAGAAACTTTCGTATTACCCTTCGATGTTTTTGGTAAGCACGGTACAAAAGGTTGGCCGGATGTAGGAAAGCCTGATGTCGAAAAACTTCCAGCGCATAAAGCGAAATATGAAGAAGTGGTTAAGCAGGTGAGATCGCATCTGAATAAGATGATCAATCCTTCTAAGACCGAGTTGATCGTATATCTGAATGGTCTCGATGAGTCATATTTTAAAGACGCGTTGGAGAGAATGGTTTATTATGGCGAGATGTTCAAAATAATATATCCGGAAGCAAGTTATCGCATCGATGGCGGGTACAACGAAGAAGCGATGGCATTTGTTTGCAAGTCAATAAAATCCTGGGCATCGCATACGATCAATTATGATGTGGATAGAATGAAGAAATACCAGGCAATGGGTATTAAAGACTGGTTATATGGGCCGATGCTGTACGAAAGTAAAGTGAACAGCTGGGTAGGTAGTTCAACGTTCACTGACCTTCCGCTTGTAAATGAAAGAGCCATATCGTGGGCGTGCTTCAAGTACAACACCTATTCGTGGATTAGTTGGGGAGCCGGAGTTAATGGTAAAGGTGGATGGTATGATCCTGAGTCATGGAAGGACCAGTATAAGACGGGTGCGGATTCGGACTCAGGGTACACTTATAAAAAGATAAATGGAAGTGCGTTGCTGGTATATAGTGGCGGAATTATTCCAAATGTGAAAGGCGCGTGCCCGTCTATCAGGTTAAAAAATATGCGGAACGGTGTGCAGGAGTATGAGTTTATGAGATTGCTGAAGAAACTGGATAAAAGTGATAAGAGAGTGAAAGCAATTGTTGATGAAATTATTTATCAGCCTTTTGGCGAAGAGTCGATCGGCAAGCTGGATGTGTGGAGCTTTGATGCGGAAAAATGGGATAACGCAAGAATAAGAATCGGTGACCTTATCAATGAACATAACAATTAGAAAATAAAAAGGCTAGGCTTTTTTGCAAACCTCAATTTGCAGATTCGATTAGCCGTCTTATACAGGCTCACCAGGTAGGTGTGAAGAAATGAGGAAGAAAAAGATTGAAGAATATATATAAATCCGCAATAATAAAGCTCTTCGGGGGAAGAGCTTTATTTGCCAAAATAATGAGTATGAGAAAACTTTTACTAGCCACTAAATTTCACCAAAATAAATTTTAATTTCCTATACAATACCCGCTTATAAGTATAGTTTATTAACAAGTGCAGTATTAGAAGATCGTGTTCCTGGATGTAATCCTACGGTATACTTTGCAACGGTTAAGATAGTTCTCCATAATTTTTTGTACTCTTTTGTCCGTTCCATGCGGCCGGCCAAAATGCGAGCACGGTAGTATTGCACCAGGCGGTTGTGCCAGTGCCAACGACCAATATATCGTTGCTGCATTAAAGACCCAATTTCCTTTCGGACCTGGATAGATTGTAGCAGCATAGGCAGATGATTCTTCACTGTCGTTGATCACCGTGCCCGTAGCAATTGTTTCCAGTCCTTTTATTTTCGCAGGGTCGCCGTGGTGCTCCCATCCCACTAAACCAGGTATGCAGTCGCCGTTTTTCATTCCAGTTCCTTCGAACAGCCAATGCCTGGCATTTGTAATAGTCCAGTTTCCGCTACCATTGAATGGAACCATCGTGCGTCCGCCTATAATCGTCGATTCATCAGGTCCATGTTTTTCCCATTGCTCATCTTCAAGATAGGGCATAGATTCGACCTGGCCCGGACTAAATCCGCCAAAAAAACCTTGTCTGTAAATAATTCTGGAAGGAATGTTGCTGCTATTTAATTTATGCAATGGTATCAATGTATACACTGAGTTAGCAGAAAGAAATGCAACATTTAATCCTTTTTCAATTCCCCGTTTAACGTTATCGTACATTTCTGAGCTCCAATATTCATCATGTCCCACAGAAAAAAAGCATTTTCCTCTCATAATGTTTTCAGCTTGCGAGTGTGTATCTATATTGGATATATAGGTTACATCATAACCATGCTGCTCGAGCCAAAAACACAATGGAAATTCCCACATCATAAATTCACCCGAACCCTGAGAGAGCGGTTGGTCTACTACCTGCGGATATTTGCCATACGGCCTGTCATAGCTTACCCAGGTTGAGGCATTTACCATCTTTTCAGGATCATCGTGATCATACAAAGAATCATTTTCAGGCCACTTATTGTACGCCTGCCACGTTGTGTCGCTTGTCTGAAAAACAATATCCGCCTTACGGTCATCCTTTACCACAAAAATGACATAACTCTGATACCGGTGAGCAGTGCACAACAGCTTTCCTACGTAAACTCCGCTTAACCAGTCAGCCGGAATTCTTAACGTATATGTTTTTTCCCATGCACATTCTCTTAAACGGTTATTGTCTCGTGACGGCACTGGTTGCTCTTCCACTTTAACCGGTCCCAAACGCTTCATTAATCTACCGCCTTTCCCGCCATAGTATCCCATGCGATAAATATCGATCACAACATTCGCGTGAGGAATGGTACTGATAAAAAAATCAATTTCGTCACCAGCAGCTACGCTCGTTTTAGAACAATACCCTTCTATTACGCGGGATCTAAAGTTTTCACTCTTGACAAACGTCAATTGCCAGTCAGTTGTTCCTTCTTCCCTATTCTCTTTAGTGACTGAATTTTCTTCAGGAATCGAATAAATGCCTGGGAGAAAGACACGTAAAACGGAAGGGATGAGCCCAAAATTCACCGATCTGTTAATCATTTGTCGCCGGCTAAAAAATTGTTTCCACATAGATCTATTATACTTTTTTAACGTGACTATTTGTATATTACGTTAACCATCAGATAACGTATGAAACCCCAACTTCATAAATTACTTGTCTCATCCGATGCTTCATTTCTGTATAAAAATCTCGACTGTAAATATTTCCCAAACCCCTGGCACTTTCACAAAGAATATGAGCTTGTTTTGATCAATGAAAGCACAGGTACACGCTTTATTGGTGACAACGTCTGTCAGTTCCAGGGAGGTGATCTTTGTTTGATCGGATCTAATATCCCACATTTATTTCGCAACAGCCAGCAGTATTACAACTCAGATGAAAACCTACAGGCAAGCTCAACTTTCGTTCATTTTACCAAACACTTTCTGGGGGAAGTTTTTTTCCAGATACCAGAAATGGAGTTGGTTAACAGGCTCCTCAACCGGTCGGCGTTGGCTTTGGACATCTATGGAAAGACAAAAAAAGAAGTTACCACCATTTTGAGGAATATGAATAGTCAGACTGCAGAGAAACGCCTTCTCAGTTTACTGGAAATTCTAATGATCCTGTCACATAGCAGAGAACTGAAGCCTATACTCTCCTCCAGCTACATTGCCAATACTTATGGTGATGTTGATAAAATAAACACTGTGTTTGAGTTCATAATTAAAAATTTTGATGAAAAGATCTATGTCGAACAAATCGCCTCTAAACTTCACATGAGTGTTGCTTCATTTTCGAGATATTTTAAACACCACACCCGAAAAACATTTACAGATTATGTAACAGAAATTCGAATTGGACACGCATGCCGGATGCTTATGGAAAACGATAAAAGCATATCCGAAATCAGCTATGCAAGTGGCTTTGACAACCTTTCCAACTTCTACCGCCATTTCAAACGGATAATGGGCATCATACCAAAAGAATATCGAAGCCGTTTTCTTAAAATGTATAATTCCTAATCGGTATATCCATTATCTACAGATCGAACGAAATATTTCCCCACAACCAGCGAAGATTCACGTTCTGTTGCCTCAATCGTTATGTTCACTTTCTCATCCTTTGAAAACTTTTTTACCAGGGAGATCGGCGCCCATCCCCATTGTTGCCAGTCGACCACAAACTCCTGTACTATCTTATCATAACTTATCCTGATTTTATTTATACCAACTTTTTCATTTTGCACAAACAAACAAAGCTGCGATTCGCCTTTTTTTACTGTTACATGAATGATCACGGGCCCCTGTTTCAGTTTGTAAGGGGTGAATCCATTTGATGTTTTTGCTTCTATAATGTTCTTCGTATCGCGTTGATCTGCATTCACAACTTCAGGTAATGACACCGCCTTCACAGCAAGCATTTGATTTTTGGTTAAGGGGTTACCGATGAATTCAACCCTCTCGTTCATATCACCTTCTACTTCAAACAAGCATCCGCTTTCGTTGAACGATCGGCAAAATGCAATAACTGCATCGTCGATATTACGCAAATAAGCAATCGACGCTTGTGCATTGTTTGGGCCAGCTTCAATAGCATGTATTTGCAAGTTGTCAATCCGGTCGAACACTAAAGCGGGCCGACTTTCATCCGGCACTGATGAATATAATTTAACGTCCCTTAAAGTAAGGCCCGATACATCCCGGCAATATATTCCGAACGCCGGCAAATTAGAAAACATATTTGCCGCCGGATAATCGAATTCAAGTGAAGGAATTCTATTGTACGCTATGCCAGGCTGCGATTGAACATAGCGTGCGGTATAACTGGCAACAGAAATATTAAGCAGTCTCTTATTTGTAAGTCCAATAATACTTGCCGGAAGCTTTGCATTAATCACATTTATATTATTCAGCGATATGTCCGCGGCATCACCAATACTTTGAACATAATGACCTGATTTGTAAGGACGGGCGCGAGCTCCAACTCTTATAAAAAAAGGTGTGGCAACATTTTCCATGCCGATATTCTGGATCAGGATATTTTGCATTGCACCGCCATCAACCGCCATTAACTCAATTCCCGCATGATAGGGTATGTCTTTAATCACACAGTTGCTAACCGTAATATTTTTAAAGCCTCCGTTGGATTCCGTGCCCGTTTTAATTGCCGATCCATTTGAACTTAATACACAATTCGTGATCGCAATGTCCTTGCATACGTCATCCGAAGTCGACTTCATCACTATCGCATCATCGGTTGTAGAAATATAACAATTTGCAACCATTACGTTACGGCAGGCATCGATGTCGATACCGTCCCTGTTGCCTTCTGCAGTTGTTATAATGGTTACACCATCTATGTTTACGTTAAAGCAGGCCAAAAGATGCAATGTCCAGTTTGCAGATTCAACCAGCCTTACCTCACTTATTTTAACGTCGTTGCAATTCGTGAAACGTATCATAAACGGACGCAGATTCTGCGGCCTCTCTTCCTGAAAATGTTTTAATCCGTTACCATCAATTGTTCCTCTGCCAGTTATTGAAATGTTTCTTTCATCTTCCGCAAAAAACATAAAATATTTTGCGTACAAATCCCTTGTTCTCGACTCATACTTCTGATGAATAGCAGTGTAATCGCTCAGGTTATCGCTTCCTACGACAACCGTTCCTGGCGAAAAATGCAATTCGACATTGCTTCGCAAAATAACAGTGCCGATTTTGTAGGTGCCTGCAGGAAATAAAACAATACCTCCACCGTTCTTATTGGCGCTGTCTATTGCATGCTGAATTGAACGGGTATCTAATACTAGACCTCGACCCGTTGCACCGAAATCTGTTACGTCGTATTGTGCCGACGCAGATGTAAAAGCCATTAGGCAAATGAAAGACGTTATAAACAACTTTAGCATACAAGAAAAATATTCACGGAAATTTATCCGGTCAATATGTGGCCCTGCCGCCAGTTAGATCAAAAGTGAATCCAGTTGTGAAGCTATTCTTCCTTGAAATGATATAAATAGCCATATTCACTACTTCCTCCAATGTTCCGCATCGCTTCATTGGTATTTTGTCTGTCATGTATTTGACCTGTTCAACAGGGAGATTGTCTACCAACGGAGTGCGGATAACTGCAGGAGCTAGGGCATTGACGGTAATTCCGGTTTCTGCGTACTCCTTTCCCTGAACTTTCGTCATGCCGATAACAGCAGCCTTTGAAGCTGAATATGCAAGCATTCCCGCATTTCCTTCTTTTCCCGCTATGGATGCAATATGCAAAATTCGACCATACCTTTTCTTAAGCATGCCTGGTAATACTTCTTTAGTGATATAAAAGCTGCTCATGAAATTCACCTCGAATACAAGATGAAGATCTTCGCTGGTAACTTCGTGACTCAATATATTTGATTTACCGGTGATCCCGGCGCTATTTATAAGAATGTCGACATCACCGAATACCGTTGTTATTTCTTTAACAGTTTCAGAAATTAACACCTGATTTGTAATATCCAGGGGGTATATACAGGCCCGGCCATTATAGCTATCGAATTTCTCAATCAACGACTTTTCATTTATATCGAGCACGGCTACGTACGCTCCCAGTTCCAGTAACCTTTGTGCGATCGACAATCCTATACCGGAAGCCGCCCCGGTCACTATGGCAACCTGACCTTCAAATTCGCTTACCTTTTCACGAGGTTTAGCCTGAGAGTCCAGAAGTTTTTTCTCTTTCATAAATCAGTTATTAAAGTGCTTGATATTTTTCATATACGTCCCGCAGAGACCGTCCTTCCAACAATTCCTTGCGGGACAGGTTCTCGCTGTTTATTTTTTCAGCAGCCCGCTCAAAAACTAATTGAGATATATCCTCCGGCACAACAACCAGACCATCATAATCTGCGAAAATGATATCGCCGGTTTTCACCAATACATCTCCGCATCTTACCGGCACGTCATATGCTATCACTATAGCCCTACCTTTTGAATCAAGCGGCCTTATTCCGGTAAAGTAAACAGGGAAACTCATCTCTATTATTTTCACACAATCCCTGATCTGGCTATCACACACACAGCCTGTTGCGCCGTTTCTTTTTGCGACAGTTGACATTAGCTCTCCCCACGGTGCATTTGTTCCGGCTGAGTCTGTCGAATGAACAACTACATCTCCTTGTTTCAAAGAATCCATGAATTCTATTTCCAATCCATAAGGGTTCTCAGCAATGTGATCTGTTTCCATCCATCTTAACGTCCTCGCCTTTCCGATAAATCCGCAATTATTGATGTCGGGGAGCAGCGGCCGCAGTCTTTGATGCATAGCCTGATTACGGTAACCGAGTTCATCGAGGATATCACACACTGCAGCAACGTATAATTGCTGCCTGATGCCGTATAATTTCTGAACGTCAATCGCCATTTTCTTTATACAAGTTGAAGTATTCTGCTATTGAGTTCCTTTATATATCTTATTGTTGACGCATCCGGGATGTAACGCGCACTACGAACGATACTGCTATTCAAAATCCCTCTCTCAATCAACAGTTCCTTCTCCATGTAATGAAATAATTCCATATTCTGGAGTGAAAAAAATATCTGAGGCATAACCCTTTCAAATAACTCGAATGCTTTTTGATCCTCTCCGCTTTTTCTAAGTCTGAATATTTTTTGAAGAATGTCGGAAACTGCAAGGCCTGGCATCACGCCAGCAATGCCTATTGGAATAAGTTCCATCATATATAAGCCACCCCATCCTTCCATCAACCCTATTCTACCCTGAGTGGACGCGATGATCGCCTCGAATTTTGGACCGCATAATGGTTCTTCCAGCTTCAGATATCTGAAATTCGCATGTTCATTCATGAGTCGCGATATCATATTAACGCTTAGAGATGATCCTCCAGGATTAAAATCCTGAACCAATACAGGTGTATGGGGAACAGAAGTTAAAAAGCCTGATAAGTATTCATGTATTGATTCTTCGGTCAAACTAAATATCCTGGGAACGGCCACAGAAATCACATCAGCTCCGGCATCAACATTTGATTTCGCCAGTCTAATGGCATTTCTCAGTGACGGATGATTTGACTGTGCAACGATCTGAACGCGGCCTTTGGAATGATCAACTGCAATACGCACAACTTTCAGACGCTCTTCATCTGTCAGCTTATAAAACTCACTTGCATAAGCTGGCAGGCAAACAGCCTGAATTTCACCCTTTACCGCAAAATCGATCAGCCGTTGCAGTGCTTGTTCATCAATTTCTTCGTTTTCATGAAACGGTGTTGGTACAATGGGTACGACCTCCGAAATTACTTTTTCCTTTTCCATGTTATAATTAGCGGGTAATTATCCCGAGCTTGTTTTTTTCGTTCAGCTTATAGTCCATCACAGTTATAATTAAGGTTGCGATCAACACCAACAGCCCTCCCGTGATCGACTGAACACTAAGTTGTTCATTCAGCCAGATGGCCGCAATCGGTAATCCGATAAATGTTATCAGATAATTCGACAAAGCAACCTGCATGGCGTCAAGTTGCTTCAGGGCCCTGAAAAATAAGATCATCGATAGAAAGTTGTGGAATACCGTCAATAAAGATATTCCCATCCATGTCTGTTTTGTAAAATGTGATATCCTTGAAAAGACGTCCGGCTCATAGTATAGCACTAATGGTGTGAGCAACAATATTATCACTACATAGGTATAAAATACCATTTCAATCTCTGTATACTCGCCTGAAATTTTTTTAATCCCTACGTTGTAATATGCATTTCCAACGATCGCCAGGAAAATCAAAATATTGCCGACAGCATACCGTGAATCAAAATTAACCTGGCGTATATCTCCCGTTGAACAAAGAATCACTCCGGCTATCGCGATAATAAAACTTACCCATCTTATTCTGTTCATTTTTTCTTTCAATATCAGAAATGCAAATACTGCAGTGATAACAGGTAAACTAAGCGTAATAATGGCAGCATTACTTGCTAGTGAATACTGTGTACCCCACGTCATCAGCACTTGCGCAGGAAATGCACCAAGTAAAGCGAGCTGAAAGAATATGAAGAGATCGCTGATTCTCTTACGGCCCTTCATTACATCTTTTAATGCAAAAGGAGCCAGAAACAACGTTGCCATCAACATTGGCCCCCATACGGTAAAGTACGGGCCTACCTGTTCCTGTGTAAGTTTTATGCACGTGAACTGCAACGCCCACATAACGTTACACCCTAACAACAATGTCCATGAAATAATTACATTTTTCATAATTCTTCCAGTTCCTTTACCCTGTGGGCATATTTTTCAGAAAGGTTGCGGATGTCATATGTGAAATCTACAAAAGTCTGTTCCCATCTTTCTGCCATGTTATCAGTATAGCGATAGAAGCCATGGGCATTGCTTGTTCCTTTTGCGCCGGAGGAAACGAGTTCCTTTATAAAATCCGGTGCAGCTGATGAGTTGTCCAACTCAGGAAATAGTTCTGTCATTACAGTCAGATAAGCCGGTATTCCAGTGAGGTCCATATACCTGAACGGACCAGCCAGAGTCATCCACGAGCCCATGTCGTTTCTGCATGCACGATCGATGTCCTCATAACTGGCATATCCATTTGTCACGAGAAAAAAGGCCTCGCGCATAAGCGCATACATCAGGCGATTTGTAATAAATCCCCGTATATCTTTTCTAACCAGCGAAGGCTCTTTTCCCCACGACTCAGCCAATTGCATTATTTTATTTGCGTAGTCTACACTGCTGTGGTTTCCACAAATCACTTCCATAAACCTTGTGATGTGGGCAGGTTCACCCCAATGAATACCCAACAAACGTTCAGGATTTTTTAACCCTTTTTGTAAAATCGTTACCGGAATTGCCGAAGTGTTACTTCCGATTATGGTGGCTGTCGATACAACATTCTCTAATTGATGGAAAAGCTTTTGTTTATCTTCTACGCTTTCATGAATTGACTCTATCACTATTTCGAAATCTGCAAGCTGTTGAATATCGTCGGTAACCTTCATCCGTGCGCTCACAACCGACGGATCTTCATCGAGCATATTCTCTTCATGCAACTGCTTAAGAAAATTCAAAATTTTTATGTGCGCCTGCCGGCCTTTTTCAATATCCAGTACAAGCGATGTTACTGTATGCCCTGCTGCGAGCAAGCATGTGGCAATACTGCTTCCCATCAGTCCTAAACCAATTGTTGCTATCGGTATTTTATTGCTAATCATTTTTGTTTTTTATGAACCTCGTTAAAACTTTTTACTATGTCATCGTGCGACATTAATGCATTGGATGAAAGTGAAATATTTTTAAATACCAGCAATTCATCGTGAGGCTGAATCGCGATGCCGCTTTCATCTATACCGTTCTTACCACTTATTGCATTAATATTTAGGCCGAGATGTTTTGCTAAGAACTTATAAACCGGTTCACGTTTAGTAATACCGTAATCATGTTGGTCATTTGGCAGATAGACGCTTTCTACATTGCTTTCTTTGTTATATAAACGGTAAATCTTCTTAAGATAAGGATAGTCTGTTCCCGGTACCGATTTTGTCCAGTCCGATCCGTCGGATACAACGAGTAAAGGTTTCGGCGAAAACATCGCTGCGATCTCCGCATTGTTGGTGTTATTACCATTACAGCTACTATGGATGGGCATCCCGCTTTCACAAGCGCAACCACCGTCAAAACTGGACGACACCATCACTACAGGAATACTCACCGTTACTCTATCGTCCAGGGCAGCGGCAAGTATTGTTTGTGTTCCACCTCCTGAAGCTCCTGTAACTGCTACGCGTTTTTTATCCGCATCAGGCAATGAGAGAAGGAAATCCAGAACTCTTATTGTATTCCATGTTTGTATCGACGACGCGAATCCGGTTTGGTGATGGGATGGATCGCCGGACATCAAAACAGATTCTCCCCAGGAATACATATCATAGCTGAAAGCAATCGCGCCCATTTTTGCAAATGCCGCACAGCGTATTTGCATATCAGGCCTATATCTGCCGCTGTCTTTTGCTATTGAAGGATTTTCTTCATTATAAAAATGTCCATGCGGATTAGCAATTACAGGAAATGGCCCTTTCCCTTTGAGCGGCCTGTACAGGGTTCCTGTTACGAAATATCCCGGTATGCTTTCGATGGCTACATTCTCTACCGTGTAACCGTTCATTACTTTCTTATTTCTGAGAATAGGATTGAGGGGTGTTTTTTGCGCATTCAGGTCTATTCCTAACGCATCGGCGATACATTGCCTTAGTTCCGCCCTTCTTTTATTAAATGATTCCGCGTCAGGATATACCTTTAATAATTGTTCCAGATGTTTTTTACCCTCCTCCTCACTGCGCTCATAAGAATTATTGTGTTGTCCATTTACAATTTGGCTGATAAAAATCGAAAAACTCAACACTAGTACTATATTGAATTTCATAATTGTCACACATTTAATTTTTTCCAAGGTCCAGTAATTGCCAGCGTAAGTCCCGGCGTCTGAATATTTACAAATAAAGTTTTTCCAGAGGGAGAAAATACAGGTCCTGCAAATTCAGATTTCCTGTAACCGATGTTCTGGGCAATAACGTAAGATTTGCCTTTGGGGGTGATGCCGATTATTCTTGCGTCCGCCTTATCTTCACAAATAACAACGTCACCCCATGGTGACACAGTAATGTTGTCACAGAATCTGAATGTATCGTAACTTTTGGATTCAATAAAAAGTTCAAGCTTACCGGGATCATCTTTCTCGCGAGGCTGCCCTTCGTATTTACTCGGCTTGTACCTGAATATCTGACCGTTTCCAGCTATACCGCCGGAGCTGGCCGTAAAAAATATTTCTTTATCACCCAATGTCATTCCTTCGCCTGAAGCGAAGATCGCTGCACCCTTCATGTGTCCTCTGATTCTCAAATCGCCATTTGGCGAATCGATTTCGTCGAGATCGATCCATGAGACGTCGAACTCTTTTTTTTCCGGAAATTGTGCCTTGCTTCCCGGAAAATTTCTTGTGTCAGATTTATCCCATTCCTTTATTACAAGACACTGTAATCGACCACCCTTATGAAGGGATCCGGCACCAGCTGACGGGGCATCAGGCAGATACCGGTACAATAATCCATTGCCTTCATCTTCTGTTTGATAAACAATTCCTGTAGTGGGATCAACAGCCACAGATTCATGAACAAATCGTCCCATCGCTTTGATGGGAACAGGTTTTTCAAGAACAATCTTGTCTATAGCCTGCACCTCGAAATTGTAACCGTGATTCATCTCAAGTAAACCGCTTTCATCGCCTTTCCTCAGTGGCGTTTCTTCACATGAAATCCACGTGTTCCAAGGTGTTTTTCCGCCGGAACAATTTCTCACCGTGCCTACAAGACTTAAATACTCCATTTCTACCCCGCCAGTCTGCTCGTTGTATAACATCGTGGTAGTTCCACCAACGCACATTCTTTCACTTTGATTAGCGAAATCATAAATCTGGTCTTTCGACACTTTACCGATCAGTTCATTTCGTACTCCGAAAGGGCCTTCATCAAATGATCCTGGCGGCAGTTCATGATTACGGATGAGTACCATTTTATTATTTCCCAAATCAAAAACACCCATTCCATCATGACTGCCAGGAGAATACAAACCATCGCTCATTATGTTACCTCTCCTGGAAATTACCTTTGCAGTAAAGTTCTCAGGCAGACTTACTATTTCTCCCTGAATATGTTTTAATCGTCCATATCCAATACCCGCCTCAGCAGGTAAACGGCAACCAGTAAGGGCAGATTTACTCAAACCGATAAACCCCAGACTCGCTAGCCCCGAGTTCCATAAAAAGCTTCTCCTGGATCGATTCATCGTTTAAAGTTTATTCTAAACACCAATATTACAAACTCAACTTTTCTTCGATAAAATAAATACTTTGGTTTCATGTGCCGATAATCTTGTGGTCAGCTTATGAAATCGTTTTGCCGCAGTCGCCGACTCGTATAATTCCCTGGCATTGTATTGCGTTGAATCTTCTATCTCAAGATCATCGCCTCCAACGGATATTGTCGAGGCATTTTCATTCCTGTTAAATACAGCAATGGCAAATCTATCTCCGCTTAACGGTTTCTTCCACGCCTCAAGACCATTGTGGCGGAACATCCGTATAGCTTGTTTGCCCAATGGATCCTGGTCGATTGCTATAATGTCTTTATTCAATAATATTTTCCTGGTATTCTCACTCATATTCCGAACATCGCATCCCATCATTAATGGTGCGGAAAACATGCTCCACATGGTCATTTGCGTGCTGTATTCTGTATCGGTACATCCACCACCTTTTATATAGCCGGAATTCTTCAATCCTACCACAAGCATATCCGGATCATTCCAGCCACCTGGTCCCGCGAATCTGGAAAGATTAGCTACCGCATCAATAGATGTTAATATGCCAATAGGACTATGTTCATTGTTTGGTCTATCCCAGATGTCGGCAACATCATAAGAAGTGCGCCATAGATGTCCGCCCACTTCTTTACCCCAAAGCCAGGGAGATCGTGGTCCCCATTCACAGATGCTGAAAACTATCGGCCTTCCGGTTTTTTTCAGCGCATCGCCCATTGCCTTATAACGTGCAATTGCCATCTTGTAATCATTATTTGCTGATACGTAATCCGGAGAATAACAATAATCATATTTAAGATAATCAACTCCCCAGTCAGCAAACACCTTTGCATCTATTTCCTCAAATCCATAACTTCCCGGTAAACCGCCGCAGGTCTTTGTGCCGGCATCTGAATAAATGCCAAATTTCAATCCTTTTGAATGCACATAGTCAGCAAGACTTTTTATGCCTGATGGAAATTTCCTCTTGTCTTCATGAAGTTGGCCAGTAGCGGAGTCGCGTTCTCCCTGCCATATATCATCTATAACGAGATAAATGAAACCGGCATCGCGCAACCCTGTAGATACCATTGCATCTGCGGTTTCACGGATCACTTGTTCATTTACGTCCTTTCCGAACACATTCCAGCTGTTCCAACCCATCGGCGGTGTTTTTGCCAGGCCTTCATTGACTCCCGATATACTGGTGACTGAATCTTTTTGTTTGACTTCACTGCCTGATGGTGAATTACAGCCTGTGTTAATTAATGCCATTAGTATTGCGAAACCTAAAGCCGAAATAGATTTAATCATCTCTTGCAATTTTACACTTTTAAGAACGTTCGATTTTTATACATGTAAAGTAATATCAGCCATACTACCAGTAGCGCAACAAACGATAACAAAACGTTATACCATTCGCCCAACCATTTTGCAAAACCACCAACAAATACCACAGCGATGGTGGAAAAACTAAAGAGATGTGTCGCCACATATACCGCAATCGCATTTACGCCTATCACTCTGAATGGGTATGCCCACCCGGTGTTTCCACGCACATCGATTGCATAGTAGAACAAAGCAAGGAGTAAATAGCTCCATCCGCCCGCGAAAAGCACAAGTGAACTTGTCCATATATGATGGATTATGGGAAACCAGAGCGACCAAATTAATCCACCCGCAATACAAGCAACACCCACAACAATCAATCGTTTAATTTTTTCTTTTTCGCTAAGTTTCGAAAGCAAAATGTTTCCTGCAAAAACGCCGAGCATCACTGAACATACAAATGTCATGTTCGTTAGAATATAGGTCCAACCCGACCCTTCCTGAAAATGCCCCAACACTTGGTTGTCGATGTGCAATGCCAGGTTTAAATCTTTCTGAAATATGCCGGCCCCGTAGCCGGGTATGGGAACCTGGGTCATAATGATTGAATAGCCAAGCAGCAGCAGCGCGACGATGACATATTGCCATTTCTTATCCAACTCAAGTATCATCACTGATGATACAAGGTAGCCGAAGGCAATTGCGTGCAGTGTGTCTGTCCAAAGATGAAGTGTTGATATATTAAAATCCAGCAAATGGCCTGATGCAATTAAACCCAGAATATAGAGCTTAACGACCCTAATTAAAACATGTTTGTAAATTTTTGACCTGCTTTCATGAAGTGTTGACCTGTTCTTAAAAGCCACTGGCATCACTACACCAACGATAAAAAGGAACAAAGGCATGATCAGATCGTAGAAACGAAACTTTTCCCACTCGTGATCGAAATTTTTAGCGAGCCAGAGGAAAAATGTATTTGGGCACGCTTTTGCAATGGCAATGATGACTTCGCTACCACCGATGATCCATATCATATCGAAACCCCGCAGAGCATCGATACTCATCAGTCTTTTGGGAGCAGTTACGGTCATACTGGTATTGGTCATTCAATTCAGCGTGTTAATAGTAATGAAATCATACTCCTTAAGTATACGTTTATATGGTGCACGATATAAGATAACTTCATCTGATTTTTTTGTTTTCTTATTGTCCCAAACAACTACTTTCATACGTGTCCCGTCCTTTACTCCAGGTATAACGATCTCCAGTTCCGTTGTTTCAATGGCAAGCATTGCTGTAACATTTTTTCCAGCAATGCCCCATACGTTTGACGAAGGATTTACTCCTGCACCTGAAAGCAGGTGGCTGACGGGATAAGCAGCTTCCCAGTTTAAGCATGTAGCCGTAACAACATATTTATGGTTCTTCCCTGTTATAAAAGGACCTCTGCCATAAGTTTTATTCGGTTCACAATAAATATTGCCTTTGATAGCATTTGCGGGAATGATAGTGCCAGCTCGCAGATCCCTTCCTCGTTGATTGTCTGATCCCGTAAATCGAAGGTATCTTCCATTATAATATCCAGTGTATGGAATTTCGTAATCCTGATCGGGAGGTGTTGATGTTTCAGCAAGGGCGTCAACACCGGGTGCGTAATGGAAATTCATCGAAGCGTTAATACCACACTTATTCAATGCCGTTTTCCAGGAAGGATGCACAGAAGCACCGCTCGGCAAAGCGGTGCCTGCCTGAATAAAAATTGGTTTCTCACCGGAAAATAATTCTACAACTTCGGTAGGTAACGAATCATTCGCTCCGCCATCAGCATATATCCAATATGCATCAGCAGGAACCACTTTATCGCTCACAACAATATTATAACCAGCATTAAATGCCCCTGAGGTTATCGCATCTCCAGAATTAAATAAACGATTCCAGGCGGGCTCTCCCATCTCATTTCCTGAAGTATTTGCTCCCTTTTTCAATAATACAACGATGTTCATTAGCAGACGGTCTTTTTCCTGCTTTTGCACATATTCATTTATCCATTTTCTATTTTGAACCGGATCGAACTTTTTAAATCCGCCGAAGATGATGAAGTTATCCATCCTGAATTGTAAAGCACGTATCAAACACAGATATTTGATTACGGCCGGGCTGTAGTCACCTGCAATTCCCCAATTGCGGTTTATCGGCGAAATAAGTGAAGTGGGCTTATTCCAGAACTTTGCCCAACCCAATCCCAGCGATCCGTGCTGGGCGAGCGTTGCGATGTTGTATATTTTATCGCGTTTAAGATAATAGTTGTAAATGTTGATTACTGCCGTTTCGGGCCATAACGATGCGAAGTTAGACTCGCGAAGAAGCATCGGATCGGTGCCTGAAATATATTCAATGTTGTTGTTTTTCAGCGTTCTTGCAAGCGATGTAAATACTTCAGGCTTCACCTCAAAACATTCTTCAAACACCGCATCCACTCCCGTAGACACAATGTCCTCTGCTGCAGATTTAATCGTAGAGGAGGTCCACTTATTCAGCTTCCAGTGATAAGGATTGACACCTTCAAAATTCATCATCACCAAAAGGCCCTTCTTATGTGCCGCTTCTACAACCGGCCCCAGCGCATCGTTCTCAAATATTGCCCATGATTGCTTTTCAAGAAATGGCGATTTATAATAATACCGCATCTTATCATTCGCACGGGAAGCGCCCCAAAACAGCACTCCGTTCCATCCTTTCGAGGCCACATCATTTATCATTATCCTTATAGAATCAATGTTGGCAGCATTCACCGGGCGATCATGATGAATGATCCCCTCTACCCAAAATTTTGGGTTGTATAACTGTTGCGAATAAGCTGCTTCAGCGGAAAAACACAATACAAATGCACAAAAAACGAGTCGGTATAAAAAGCCTGTTTTTTGCTTTTGCATATTTTAATTTTTAGGAATGAACGGACTCTTCTTCTTGACCTTGCTTACAGCTGCCAGCAGAATTGCGTTCTTTTTCAGAGGTGCAGTCTCAACTTTACCATAGTCCTGCTGCTGTGCCTGATAATTTCGTGAACCATATAAATTCACTTCCTTAATTACTTTTCCAAAACGCCTGTTAGTCCATTCGTAAGAAAAGAAAACCGGGGCATTCTTCTGCATATCCGATGAACAATAAACCGGATCTGCCTCGTAGCTATATGCTTTTTGCGGCGCTCCCGTTTCCCCTTCAAGCGTATCCAGACTCTTTTCTCCCCCGGGGTTCCATACAAGAATATTAACTCCGTATTGAACCGGAATTATTTCTTTGAATCCGTCTTCATACACTATTTCGTACCATCCAAGAAGATCAGGCGTATCGAAGAAATTAGGGATGTTGAAATATGCTTTCTGGTTGCCGGCCGGCAATGCACTCGCATGCAGAAATATCAGGCTGCTTACATCTTCGTTGATTTGTATACCCTCAACTTTATCAGGAAGTGAACTTTCCTGCCCACTGACTGCACCAACTATTACCACTTTCGTCCCAGATAGGTTGAATTTCTTTGGACCGCGCGACACTTCGCCGGATTTCATTTTTGACAAATCAACCTCACGTATCAACTCGTCATCAGATGTATTATACTTAGAAGTGATGTCGACAGACTCAACTACTGCGTCGTCTTCACTCGGAATCCTTTTTCCCTTAAGTGAAGCCCTAACGGACGGAATAATTTCCCATACAATGGGGATCATATCAATCTGACTAATGGAATGGGTGGACCAGTTGAAATTTGCACATCCAAGGTAATCGAGCATCAGGTCTTTACCGAAATTGAATTCGTTAGTGGATGCCCACGAAGAAGGTGCGCCCCCTGCTAATTTTATCTTTTTAATTCTGTTGTCCCAATTACTGATGTTAGGTGTGAAGTTTCCATAAATCTGCGTAAATCCCATATCGTCGAGTTCCTTTTCTTTTCCTTCATCTATCCAGAACCAGTTAAAGATGAGAATGTCCTTAGGTATCATCTGCTTAACCACGTCAGGCGGAAGCGCGCCCGGAGTTTCATATTTAACACCGGTTGCCGAAGTTCTCTTCTGCGTTCCTTTTTGCCTTACACTTTCCAACAGGTAATCGCCCCACATGGCCACCTTGATTCCTTTTTTTGCAAAATAACTGTGAAGCCTGATTACATCCTGCGCAAATAACTTTGAATAATCCTTATTTCTGCATAAAGGACAAGCACCAATCGGAGCACCCCACCATTCGTCGTGACCAATATGCACCATTTTCGGTTTGATTACCTCGAGATATTCATCGTAAACGTCGAACATGAGTTCATACGATTTGGGATTTGATGGGCAGTAAGTATCGGGCCACGTGTCGCCGGGATATTCGGCCAACTCAGGATGCTTCGTTAACAGGTAATAAGCATGTGTAAGTGAAGGTATTTCGGGAATTACCTCTAAAAAATTGTCGTTGGCTTCCTTTACAATATCCCTTACAACATCCTTCTCTAAAATAAAACCATCGCCTGCATCGTAGTGACTCGAATTTTTTTCTTCTCCTCTCAAACCTATGGAAGAGTTTGAGCGTGTGTACTGCATGTACTTCACAAACTCCTGCCAACCAGTGTTTACTTCAGGATGTTTATCGAGGCGCATACAGTTAAACTCCAGGACGATCTTGTTGTATTTATACAATGCCATAAAATCGCTCATAAATCTTTTGAAATAGGGAATGTTGTCAGGACCAGGAACATACATCCGTATTGCGCGGAAAGGGAAAGCGGGCCAGTCTTTTACTTTAATACCGCGTACCCCTTTACCTTTTTCATGTGACATCAGCTGGCGAAGCGACTGAAATCCATAAAAAGCGCCATGATCATCGAATCCGGCAATTACAATAGTGTTATTAGTAACCTGAAGAATATACCCCTCGCTTCCGGGACTGCTTTTAGTCACCGAAAGCTTATGGTCACCGCAATATTTCCTGATCAATGGATTTGTGATTGCGCCCATCACAATACTGTTTCCCTGAGATGGAATACTCTCAACTGTTTTAGTTTTCAAAGCAAGCCCATACTTCACACTCAGCTCGCGAATGAGCAAGCGTGCCAGGTTTAAGTCTTTCTGCGAAGCGTTAACCGGCAATACGATCTGCACTTTCTCATCGATATTGAAAAAGTCGCCTGTGCTGTTCAATTCCTGTGGAATCGGAAAAATCAACGGTGGTTCCTTTGCAGTTGCGGCGGAATACGAAGCGAGAAATACAAGTGATACTAAAAAACGACTCAGCTGATATTTGAACATTTGGAAACCATTTTTACCATTATGAATTGAAAAACTTAAGTTACTGACAGAACAACTTACCAACCTTGATTCTGCGACAGATTTTATTAAGATCTATATCTTTTTGTGGTATTGGCCATAAATGAGCTCCATGTGTGTGCCGGGGTATTCCCGATCCAATTCTCACGAGCCATTGATTGAAATGCCCCAGAACGCTGTATCCGATATAAGTATCTTTCGGAAGGACTTCTTTTCTGACAGTAAGCGAATCTATGTTACTTCCTTTAAGTAACACCCTGTACCTGCAAGGCTGATGATCTTATTTCGCACCTCAAAAATATTAAACTCGATATTATGGATGCACGCTGGAAATGATTAGCACCACGGGGTATCAAAAACTCATCTAAAAATTCAGGAACTCTATGTGATTATGGATTGTTAATACCTACGCTGTCCGCACTCTCGTCAGATATATCTAATCGCAACATAAAAAATTTGATGTTGTATCTAATATTTTGGTTGACATTCTATTCAAATTTATCTGTTGCGGAAACCAAAAATGTAACCTTTGCAATCAAATACGTATACTTTTTTAACACAAAGAAAAATGATGTCAGTATTTAATAGTTCTCTTTCTACCAACAATCTCCCAGCGGTCGAACTGATGATGGTTTTCTATTAAAAAAGCCTCGTCATATAATGCTACTGTCGGGCAAATGTGCTCGGGTACTCCGTAAAGAATATCGCCCGGTTTATACAATTTACTATCTGCAACTTCAACTACCAGATGCTCTTCGTTCTGGAAGATGACTTTCGCATCAGGCGCATTCAGAAAATACACTCTCGGTAGCGGATTTTCGGATGCTACAGATTTGTACCCGAGGTCCGTTGTAATTGTAATACCGTTCACAATTGAAATTACTCTCGTCATCACCAATGCCGAAAAAACAAACGGTTCGTCGGGAAAAAGACGTGCATACCCCATATCCCAGAACACAAAAGTGCCTGGACTACATTCCACATTTCTTTGTATGTGTGTGCGAAACGTTGGAGTGCCACCTGCAACAACAGACGATGCCCTACCTGTTTTCTCTTTGAACCGCTCACGAATACTTTCAATTTGTCCAAAACCATAATCACTTTGCTGTTTACGCTTTTCGAATTCGGTGCCTACAATATGCCCATCATATATATGAAATCCTAAGACATTAAGAGAAGGCATATCAAGTACCGCGTCAAGTAACAGATAAGCATCGTCTGGCCTCACCCCCGTGCGATTCATTCCTGTATTAATGTCTAACCATACCGCTGCCTTTAAACCCTCCTCATCGTAGTTCATAGCAAGTTGTTGCGCAGCTTCAAAATTATCAATCAGGCAACTGAATTTCGTTCCAGGAAAATGTTTAACAAGGTTTGTCAACCTGCCGATTTTTGGACCTACCGGTTGATAAGCCAGCAGCACATCTTTTGCTCTTATATCACCGAGGAGTTCCGCTTCAGCTATTGTTGCGCATTTAAATTTTTCGACTCCCGCAGCCATCAGCATCTTACAAACCTCCTTCGATTTGTTCGTCTTGATATGAGGTCGGAGGTTTGCCGGATTATTGACAATTGTAATTGCAGTATCAATATTTTGCCGTAATCGCTCTTTGTATATTAATAGCGCAGGAGTATCAATGTTCTCAGCGTTATCTACCTCATACCAATTCATAAAATTCACTTTAGCTTTCTTATCATGCCCACGCATTCTGTAAAAACCGTAGCCAGTTCTTGTGAAATATGTTTTCTACGTCGGATGCTGAATATCCTCTGTTACTAAGTATCGACTGAAATTTCTGCAGATCAGATATATCTTCCAGGTCGTATGGTGATTGCTCTTTACCAAATGTACCGTCCAAATCGCTGCCAATACCCACATGCAGTGTGTTGCCTGCGATCTGACAGATGTGATCAAAATGATCCACCAGTTTTTCCAGATTAATTTTCCGCCCGGCAGGGTCGTGAACACCACGCAGCCAGTTGTCTGTTAACATCCACGTATCCAGCACTCCGCCAATAACGGCGTTTCTTTCCAGTAAAATTTTTATCTGGTCATCGGTTAACTGACGCTGATTATTTACCAACGCTCTGCAATTGTGATGACTTGCCCACACAGGTCCTTTGAAAATACCGAGTGCCTCTACAAATCCAATATCTGTAAGATGTGTTACATCGAGAATCATATTGAGCTTATCCATTTCCCTCACCAGCTCCTTTCCCGCTCTTGTAAGACCTTCAGTTGATCCTGTTCCGTATGCGTATCTGCCGGGCCCATAATGAGCAGGTCCACATGCACGCAATCCATATGCGTAAGCTTTTTCGAGGTAAGATAAATTTACGAATGAGTCAGCACCTTCCAGGCTAAGTATGTATCCAACTGGTTTCGAGTTATCAGAGACATTTTCGTCTGACCAAAGGCTGATGTGCCTGTTTAACTGATCAATGTTTGTGATCTGAATCATCTCACCTTGATCTTCCATTGCAAGATACCAGGCAAGTTGTGCCTGAGTTATGCCCCACGCTATTTCCGGCGAGTGATAACCCGGTAAAGCATTGCCGACGTCAACAAAGCGGGCTATCTGCGTCGCGACAACCAGGCCAATTTTACCTTTTCTCAATTCCGGTAATGCCACCGTTCCTTTTGCGCGGTCGAGTTTGTCGGTCATTCTCACTTCACTGTTGCGGATATCCTGCACGGTCTTCTTAAGGTCTCTGTTCCATTCAATCGCATTCATGGCGATATCAAGATGCGCGTCGATAATAAATAAAGGCTGTTGAGCCATTTGTCCTGGTCTTTTAAATAAATCTTTCGAGCTACCTATCGATCCATGCAATAGCGTCTATCTCTATTTTTATTCCCGCTCCGAGTACCGATTGTACAGTCGTTCTTGCAGGCTTTACATTTGGAAAGTAGCCGGAGTATACATTATTGTACCGATCAAAATTGTTTATGTCGCTCAAATGAACTGTACATTTCACAATATGATCCAGGGTTACACCAGCTGCTTCACAAATTTTGCTGACGTTGTGCATCGTCAATCGGGTTTCCTCTTCAATTTCGCCCAATTCATAATTACCCGTCCTGAAATTGATCGGCCCTTGCCCGCTCACGTATAACCAATTTCCTACTACCACACCTGCAGAATATGCGCCAGTTGAAAAATTCTTATCTTCTTTTTCAGGATGAACAATTTCCTTCTTGGTCATATATCACTATTTTAAATTTCTGTTCAATATACTTTGTATTGCTGTATTGTATGAGCATAATGATCGGTAACATACAGCGTCCCATTTTTTGCGATAACAATTCCAAGAGGAAAATGTTTGCTGCTGTCGAAGTCACCGGTGGTCAGCCACTTCGTTACTGGCTGACGTTCTGCATTTAACATCTGGATACCGAAGTTGTAGCGATCGCAAATAAACATCTCCCCTTTCTTATTTATCGCAATTCCATGTGGCTCACTATACTTACCTGCCGGCACATTGTTTCCTTCACCATATTCGCCGAACCGCGTCTTTAATTCTCCCTTGTTTGTAAAAACTGAAATGCGATGATTTTGGCGATCCGTTAGTATTAAGTTTCCTTCATCGTCTATCGCCATTTCATGCGGCATGTATAGTTTGATTCCGAAAGTTTCCTGGGAGCCAAATTTTCCTGCGAATGTCAGATCAGAATTAAATTTTTGAATGCGGTAGTTGAATGCGTCGATAACGTACAGGATATCATTTTTAGCAATTGCCATGCCGTAAGGATACCTGAATTGTCCATCCGATGAACCATACGAACCTGCAGACGCAATAAATTTACCCTCACCGGTAAATTTCTGAACGCGGTTGTTGTTCATGTCCGATACATAAATATTATCGCGCGAGTCGATGGCAATTCCATAAGGGTAATAGAAATCACCCTCCGCATTTCCGGGCTTGCCCCACATTAATATAAAATTGCCAGCAGAATCAAATTTCTGTACCCGATGATTGTGCTGATCCACCACATATATGTTGGACCGGCTATCAGCGGCCAGCATTGCAGGAAATTTAAACTGGCCAGGCTTTGTGCCATATTCTCCCCATTCATTTAACAACACAATATTAGACTGCGAAGTCGCTGCCGACATTAATAACAATAACGAAATGACCATCGCAGCAACCAACTTCATGCGGATCGATTTATCTGTTTAAATCGCAGTTACCGTGTATTGTCGAGCACTGTAATGAACTCTTCGACTCCTTCTTTCGGGTGAACCTCGTTTTCAATTACATACTCCCGTCCCAGGCCTCCATTCTGACTGATATGTTTGTTCAGAGCAGTATATTTTATTTTCAAAAAGTCTTTAACATCTATGCGTACATCAGGTTTTCCTTTACCGTTTTTTTGAGCAACGGGATCAAGAAACCATCCATTTACCGACATCCACAATTTTCCCTTAAATAGATTTTTATCTATGGCTTTCTTCATAGCGAGATAAATCATGTATCCAACGTTACCGTGATCCATTTTCTCACCGCCAAGTGTATGCGTAATTATTATGTCGGGTTTATATTTTATCAGCAATTCAACAACGGAATCAACTTCGCTGTTCATATAAGTGGCTACCGGCACCAGTTGCCTTCCGGGAGGATCATATCGGTGATACTTATCCTCTCCATAATACACCATCCTTCTTCCCAGGTAAAACGTCGGTTCCTTATAATTAATAAATACGGGAGTTGCAGGATAAACTGCGGCCGCCTGGCGTGCTTCTTCTTCCCTAATCTGGCTTGTTTCAAGTGCATCAACAGGATACTTCATAGGCGAAGAAGAGATGGAAAAATTCGGGCCCTGGTCGAACCACGGTGTTCGTTCTAGATTGCAGCCATCGAGGTTGTTGATAGCAACAACATAAACACCTTTATATCCGCTTGCTACATATTTTGCCAGTGTGCCCCCACCTATTTCATCCGCATCATCGGCATGTGAGCCGAAAACCATTATGCATTTTTGCCGTTGCTCTTTTGATTGCGCATTCACGAAACAGCACTGGAACATCAGTAATAACAATACTGCTATTCCTGACACACATTTTCTGTCTGATAATTGCATGCTCACGTTTTATTGCGGAGTCGGATATCCCGGGTTCTGAACAAGCAGTTTGTTAAGTCTCAGGTCGTTCTCAGGAATAGGAAACAGATAATCATCATCACTGAAATTCTGAACGTATCTGGGAGTATTCTCTGGTAAAATTCTTTTTCTTACCATATCAAACCAACGATCAAACTCAAAACACAATTCCCAATTCCTTTCCATGATCACCCGGTCATCAAATTCATCAACAGAGAGGGCAGTTGTAAATTTCGGATGTCCGGGATTGTCTACATACCCATTCGCACGATCTACCACCTGGTTCACCGCATCACACGCAGCCTGTGTGGGTCCGTTGTTCGCTTTGTTTTCTGCTTCGGCAAAAATCAGGAGTACGTCGGCATAGCGGATAATCGGACAGTTAGCCGCATTTGTCCAGTTCTCATAATCTGACTGAGAAATGTTCGGTGGCAACCATTTCCTGCATGTCGGGCGTTGGCTACTCCATTCATTATACTTCACCCCATCAATCTCCGTGAGGAAATATGCGTCTTTACGAGGCTGGTCGGGCCAAAGTGAATCCATCCTTGGATCGGCACCGATGTCGTTCCATCCGTCAATTTCAGATGGCGACCAGTGTTCACCTTCTACAACCAGGTAGTTATAATTCGCATTGAAGCTCCAAAGCTTTTCAGAAGCGTATTTGTTTGCTGATTTAAATACATCGTATATGTCGGGGATCAAACTGTATGACCCGTCTTCAATCACTTCTCTTGCTGCCTGTGCAGCGTTCGCATAGTTTTCTGTAGCATTCATTGGCGCTGTCGCCATTGTGAGATATGCTTTGGCCAGCAGTCCCTTCGCTGCTCCCTTATTTGGCCGTCCCTGTTGTTCAGTGGGCCATTGCGAGGGCAGCACATCTGCAGATTCAGAAAAATCTCTTATGATGAGATCATATACTTCCGCAATAGGAGTTCTTGCTATTGGATTTGCAAACGGATCTTCAGTTTCGTCTGTATAAAGAGGAACGTCACCGTACAAACGTACAAGTTGAAAATAATTGTACCCGCGTATGAACTTTGCGAGAGCGAGAACCGTCGCAACTTCTTCTGGTGAACCATCTTGTATACTACCGGCTTTTACATTCCGTATCAATGTGTTCAGGTTGAGAATATTTTTATAGTGTAGATTCCACAATGCTTCCGCGTGATTGTAAGGAACATTGAGGTCGCCGCCATCCATTTGGTCGTCGTTTACAAAATATCGCCATCCCCATGAATAACCATCGCCCCAATAATCCCACAACGTTACCATACTGCCCGTAAGAATTGTTTCCGCCTGGTTGATGGTGCTATAATATATATCGGGGTTAACAAAACTGGTAGGCTTTTCTGTCAACTTCGTGCAGGAACCGGCGGAAAGAATCAAAATGAAAAGTAACATGGTTCCTTGTCGGTTAAAAGTTTTCATACTATATAGTTAAAGCGATTAATGTTTTGGTTTAGAAAATTAAATCCAGGCCGATGGTATATGTTTTAGCCGAAGGGTAGTTCCCCATGTCTATTCCAACCTGTGCATCATTCTCGTTATAAGAGCTTACTTCCGGATCGTAGCCTGTATAGTTTGTAATGGTGAAAAGATTTGTAGCCGCTGCGAATACCCTGATTCTTTTGATGCCCGTCTTACTGATCAGGTGCGTATTTACATTATATCCCAAGGTTATGTTCTTCAAGCGCGTGTACGAACCGTCCTCGATGTATCGTTTTATTGCATTAGCATTGAAGTCGTCGATATTTACAGTACTGGTGAGGTTCGCAGCAATGCGTGTTTTATCATCGATAAATGCGGGAATGTCTGTGTCCTGATTTTCCGGAGTCCATCTATCCAAAAGCCGACTGCTTGTTCCTGATCCAGCACTCTCGAGGCGGATCTTCGCCATATTGAAAATGTCGTTCCCCCTTACGCCCTGAATGAGGAACGTCAGATCAAAGCCTTTATAAGTGATGCGGTTCGACCAGCCAAATATATACTTAGGTAACGCGTTTCCAATCACCATTTCATCCAGGAGATCGATTGTTCCATCATTGTTTACATCGATATAATGAACATCACCCGGCAATTGTCCATAACGATAAGCTTCGTCTCTTTCAGATTCTTTCCAGATCCCTGCCGTGCCATAGCCATACATCTGGCCAAACGGCTCTCCAGGCACGAGGAACATCAATGATGATACTCCATAGTTTCCGCTACTGCTGATGAAACCTAGTTTTGTATCCTCTCCAAGGTCTACTACTTTGCTTTTGTTCCATGATATATTGAAGCTGGTATTCCACTTTACTTCACCAACTAAAGGATCGCCACCAATGGTTAATTCCACGCCTTTATTTTCTGTTGATCCAACGTTATCTATAATTGCTGGTAAACCGGTGTATCCCGCAAGGGTTCTGAATAACAAGAGATCTTTGGTGTTTTTCTTGAACACATCAAAATTCACAGTTAACCGGTTGTTGAATACTCCGATGTCGATACCTAAATTTTTCTGGGTGGTACTCTCCCATTTAAGGTTTGGATTAGGTGCTTGTGAGATCTGGAAACCATAATCCAATTGATCAGTGCCGTTGAACGGGTAATTCATACCTGAAGTCAATGCAGCTAGCGACTGATATGGACTTATCGCCTGGTTACCAACAATACCCCAGCTTCCGCGTATTTTTAAATCTGAAAAGAGGTCTATCGATTTAATAATAGGCTCTTCAGATAATTTCCACGCAAGTGCCATAGACGGAAAATATCCCCATTTATTGTTCTCGCCGAAAACCGACGAACCATCAGCACGATAACTTGCGGTTAACAGGTATTTATCGTCAAACGTATAATTCAGCCTGCCCAGATAAGAGTTCAGCGATCTCCTATAGGAACCCGAATTTGCAATTATGTTTTTAGCGCTCCCAATGTCGTCGAGAGCTGTTTCCATAGTCGTAAAACCCTGAGCCCGCGTGTTGGTCGACTGATTAGTTTCAAGCTGCTGTTCTGCGACTCCTGTAAATGTGATGTGATGCTTGCTAAACGATTTGTCGTAAGTGAGGATGTTAGTGTTTTGAAGAAGGTCGTTCCTGTTTGTTTCAAGAATACCCAATCCAGCAGCTCCATCAATAACTCTTCCCGACAGAGTCTTATCATTAAAAAATCTCCGGTTGTTCAGCGTAGAAAAGTTTCCTGATCCCATGACCCTGAACGATAACCCTTCTATAATTCTGAACTCAACATAACCGTTGATGATGTTCTCTGTACTCAGATTCTTGGTTGATGTCTCGAGCAATGCAGCAAGTGGGTTTGCCGAAAATGGGTCGCCGTAGTTTGTCGGATGCCGCGAATATTTTCCTGCAGAATCATAAACAGGAATTGTTGGATCCCACAAGGGCGCCTGCACAATTGGCTGTCCCGTTAGATCAGTAACCGCGCTTCCCTTTTCACCGAAAGGAGGAATGTTTCCCAATGAACGGACAAAGGCTACATTCAATCCTGCACTAATCCTTTTGTTGAAGTCTGTTTTTAGATTTCCGCGAACATTGAATCGGTTATAGTCTGAATTAACCAGGATGCCTTTTTGGTTCAGGTAGCCTGCGGAAAAAAAGTATCTTGTTTGTTCAGTGCCACCACTGATTGAAAGTGAATGACTGTGCATCGGCGCTACTTGGTAGATCACATCCTGCCAGTTAACACCTGCCGAATTTTCAAAAGATTTTATTTGCGCTTCGGTAAATACAGGTGGCGGCGTTCCAATGCTATTATTCAGGGCCGCATTTTCATTTACATTTCTCATGTAATCCAATGCGTTCATCGTCTCCAGTTGATTGCTCAATTTCTGAACACCGTAGTTCAAAGAATAGGCTACTTCAGGTTTTCCGCTTTTACCCGTCTTAGTAGTTATAAGAATAACTCCATTTGCCCCTTTGGCTCCATATATCGCGGTTGCTGACGCATCTTTTAACACTTCAATAGACTCAATGTCATTTGGATTTAGCAAATTGATGTTACCGCCCTGCTGTCCGTCAATTACAATAAGAGCATTATTTCCACCCGTGATAGAATTCATTCCGCGTACCCGGATCCTTGTATTTCCACCCGGTGAAGCATCCGTATTTTGCACAAAAACACCTGTAGCTCGTCCCTGCAATGCCTGATCAACCCGTTGAGTAGGTAATACTTTAAGATCGGCAGCCTTTACAGATGAAATTGATCCGGTAATATCACTTTTTTTAACCGTACCATAACCGATAACTACAACATCTTCAAAACTCTGGACATCCCTGGCTAAATCTACTGACAAATTTTTTTGATCATTAACAGGCACTTCCCTGGTAAGGTAGCCAACGTAGCTAAAAATTAACACAGGGTGTTCGCCTGCAACGTTGATAGAAAATTCGCCGTTTTCTGAAGTAGTTACCTTTTGCGTCGTCCCTTTTTCCGACACAGTAACACCTGCAAGCGGTGATTTATCATCCGAAAAAACGGTTCCTGAAATCAATCTGCTGTTCTGGGCGTTGAGAAGTGAAGAGAACAGAAGCATAATTATGCAAGGGAGAAATTGAATTAGTTTTCTCATAAGTAGAAGCATTAGCAGTTTGCAGTATCGGTCACGATGAAGTTAGACAGAAGGGCAAATAACTTTTTATACAAATCGCTACATTATCTATACTTTATTAACACGTGCGAAATAGGTATACTTCCAGCTTCGCTATTAAATCATACTAACATTGCAACTTAAATTATTAATAAAGTGTTTGATGGAGAGAAAAGATATGGCTGCAAAGGCCTTCAAAGTTGCGGTTAACCAAGCACCCGAGCTTGCTGGCAAGTAGATTGAGAATATAAACTGGACGGAAGAATCAGGACTTCACTACGTAAACGCAATAATGGTGGCTTTAAGAAAAGGCAGGATTATGAGTGATTTAAATCCAACTTTTGATTTTTCAAGCGTCCACCCCCGTCACGGCTATGCCGGGACCCGCCCTCCGGTAGCGGGATATTTTAGTTTTTCTTCATCGAAATGAATTCATTTGACTTTGAACAAACAACGTAGCAACCGCCCAATAGCAGCGATACACTATACAAACCGAAACGGATTACCAGCCGGAATTTCGGTTACGTTCATACCTGGAACATTTTTCCTGATCCATTCCGCCATATATTTTGATCCCGGTTCCTCAGAATCGGCGTGGCCAAGAACGATCAATGAAAGCTTGTTACCAGCAGCCCGCGCATCGCGCACATACTCTGCCGTCTCCCATTCCGAAAGCTCGCCGACGATTAATACATCCGGCTTTGCCATACTTGCACCCATAATCTGATTTCTTCCTCCAGCCGCTCCGGGAACTAACAACACTTTGCTGCATTTATCAGAAGGATCTCCGATAAAACGCACATTTGATATGCCAAGCGTTTTCTTGCAATGCGCAATTAAGTCCTGCAATGTAGTTTCAGGAATGTCATAATTACTGTCGGCACCCTGCATGTATCTTTTCCATCCTAATTTCTCTGCCACTCCATCCATCACTCCATCAGGCTTATGCGAATGAATATAATCGTGATTCCTCCACACAGTAATATTATTATCCTTCAGCAGGGCAGCCTTGTACCGGTAAACTTTATCGTCCTTAAGCCAATCTGTTTCATCAAGATGGTTATAAAAAGTTGGCTCGTGCGCGATAATAAAATTAGACTTCGCTTCTATGGCTTTTCTTATTACAGGTATCGTAGCAAACATGGTTGTAACGATGCCTGTCACCTCGTTATCCCGGGATCCTGCTTTTAATGTATCGACCGTTTGAGAAAATGGAGCTCCATTGATCTCTTTCAAAAACAAATCAATAATCTCTCCCACTGTCCATTTTTTCTTTTGAGAAGCTCTTGTTGCTAACGGGGCAGACAAAAAAACACTACCGGCCGCGATTGCCGCAGAGCTATATAGAAATTTTCTACGGTTATGATTTGACATATCCTGATTGTTTTAATTACTATTATTCTTCCGCGACTGTTTGCTATTTGATATCTGCACTATTGCTAACAAACGCCACTTTCTTGCTATCCGGTGACCACGACGGTGTATTGATCGTTGCCTGGCCTCCATACAAATATGCCACCACTTTTATATTTTTCGGATCATTGGCTGGCATCATCCTTAAATACACGTGTTTGTAAAAAGGATGATCATCAGATCTTACTTCACTTTTTAAAAACGAAATAAACAATATCCATTTGCCGTCAGGAGAAATATGAGGGAACCAATCATGAAATTCGCCGTTCGTGAACGACTCCTGGTTACTTCCATCGGGATTCATTTTCCATAATCTCATTTCACCGGTGCGGTTCGAATTAAAATAGATGGTTTTTCCGTCAGGCGAATATTCAGAACCGTCATCCAGACCTTGTGCGGTGGTTAATCTCCTTTCCTTTCCTCCTGTTGATGGAATGGAATATATGTCAAACTCGTTATTTCTCTGGCCTGTGAACAGTAGTGTCTTTCCATCGGGCGACCATCCATGCAGATACGAAGGACCCTTCGGCGTGATCTGTTTTGGTGTGCCGCCTGTTACCGGCACGGTGTATACTATCGAACCACCAAGTTTCTCCACACTACTGCTCAACCCGAGCATCTTTCCGTCGAATGACAATACATGGTCGTTATTATTGTTCTTCACATCACCTGTGTTCAGAACTTTCGGCTCCCTCTTTTCGACATCGAATGTGTAAATCAATCCTTCACTATTGTAAATAAGACTCTTCCCATCAACCGTCCAGTTTGGCGCCTGCAGTGATTTTGGTGAAGTATATAACACTTCCCTCGCACCTGTTGCTACTTCCAGCACTTCCAACCTGCTTCCTAGATAGTCCCTGTAGGGCCTCAGACTGTCCCACGCAGGAACCGTGATGCGCACGTTGCTGAACACTCCGGTTTCCAAAACATCGGCATTGTGCGAACCGACAAACAGTCCCACATAAACATCATCTCCCAAATCAATATCTTTCACATCGCTTACAATGAACGGTTCACCATATTTTGCTACACGCATTGTGTAAACGGTCCCCTTCCTTTCCAGCTCAATAATATTGGCGTGGGTAAGCGAAGATTTTATTTCCTCGGTTTGGGCGCCACTGCTTCTGCGGAATTGAAGCGACGTAAGCCCGTCACCGTGTACAACCGCATTAACATGCGGCGACTTTCCATCAAGGTCCTTCCTTACCATCCAGCCTACTTTGCGATGTTCTTCCACTCCTTTGGGACCAACGAACTCAGCACGCGTGTGCAGAATGAAGTCGCCCTTCATCTTTTTCCACGCAAAATGGAACTCGTCATGATCGGCCCAGATATTGTATCCGGCGCCGGAGATCACGTACTGCCCCGTTGCAGGAATAAATACCGCCGAGCCAGGCTTCACGTTTTCACCAACGTCGGTGTGCCCTTCGAACACACCCAATTCCTGGGCGTGAGCAGTAACAGATAGGAGAATAGAGCAAATAATAAAAAATACCTTAGGTGCCATAACACGCTTAAATAAAAAATTAAAAAATAAATCTACTTACTTTCTCTTTCCAGCTTCAGAAAAAACCCCTCCATCAAAGCAATCTCTTTAAGGTAATCAAATCTTCCCGAAGCGCCGCCATGACCATAATCCATGTTAGTCTGAAACAACAACAGGTTGTCGCCCCTCTTCATGTCACGCATCTTCGCTACCCATTTCGCCGGTTCAAAATATTGCACCTGCGAATCATGCAAGCCTGTTATCACCAGCAGATTCGGATATTTAACACTTCTTACGTTGTCATATGGTGAGTACGACTTCATATAGTCATATGCATCTTTGTTCTTCGGGTTTCCCCATTCGCCAAATTCATTCGAGGTTAGCGGTATGCTCTCATCGAGCATTGTAGTAACAACGTCAACAAATGGCACAGCCGCGAAAACGCCTTTCCACAAATCTGGCCTCAGATTGATAATCGCGCCCATCAATAGTCCACCCGCACTGCCGCCATATGCATACAGATGTTCAGGCGATGTAAATTTATGTTGAACCAGGTATTCTCCTGCCGCAATAAAATCTGTGAAAGTATTTTTCTTGTTCATCATCCTGCCGTTCTCATACCACTCCCTTCCCATTTCCTGGCCACCCCGGATATGCGCGATTGCGAACGCAAAACCACGATCCAGTAAGCTTAGCCGAGTGCTGACGAATGAAGGATCTATACTATATCCATACGAACCATAGCCATACAAAAGCAACGGCGAGCTGCCGTTTTTCCTGAATCCTTTTTTATAAACAATAGAGATGGGAACCTTAGCTCCATCACTTGCCGTGGCGAACAACCTTTCAGTAACATATTCCGACTTATCATATCCGCCCATCACCTCCTGTTCCTTCAGTAATTTCCCGATCCTGCTCTCCATGTCGTAATCAAATGTTGAAGATGGAGTTGTAAGTGATGTGTAATTATATCTAAGTACGCGAGAGTCGAACTCCGGATTATCACCTACGTCTGCCGTGTATGCAGGTTCTGCGAATTCCAGATAGTGATCTTCATTGGTGCTCATATTATGCATTCTTAACTGTCTCAGGCCATTCCTTCTTTCAGCAACTACATAAAAATTTTTAAAGGCGTAAATGCCTTCAATCAATACATCGGTTCTGTGGGGAATTACATCTTTCCAATTGTCGACACCTGTATTGCCAACAGGAGTTTCCATCAACCTGAAATTCTTTGCGTCGAGATTTGTAAGTATTAAAAACCTGCCATTCTGTTCATCAACCTGGTACAACACATCTTTTATTCTGGCTTGAATTACTTTAAACGGATCGTCGGGCCTGTTCGCATCAAGGTAATACACTTCAGATGACATTGTTGCTGCCGAGGTAACAGTAATGTATTTTTTTGACCTCAGCTTGCCGAGATGCAGGTAGTTCGACTTATCTTTTTCCTCATACACAACTTTATCGCTGCTGCCATTTGTTCCTAAAATATGTTTTTTGATTTTCTCAGAAAGTAACGTCTCAGGATTATTGGCGGTATAAAAAATAGATTTGCTGTCGTTCGCCCACACCACAGCAGGTGATGCCGGATACATCACATCTTTGTAAATTTCCCCTGTCTCAAGATTTTTAATATGTACAGTGTACTGCCGGCGCGACAACGTGTCGACAGCGTAAGCCAGCAATTTTGTATCAGGACTTACAGCGAAAGCATCCGCATGAAAATAGGCATGCCCTTCCGCCATCGCGTTCATGTCGAGGAGAATTTGTTCCGGTGCGTCGGGCGTTCCTTTTTTCCTGCAGTATATCGCATATTGCTTTCCTTCTTCGTAGCGGCTGTAATAATAATACCCATTATCAAAAACAGGGACCGACTCGTCTGCTTCCTTGATCCTCGCTTTCATTTCATTGAACAACGTGTCGCGCAGGCCCTTAATGTCGCTAAGAACAGTTTCTGTGTATTTGTTTTCTTCCTTAAGATATTGCAGAACCTTATCGCTTAACGGTCCCTTCTTAAAGTAATCGTTCATCCAGTAGTAGTTGTCGATACGCCTGTCGCCATGCATGCCGACATCCTTCGGTATTTTATCAGCTACCGGCGGAATCGCCGATTTTTTTTCATCTGAACAACTGCCCATCATCAGAATTGCTATAACCGTTAATAAAAATCTCATGTTACTTCCTTTTGGACTTTTCAATCTTCACGTCCCACACCTTCACTTCTTCAATCCGGTTTTCATCGTGTGAGCAAATGAACAATCCCGCAAGTACGGCTTCAGGCAGGGGTAATTCATGTGATCCAACTAATTGCAGTGGCTTGCCGGGATCGCCAACTTTCATCGTTATCATATTGCCTTTTCGTTCCATCTGCAATACCTGGAATATCTTTTTTGTGGGGAAGAATATTTCATCTTCGGGGTCGCGCATGTTGGCGCCCCGTTCGCCTCTCCACTGCAGCACTACCAGGCCATCTCCATGCTGAACAGCATTGATGCTTACAGATGCAGCATCTTCGGATTCGCGTATCATCCAGCCGAACTTCCTATGAGGGTTACCGCTATCACCTTGTATCCGAAAGTTAGCGGTAAGAACAAAATTGCCTTTCATCTTACTATACAGATAATGAAATTCGTCTCTGTTGAACCAGATATTATAACCCGACCCTTTCAGGAGGTATGTTTTGGTAGCAGAATCATATGATGAAGAGCCTGCATTTTTAGGCCTTCCGATGTCGGCAGAATGAGTAAAGGCGCCAAGAGAGTTG
>Ga0075421_100000246_pt1 | contig 52168 bp, 42 predicted proteins | sample SoiMetdeltSBSDD5_FD_75292 | JGI IMG/M metagenome (GOLD analysis project Ga0075421, IMG submission 75292) | Bulk soil microbial communities from a Populus tree surrounding site in Tennessee, USA - Soil MetaG P. deltoides SBSDD5 | ecosystem: Environmental > Terrestrial > Soil > Tree plantation... | reverse complement strand
CCGGCAACGACGTGTGGTTCACGCGCCAAGGCAACCTCGGCAACCCCGAGAAGGTGCTGAACGTGTCGAGCACCGGCGGCGGCACGGTCATCAACGTGGTGGTGCCAGCGACGGCCACCGACGGCGACGTGCTCGTGAAGAACGGCTCCGGCAGCAGCCACTCCAACCTCTCGAATGCCTGGCCGATCGACATCGGCAGCGCGGCCACGGCCGGCTCGGGCTTCACCGAGCTGCATCCGGGCCTCGGCACGGCGACCGGCGCGGTGCCCTACCTGTCGGGTGGCGGTGACCTCTTGCCGGGCGGCGTGTTCTGGATCGAGATCGACTCGCTGCAGCCCGGTGCCCCGGGCGTGCTGTTCGTCTCGTTCGCGCAGGCCGCGCTGCCCTTCAAGGGCGGCACGCTCTACGCGTACCCGGCCGCGGCGGAGTTCGCCTTCGTCACGGACACGGGCAGCCAGCTGCTCCTCGAGGGTTCGCTGCCCGCGGGCGGCATGCCGTCGGGCGTGACCCTCGTGCTCCAGGCCTGGTTCGCCGACGCCGCGGGCCCGCAGGGAGCGGTCGCAACCAACGGTCTCCAGCTGGACCTGCCATGAGCCTGGCCTGACCACCTCGAGAGCGGGACCCGCCGGGCGCAACCGGCCCGGCGGGTCCTGCGGACGAACCCTCCTCCCCGCACGGGAACCGGAACGGAAAGGGAGAACCATGACACTGCGCCCCCTCGCCCTCGGCACCAGCCTCGCGGCCACCCTCGTGGTCGTCGCCGCCCTGAGCGCGCCCGCCGACTTGGCCGCCTTCGTCGTCACCGGCGAGTTCCTGCCGCTCACGCAGCGCGACATGCGCGTGTTCAACAACTTCAGCGATGCCGTCGCCAACGACAACCTCGTTCCGCACCCGAACTTCCCCGGACAGGTCGGCGCGCCGCTGGCCATCTGGAAGGCGCACGTGGAGTGGGCGAGCGAGCCCTACGCGGGCAACGGCAAGGGCGACCCGCTGCCGTCCAACCCCGTGCTCGGCGGCTGCGGCGCGAACTTCGACAACACGTTCCAGGGGTTCGCCAGCTCGCCGGGCACCACGAACGACAACGTGCACAGCGAGCTGTTGGACTCGAGCGGCTCCACGGTGGCCTTCACCGAGACGCCTATCACCGACGGCTGGCGCACGCGCTACATCAGCGCCTGGACCTGGTCGGACGGACCCGGCCTGGCCGGCAACGGGCAGCTCGACCTGCAGGCCGTGGCCACGCACCAGGTCGGGCACACGCTCGGGCTCGGGCACAGCAGCGTGAGCGGCGCGACCATGGCGGCCACCATCTCCGGGACCGGCGAGGGGGCGCGCTCGGTCGAGACCGATGACTGCTTCGGCGTGCAGGCCATCTACGGCGTCCTGTCTCCGTCCAAGCCGCACATCGAGGCCCTGTCGGGCAGCAAGTCCATCGGCGGCACGCTCGTGATCACGGGCGCCAACTTCGTGCCGGTCGGCAACGAGGTGTGGTTCACGCGCGATGCCAGCGACGGCGAGCCCGTCAAGGTGCTCGGCGTCACCAGCCTGCAGGGCGGCACGCGGATCGAGGTCGCCATACCGGCCGGCGTGGCCGACGGCGAGGTGCTGGTCAAGGTGGGTGCCGTCAGCGACGGCAGCGCGCTCTCGAATGCCTTCCCGGTCGGCTTCGTCGACGCGCCGCCGGTGGCCGGCGCCTTCACTCCCATCGAGCCCGGTCTGGGGCCCGTCGGCGGCACGGAGCCCTGGCTGGGCGGCGCGGGCGACCTGTCGCCCGGCACGGGCAGCCTCCTGCTGCTCGTCGAGGACGCGCCGGCGCAGGCCGCGGGGCTGCTCTTCGTGTCCCTGCAGGAGGGCGCGGCGCCTCTGAAGGGAGGCACGCTCTACGCTGTGCCGATCGCCGCGCTGTTCCCGATCGCGACGGATGCCGCGGGCTCGATGTCGATCACGGCCACGCTGCCGGTGGGCACGCCCGCGGCGACGGTGATCGTGGTGCAGGCCTGGTTCGCCGACGCCTCCGGGCCACAGGGCGCACTGGCCAGCAATGGGCTGCGTCTCGACACGCCCTGACGCACGAGGAGCGTGGTGGGCGCGACAGGACTCGAACCTGTGACCCCCTGGGTGTGATCCAGGTGCGCTACCAGCTGCGCTACGCGCCCGCGAAGGGCGCGGAGTATGCGTCCCGCGCGCGGCGCGCGCAAGGCCGGGCGAGCGCCGTTCAGCGCAGGTAACCGAGCTGGCGGAGGCGTTCGGCAGTGGCCTCGTCGAGCGGCGGCTCGGCCTCAGCGCCCGCCGGCCCGAGCCATTCCTGCAGGGCGTCGCTCAGCGCGCGTACGGTCTCCGGCTCGCGGTCGGCCAGGTCCTCGCGCTGCGGCAGGGCGCGGTCGGCGGCCACGGCCAGCAGCAGCGGCCGGACGCCCGGCGCCGCCGCACGCTCGGGATAGGGCACGATCAGCACGCGCGGTCCGCGCCGCGCGTACCAGCTGCGCGTGCCGGCGCCGCACAACAGCTCGGGCACGCCGTCGCGCTCGCCGAGCGGGAGGAGCTCCCCGTCGCTCGGCAACCCGCACAGCCGGAGCAGCGTCGCGCCGAGGTCGCGCGTCGTGACGGCCCGGCTCTCCACGAATCCGGCCGGCACGCGCGGACCGGCGAGCACCAGCGGCACGCGCAGCGCCTCCTCGAAGAGCTGCTCGCCGTGGTCGTCGTAGGCCGCACCCAGGACTCCCGGCCCGGGCGGGGTGTCCGGATTGCGCGCGTGGTCGAAGAGTCCCTCGCCGTGGTCGGACGTGACGGCGACCAGCGGCTCGCCGGCACGCACGTCGCCCCAGTGCCGGAGCAGCCGGCCGAGTGCCTCGTCGGCGAAGGCCACCTGGCCGTCGTACGCGCGGCGCCAGCCCGAGAGCAGCGCCTCCTGCTCCGCCGACAGCTCGGCCGCCCAGGCATCCCAGCGCGGGAGGACGGCGCGGGGAGCGGACCAGCCCGGCTGCGGCGGCGCGAGCTGCTCGTGGGCCGGATCGTAGGGCACGTGCGTGTCCATGAGCTGCAGCCAGAGGAACAGCGGCTGGTCCCTGGGCCGCGCGCCGGCTTCGCGCAGCGCGCGGGCCACGAGCGCCTCGGCATCCCAGGCGCGCAGGTCGGCCACGTGGGCGCGCAAGTCGGCCACGCTCGCGGCCGGCGCCACGACGTAGGTGTCGAATCCGCGCGCGAAGCCGTTCTCGTTGGCGAGCAGCGGGTTGCTGCTGATCCCGATGGTCGCGTAGCCGGCGGCCGAGAAGCGTTCGGCGAGCGCCGTCGCATCCGCGTAGGCCGCGTGCCGGTTGGACTTCGCATCGCGACCGGCGAACAGGGCCGCCATGGCGGGCAGGGTCCAACTGGCCGGCGTCACCGCCTGTCGATAGACCGCGCCGCGGGCGCCCAGCGCCGCGAGGGCGGGCGTCCGGGTCCCGTCGGTTGCCAGGAGCGCCGTGCGGTCGCCGCGTAGGGTGTCGAACACGACCAGCAGCACGTCGGGCCGCGTCGCCGGCTCGGAGCCGCAGCCTGCCAGCGCCAGCGTCATGGCCGGGATGGCGCGCAACGCACCACGCCAAGGCAGGTTGATCGGGACGCTTCGGAACGGGCGCTGAAGTCCCGCGGACACGCGGCCGATCTTCCGGAGCACCCTGCACCATCCGGAGTCATCCAGCATGCGCCGCCTCATCCTGTCGCTCTCGGCTTTTGCCACACTCGCCTTCGCGCCCGCCGCGCTGGCCCAGGACGCCGCTCCCGTCCGCGACAACGACGTCGCGGCCAGGCAGGACGACGCCGAGCTCGCCGCGCGCAAGCAGCAGCGGGCCGCCCGCCTGGCCGCGTGGATGGCGAGCCTGAAGGCCGCGGGCGCTGCCGCTCGCGCCGACGCAGGCGCACCCGTGCGACGGGCGGCGGCCGCCGGCAGCCAGCGCGCGCGGTCCGCCGGCGCAGCGGCCGCTCCGGCGCGGCGCATGCCCCGTGGAGCCGCTCCCGCACGCGCCGGCGCCCCGGCTGCTGGCCGGGCCGTCCCGAACCGCGCCGAGACGCCGCGCGCGGATTCCGCCCGGCAGCAGGAGCCGGCCTCCAGCTCGCCGCGCCGCTGAGGCGGCACCCCTCGCACGACCTCCTCGCGCGCTCCGGCTCCGGCCCTGCCGCGGCCGGGGCCGCGCGCTCTGCTGCGCGACGCGCCGCGCGCGGTCATGTGCGCAGCAGCACCGACTCGCGCCGGAAGACTCGGCTCGCCACCCACAGCATGATTCCCGAGAGCAGGAACATGCTGCCGAGCGTGATGGCGTAGAAGTCCCACAGGTAGTTGCCCTTGAGCAGCTCGCGCATGAGCAGCGAGACGTTCATGAGCGGAACCCAGGCCCACTTCAGCTCCGTCTGCAGGTCGGGCATGAGCGCCGTCATGGCGGGCAGGACGATCAGGAACTGCAGCGGCGTGGCGTAGCTCTGCGCCTCCTTGAAGCTGCGCGCGCACAGGGCCACGGTCAGCAGCATGGCCGCGAAGAGCGCCGCGACGGGCACCAGCAGCGAGGCCGTGAGCAGCACGGCCGGCAGCTCGAAGTTCAGATTGAAGGCCTCCGCGGTGCCCTTGGGCAGGATGCCGTAGGTGACGGTCAGCGCCAGCGAGGCCGTGGTGAGCACGGCCGCCGTGATGGCCGCCGCGAAGACCACCACGAACTTGCCCGCCGCGATGTCCACGCGCGAGACCGGCGCCAGCAGCAGGGTCTCGAGCGTGAAGCGCTCCTTCTCGCCGGCCGTCAGGTCGAGCGACGGGTAGAAGGCGCCGAAGAAGCAGAACAGGATGATGAGGTACGGCAGGATGCCGCCGATCACCGCCTGGAACTGGCGCCCCTCGCTGGCGACGTTGGCCTCCTTCAGCCGGAAGGGCTCGACGAAGTCGCGCGCCAGGTTCTGGGCCTTGAGCCGCGTGCGCACCTCGGCGCGCGTGAGCGCCTCGATGAAGGCGGCGCAGCGGTCATGGGCCTCGCGCGAGAGGCTCTGGCTGCCGTCGTAGACGATCGTGATGGGCAGGCTCACCGCGCGCGCCGGGTCCTCGGTGAACCAGGTGTCGATCTCGCCTGCCGGAACGTGCAGCGCCGCGTGCACGTCCTTGCGCTCGCTGGTGATCGCCGCGGCCACGCGGGCGTCGGCGAGCGAAGCGGGCAGGTCTTCCGGCACGTGCACGCCCGGCGGCAGCTCGCCCGCCGGCGGCAGCGCGTCCAGCCCGATCCAGCGCGTCTGGTTGAGGAAGCCGTGCACGGCGCCGGCGTCCTGGAGCATCTGCCGCTGGTCGTCGCTCATCTCCAGCCACGCGCGCCCGTACGCGAGCAGCGCGGTATCGGCGAGCCCGCCGCGCGCCTCGTCCTGCACCGACTTGACCCGCTCGGACAGCTGCGCCAGGTCGTCGAGGCCGCCCAGGCTCTCGATGCCGATGCGCGCCGACAGGCCCACGAGCGCGCCCCGATGGTCGGACAGCCAGCGGTTGGCCAGCGCGCGCAGCAGCACCTTGCCCTGCGGCTCGACGGCCAGCGTCAGGATGCGCGACTCCTTCTCCTTGAGCTGCGACTTCATGAAGTTGCTGATCAGGATCATGAGCAGCGGCATGACCACGATGGGCAGGAGCAGCATGAAGAAAAGCGTACGCCGGTCGCGCAGCACGTCGCGGAACTCCTTGCGCGCGATGACCAGCACGCGCAGCGCCTTCATGCGGCCCGCTCCAGCACGCGCAGGAAGGCTTCCTCGAGGTCGTCCCCGGCGTCCTTCCGGAACTCCGCCAGCGTGCCCAGGAACTGCACGCGCCCCTTGTGGATGATGGCCAGCCGGTCGCACAGCCGCGCCACTTCGGCCATGATGTGCGTGGAGAAGACCACGCACTTGCCCTGCCCCCGGCAGCGGCGCACGAAGTCGATGATGGTGCGCGAGGCCAGCACGTCGAGCCCGGCCGTGGGCTCGTCGAGGAACAGCACGCGCGGGTCGTGGAGCACGGTGCGCGCCACGTTGACCTTCTGCTTCATGCCGGTGGACAGGGCGTCGCAGCGGCGGTCGAGGAAGCCGGCCATGTCCAGCAGGCCGGCCAGCTCCTCGATGCGCGCCGCGAGCGCCGTTTCCGGCAGGCCGTAGAGCCGCCCGAAGTAGGCCAGCACCTCGCGCGGCGTCAGCCGCGGGTACAGCCCGGTGTTGCCGGACAGGAAGCCGATGGCGGCGCGCACGCGGTCGGGAGCCTCCCGGACGTCGTGGCCATCGATGCAGGCCGTGCCCTCGGTGGGGGAGAGCACCGTGGAGAGCATGCGCAGAGTGGTCGTCTTGCCCGCGCCGTTGGGCCCCAGCAGGCCGAAGACCTCGCCTGCGCGGGCCGAGAAGGTGATGCCGCTCGCGGCGACGGTGCGGGTCCCCTTGCTGCCACGGTATGTCTTGCCCAGCTCCCGGGCCTGCACGAGGTCGACGAGATCTGGCATGGCGACGCCCGATGGGTTACATGGGGCCGCATGATACGCGTCGCCCGCAGCGCTTCCATGGACCGGCGCTCGCGCCGCCTCGCCGTCGTGCGCCGGCGCCGGTCATGAGCTTCGAGGACCGCGTGCGGGCCGTGCTCGACGAGCTGCGGCCCATGCTGCGCGCCGACGGAGGCGACATCGCGCTGGTCTCCACCGACGAGGACAGGGGCCGCGTGGAAGTGCACCTCAAGGGCGCCTGCAGCTCGTGTGCCGCCTCGATCTACACCATGTCGATGGGCGTGGAGACGCGGCTCAAGGAGCGCATCCCAACGATCCGCGAGGTCGTGAACGTTTGATAGTCTGAGCGCGGCGCCGCACGCGCTGCTCCGATCCTGCGAGAGGCTGCCTCGACGTGTCCGCCGCCCGCCGTCCGTTCCTCCTGGCCAGTTCGATCCTTGCGCTCGCGGCGCTCCTGTCCTGCGGACGCGAGCCAGCGGCGGCGCCCGAGGTCACGCAGGGCGAGGTGCACTTCCTGGCCTTCAACCGCCTGCAGGGCTTCGCCGAGGGCATCCCGTGCCAGCCCGAGGGCGTGCCCGCGCTGGCCGCGGCCGCCGCCGCGCGCGACGAGCTGGTCGCTGCCGGCAGGAGCACCGTCCTGGTGCTCGTGGGCGACACGCTGCTGCGCACGGCGGCCCTGACCGACTTCCGGCCCATCGACGTGGCGCTGCGCGCGCGCGGCGACGTCGTGCTCGAGGCCCTCGCGGCCGCCCGGCCGGTCTTCTGGGTGCCGGGAGCGGCGGACCTGCGTGGCGAGAACTTCGGTCGCGTGCTGGCGCGCTGCGACGAGCTGGGCGTGCCTGTCCTCATGTCGAACGTGACGGCGCCGGAGCATCCCGCGATCAGGTCCTGGATCGTGGTGCAGGACGGCACGCTGCGCGTCGGCTGCCTGGGCCTGCTGCCCGAGCGCGTGATCAGCCTGGAGGCCCTGGCGCAGAAGAAGGAAGGCGAGGAGCGGCTCGTGTCCCCCGAGTTCGCGGAGGCCTCGGTGCTGCCCGCGGCCGACTCGGTCATGCGCCTGTGCGCCGAGCTGCGCGAGCGGCAGGGCGCGGACCTCGTGGTGGCCTTCAGCGATCTGGGCAGCAAGGCGAACACGGCGCTCACGCGCGACCTCGGCCTGGACGTGATCTTCGGCTCGACCGAGGCCGACATCGGCGTCGACAAGATGGTGAACGACAACCAGGTCGCGATCATCACCAGCCGGCCCTCGGGTGCCGAGCTGGCGCACCTGGTGCTGCGCGTGGTGGGCGGCAACATGAGCTTCGTCGACCTCGGCCCCATGCACACGCTGCCGGCCCAGATCGAGCGCGACGCCGCGGAGCTGCAGCAGCACATCGCGCGCCACGGCACGAGCGACCTCGAGGAGCTCGCGCGCCGCGTCTCGCCTACCGACCCGGCCGGCTTCATCCGGCGCGCCACGCTCATCGACGAAAACCGCCAGGCCCTGGTCGACTTCTCCGCGCACGAGGACTCGGCCATCGACCACTACGCCGAGGCGCTCGAGCCGGTCGCTCCCGACGTTCCGATCGAGACGCTCCTCGCGCGGCAGGGGGAGGCGATCGAGGCGGCCTTCGCGACCGCGGAGCTCAAGCCGCTCGTGCCCGCCGCCGGCCCGTCGGCCATCCCCACCGCGGAGACGTGCGAAAGCTGCCACCCGGCCCAGACCGCCTTCTGGCGCGCGACGGCCCATGCGCAGGCCTGGGAATCGCTGCGGGCGCGGCAGCGCCACCACGATCCGGACTGCCTCAAGTGCCACACGAACGGCTACGAGAGCAAGGCCGGCTGGCTCGACCCGCGCGACGACGCGCCGCTGGGCCCGGTCTCCTGCTGGGCGTGCCATCGCACGCTGACGCCCCACGCGGCCAAGGCCTGGAAGGTCGTGGACCCGCAGTTCCAGGGTCTCGGCTCGGTGTTCAACATGACCTGCGAGAACTGCCACACCGAGGAGCGCTCGCCCGGCTTCGACCGCCAGGCGGTGCTGCCGCAGGTGTCCTGCCCGAAGATGCACGGCGACGAGCCGCTGATCCTGCTGGCGCGCCAGGCGGCTCTGGACGCGCTCGCGGAGCGCCGCGCGGCCGGCGAGGCGGACGAGCGCGACGAATACCTGCAGGCGCGCGCCCTGGTGGGCCTGGGCCGGGAGGCCGAGGGCTTCCCGCTGTTGGACAAAGTCATCGAGGCCAACACCTCGGACACCTCCCTGGCCATCGAGATCGCGCGGCTGTGCGACGAGCACGGCTTCAGCGAGCGGGCGCTGGCGTCGCTGCGCGCCTACCTGGAGCACCAGTCCGGCGACGAGGCCGCCAACTGGTACTACGCCGACCTGCTGCTGCACGCGCGCGACGCGACGGCGCGCGCCCCCGACCAGGCGGCGCGGCACCTCGCGCTGCTCCTGCCGCCCGACGCGCGCGGGAGCGGCCCGTCCTTCATCGACCTGCGCTGCCTGCAGGTGGAGGCCCTGTTCCACGCGGGCCGCAAGGCCGAGGGCCAGGCGCTGCTCGACGCGCTGTTCATCGACCACCCCACGGACGAGCGCCTGCTCGCCCTGCGCGACAAGGTGGCCGGGCTGTGACGGGCCTCAGGCCTGGGGCAGCATGAGCCGGAAGCTCACGGGCATGTCGGCCACGTCCGGCAGGTCCAGGGCGATGGACGCGCCGTAGCGCGCGAGCACCTCGCGGCACAGCGCCAGCCCCAGGCCGCTCCCTTCGCCTTCGCCCTTGGTGGTGAAGAAGGGCTCGAAGACCACCTCGGCGAGCTCGGGCGGGATGGGGGGGCCGTTGTTCGCGACGACGAGGGCGACGCGCGGCGGCTCGCTCGTGGCCTCGGGCGCCGGCTCGACGCGGATGCAGATGCAGCGCCCGTCGCGGCGGCCCTCCTCGAGGCTCTGCCGCGCGTTGCCCAGCAGGTTGAGCAGCACCTGCACGTAGCCGCCGTGGCTGCCGCGCACGAGCACCGTCTCGCGCGGGCAGGTGGCCACGACCGACACCCGCGCCTGGCGCATGTCGTGCACCGTCAGGTTCAGCGACGACTGCACGACGCGCTGCAGGTCGACGTTCTCGACGACGTCCGCGCCGCGACGTGTGAAGCTCAGCATGTCGTCGACCAGCGTCGCGAGCCGCCGTGACTCGTCGAGGATGCATTGCAGGTCGCGCCGGTCGTCAGCGCTGGTCACCCGGTCGTGCAGCAGCTGCGCGTAGCCCTGGATGACGGCCAGTGGATTGTTGATCTCGTGCACGACGCCGGCCAGCATGCGGCCCGCCTGCACCAACCGCGCGCGATGCGCCGCCTCGGCATCGAAGCTCGCGCCGTGCACGCCCGCTCCCGACGACTCCTGCATCGGCCACCCTCGCCCGACATGCCCGCGGACCCAACCCGATACCCGTCCATGCTGCCGCTCCTGAAGCGACATTTCCACAACCCCTCCCTCGCCCCCTGGCCGCCCGGGGCGCGCAGCCAGGCTCAGGGCAGGCGCTCGGCCCTGAGGCGGCGCTCCTGGTCGGCGATGCCGGCCATGAGCACGCGCGCCTGGGGCAGGAGGAGGCCGTCGCCACCGACCAGCGTGGAGACCAGCGACCGCGCCCGCTCGAACTCGAGGTTCTCGAGGTCGGCCTGCACCAGCGCGAGCAGGGCCTGCTGGTCGTCCGGCGCCAGCGCCACGCCCGCCTCGGCGTGCCGCCGTGCCGCATCCGGCAACCGCTGGAAGGGCGCCGCCGGGTCGGCCAGCAGCACGACGGCGTGCCCGTGCCCAGCCACATCCTGCGGGCCCGCACCGCTCAGCAGGGCCACCAGTCGAGAGCCCTGTTGCCTTTGGTGCGTGAGGCGCTGCGACCATTCCGAGGGCTGCTGGCGCGTCAGGGCCACGGACGCGACGAGCGCGGCCAGCACGGCTCCGCCGAGAGCGAACCTCGGGATGCGGGCGCCCAGGGGCCGGCCGCGGGCCAGGCCCACCGCAGCCACGGCCGCGACGAGCAGGTCGAGCGGCCCGAGCGCGAACGGGCTCGTCGCGCCGGCCACCGCGAGCACGCCGAGGACCAGCACCCCGGTCAGCAGGGCGGCCCGCGGCAGCGAGGCCTCCTCGCCACGGCGCAGCAGCCGCAGGGTGGCCGCGGCGAGCACGAGCGCGCCGCCGCGCAGAAAGGCGTCCAGCAGCGCCGCCGGCAGCGTGGCCCAGCCCAGGTGCTCGAGGCGCGCCGGGCCGAGCTGGTCCACGATCAGCCGCCGGCCGACGGCGGCCGCAACACGCACGGCTCCCTGCGCGCGCGCGGCGCGCCACGCCGCGGCGACGACGAAGGCGTCCCGTCGCTGCGGGTCGATGGGGAGGCTGCCGTCCCGCAGGAAGCTCGCGTCCGCCAGCGCCGCCAGGCCGAAGGCCGGCGCCGCATCCGCTGCGAAGCGACGCGTGCCGGCCGGGCCGGACTGGGCCAGCCAGGCGCACGTACCCGCAGCCAGCACCGCCACGAGGACCGACAGCGCCACCGGCAGGCGCGGCAGCGGCGCGAGGTAGACCAGCACCGCGACGAGCACGGCGAGCGCCACGATCAGTCCGCCGAGCAACAGGGCCGCGGCCAGGGCCGAGGCCAGCAGCAGCCAGCGAGCCGGCCCGGGCCGTCCGCCCCAGGCCACCGCCGCCGCCAGCACGAGGCACAGCGCACCGCTGACGGCCAACTCCGGCAGCGGGCGGACACCGACCTCCACCAGGGTCGGAGACATCGCCCAGATGGCCGTCAGCCATGTGCAGGCCGTCCAAGCCGATGCTGGCGGCTCGCGGACCGAGCCCGCGAGGAACACGACCAGGACCCATCCCGCCGCGAGCGACGCCAGGCTCAGCCCCGCGCAGGCCAGCCGCAGGCCCAGCAGGTCGCCGCTGCCCGCAAGCTGCCCGACGGCTGCCATGAGCCAATTGAAGCCGGCCGGCCGCATTCCGCTCACGTCCCCGGACCCCCAGCCCTCCCAGGCCCGCACGAAGCCCTCGGCTTCCCACTCGCGAGCCGAGCCGCGTTCGGCCCACGCAAGGATCAGGCGCAGGGCGAGCCCCAGGCCGAGCCAAAGGACCAGCCAGCCCGCCGAGCGCCGGGCGGACGGGGCGGAGTCGCTCGGGCTCATGCCTCGATCGTCGCATCCGCGGCGTGCGCCGCCCGGGCCTTGGCGGCTCCAAGGGCGCCACCCGCAAGGTCCGATAATCCGTATTATGGTGCCTGACGCTGGACGGTGGGTCGCACGGGCTGCCGAAAGCCGCTGCTACTTTGGCCGGCGTGACCGCCGTGCCCAGGTCTTCCACCGACGCGCCGCTCGTGGTCGTGACATGCCGGGACGGCGACCTCGGGCTGGCCAGGCAGCTCGCGAAGCAGCTCGAGCTTCCCTTCCTGCCGGATGCGCCCAGTCAGCACGCCCTCGCCGGGCTGGAGCTGGTTCTTGGCCCGGAGCGCCTCGAGCTGCGCGACGCCGGGCGCCGCATCGGCCCGATCAGCGCCGACTTCCTCCTGGCCGACTTTGCGCGGCGCCGCCGCCTGGCGGGACGCCGCAGCGAGCCTCTGGCGCGCGCCGTCGGCCTCGGCAAGGGCGAGCTTCCGCAGGTGCTCGATGCCACGGCGGGCCTCGGGCGCGACAGCGTGCTGCTCGCCTGGCTGGGCTGCGAAGTCACGGCGGTCGAACGCCATCCCGTGGTGGCCGCGCTGCTCCAGGACGGGCTGCGGCGCGCGGCCGCCGCACCCTTGCCGATGCCGATGGTCGCTGCCCGCGTGCACCTCGTCGTCGGCGATGCACGCCTGGTGCTGGCCGCGGGCGTCGAGCCGCGACCGGACGTGGTGCTCCTGGATCCGATGTTCCCGCGGGAGCGTCGCACGGCGCTCGCGCGCCGGGAGCTGCAGCTGCTGCGGCGGCTGGTCGGCGACGACGAGGATGCCCACGAGCTGCTGGCGCGGGCGCTGCAGGTCGCGCGGCGGCGCGTCGTGGTCAAGCGCCACGCGCAGGCGCCGCCGCTCGCGGGCCGGAGGCCCGACCTCCGGCTGGCGGGCGCCAGCACGCGCTTCGACGTCTACCTGCGCGCGCCCGGCTGACGCGACGTGCAATCAGGCGCGGGCCTGCCGGGCGTGGTCGGCCACCACCTGCGCCACGCAGCCGGTGAGCCGGCGTCCCGTCGCGAGATGCAGGAACTCGTTGGGACCGTGGGCATTGCTGCGCGGTCCGAGCACGCCGGTGATCAGGAACTGCGCGCGCGGGAATTGCGCGCCCAGCATGGCCATGAACGGGATGCTGCCGCCCTCGCCCATCGAGCACGCGGGCGCGCCGAACCACGCGCGCGAGGCCTCGTCCATCGAGCGCTCGAGCCACGGCGCCAGCTCGGGCGCGTTCCAGCCGGCGGCCGGCGTCTCGGCCTTGAAGGTGACGCGCGCGCCGTACGGCGGGTCGGCCTCGAGCACGCGCTTCATGCGCGCGACGGCGGTCGCGGCGTCGCAGGTGGGCGGCAGGCGCATGGACAGCATGAGCGCCGTCTTCGGCCGCAGCACGTTGCCGGCGTTGCCCGTGGGCGGCAGGCCGTCGGCGCCCGTGACCGAGAGCGCCGGCCGCCAGGTGCGGTTGAGCACCAGCTCGACCGGGTCGCTGCTCATCGCGCGGCAGCCGGGCACAAAGGGGAACTTGGCCGCGATGTCCGCCGCCAGCACCTGCGCTGCGGAAGCCGCCTGCGCGCGGCGCTGGTCCGGGATGTCCACGTGCAGCTCGGGCAGCAGCACGCGGCCCGTCGGCCCGTCCTCGAGGCGGCCGAGCAGCTCGCGCAGGATGCGGAAGCTGCTCGGCACGATGCCCGACGCGTCGCCGCTGTGGACGCCCTCGGTCAGCACCTCCACGGTGAGCGTGCCGGCGGCGATGCCGCGCAGGGACGTGGTGCACCACATCTGCTCGTAGTTGCCGCAGCCCGAATCGAGGCACACCACCAGGTCGGGCGTGCCCAGCCGGGCCTTCAGCTTCTCGATGTAGGCCGGCAGGTCCGTGCTGCCCGACTCCTCGCAGGCCTCGATGAGCACGACGCAGCGCGCGTGCGGCACGCCCTGCTCCTGCAGCGCACGCAGCGCGGTGAGCGAGGCGAACGCGGCGTAGCCGTCGTCCGCCCCGCCGCGGCCGTAGAGCTTGCCGTCGCGCAGCACCGGCTCCCACGGCCCGAGCCCCGGCTCCCAGCCGGTCATGGGCGGCTGCTTGTCCAGGTGGCCGTACAGCAGCACCGTGCCGGGCGCGCTGCCGGGAATGTCCATGAGCAGCACCGGCGTGCGCCCCGGCAGGCGCACGATCTCCAGCTTGAGGCCCGCGAGCGGCTGCTCGCGGCACCAGCCGCCCACGAGCTGCACCGCCTTCTCCATGTGCCCGTGCGCCTCCCACTCCTTGTCGAAGGCGGGCGACTGGTTGGGGATGCGGATGTACTCGACGAGCGTCGGGACGATGCTCTCGTCCCAGGTCTTGTCGACCAGGGTGCTGGCTCGGGCGCGGTCCACGGCCGGTTCCTCCGGGCGCGCGGCTCAGGGCACGATGAGCTCGAACTGCACGCCGTTCGTCGCAGCGTATCCGGGGCCAGTGTCCTTGAACCACTCCTGCGCGTACAGCACGATCCCCTGCGGGAAGCTGAGGGGCACCGTGAGCGCCAGGGCCAGCGGGCCCGACGCGGGGCTCACCAGCGGCGTCACCAGCATGGCCTCGGGCACGAGCACGCCGCCCTTGAACGGCGCGTACAGCGGGTCGAGCGACTGGAACAGGGCGCCCGGCTTGCCGGGCGGCAGCTTCGACGCGTCGATGTGCAAGGTCCCGGGCGACTTGCTGTAGGCCACAGACAGCGTCGGCGTGCCGGCGCTGCCGGCCTTGGCGAAGCCGAGGTCCTGCACCAGCACGCCCTCGAACGCCAGCAGGCAGCCTCCTTCCGCTGCCGCGCGCATGTCCGTGACGGACTGGGGATGGAAGTACGTGGTCTCGTTGAGGAATCCGCCGTCGCACAGGTGGCAGTAGCTCATGATCGTGCCCTGGGTCGTGCACACCTGGGCCGTCTGGCAGCTCCCGAAGTAGCCGTCGGGCGCGCACTGGTCGAGGGGCGGGCAGTAGTCGTGCGTGTGCAGCGCATTGAAGTTGTGGCCCGTCTCGTGCGCGACGACGACGAAGTCCCAGTTCAGCGGCCCCACCACGATCGGGAAGGGCGTGACGCCGCCGAGGTTGCCCGAGACCGCGAAGCCGTAGTCCGGGTCGCACAGGCCCGGCAACCAGGCCACGCCCCCGCCGAGGTCGGCGCCCGAGAGGAAATGGTGCAGATCGCCCTCCGCCGGCGGGCTCCCGCCGAAGCCCGGCGCCCACTGCTCCTGGATCTCGTAGAGCACGTCGATGGAGCCGCCGCCGTTGCTGGGCCAGAACCACGGGTCGGCCGGCGTGTCGTACAGCCCGAGGTACGGGATGGTCAGGATCACGCCCACCTGCTCACGGAAGCGATCGCTCACGGCGCCGAGCAGCGCGAGCGCGTACGTTCGCGCGGCATCGATGTCGCCGAAGACCTGGAAGTACTCGTAGTCGGTCTCCACCACCATGCGGCACTCGAGCAGCGGCAGCAGCGCGCCGTCCGCGACCGAGGCGCCGGCCGTGGCCGGCCGCGGGCCCGCGTCGTGCGCACGCGCTGGCGGCTGCAGCGTCGCGCAGGGCGGCGGCGGCGCGGCGCCCGTGGCGCGCAGCGCCGACTCATCCAGCCACTCCGAGCGGCTGGCTGCCCACGCGCCGTTCGCGCCGGGCTGCGCCAGCAGGTGCAGGAGCTCGCCGCCAGAGCGCACCCAGCCGCGCGAGCCGTGCCGCGAGAAGGCGAGGAAGACCTCGCTCTGCGGATCGCCGGCCACGTGGCCGCTCCACAGCGAGAGGCCTGCGTCGAGGGCACCCGGCACCGGCGCGCCATCCACGAAGAGCGCAGCGCCCGCGGCCGCCACCGGCACGCGCAGCAGCTCGAACGTGGTCGCCGCACCGGAAGGCAGCGGCACGTCCACGAGACGCACCGTCTGTAGCGTCGCTAGGTCCGCCAGAGACTCGGGCAGCGGAGCCAGCAACTCGTGGCCGGCGCTGTCCGGCTGCGCCAGCATGGGGAAGGGTCGCGTCTGCATCTGGGCACCGAGCGGCGCCGCGAGCAGCGGCAGCAGGAAGAACAAGCGACGAGGGAGCAGGAGATGGGACATGGGGACACTCCGCACGAAACGGCCGGGGGATCGGGGACCTGCAGTCTATTCGAAACGGCCGTTCCGTATCGCCGCGGCATCGTGGTCCACATGCCATCAACAGGGTAGACTGGCTGTTCTCCCTCCTGCCGAGGCCACCCGCATGTCCCGCCCCATCACCTACGATCCGGACGTTGCCATCGACCGCGCCGTGGACCTGTTCTGGACGCGCGGATACCAGGCGCTCTCGGTGGATGACATCGTGCGCGAGACGGGCCTGAACCGGCACAGCCTCTATGCGCGCTTCGGCAACAAGTTCGGACTGCTGCAGGCCGCCCTCGACCGATATTGCGAAGTCACGGTCGCGCGCCTGCAGGCCGCCGTCTCGGTGCCCGGCACGCCGCGCCAGCGGCTCGAGGCGCTCTACCGCCTGCGACTGCCGGACGTGGCGGACGAGTTCTGGCGCCGCATGCTGCAGCACGGCTGCTTCGGCATCCGCGCGCTCTCCGAGCTGCGCGAGGAGCGCCCCGAGCTCGTCCAGCTCGGCACCGTCTTCAGCCGCGCCATCGAGGGCCTGCTGGCCCCCATCATCCGCGAAGGCCAGGAGTGCGGCGAGTTCCGCCGCGATCGGCCGGCCGAGCAGCTGGCCACGGTGGTTGCGGTGGGCTTCATGGCTCCGCTCATGCTGCCGCCCGACGAGGCGCGCAACCGGGCCTTCCTCGCCGTCCTCGACTGACGCCTGGCGTGAGGGCCGCGCCCGTCGGGGTCCTCGCCGTCAACCTCGGCTCTCCGTCCGCGCCCACCACCGAGGCGCTGCGCGAGTACCTGCGCGAGTTCCTGTCCGACCGGCGCGTGGTCACGCTGCCGCCGCTGGTCTGGCAGCCCATCCTGCGCGCCTTCGTGCTCCCGCGACGCGCACCGCGCTCGGCCGCGCTGTACCGCCGCGTGTGGACCGCCGAGGGGTCGCCGCTCGTGGCGATGGGCGCGCGGCAGGTCGCCGCGCTGCAAAGGCGGCTGGGCCCGGGCTTCCGCGTGCGCCTCGCCATGCGCTACGGCCAGCCGTCGATCCACGAAGGCCTGGCCGAGCTGCTCGCCGCCGGATGCGCCCCGCTCGTGCTGCTGCCGCTCTTCCCGCAGCAGGCGGAGGCCACCGTGGGCAGCGTGCGCGCCGCCGCGCGCGCCGCGCTCTCCCGGCTGGCGCCGGACGCGACGCTGCTCGACGTGCCAAGCTGGCCCGCGGATCCGCACTACGTCGCGGCCGTGGCCGACCGTTGCCGGCAGGCCGCGGCCGGCCAGCGCATCGAGCACCACGTCTTCAGCTTCCACGGCCTGCCGCGACGCGCGGTCGACCAGGGCGACGCCTACGCCGACCAGTGCGCCGCGACCGCGCGGGCGCTGGCTGACGCGCTCGCACTCGCGCCGGAACAGTGGTCCCTGGTCTGGCAGTCGCGCTTCGGCCCGGTCGAGTGGCTGCGCCCGTATGCCGACGAGGCCGTGCCCGCGCTGGCAGCGCGCCATCGGCGCGTGCTGGTCGCATGTCCCGGCTTCCTTGCCGACTGCCTCGAGACATTGGACGAGATCGGCCACCTGCTGGCCGAGCGCTTCCGTGCCGCGGGCGGCGAGGCCCTCGTGCTCGCGCCGTGCGCCAATGACCATCCGCGGCTCATCGAGGCGCTGGCCGGCCTGGTGGAGCGCGCCACGGCCGGTGCCGGGGTGCACGCGTGAGCGGCCGCCTCGCGTCCGAGATCGAGGCGGTGGCCCTCGCGCGCGAGCAGGCCAGCGGCCGCCGGCCCGGCGCGCTGCGGCTGCTGCCCGCGGTGGTCGCGCGCTTCGGGAGCGGCGCCTGGCGCCTCCTCGCGGCGCGCCTGTGGCTGCGCCGCGCGCGGCTCGGTCGCGGCGTGCGCGTGCGCGGCCGGCCGCTGGTCGAGGGCCTCGGCACCATCGTGGTCGAGGACGGCGTCGCGATCTGGAGCCACCTGCAGCGCACGCAGCTCTCGGCGGGGCCCGGCGCGACGCTGCGGCTCGGTGCGGGCACCTTCGTGAACACCGGGGCCTCCATCTCGGCGCGCGCAGCGGTGGACATCGGCCGGCGCTGCCAGATCGCCAACCACGTCGTCATCATGGACAGCGACTTCCACGGCCTGATCGAGCGCGACCGGCCCGAGCCGCCCGCCCCCATCGCGATCGAGGACGACGTGTGGATCGCCGTGCGCGCCACCGTGCTCAAGGGCGTGCGCATCGGCCGCGGGGCCGTGGTCGCGGCCGGCGCCGTGGTCGTGCAGGACGTTCCGCCCTACACGCTCGTGGCGGGCGTGCCGGCGCGCGTGGTGCGCAGCCTGCGGGCGCCAGCCCCTCAGGGCTGATCGTCGAGGGGCGCGGGCCTGGCTTCCGGCTTCTCGCCGGTCGCGTCCGCCGGCTCGGCGGGTGCCGCGGCCTCGCCCTCCGTTGCGGGCGCCGGCTCGGGCGTCTCCCCCTTCGGCGGCTGCACCGGCGCCACCATCTCGGCCATGCGCTTGCGCAGGTTGCCGGCCTTGTACTCCGGCAGGGCGAAGACCCAGCGCGAGAGACGCTCCTCTGTCTCGCGGGCCTCGGTCTGGACGGCCTCGGAGGCCTCGGGCCCCGCGCTCACCTGCAAGTGCGCCCAGTAGCGGGCGGCCGGCGGCGGCTCGTCCTCGGCCGTCGGCTCGACCACCGGCTCGCGCGCGGTGGTGACCACGACCTTCAGGCCGTCGAAGGTCTCGAACGTGGTCGTGACCACCTCGTTGTCCGGGAGCGGGTGCGTTGCGGCCTCGGCCACGTCGTCGAAATTCAGCGGATCGAGCACGGTGTTCTGGATGCGCCCGATATTGCTCGTCCGCGGCTGCATGCCCTCCGGCACGTCGCGGAGCTGCAGGTTCGGGTCGCTCTCGGCCTCTCGCGAGACGAGGACGGTCTCGCCGTCGGCGTGCGACGTCAGCACCGACCGCACGCGGCTGGCCGCCAGCTTGTAGGCCTCGGTTTCCACCCACTTCGTCGCGCGCCGCTCGAGCAGCAGGGGGCCCTTCACCAGCCAGCTCTGCGCCTCGGACGCGCGCCGGGCGTACAGCGTGTCGCGCTGGCCTCCGCTGTCGCCCACGATGACCGCGCCGAGCGACTGGCCGTCCGCGTCGAGCAGCGTCACAAGCGCGGAGGTGGAATCCGGGCTCTCGGGATCCTCGACGCCCAGCCGCGGGTAGAGCTCGGGGTTGGTGGTCTTGGCCTCCAGCGTGCGCAGCTCGGACAGTCCGAGCAGCGTCTTCTTCACGCTCTCGAAGCGCGCCGCGTAGCCGCCGCGCTCGGCCAGCTGCCAACCGTCGCCCTCGCGGCGCACGGTGAAGTGGTCGTCCTTGGTCATCACGCTGATCGCGGCTACGTCGTTGATGCGGGCCGCGAGGCCGGGCAGCAGCGGCTGGCCCGTGCCGGCCGCCGGGTCGGAGGCGCCGTGTCCGCCCGCCAGCCAGGCCGCGGAGCCGGCCAGCGCGGCCGCCAGCAGGAGCAGGACGACGCTGCGAGTCCTCACGTCACGCCCTCCGCTGGCGGCGCCAGCCCAGCAGCGCCAGCGCCGCGACGCACAGGAGCGCCGGCACCAGCCCGATGTTCACGACCTTGATCCACGTCTCGAGCCGCTCGATATCCCTGCGCAGGTCGTACTGCACGTCGCGCAGCGCCTTGCGCGTGGCCAGCCGCTCCTTCTGGAAGTTCTCGATCTCGGCGCTCTGCTCGGGCGAGAGGATCAGGCTGCTGGCCGTGTCCTTCTTGCTCTGCAGCTCGGACAGCTTGCGCTCGGTCTGGCGGAGCTGCTCGTTCAGCGCCTGCTCGCGGGCGGCGAAGCGCTGCTCGGCCTCGCGCCGCAGGTCGTCCATCACCTTGAACGGCCGCTGCGTGGCCGCGCGGCTGCGGATCGAGATGAGGTCGTTGCTGCCGGACAGGTTGTCCAGCGCGCCGAGGACGAAGTCCCCGTTGCCGAACTGCACGACGGCCAGGCTCTGGCCGAAGAGCTTCTCGCGACGCACCCAGAACATGTCCGCCAGGATGTCGGCGTCGGCCACGAGGATGACGTTGATGGGCTCGCGGCTCTCGGCCACGAAGTCGGGATCGGGCCCGGACGGCGGCGGCGTCTCGTCCTCCCTCGGCGGCACGGCCGTCGGGCGGCCCTCCGGGAAGGCGGTCTTCACGGTCCCGTGCACGCGCGCCGCGATCGTGAGCGCCTTGCCGCCCGGCACGTAGTCGGCCAGCAGGCGCTCCGGGTCGGGCATGAACTGCACCGCGCTCGTGGGCAGCTCGGCCGCCTCGGTCGAGGTGGTGAACAGCGGGGAGAGCTCGACCGAGGCGTCGTCCTTCCTCCGCACGATGCCCGGCGTGCTGAGCAGGATGGACGGCACGTTGGCGGTCACCACGTCCTTCTCGTCCAGGTTGCCGGGCTCCAGCTTCTCGTAGTACACGTGCGCGATCGGCTGGCGGCGCTCGCCGGGGCCGGGCATGGTCAGCGCGGTGACCCGGTCGCCCGCGAAGACGTCGCCGGGAATCTCGAGCCCCCAGGCCTGCATGAGCCGGTCCAGGTTGCTGGACTTGTCGACCGTGAACTGCGCCATCGGGTCGTTCGGGTCCTGCGGCGCGCGGTCGGACTCGCAGAAGGGGTCCACGAACAGGAGCGCGTGGCCGCCGCGCAGCACGAACTGGTCGATGGCGTAGAGCAGGTGGTCCGAGATGCCCTTGGGATGGGCCACCATGAGCAGCTCGGTCTCCTTGGGCAGCGCCGTCGCGCCCGGCTGGACGAGGCGCACGTCGTAGAGGTCCTGCAGCTCCTCGTACACGTAGTACGGCTCGCTCCCCTGCTGGCCGATCCAGGGTGCGGGCTCCTGGCCCGCCAGCGGCAGCGCGGAGACGATCGTGAGCACCGGCCGGTGCGGCTGGCCGAGCTTGTGGATGATGCGCGAGATCTCGTACTCGAGGGACTCTTCGCGGCGCGGGTCGAGGAAGGCGATGACCTCGCGCTCGTCGGTCGAGCCGGTGGCCTGCAGGCCGAAGTAGAGCTGGTCGCCGAGGTCGTTGACCGGCACGCCCTGGATGCCGGCGGCCACCGCGGCGTCCTCCGTCTCCGAGAAGGGCTCCGGGTCGAGCACGGCCACGGTGACGCGCCCGTCCGAGGCCGACGCGTACTCCTCGAGCAGCCCGCGCACGCGCTGGGCGTAGGCGCGGATGTTCGGGATGTCGGCGGCGATCGCCTCGGAGTAGAAGAGCCGCAGCGACACCGGCTCCGCGAGCCCCTGCACGAGCTTGCGGCTGCCCTCGGACACGGTGTACAGCTCGTTCTCGGTCAGGTCCGCGCGCGCGCCGCGCAGCGCGCGGTCGGCCAGCAGGTTCAGGGCCAGGAAGGCGGCGGTGCCCGCCAGCAGGCCGGTCGTGGTCAGCAGCTTGTTCGACACGGGAATCTTCTCACTCCGCCTTGCGCAGGTCGAGGACGACCGCGTTGGCGAACAGCCACACCGCGATCATGGACAGGAAGAAGACCAGGTCGCGCAGGTCCACCACGCCCTTGGTCACCGCATCGAAATGCGTGAGGAAGCTCACCGACGCGATGGCCTGCACGAGCCCCTCCGGCGCCCAGCCCTTGAAGGCGCCGAGCACCGGCGGCATGCCGGCCAGCACGAGCAGGAAGCAGGCCATGACCGTGAGCACGAAGGCCACCACCTGGTTGCGCGTCAGCGCCGAGAAGCACGAGCCCACGGCGAGGTAGCCGCCGGCCATGAGCAGGCTCCCGAGGTAGCTGGCCAGGATGACGCCGTTGTCCGGGTCGCCCAGCCAGTTCACCGTGATCCACAGCGGCAAGGTGAGGAGCAGCGCGATGCCGGTGAAGGCCCAGGCCGCGAGGAACTTGCCCAGCACGGCCTCCCCCATCGACACCGGCAGCGTGAGCAGCACCTCGATCGTGCCGGTCTTGCGCTCCTCGGCCCACAGGCGCATGGAGATGGCCGGCACGAGGAAGAGGTACAGCCACGGGTGGAAGGCGAAGAAGGGCTGCAGGTCGGCCTGGCCGGTGTCGAGCAGGCCGCCGAGCTGGAACGTCAGCAGGCCGGCCAGCACCAGGAAGATGACCAGGAACACGTACGCGACCGGCGTCGCGAAATAGCCCGCCAGCTCGCGACGCAGGATGCAGACCACGTTGCTCATCGCGCGCCTCCCGCGTCCGCGCCGCCGGTGGTGATCGAGCGGAACACCTCCTCCAGCCGCCCGCGCTCGACGGTCAGACCCTGCATGGGCCAGCCCTTGCCCTGCGCCAGCCGCGCCACGTCCGCCGCCAGGGCGCGGCCGCCCGCGGGCACGACGAGCAGGCACTGCAGGCCGTCGTGGCCCGGCACTTCGTCGACCCGCTGCACGCCGGCGAGCGCGGCCAGGTCCTCGCGCGCGCGCGCGACGCCCGGCGCCAGCTCGACCAGCACCGCGTTGTGCAGCGGGCTGCGCGCCTCGAGCTCGGCCGGCGTGCCGTCCGCCAGGATCCGGCCCTGCGCGATGATGATCGCGCGCGTGCACACGGCCTGCACCTCCTCGAGGATGTGGGTGGACAGCACGATGACCTTGTCCCTGGCCATGCCGCGAATGAGCTGGCGCACCTCGTGCTTCTGGTTGGGGTCGAGGCCGTCGGTGGGCTCGTCCATGATGAGCACCGGCGGGTCGTGCAGGACCGCGGCACCCAGGCCCACGCGCCGCTTGTAGCCCTTGCTCAGCGTCTCGATGCGCTGGTGCATCACGCCCCGCAGGTCGGCCAGCTCGGCGGCGCGCTGCACGCGCGAGGCCACGTCGGCGCCGCGGAAGCCGCGCATGCCGGCGACGAACTGCAGGAAGCTCTCGGGCGTCATGTCCGGGTAGGCCGGCGCGCCCTCGGGCAGGTATCCGATCACCCGCTTCGCGGCGCGCGCGTCGGTGGCCACGTCGTGCCCGCAGACGCTCACGCGGCCGCTCGTGGGCGCGAGGAATCCCGTCACCATCTTCATGGTGGTCGACTTGCCGGCGCCGTTGGGGCCGAGGAAGCCGAGCACCTCGCCGCTCTGCACGCGGAACGAGATGTCGTCGACGGCGGTGAAGGGGCCGAAGCGCTTGCTCAACCCCTGGATCTCGATGCTCGCGGTCATGGACAGGCGGATGCTCCGGAGTTGCGACGGATCGGCCCCGGGGGACCGCCCCGGCCGCGGGCTTCCTCGGGTCCTCGGGCAGATCCCGCGCCACGGGGCGGGCGTCTACGCAAGGGGATATGCCGATGTGGGCCGCCGCCGGTCAAGCCCCTGCCCTGCCAGGCACACATCGACCCCGGCCGACATGGGCCCGAATCCGTCGTGGCCGGGCGCCGGCTCAGGCCTCGCGGGTCTGCTCCCGGACCCAGCGCGCGTAGGGCTCCGAGGCCGCCGCGATCGGCCAGGCGACCACGCACGGCGCCTCGTAGGCGTGCAGCTCGCGCACCCGCCGTTCGACCCGGTCGAACAGCGCGGCCCGCGTCTTGAGCAGCAGGGCCGCCTCCGCGTCGCGCTGGACGGCGCCCTGCCAGCGGTAGATCGACTGCACGCCCGGGACGATGTTGGCGCACGCGGCCAGGCGCTCCTCCACCAGCGCGCCGCCGAGGCGGCCGGCCTCCTCCACGGTCGCGCACGTCACGTACACGGTGACCAGCCCGGTCATGACGGCCTCACAGGAGCGAGCGCAGGAAGGCCGCCGTCAGCAGCGATCGCCGGCGCGGTCGCCGCCGGCGCGGCGGCAGCCGCACGTCCAGCGGGTCGAGCCGCACGCGCGGCCGCAGGCCGGCCTGCTCCATGAGCGCCCGCCACTCGCGGCCGTGCGGGCGCACGCGGCCATGGCGCCAGTGGCAGACGATGTGAGCCACCTCGTGCACCAGGACCTCCTCGAGGTGCAGGCTGCCCAGCAGCTGCGCGGCCACCGTCACGCGCTCGTCGGACAAGTACGCGCGCGCCAGGCTGGCGCTCATCCGCGTGCTCTTGCGCACCGCGATGGTCCGGACGCGCGGCTCGCCGTAGAGCCGCGCGAGGCGCTCCAGCACCGGGAGCGCGCGCGCCGCGAGTTCGTCGTGCTCCGCCATGGGCGGCGAGTCTGGCGGCCGGCCGACCGGCGATCAAGCGCTCAGCGCACGAAGAACGGGCTGCTCCACGCCAGGTGGCTGTCGCGCTGCACGACCCGCACGTACACGTATTCGCCGGCCTGCAGCCCAGGCACGCTGAAGACGTGGCTGGCCTCACGCGTGCCGTCGCCATCGAGGGCCTCGACGACGGCGCCGCTGCGCACGAGCTCGAGCCGGGCCAGCACGTCCGTGCCCGCGGCGAGCACCGCCAGGGCGTACGTCCCCGGAGGCACGTCGCTGCCCATGGCCGCGCCGTCGAGCGACGCGCGCAGCAGGATGCGCGGCCCGCTGGTCGCGTAGCATCGCCGGGCGCGCAGGGCCTCGTACACGCCGTCGCGCGTGCACTCCTCGGCCAGCACCGCGGCGAGGCCGCCGTGGCCGGCCGGGTTGCGCAGGTGCGCGAGCCCCGGGTGGCCATCGTGGCTGTCGCCGCTGCCCACGAAGCCCAGCCGGTAGCCGGCGTCCAGCGCGTCGCGCGCCGTGTGGCCTGCCACCGGGTCATAGATCCGCCGCGGGCTGTCGGCCGCCTCGCTGCTGCCGTGCACGGACATGATCTCCGTCACCGGCTCGAAGCGCGGGTCGGGCTCGAAGCTCCAGTTGCAGGCGATCGGCCCGCCCGCCGTGTGGTGCGTGAAGGTCAGCACGCGCCGCCCGTCGAGCGCATCCCAGAGCTGGCGCGGCGTCTCGTGGCGTGCGTCGAGCGTGAGCGACGAGAGCAGCGGCAGCTCGTCCTCGAAGGAGACCACGTGCCGGTGGCCATGGATCCAGCTGGTCCACTCGTAGGCGATCAGCGCCACGAAGCGCCCCGGCTCGTCGGCGGCCCGGGCGGCGGCGCCCAGCCGCTCCCACAGCTCGGGCGCGGCATCGAGGAAGGGCTGGCCCCAGTGATCGTGGTCGGTCAGCGCGGCGCCGTCGAGCCCGGCGGCCCGGCGCGCGTAGCGCCACCAGTCCTCGGGCGCACCCGTGCCGTCCGACAGACCGCTGTGACCGTGCAGGTCCACCCACAGCACGCGGCGACCTTGCGGGGCCGCCTGCAGGGGATTGCTCTCGGCCTGCTGCAGGCCGGCCCCCTGGGCGCGCACGCGCCACAGCCCCGGCATGCGGGCCTGCAGCTCGACCTCCGCGCAGCCGAGGTCGCCGGCCGACAGCTCGAGCGTCGCGGGACCCTCGAGGCCCTCGTCGTATTGCAGGTCCAGCCGGCCCTCGAAGGCCACTCCATCGTTGCCGCCGTCATCGAGCACGGCCACGCGCAGGTGCGCGCTGCCGTCCGGACGCGCCGCGCTGTCGAGGTGCAGCAGGAGCTGCGCCGGCGGCCCGGGCAGCACGCGCACGCTCGGCGCGTCGGGCACCAGCGCGCGCACGCCGTCCCCGTCGCCGTCGACCGCGAACCGGAAGCGCGACTCGCCGTCGCGGAAGGCGTCGGTGCGCGCGCCCGCCGGCCCGGCGCCGTACACCACGCGCACGCTCTCGCCCGCGGCCAGCGCGCGGCCGCCGATGTCGATGCCGAGCAACGTCACGTCGGCGGTGAAGGGCGCGAGCATGACGTCGGCCGCGGAACACTCCACCGTGGTGTACCCGAGCGCACCCGGTTCCTCGGGCTGGGGCGTGCTCCAGCCCCAGAAGGGCGGCGCCTGGAAGAAGATCGTGCCGCCCTCCGCCACGCCCAGCGGCCCGGCCTCGTACTCGAGCGTCCAGCTCCGCGAGCCGCCGGCCGGCACCGAGCCGTCATCGCCAGCCTGCAGCAGCAGCCGCACGTGGCCGCCGCCGTCGCTCGCGTGGCGCGTCGCAGCCAGGTCCTCGCGCAGCGACGCCACCAGCTCGGTGCGAGCGGTGGGCGGCGCGAGGTCGTCGGTCGCAGGCGACCAGCCGCGCGCCGCGCGCGTCCCTTCGCCACAGGCGAGTGATCCTCCCAGGAGCCCGGCAGCCAGCAGGCCTCGCAGCATGCCGGCACTCTATCAGGCGAGCTGCGCTGCGCCGCTCAGCGCGACGCGGTGCCGATCTCGACCGTCAGCGACGCGAGTGGCGAGAACGGATCGCCCAGCCCGTCGAGCCTCACCGAGCGGCCGGCCGGGACATCGCGACCGAGCGACACCACGCCGCGCAGCGGCCGCTCGTACGCCTCGATGCCTGAGGCACCCAGGGCAATGCGCTCCCAGCCGAGCACGCGGTGCAGCACCAGGTCGACGTGCGTGCGACCTTCCGCGGATGCCGTGGCCCGCAGCCCGATGCCGTCGACGAAGCCCGCAACCACGGGGTCGGGGATCGCAGCCGACTCCGCGACGTCCATGTCGTACATCACCGTCGCGAGGCCCTCGCTGCCCGCCCAGGCGAGCCCCGCGTCACCGGCGCGCAGCGGAAGGCGGAGCGACGCGACCGCCTGCCGGGCCTCTTCATCGCCGCGCCGCGAGGCGGCCAGCGTGAGGACGACGTCGCCCGTCGCGGGCGCGAGCTCGTCGAGCGTGCGCGCGATGGTGTCCAGGCCCTGCCGCGACGAGCACGCGAGGAGCCAGTTGCCGCGCCGCACGATCCAGGCGTTGGGCTCGCCGATCTGCTCGCAGGCGGTCTGCAGCCGGTACTCCAGCCAGTCCGTCTCTCCCGGGGCCTCGGCGGGGAACACAAGGAAGGACTGCACGTCCTCGAAGAGGTCTCCCTCGCCCAGCCAGTCCGGCGACATGCCGAACTCGGTCGGACGCGGCACGTGCGTCCGCGGCCAGGTCACCCTCGAGACGTCGAACACGCCCACAGCGTGCAGGCCATCCACCGACTCCGCCGGCTTGGCCGCGGGCGCGACGCTCGAGAGGCCGAGCCGCAGCACCCAGCCCGAAGGTCCGTGAGCCGTCTCGCTGCCGGCCGCCGCGACGAGCATCTCTCCCGGCTCCACGTGCCCCGAAGCCGCGAGCGTGACGAAGGCCACGTCGGGGCGATCGAACGTGGACAGCGCGGGCGAGCGGCTCACGCCGCCATCGCCCGTGATGGCCATCTGCAGGCCTTCCGGGTGCGCGGGCAGCTCGCGCAGCTCCGCGAGGCGCGCGACGCCGCGCAGGACGAGCCGGCCACCCGCCGCCTCCTCGACGCGCAGGCAGGCGCGCAGCCCCGTGGCGAGGTCGAGGAAGATCGGCGCGGCCGTCGCCGACTTCTGGGCGACATAGGGATCCATGTCGACGAGGATGCGCCGATGGGTCTCGGCTGCGCACTCCGCGGTGCTCCCGACCCACAGCGTCTCGGTGCGCTGCACGACGCGGCGCAGGCGACCGGCGGCCAGCGCGGCGTCGATGCCGGCAGGATCGATGGGCGCGGCATCGCTCGACCGCAGGAGCTCCAGCGTGACGACGGCCTCGCGTCGCAGGGCTCCGCGCAGGAGGCCGACGAGCGCGGCCGCATCGTGATGCGCGGCTTCCGGCGCCACGAGCTCCAGGCGACCGCCGGGCAGCACGTCCAGGCTGCAACCCTCGAGCTGGAGCCCGTCGGTCGCGATGCAGTTGCCGAGCAGCTCGGCCAGGACATCGGTCATGTCCTCGAAGCGCTCGTCGCTGAGCTCCGGCTCCTGCTCCTCGTCGTGCAGCTGGAAGGGCATGATCCGCATCCCGCGCTGCTCGCCCGTGCGCGGCAACAGGTCGGAGACGTCGTAGGTCGCGCGGAGAAGAGGCGCCTCGTCGTCGGCCGGCACTCCGGTCAGGGTGGCGAGCAGGAGGGTCGCGAGCATCAGCGGGGCTCCGGTTGGCCGGAGGCTCCGGCCGGGTGCGGATCGTCATCGTGGTCACGGTCGCGCAGCGCCTCGCGCAGCGGCTGCAGGACGCGCCGGGGAGGGAACCGCGCGGCCTTCTGCCACGCCTGTCCCTCCACGAGGCGCGCCAGCGGCCGCGGATCGCCGACGTCGCGGGCCCAGGTCGAGATCGCCGAGTCGGGCGCGAGGTGCGCCGCCGCGGTCCAGGCGAGCGGGAGGCAGGGATCGCCGGCTGGGCGGCCGGCGATCCACGCGAGCAGAGCCGATCCGGCTGCAGGCTCCGTCAGCGCCGCGAGCGCCGCGAGCAGCTCGCTCGTGCCCTCCTCGTCGGGTCGCCCGGGCGGCCGTGCGCTCAGCGCCTCCAGCAGCAGGTCGGATCCGCCCGGCTGCCCCTCGACCGCCGGGCCGAGGGCCTGCGCGAGCCGGACGGCCTCGTCGACCGCCTGCGCGCCGAGCGCGCGGCCCGCCGGCTCGAGCGAAGCCGGTTCGCGCACGAGGACCTCGTGCAGCACGTCGCGGACGGCTCCGCGCGTGCGGCCCTGCGACACGGCGAGCAGATCGACCAGGGCCGGCGCCTCGCGGGCGCCCGCGAGGGACGCGACCGCCTGCTGCAGCAGCTCCTCGTCAGGATGCGCGGCCAGCGCCTGCAGGAGCGCCGGCGCCGCCACGTCCAGGTCCAGTCGCACGGCGAACGCCGCGATGCGCCGACAGACCTCGATCCCGGCGCCCTCGAGACCGCGCTGCAGGCCGAGGGCACAGCCCGCCCGATCGCGCGCGGCCGCGCGCAGAAGGAGCTCGCCGGTGCCATCCCTGGCCGCCGCCCCGGCGGCAGCCGCACAGGCCCGGGAGGCCACGAGGTCGGCCGGGGCCACGTCGCCGAGCAGCAGGAGGCGGGCCCGCATCGCGGCCTCGCGCGTCCCGGACGTCGACGGCGACTCGGCCATGGCGGCGAGGGCGCGATCCAGCGCCCGACCCAGGGCCGCGCGCGATTCCGGGCCGGCGTCCTGCGCCAGCAGCCGCGCCGCGCGCAGGTCGTGCTCGCCCGGCCCGCCGCCGTCCGCGGGCTGCACCAGCCCCAGCAGCGCGCCGGCGAGCGTCGCGTTGGCCGCGGGCCGGAGCTCGACCGCCTCCAGGGCAAGGAGCGCCTCCACCACGCGCGAGCCGTCGCGCAGGCAGGCCGACACGGCCGCCTGCCCTTCGCGAGTGCCGGCGGCGAGGCGCAGCGCACCTCGCGCCGTGTCGGCCTGCGCGTCGCCCACGAGACCGGCCACCAGACGGTCGACGGGCCATTCCGCGGCGCGGAACGCCGCGAGCGGCGCCGCGCAGGCGGCCTGCAGCTCCGGCAGCGATGCCGGCGCCTCGCGCTGGCCGCGCGCGATCACGGCGCGCAGCTCCTCGCGCACGCCCTGCAGTCGCGCGACGTCGGCCGCCGCGAGCGGCGCAACGACGTCGACGGCAACCTCGGGAGGAGCGACGTCGTCCCGCGGCGCCGGGACAGGTACGGAGGCAGGAGCGGCGACCGCCGGTGAGTCGTGCCCAGTCCGGAGCCACGACCACGCCAGCGCACAGAGGCCGACGAGCACGAAGGCCGCGGCCGACGTGCGGATGACGCGCCGCGGCGCGCGAGCGACGACCGGCGCCGCGTCGACGCGTGCCCAGAGCCCCTCGAAGGCGAGGCGGTCGAGCACCTCGTCGGACGGTGCGCCGCCGCCCTGCAGCAGCAGCTCGTCGAGGCGGTGCTCGCCCGCGAGGAGCGCGCGGCAGCGCGCGCACGTCGCAACATGGCGGTCGATGATCAGGCGCTCCTCGCCATCGGCCTCTCCGAGCGCGTAGCGGTGCAGCGACGAGGAGCGGGGATGGCTCATGGCCCCTCCAGATCGCGGGCCAGGAGCCGGCGCAGCGTGCTGCGCGCGCGCACGACGTACACCCGCACCGAAGCCGCGGAGAGTCCCAGCACCGTGCCGATGGCGGCGTAGTCCAGCTCTTCGAGGACGCGCAGGTGCAGCGCCGCGGCCTGGCGCGGCGGCAGGCGGGCGAAGGCCTCCGCGACGCGGCGCAGCGCCTCGCGCTGCGCGGGCAGGTCGGCCGTCCGCTCCGGACGGGGCGCGGCTGCACGGCCTTCGTGCAGCGCGCGCGTGCCGCGCCGCCGCCGCGCATCGATGCACTGGTTGAACACGATGCGCAGCAACCAGGCCGGAAACGGGACGTCCGGCCGCCAGCCCGGCAGCCCGCGCCAGGCTTTCAGCAGGGACTCCTGCACGGCGTCCTGCGCGTCCTCGAGGTTTCCCAGGAGCCGGGTCGCCAGGCTGCGCGCCACCGCCAGGTGCGGTCCCGCCAGCTCCTCGAAGGCGCGGCGGTCGCCCAGGAGGCAGCGCCTGACCGCGTCCTCGTCGCGGCTGATCTCGATGTGCCGGACCTCGACCTTCACCCGCGTGCTCCGCTGCCTGCAGGGCAGCCCTGCCCACTCCACGCACGCCGCCGGCCGCCGTTAACAGGCCGGCCGGCGCCGGTCACGGGTTCCGGCGGTGCACCTTCTGGGCCGAGGCCTGGTCCACCGGCTGCAGGTTCAGCTCCTCCACGTTCATGAAGGCTGGCAGGCCCGCGACCCACTCGACCGAAGCGGCGATCTCGTCGGCCGTGAGCGGCGTCATGCCCGCGTACACCGCGTCCGCCGCTCGCCGGTCGCCCAGCCGCACGACCGAGAACTCGGTCTCCACGAGGCCCGGGTTGATGCAGGTGACGCGCACCTTCGTCCCCAGCAGCTCCAGCCGCAGCGCCTTGCTGATGATGCGGACCGAGGCCTTGGTGGAGCAGTAGACCGAGCCACCCTCGTAGGTCTCGAGGCCGGCGAGGGAGCCCATGTTGATGACGTGGCCCGCGTCGCGCGCCACCATGCCCGGAACGAAGCGGCGCGTGACGCGCAGCAGGCCCAGCACGTTGACCGCGAACATCTCCTCCCAGTCGCGCTCGTCGGCTTCGCTGGCCGTGGGGATGCGCGCCACGCCGCGCGCGAAGCCGGCATTGTTGAGCAGCAGGTGCACGCCACCGGCGAAGTCCTCGGCGGCGCGTGCGAAGCGCGCCACGGACTCCGCCTGCGCCACGTCCAGCTCGAGCGCCGCCGCGCGCGTCCCTTGGCGCGCGGCGAGCTCGGCGACCAGCTCCTGCAGGAGCCCCACGCGCCGCGCGCCGAGCACGAGCATCATGCCCCGCGCCGCCAGCCGCCGCGCGCAGGCGGCACCGATGCCGGCCGACGCGCCGGTGATCACGGCCACGCGGCCGGCCAGATCGAAGGGCTCGGCGCCCATCAGCTCTCGCCCAGGGCGGCCAGCGCGAAGGCCCACATGTCGGCGGCCTCGGCGATGCGGTACTCGACCGGCCGGCCCGCGCCGTGGCCCGCGCGGGTCTCGACGCGGATGAGCACGGGCGCCTCGCCGGCCTGCGCCGCCTGGAGCGCCGCGGCGAACTTGAAGCTGTGCGCCGGCACCACGCGGTCGTCGTGGTCGGCCGTCAGCACCAGCGTGGGCGGATAGGCCGTCCCCGCGCGGATGGCCTGCAGCGGCGAGTAGGCCGACAGCCAGCGGAAGGCCTGGTCGTCGTCGGCGCTGCCGTACTCGGGCACCCAGCTCCAGCCGATGGTGAAGCGGTGGTAGCGCAGCATGTCGAGCACGCCCACGGCCGGCAGCGCGCAGCCCCACAGGTCGGGCCGCTGCGTCAGCGCCGCGCCCACGAGCAGGCCGCCGTTGCTGCGCCCGTGGATGGCGATGCGCCCCGGCCGCGTCCAGCCGGACGACACCAGCCACTCTGCGGCGGCCACGAAGTCGTCGAAGACGTTCTGCTTCCGGTCCAGCATGCCGGCCACGTGCCAGTCCTCGCCGTACTCGCTGCCGCCGCGCAGGCTGGGCTGCACCCAGACGCCTCCGCGCTCCAGCAGCGGGATCATGTCGGCGCGGAAGACGGGCTTGAGCGCGATGTTGAAGCCGCCGTAGCCGTAGAGGAACACCGGCCGGTCGCCGTCCGGTCGCGTGTCGCGCCGGTGCACCAGGAACAGCGGCACGCGCGTGCCGTCGCGGCTGGTGAACCATTCCTGCTCGGTCACGAAGTCGTCCGGATCGAAGCGCAGCTGCGGCCGCCAGAGGCGCTCGGCCCGGCCCTCGGGCAGCGCGAGCCGCCACACCGACGTGGGCTCGGTGAACGACGTGTACTCGAAGAACGTCTCGTGATCGTCGCGACGGCCGTCGAAGCCGGACACGCTGCCCGGTCCGGGCAGCGGCAGCTCGCGCGCCGCGCTCCCCGCCTGCAGCCCGCGCAGCACGACCACGTGCTGCGCATCCCTCAGGTAGGTGAGCACAAGCGTGTCGCCGAACAGCGCGGACGACTCCAGCGCGTCCGCCTGCTCGGGCACCAGCTCGCGCCACTCCGCGCGCTCCGGGTGCGCGAGATCCACGGCCATGATGCGGCCGCGCGGCGCCTTCCAGCCGGTCTCCACGTAGTGCACGTCGCCGTCGTTGCCGAGCCAGGTGATGTCCAGCTCCCAGGTGTCGTCGATCGCCGACCACGGCGAGTCATCCGGCGCCCCGAGCGGTCGCACGTGGATGAGGCGGCGGTTGAGCGAGCCGCGCCACGTGGTGCGCACCAGCCAGCGTCCGTCGTCGCTGGCCTGCAGCGCGAAGTTCCACTCGGGATGCTCGGGATCGCGGTGCACCAGGCGGTCGCGCGACTGCGGCTCGCCCAGCCGGTGGAAGTGCACCTCCATGTCGCGATTGGCCGCCGTCAGCTCCTGCCCGGGCGCCGGCTGCGGGTAGCGCGAATAGAAGAAGCCGCTGCCGTCGGGGTGCCACGCGGGCCTGCTGAACTTGACCCAGTGCAGCTCGTCGTCGAGGTCGCTGCCGCTGGCCACGTCGCGTATGCGCAGCGTGCGCCAGTCCGAGCCGCCGTCCGACAGCGCGTAGACCGCGCGGCGGCCGTCGGCCGAGAAGATGCTGTCCGCCAGCGCGACCGTGCCGTCGGCGCTCCACTCCCCCGGGTCGAAGAGCACGCGGCCGCCGTCGGCCGGCTCCTCCCCCACCAGCACGACGTCCTGCGGCTGCAGGCCGTCGTTGCGAGACCAGGCGTAGCCGGCGCCCGTGCGCCGCACCCCGCCGAGCCGAGGCACGTTCCACAGCTCCGTGAGGCGCGCGCGCAATGCGTCGCGCTGCGGCAGCTCCGCCAGCACCCCCTGCGTCACCTGGTTCTGCGCGGCCACCCAGGCGGCGGTCTGCGGGCTGTTGTCGTCCTCGAGCCAGCGATACGGGTCCGCCACGCGCGTGCCGTGGTAGTCATCCACCTGCGAGCTGGTGGCGGTGGCGGGCGGATGCACCTCGGGCAGGCTCGCCCCGTGGAGCGAGCCTTCGTTCGGCTGGACGCACGCGGCCAGCCACAGCACGGCGAACACGAAGCGACGGGACACGGCGGCTCCTCTCGAGCGGGACTTCCACCGGCGGCACCCGCCGGTCATGCTTGGCGCCCGCATTCTAGGGAGGCCGCGATGCCGCGACCACGTTCCCCGTCACGGCTCCCGGCTTTCGTCATGCTGGCGCTGCTACTCTCCGGCTGCGGCAGCGCTCCCGTGGCCGCGGGAGGAGCGATGAGGACGACCGATTCGTGGCCCGACGCCGCGGGCGACGTGCGGGACGCGGCGCTGGCCGCCCTGTGCGTGGACTTCTGGCACGAGCTGCTGCGGCAGGACCCGATCTGGGCCGGCCAGCTGGGCGATCAGCAGGCCCTCGCCGCGCTTCCGGACCCCTCGCCCACCGGCCGCCGCCGCGCTCGGGAGAACCTGCAGGCGCTCTCGGCCCGTGCCGCCGCCCTGGACGCCTCGGCCCTCCCGCCGGACGAGGGCGAGACGCTCGAGCTCCTGCGCGACGAGCTGGCCGGCCGGCTGATCGCGCTGGACAGCGGCCTGCAGCTGTGGTCCGTCGATCCGCTGGAGGGGCCGCACGTGCGCATCTTCTCGCTGGCGCCCGACCAGCCCACCGGCACCCCCGCCCAGCGCGCCGCGCTGCTCGTGCGCTGGGCCGCGATGCCGGCCTGGCTCGACGCCACCACTGCCAACCTGCGCCGCAGCCAGCAGGCCGGAGGGGTGGCCAACGTGCATTCGATCGAGCTGGCCATCGGCCAGCTGCGGCGCGTGCTCGAGCAGGACGTGAACGACTGGCCGCTGGCCAACCCCGCGCTCGACGCCACGCTGCCGGCGCTCGAGCGGCGCGTCATCCTCGAGCGCCTGCGCGTCTCGCTGCGCAACGAGCTGCGCCCCGCCCTCGAGCGCCACTTCGCGCTGCTCGAGCAGGAGCTCCTGCCCGTCGCCCGCAGCGACGAGGCGCCGGGCCTCTCGTCCGTGCCCGGCGGACCGGCGCTCTACGAGCAACTGGTCCTCATGCACACCGGCCTGCCGCTCACGGCCCGCGAGCTGCACGACTTCGGTCTGGCCGAGATCGCGCGCATCCGCGCCGAGACGGCCGAGCTCTCGGCCCGGGTCTTCGGGCCGGGAGAGGCCGCGACGCTGCCCGCGGGCGAGCCGCGCACCGACCTTCTCGTGCGCCAGGCCCAGGAACGGCTGCGCGGCGACCCGTCCCTGCATTTCGCCACCCGCGACGAGGTGGAGGCCAAGGCCCGCGAGGCGCTGGCGCGCGCGCAGGCCGCCGTGCCGGCCGCCTTCGGCCGCGTGCCCCGCACGCCCTGCATCGTCGTGCGCGTGCCCGCCCACGAGGAGCGCGAAACCACCATCGCCTACTATCGCGGCCCCGCGGCCGACGGCTCGCTCCCCGGCCGCTACTTCATCAATACCTTCGCCCCCGAGACGCGTCCGCGCTACGAGGCCGAGGTGCTGGCCTTCCACGAGGCCGTGCCGGGCCATCACCTCCAGATCGCACTGGCACAGGAGACCCTCGGCCTGCCGCGCTTCCGGCGCGAGACGGGCAGCACGGCCTACGTGGAGGGCTGGGCCCTCTACACCGAGCGGCTGTGCGACGAGCTCGGGCTCTACTCGGGCGATGTCGATCGGCTCGGCATCCTCTCGTTCGATGCGTGGCGCGCGTGCCGGCTGGTCGTCGACTCCGGCCTGCACGCCTTCGGCTGGAGCCGCCAGCAGGCCATCGACTACCTGCGCGCCAACACCCTGCTCGCGGAGAACAACTGCGAGAACGAAGTGGACCGCTACATCACGTGGCCCGGGCAGGCCGTGGCGTACAAGTGCGGCCAGCGCGAGATCCTCGCGCTGCGTGCCGAGGCCCAGCTAGCGCTCGGCCCGCGCTTCGACCTGCGCGCCTTCCACGACGTCGTGCTCGGCAGCGGCGCCGTGAGCCTGCGCGTGCTGCGCGAGAACGTGCGCGACTGGATCCGGCGCTGACAGGTGAGATTCTGCCGCCCCTGCCGGTCGAGGGGCGGGGTCGGGGCGACTCACGCCGCCACAGCCGATTCCGGCACGCGCACACTCGTCACAACGGCGTGCCGGAGCCCCGACCTCACCCCTCGCCAGGCAGGGCCGGAACCCTACATCACCATCACGACGCGGTTCCGGCCGGTGGTCTTCGCCTGGTACAGGCAGCGGTCGGCCAGTTCGAAGACCGGCCGCGGGTCGCCGCCGTCGGCGGCGGCGGACAGGGAGCCTCCGCCGCTGATGGTCACCACGCCGTGGGGCGAGCCCGAGTTCTCGATGCCGGCCTGCTGGACGCGCAGCCGCACGCGCTCGGCCAGCGCCATGAGGCCGGTGGCGTCGATGCCCGAGGCGAGGATCACGAACTCCTCGCCGCCGTAGCGCGCGACGCAGTCGATGCGGCGCGCCTCGTTGTGGATGAGCTGCGCGACGGTGCGCAGCACCTCGTCGCCTGCGGCATGGCCGTAGCGGTCGTTGTAGTCCTTGAAGCTGTCGATGTCGAAGACGAGCAGGCCGAAGGGGGCGCCGCTGCGCCGGCTGCGGTCGCGCTCCTTGTCGAGCTGCACCTCGAAGGCACGCCGGTTGAGGATGCCCGTGAGCGCGTCGGTGTTGGACATCTCCAGCAGGCGGCGGTTGGCGTCCTCCAGCTCGCGCTCCTTGCCCACGAGGACGAGGTTCTTCTGGCGCAGCTCGGTGGTCTGGCGCGCCACCTGCTCGCGGATCACGGCCGTCTGGCGCTGCTGCGCCCACACGATCCAGGAGACGAGACACATGACCACGAAGACGGCGGTCGGCAGCACCACCGAGGTGCGGTCGAGCCATTCGGCCACGGTGCGGCGCAGCTCCGCGGCCGGGCGCATCTGGAGCAGCCAGATCCTGTCCGCCACCTCCAGCTCCGCCGAGGCCGACGGCATGTCGACCAGTCCGGGCGGGCCGACGCTGGCCAGCACGGTGTGCTGCGCGTCCTTCTCGCACACGGTGATGTTCACGGCCGGCTCGGGCGGTGAGCCCGCCGTCGAGAGGGCCTTGTCGAGCAGCGGCTGCAGGGCCAACAGGCCCACGACCGCACCGCGCACGTGCTCTTCGCGCCCCTCCTCGTCGAGCGGTGGCGGCTCGACGGAATAGACCGGCAGGGCCAGCAGCACGCCCTCGGTGCCCGTCTCCTCCGTCGGTGCGGCCACGCGCACGCGCTGGCTGGTCGTGGTCCCCCCGGTGCGTACCGCCCCCTCGAGCGCCGCGCGGCGCTCGGGATCCGATCCCAGGTCGAGGCCGTGCAGGAGGCCGCCCGGCCGGCGCGACGCGACCTGCTCCACGATCCAGTGGTCGGAGCCGGGCTGATGTCTGTCGTCGTCGCCGTCCTCCGGCGGCGCGCCATTCACGCCGCGGAGGCGGAAGTCCGGCTCGACGAGGCGCTGCTCGCGCTCGTAGGAGGCCAGCGCCGACGGCTCGACGAGCCTCACCCAGGCCACGTAGGCCAGAGGCTCGAATGAGACCTCGTCGTCGATGGCGTGCCCGAGGAAGGCCGGCAGCGACGACGAGTCGCCCGCCGGTGCGTGGCGGTAGTAGCCCTGCAGCAGCCGCAGCACCTCCAGCTGGTGCTGCACCACGCCCTCCAGCTGGTCGGCGGCCTGGTCCGCCCGCTGCCTGAAGCGCTCCTGCTCGTCCTCGCGCTCGGCCTTGGACACGAGGCTGAAGGTGAACAGCGACGCCGCCAGCCCGAGCACCACGACGAGCACGGGCACGGCCGAGCGCGTGTCGTTCAGGGGCGTCGCCATGGTCCCCGCCGTTCTAAGTCGCCGGAGGGCCCGATCCAAGGCCCGACCGGACGACGGCTGAATGACGCGACGCGGTGTCCTAGCATGGAGCGACGTTCCGCGCGATGCCGGAACGCCCCGTCCGGAGACCGTCCGACGTGACCGCCGAGAAGGCCAGCCACCCGCTGCCCAGCCAACTGGTCGACTACGAGTCGCAGGCGCTCGAGCGCAACAACTACATCACGGCGCTCGTGCACCTTTACCGCGGCGAGATGTCGCGCGCCAACACCTGGCGCAGCCGGCTGGACCAGACCACGCACTGGGCGGTCTTCGTCACGGCCTCGGCGCTGGGCTTCGCCTTCGGCAACGAGTCGGCCAGCCACTGGAGCCTGCTGTTCGCGAACCTGTTCCTGCTGTTCCTGCTGGCGCTCGAAGCGCGGCGCTACCGCTTCTTCGACGTGTGGCGCTCGCGCATCCGCAAGATGGAGGTCAACTTCTTCGCCCCCATCCTGCAGCGCCGGCTGCAGTCGCCGCAGGCCGACTGGATGCTCTACGTCGCCCACGATCTCGAGGAGCCGCACTTCAAGATCACGCGCCTGCAGGCCTTCCGCATGCGGCTCATGAGCAACTACCTGCCCATCTTCTTCGTGGTGCTGGTGGCTTGGGCCATCAAGCTCATCGCGCACCCGTACGCGGCGCCGAACATCGCCGAGGTCTACGACCGCTGCCATGTCGGTCCCATCCCCGGCTGGCTCACGCTGCTCTCGGTGGCGCTCTTCTACGGCGCCCTGGGCTACATCGTGGTCCGCGGGCGACGCACGGCGGTCCAGCCGCCCGTCGACAACTGGGACATCGGGGAAGTGGTGGCCGACGAAGGGAGCTGAGCGCGCCGGCCTCACGCCGGGACGGCGACGGCCCCGCCAGAAAGCTGCAACTGGCTCGGGTCGTTCGCGTACTGCACGGCCGCATCGCGCGTGATCACGCCCCTGGCCACCAGCTGCGCCAGGTGCTTCTCCATCGTGATCATGTGGTCCTTGGCCGAGAGCTGGATGGTGGCGTAGATCTGGTGCCAGTTGCCCGTGCGGATCAGGTTGGCCACGGCCGGCACGTTCTTGAGCACCTCGTAGGTGGCCACGCGGCCCTTGGCGTCGGCGCGCGGCAGCAGCTTCTGCGCGATCACGTAAGCCAGGCTGAACGAGAGCTGCGACATGACTTCCTTGCTGCGCTCGGCCGGGAACAGGTCCACGAGGCGGCTGATGACGCCCTTGCTGTCGCGCGTGTGCAGCGTGCTGAAGACCAGGTGGCCGGTCTCGGCCGCCGTGAGCGCCAGCGTGGCCGTCTCGGTGTCGCGGATCTCGCCCACCAGGATGACGTCCGGGTCCTCGCGCAGCGCCGAGCGCAGGCCGCCGTGGAAGGTGGGCGTGTGCAACCCCACTTCGCGCTGGGAGACGAGGCACTTCTCGTTCTTCATCACGAATTCGATCGGGTCCTCGAGCGTGATGATGCGCAGGTTCTCGGTGCGGTTCAGCTCGGCCAGCAGCGAGGAGATGGTCGTGCTCTTGCCCGAGCCCGTGATGCCGGTCACGATGACGAGCCCCTGCGAGAGCTGCAGGATACTGTGCAGCACGTCCTCGTCGGGGAAGCCCAGCGTGTCCATGGGCGGCACGGTGCGCGGCAGCGAGCGGATGACGCACGCCAGGCCGTCGCGGTCGTGGAAGGCATTGATGCGGAAGTTCATGCCGCCCTCGTTCTCGAGGTGGAAGGCGGCGTCGACGTCCTGCGGGAACTCGCGCTCGAGCTTCTCGATCTGGTCGCTCCGCAGCAGCGGATGCACGAGGCCCTTGACCACCTCGCGCGTCAGCCGCGCGGCCTTGTCCATCGGCACCAGGTCGCCGTCAAGGCGGAAGCGCGCGGCCTCGCCCACCTTGAGGTGCAGGTCCGCCAGGCGCGAGATGCCGTTGCGGTCCCACTTCTTGTCGGTGAAGCGCTGCAGCAGGTGCAGGATGGAGAGCTTCTCGTCGCCCACGGTGTAGATGGCGGGCGGATCGAAGGCCGGCACGGCCGGCACGGCCGGCTGGCTGGGCTGCTCGAGCTGCTCGGGCTGGCTGGGCAGCTCGGCCTGGTCGGGCTGTTGCGGCGTCGTTGAATCGGTCACGTGGGGCGGCCTCCGCGGGGACTGCGGTCGAATCCCCTTTTCGGCCACCTGCCCCCCGCGACTTTCGGCCGCCGCCGGGCCCTCTCAGGGCAGGATGTCGACCGTCACGGCATTGCTGGCGAAGTCGACCGGCCGCATGGTGACCCAGGCCAGGGTCAGCGGCAGGCCGGCCATGAAGGCCAGGTCGCCCGGCTGCAGCACCAGGGCCGCCTCGGCCTGCGAGGCGCTGTCCAGCAGCCCCCGCGAGCCCGTGAGCGTGCCGGCCTGCGCGTAGGACGAGGTGGCGTAGAACAGGCGATCGGGATTCAGCGGCACGACCAGGCCGCCCGGCATCATCAGCCCGGGCACCGAGCCGCTGCCCGAGATGGCCAGCAGGTACAGCCGATCGTGGTCTGCGCTGGGCCCGAGCAGGTCGAGCTGCGCCACGCCGCCCGACGTGGACGACAGCGCCGCGGCATCGGCCACCAGCGCGGGGCGCAGCTCCAGCGCCGGGTACGGGTACAGCATGGCCGGCTTGAAGCCGTCGTCGACGCGCACCTCGAACAGGTCCGTGCCGCTGCCGGTGCCCGCCGTCACCTCGATCGAATACGTGCCGTCGCCCTGGTCCGTCACGGGCCCAAGGACCGACAGCCCGGCGCTGCCCGGCGCATGGGCCACGGTGACGATCGCGCCGCCGGCCAGGATCGGGTCGCCGAAGTAGTCGCAGAAGCCGAGGCTCAGCGTGCGCGTGCTCACGCCGTCGGCCAGCAGCACGTCGTGGTCGAAGCGCGCCGAGGAGCGCAGCCCGTCCGGATGCCCGTGCAGCGTGTCGAGGAAGTCCGCGTACAGGTCCGTGAGCTGCAGCACCGGGTCCGGATCGGCCTCGACCTGGTTCTTCACGTTCAGGCTCAGCCAGTAGTTCCCGTTCGCGCAGCCGACGGAGGCGGTGCACACCCCGTCCGTGTCGCCCATGCGCGCCACGACCATGAAGCCGATGTGCGCCGACTTGGTGAAGCTGGGCGGCGGCGAGCCGCAGCCCGTCGGATCACCGGGCGCGCACGAGCAGCGGCCGTCGCCGCCCATGGACCGCGCCGCCTCCATGCCGGCCAGCAGCTTGTCGGAGAGCGACCCCTGCGTGCCGGTCACCGCCGCCACGGCCGCGGAGATCACCGGCGCTCCCGTGAGCACGTTGCCCTGGATGGCGTAGGTGAGCGTCCCCACCGTGCCGTGGACGTCCTCCTTGTAGTCGTTGGCGAACTCGCCCGTGAAGCCCGCGGCCGCCGGCGAGGAGTCGGCGATGCCGTACTGCCGCGACTTCCACAGGATGTCGCCGTCCAGCAGGATCTCGATGATCTGGTCGGGCGGCGTCCCGAGCATGAGGTTCTCGAAGATCTCCTTGCGGTTCTTGGCGGTGCTGTCGATCGCCGACTGCGCCGCACCGCCGCCCTTGCCCACCACCACGACGGGCAGCAGCTTGAGCAGGTCGAGGCTCTCGAGGCAGGTGGCCGCGCCCACGCCCACTTCGCCGGTGGCGGTGTCCACCAGGATGATCGACCAGGTGGCCGACACGGGCGGCGCGAGCAGCGTCAGCAGGGCCAGCGCGAGGGCAGGGCAGCGGGACGTCATGGGATCGCCCTCCGGGAGCGGGTGCAGTCTAGCAGCCCTTGTCCGGGCCGGGTGGCGCATGCCCTATGCTGGCCGCGCCCGCCGCGCTGGTGCAGGAGGGACCGATGGAACGCTGGTCGATCGACATCCACAAGGAGAACTTCAGGTTCTCCGCCGCGCACTTCCTCATCTTCCCCGACGGCTCGGCCGAGCGGCTGCACGGCCACAACTACCGCGTCTTCGTCGAGGTGGACGCGGCCCTCTCGCGGCACGGGCTCGTGATCGACTTCAAGCGCGTGAAGCCGCTCGTGCGGCAGATGGTCGACGAGCTGGACGAGCACTGGCTCGTGCCGGGGCAGCACGAGGTGCTGCGCGTGTCGCCGATGCCGGACGGCCGGGTCGAGGTGCGCTACCGCGACCGCAGCTACGCCGTGCCGGCCTCCGACGTGCTCGTCCTCCCGATCAACAACGTGAGCGCGGAGAACCTGGCCACGCACCTCGGGCGCGAGCTGCACCGCCGCCTCGAGGCCGCCTTCGACGACGTGGTCGTGCATACGCTGCGCCTCGCGGTCGAGGAGACCAGCGGGCAGCGCGGCGTCTACCACTACGCCCGCGAGGGCGCATGAGCGGGCTGCGCGTGCTGCTCACAGGCTTCGAGCCCTTCGGCGGCGAGCCGGTCAATCCGAGCCAGAGCCTGGTGACCGCCCTCGCCCGCCGCGCGCCGCCCGACCGGCGGCTGCGCCTGCTGGCCGCCGTGCTGCCCGTGGACCGGCGCCGCATGCCGGAGGCCCTGGCGCGCGCCGTGCGCGAGCACCGTCCCGACGTGGTCCTCGGCGTGGGCCAGGCCACCGGCCGCGCGCGCGTGGACCTCGAGAGCGTCGCGCGCAACCGCATCGACTTCCGCGGCGAGCGCGACAACGGCGGGCACGTGGCGCTGGACGAGCCGCTGGCCGAGGGCGGGCCCGAGCGGCTCGTCTCGCGCCTGCCGCTGCGGGCGCTGGCCGGCGAGCTGCGCGCGCAGGGCCTGCCGGTGCGACTCTCGCGCGACGCGGGAAGCCACCTGTGCAATGCGCTGCTCTTCGAGCTGTTGCGACGCTATCCGCGCGTGCCCTCGGCCTTCGTGCACGTGCCGCTGCTGCCGGCGCAGGCCGCGCGCCGCGGCAAGGGCGAGCCGGCCCTGCCCGAGGCCGTCAGCCGGACGTGCCTGCTGGCCCTCGTGCGTCGCCTGCCGGATCTGGTGCCGTCCCGTCGGGCTCCCGGCCGCGCGCCGCGTCGCGCCGGGACCTGACCAGCAGGAGCCGGCGCGCCAGCTCGGGCTCCGCACCGCGCGGTCCGGGCTCGTAGAAGCGCGCGTGCGCCAGCTCGCCGGGCAGGTGCGCCTGGCCGGTGACCGCCTCGGGCGTCGTGTGCGGGTTCACGTAGCCTCGGCCGTGCCCCAGGGCCCGCGCGAGCGCCGTGGGCGCGTTGCGCAGGTCGTCCGGGACGGGCAGCGCGCCCAGCGACTGCACGGCCGCCGCGGCCGCGAGCGAGGCGCGGTACACGGCGTCGGACTTGGGCGCCAGCGCGAGGTAGATGGCCGCCTGCACCAGCGCGGCGTCGCCCTCGGGCAGGCCCAGGAACTCCGCAGCTGCGAGCGCGTCCAGCGCGACGGAGAGCGCGCGCGGGTCGGCGAGGCCCACGTCCTCGCTGGCCATGCGCACCAGGCGGCGCGCCACGACGCGCGGGTCCTCGCCGGCCACCAGCAGGCGCTGCACCCAGTAGGCGGCCGCATCCGGGTCGCTGCCGCGCAGCGACTTGTGCAGCGCGGAGAGCAGGTCGTAGTGCGCGTCGCCGTCGCGGTCGTGGGCGGAAACGGCCTCGCCGCGCGCGGCGCGCACGTCCGCCGCTCCGACGGACGGGCGGCCCGCCCCGCGCGCCAGGCGCGCCGCCAGCTCGAGCTGGTTCAGGAGGCGGCGTGCGTCGCCGCCCGCGTCGTGCAGCAGCAGGTCGGCCGCCTCGTCGTCGAGGGACAGCCCGCGGTCGCCGAGGCCGCGCACCGGATCGGCCAGCGCCCGCGCAGCCAGCGCGGCCAGCGCCTCGCGGCCGATCGGCGGCAGCCGCAGCAGCCGGCAGCGCGAGAGCAGCGCGCCGGTGACGTGGAAGGCCGGATTCTCGGTGGTCGCTCCCACCAGCGTGACCCGTCCGTCCTCCACCGCGTGCAGCAGCGCGTCCTGCTGGCCCTTGTGGAAGCGGTGGATCTCATCCACGAACAGGAGCGTCGGGCGGCCGGCCGCCAGCCGCTCCTCGGCCGCCTCCAGCGCGGCGCGCACGTCGGCGACGCCCGCCGACACGGCCGAGAGCGGCGCGAACTCGTAGCCCGCCTCGGCCGCGAGCACGCGCGCCAGCGTGGTCTTGCCGCTGCCGGGCGGCCCCCACAGGAGCAGCGACGAGAGGCGGCGCTCGGCCACCTCGCGGCGCAGTGGCGCGTCCGGCGCGAGCAGCTCGGAGAGCCCCACCAGCTCGTCGAGTCGCGCGGGCCGCAGGCGCTCGGCCAGCGGCGCAGCGGCGGCCGCGGCGCGGCGGGCCGCGGCCTGCCAGAGGGAGGGCTCGCGGCGGGTTCGCGGAGGCATGGCAGGCTCTCTGTCGGGTCCGCGGCGCAGTATAGTCGCGCCGCCCGCGCGGCCGCCGCGCCGGCCGGAGTCGCGCCATGGTCCGCATCGACGTGCGCTACGTGGGCGACCTGCGCTGCGAGGCGCGACACGCGCCCTCCGGCGCGATGCTGCTCACCGACGCGCCGAAGGACAACCAGGGCCTCGGCCGCGGCTTCTCGCCCACCGACCTCCTGGCCACGGCCTTCGGCACGTGCGTGCTCACGCTCATGGGCCTCGCCGCCCGCGCGCACGGCCTCGACCTGTCCGGCGCGGCCGCGCAGGTGGAGAAGGAGATGGCCGCGGCGCCGCGCCGGCGCATCGGACGCCTGACGATCGAGCTGCACGTGCCGCAGGACCCGGGGCCCGAAGGCCGGCGGCTGCTCGAGACCGCCGCGCACGGCTGCCCGGTGCACGCCAGCCTCGGACCGGACGTCGCGGTCGAGTGGCGCTGGCGCTGGGGCGCCTGAGCTCAGCTCTTCGGCTGCAGCAGGAACAGGCCCTCGATCTCGGTCTTTTGCAGCGCGTAGTCGACCACGATGTCCGCGCGCAGCTTCTTGTGCGAGCTGGCCAGGCCGCGCGGGGGCGGATTCTGATCGAGATAGACGGGCCGGCCCTCCTTCATCCGCTCCTTGATCCAGGGCACCACGCGGTTGGGCCAATACTTGCCGCCGCCGAGCTCGCGCATCGCGGCCTCCTCGATGACGTCGCTCACGAAAGGGCCGGCGTAGAGGATGCGGCGCCCGGGCGTGCGCACGAGCGGCTCCACGAGGGCGAAGTCGCTCGGCGTCACCAGCGCGGCATCGGGCGGGAGCTGGCGGCCGGCGCGCGCCAGGCTGTCGTGGCGCGCGATGGCCTCCAGCTCGGAGGGATCCCGGGGCGCGACGCCACCGCGCACGGCCACGGCCAGCAGCAGCGCGGCGGCCGCCACGGCCAGCGGCCCGCCCCACCCGGCGCGCAGCCGGCTTGCGGCGTCCACGACGCCCGCCGCCGCCAGCACCACGACGAGCGGCAGCGCCGGGACGAGGTACAGCTCCGAGCGGAAGGCGTAGCAGGCGAGGAACAGGTCCTGCGCCAGCACCACGGTGACCGAAAGGATGCCCAGCATGCGCCGCACGCCCCCGGCGCGGATGAGCACGATGCCGCCCCACACGGCGGCGGCGATCACCGGCGGCTGGTACATGTCGCCCAGCCCGAAGAACGAGTGCAGCATGAGGCTCTCGTCGCCGCGGTTGCCGATCATCACCGGTGCGAAGATGTTGCGCAGCGAGAACTGGCCCTCGACCTCATGGCCCCACAAGACGTAGCCCGTAGCGCTCGGCGCCCCGTAGACCCAGGTGTTGTGGGCCGCGACCAAGCCCGCGCCCGCGAAGAGCCCGGCGCCCAGTACGAGCAGCGTGCGCAGCGGGCTCGCCGAGCGCGCGCGGCAGGTCAGCAGGCCGGCCAGTCCGAGCGCGGCAGGAAAGCTGGCATTGGCGTAGCGCAGCACGAGCGAGGCCGAGGCCAGCAGGCCTGCGACGAAGAGCGGCAGGCGCGCGCCGGGCGCGAGGAAGAGCAGCACGCTGCCCAGCATGAGCGCCGCCGTCGGCACCTGCGAGAGCGTCAGCGTGGCCGTCTGCCGCAGCGCGCCCGAGGCGAGCAGCGTCAGCACCGCCACCGGCGCCGCCCAGCGTCCCGCGGCCCGCTGCGCGACGAGCGCCACTAGCACCAGCAGGAGAACCAGCGAGATCCACACCACCACCTGCGCATGGCGCAGGTCGTCGCCCAGCACGGCGAAAGCGCCCGCCACGATGAGCGGCAGGCCGGCGGGGTAGTAGCCGGGGATGCGCGCCTCCCCGAGCACGACGACGTTGCCCTCGCCCTGCAGCAGGCTCCGGCCCTGGGCCGCGTAGCCCAGCATGTCGTTCATGAGCACGACCTCGCTCAGTGGCACCCACAGCAGCCAGGCTCCGAGCAGCAGGCCGAGCAGCGTCAGCACGCTTGCCGCACGCCCGGCCTCGGGCGGCGCCGCAGCCGCGGCCGCACGCGGGAGCGCGACGCTCAACGGCGCCGCGGACCGAAGGTGGGCATGACCCGCTTGCCGAGCGCCGAGCCGACGAGCTCGCACAGGAGCTGCCCGGTCTGGTTGGCGACGTCGTGGATCGGGTTGAGCTCGGCGTATTCCAGCGACACCAGCTTGCCGGTGTCGGCCACCATCTCCATGAGCAGGTGCGACTCGCGCAGCGAGAGCCCGCCCCGCACCGGCGTGCCGACGCCCGGCGCGTACTCCGGGTCCACGGCGTCCATGTCGAAGGACAGGTGGATTCCGGCCGTGTCGCGCAGCACGTGGCCGAGGGCCTCCTCGATCACCGCGCCCATGCCCCGCGCGTCCACCTTCATCATTTCGTAGTAGTGGATGCCGCTGCGCAGGACGATCTCGCGCTCGCCCGGATCCACCTCGCGGATGCCGATGAGCGCCACGTGCTCGGGGTCGAGCTTGGGCGAGAAGCCTCCCAGGTTCACGAGCTCGGGCGAGCCGTAGCCCATGAGCGCCCCCAGCGGCATGCCGTGGATGTTGCCGCTCGGTGACGTCTCGGGCGTGTTCATGTCGGCATGGGCATCCACCCACACCAGGCCCAGCTTCTCGCCGCGCTTGCGGAAGTGCGACGCGACGCCCGTGACCGTGCCGATGGCCATGCTGTGGTCGCCCCCCACTACCAGCGGCATGACGCCATCGTCCATGAGGCGCTCGACCCGCTGCGCCAGGCGCTCGCAGGCGCGGTGGATCTCGCGCAGGTAGCGCGGCCCCTTGCCCGGCGCGCGGATCTCGGGAATGGGCACGCTGATGTCGCCGCCGTCGCCGTAGCTGTGGCCAAGCGCCTGCACGTGCTGCCCGAGGCCCGCGTAGCGCACGGCCGAGGGGCCCATGTCGACGCCACGCCGCCCGGCGCCCAGGTCCATGGGCACGCCGATCATGCGGACGTCCTTGACGGCGGTGAGCAGGGTAGCCATGGCCCGGATCCGGAGACTCGACCCCACTCTAGCCGGACCCACCCGGGCCCACCAACCACGCAACGGATCGCGGAAACGAGGTCCGATCCGCCCTCCGGCGCTCGCTCGCCCGGCTGCCGCAATTGCCGCGCTTCGGAGGAGGCTACGATCCGCGCGCGAGGTCAGCAGCTGATCCCGTTCATCGGCCGGACGGTCCGGCGAGTCCGCGATCCACCGGCACGACCGACACGACCGACCCGTCAGGTGACCAGGCTGACGCCGTGAGCGCAGCACGCCGACACACCGTCCCTCCCGAGCGCTGGCCGACGGCCGACGAGGCCGCGCGCAGCCGGCTCTTCGCGCCGCTCGAGCTGGCCAGCGGCCTGCTGCTCGCCGATCGCACCTGGGTGCCGGCCATGGTGCCGTGGCGCGCGACGGACGAGGGCCTCGTGACGCCCCACGTGCTCGACTGGTACCGGCGCTTCGCCGAGGGTCAGCCGGGCGTGCTCGTGGTGGAGGCGACCGGCATCCGCGACGTGCCTTCCGGACCGCTGCTGCGCATCGGCCACGACCGCTTCCTGCCCGGCCTGGCGCAACTCGTCGACACGGTGCGCGCCGCGAGCGGCGGCCGCACGCGCCTGCTCATCCAGATCATCGACTTCCTCTCCATCCGGCGCCGGCCCGATCCGCAGCGCTTCCTGCGGGAGTTCCTGGAGCTGACGCCCCACCTCCGGGAGGCGCTGTCCGGCCTGCACCCCGCGCTCGACGTCCGCGACGATGCCGTCGTGCGCGACGCCCTGTGCAGCTTTCGCGAGGACGAGCTCGCCCGCGTGCTGTCGCCGCGCGAGCTCGAGTCGCTGCGCATGGGCCACCGCGAGCGTGTCACCGACCTGCACCTGCCGCATGTCAGGGACCTGCCCGCGAGGCTGCCGGGACTGTTCGCCGACGCGGCGGCGCGCGCCGTGCGCGCGGGCTTCGACGGCGTCGAGCTGCACGCCGCGCACGCCTACACGCTGGCCTCCTTCCTCTCGCCCCTGAACGATCGCGCGGACGGCTACGGCGGCTCGCTCGCCGGCCGGCAGCGGCTCCCGCTCGAGGTGCTGGCCGCCGTGCGCGCCAGCGTCGGCCCGCGCTTCACCGTCGGCGTGCGCTTCCTCGGCGAGGAAGGCATCGCCGGCGGCGGCACGCTGGCCGACGCGCAGGCCCACGCCGTGGCCTTCACGCGCGCCGGCGCCGACGTGCTCTCCGTCTCGCGCGGAGGCAAGTTCGAGGACGCGCGCCAGCCGAAGGTGGGCGAGGCCGCCTACCCCTACACCGGCGCGAGCGGCGCGCTGTGCATGCCCACGGTGTTCGACGAGCAGACGCCCTTCGGCCGCAACCTGCCGCTCGCCGCCGGCGTGCGCGCGGCGGTGAGGGCGGCCGGCCTGCGGACGCCCGTCGTGGCCTCGGGCGGCCTCAACGCCTTCAGCCTGGCCGAGGCCGCGCTGCAGCGCGGTGACTGCGACCTCGTGGGCGCCGCGCGCCAGTCGCTGGCCGATCCCGACTGGTTCCTCAAGCTGCGCCAGGGCCGCGGCGCGGCCATCGCACGCTGCCTGTACACCAACTACTGCGAGGCGCTCGACCAGCGCCACCGCGAGGTGACCTGCCAGCTCTGGGACCGCATCCGCCTGCCGGGCGAGACGCCCACGCTCTCGGCCGACGGGCACCGGCGGCTCGTCGCGCCGCGCGGCGCGTGGACGCCCCCGCGGCGCGAGGGCACTCAGTTGGACTCGGGATCGCCGCCCTCCAGCGCCAGCCAGGAATAGCGGCCTCCGAGCTCGCGCAGGACCTTCACCCACAGTCGCTCCGCCGGAATCTCGAAGATGTGCTCGGCGCGCGCAGGGGCCACGATCCAGCTGCCCTCGGCGATCTCCCGCTCGAGCTGCCCGCCGCTCCAGCCCGCGTAGCCGGCGTAGGCGCGGACGGCGCCGCCGGCCCGCACGTGCCCGAGCAGCTCGTCCAGGTCGCCGCCCACCGACACGCCCGGCAGCAGCTCGCGCCCGGTGCGCAGGTCGTGCGCGAGGAACTGCAGCATGTCGGGCTGCACCGGCCCGCCCCGCAGCACCGGCAGGCGCTCGGCCCCGGCGCCGGGCGACTCCAGCACGTCGAACAGCGAGGCGTCGAGCGGCCGGTTGAGCGCAAGGCCGAAGCTGCCGTCGCCGTCATGGCTCAGGATGAAGACGACCGTCCGCGCGAAGTTCGGGTCGAGCAGCTCGGGACTCGCGACCAGCAGACAACCCAGTCCGAGAGTCGGTGTCGCCATGCAGGCAGGATGGCGCGGCCGGCGATGTTAGGCTAGGTCCCCGTCGCCGCGCCCGACCTGCCAGCACGCCGGCCAGCGGCGGACCGGGCCATCCACGGCCCTCCATCCGCCTTCCCCCACCTTCGGAGCTCCAACCATGTACGACCCCATCATGACCGCGCCGATGAAGGATGAGCTGGTGCGCGCCGGCTTCAGGTCGCTCGGCAGCGCCGCCGAGGTCGACGGCGTGCTGGGGAAGCCGGGCACGGCGCTCGTCGTCGTCAACTCCGTCTGCGGCTGCGCCGCGGCCAATGCCCGGCCGGGCGCCGTCCTCGCCATGCGCCATGCCAAGCGACCCGGCGCGGCCGTCACCGTCTTCGCCGGCGTCGATCGCGAGGCGGTCGACCGCGCCCGCAGCTACTTCAAGGGCTACATGCCCAGCTCGCCGTCCATCGCCCTTATGAAGGATGGCCAGTGCGTGTTCATGCTGCAGCGCCACGAGATCGAAGGCCGCGACCCGCAGGCCATCGCCCAGCGCATCACGGCGGCGCTCGACCAGCACTGCTGAGCTGCGCGGTCCGCGCCGGCGCTCAGCGGCCGCCCTCGCCCAGCAGCACGCGTGCCGCCCGCTCCACGCCGTGCACCGCCGACGCGAGGAACGCGAGGTCCAGCGTCTCGAGCGTGTCGCTCGGGGCGTGGTAGTGCGGGCTGCGCAGGAAGGCCGTGTCGGTCAGCAGGACGGCCGACAGCCCACGGTCCCAGAACTGCGAGTGGTCACTGCGCCGCGAGTCGGGCAGCACCAGCCCGGTGCCGGGCAGGAACGCGAAGGTCTCGACACGGAAGACCGGGCTCTCCTCGGCGGACAGCGCGTCGTCGACCACCTTGGCCAGCGCCGCCGAAGCGAGGTTCCCGAGGCACAGCAGGAAGTCGCCCCGGTCGCCCGGATCGAAGACCAGGTCGACGCCCTCGGGGAGCCGCTGGCTGCCCGGCCGGCGGTCGGTGTAGCCGAGCGTCTCCAGGTTGATGAGCCCCACCACGCGCCGGGCGTCCGCGGCCGGCAGCGCCTCCAGCCAGGCGCCGGAGCCGAGCAGGCCCGGCTCCTCGGCGTCGAACCACAGCAGGCGCAGCTCGCGCGGGAAGCCGCCGCCACCGAGGCGCCTGGCCAGCTCGAGCAGCGCCACGGTGCCGCTCCCGTTGTCGTCGGCGCCCGGCGTGGCGCGCACGCTGTCGTAGTGGGCCGAGAGCAGCACGAGCGGCGTGTCGGCCGCTTCGCCGGGAACCACGAGCTCGATGTTCGCCAGCTCCGCCCCGGGCCGGCCGGCCCACTCGAAGGGCTGCAGTCGCGGCGCGTATCCGAGGCCGCGCAGCCGGGCGACGATCCAGTCCCGCGTCGCCGCGTGCTCCGCCGTGCCGATGGAGCGGTACGGCGGGAGCTCCGCCAGCAGCGCACGGAGCGAGTCCTCCGTGACGGGCGCGCTGCGCGCGTCGGCCGCGGTCGCGCCGGCCTCGACGACCGGCGACATTCCCTCGGCAGGCGCCGCGGGGCTGCAACCCCCGCAACCCGGCACGCAGCCGATCAGCAGCAGTGCCGCGCCGGCGGGCAGGCCCTTCATGGATGGTTCGGCAGGCCCGGATCGTGGAGGCGCTGGCGGTAACGCTCGTAGAGCTGCGTGTGCCGGGTCTCCAGGCCCACCTCGCGCCCGCCGATGAAGAGGTGCACGAGATGCGTCCGCACCTGCAGCGGGCTGCCGTCGGCCACGAGGACGTCCGCCCGCTTTCCCGGCGAGAGCGTGCCGATCTCGTCGTCCAGCCCGAGAATGGCCGCGGCATCGGCCGTCAGCGCCCGCAGCGCCGCGTCCTCGGGCAGGCCGAAGGCCACCGCCATGCCGGCGTGGTACGGCAGGTCGCGCGCCGAGGCCGACTCGTTGCTGCGGAAGGCGAAGCGCACGCCCGCGCGCTGCAGCAGCGCGGCGTTCGCGAAGGGCGCGTCGTAGGGCTCGTCCGGCCCGCTGGGCAGCGCCAGGACCGGCCCGAGCAGCACGGGCACGTCGGCCAGCGCGAGACGATCCGCCACCTTCCAGGCTTCCTGGCCGCCCGCGATGAAGACCCGCAGTCCCTGGTCGCGCGCGAAGTCGAGCGCATCGGCGATCTGGTCGGCCCAGTCGGCGTGGAACACGACGGGCGCCTGGGCGACCGCGTAGGGCGCCAACGCCTGGAGTCGCGGATCGGCCTCCGGGCCCGGCACGCCCCGAAGCGCCGCCTCGCCCGCCACCCGCGCGTGCTCGCGCGCCGCCTCGAACATCTCGCGCAGCGGTCGCCAGGCCTCCCGCACCCTGTCCTCGAGAGGCCGCTCGTCGTCCTTCGACTCCGCGAGCCGCCCGCGGCGCCCGTCGTCCTCGGCCGGGCCGGCCGCGGCACAGGCATCCTGCCAGGTCGCGTCGAGCAGCTCGGGCTCCTCGTTGTCGTCCTCCTCGCGCGACGTGCGCGGCGCCACGACGTGCAGCGCCGCGGCGTCCTTCACCAGCGCCTCGGCGGCCGTCCAGCCTTCCAGGGCCAGCACGGACGACTGGCCGGCAACGCGGCCGCCGCGAGGCACCACGAGCGCCGTCGTCGTGCCGTTCACGCGCGTCACCGCGATGTGCGCGCTGTCGGCGTGCCAGGCCACCGAGGCGCGCAGGTCCGGCTGGTCCTCGCCGATCTCCTTCACGTCGAGGCTGCCGCGGACCGTGTCGATCTCCTGCAGGCCCACCGAGCAGCCGGCGTCGACGACGCCGGGCCAGACGTGCAGGCCACGCACGTCGAGGACGCGGCCCTCCTCGGGCGGCGTGTCGCCGGCGTACACCCCACGGATGCGGCCGCCGTCCATGAGCACCACGCCCGGGTCGTACGTGACGAGCTCGCCGTCGCGCTGCTCCAGCGTGTGCACCGTGCCGCCAACGAGCGCGACGGGCCCGGGCGCCGGACGCGTGGGATTGCTGGGCGCCCCATTGGCGCCGCGCGGCAGGCGCAGTGATGCGAGCGCATCGGGCGGCACGGCGCGCGCGCGGACCTCCACGGCGCCCAGCGCCTGAGTCGGCGGCGTCGCCGCGCGCCCGGCCTCGATGCGGCGCTGGACCTCCGCCAACCACTCGTCATAGCGGCCCTCGTGCCGCTCGAACTGCAGCTCGCCGTCCACGAAGGTCATCAGGCAGCGCGTGCGCACGTCGAAGGGCTCGTGGCTGAAGATCGCGAAGTCGGCGTCCTTGCCGACGTCCAGGCTGCCCGTGCGGCCGTCGATGCCCAGCTGCCGCGCCGGGTTCAGCGTGACCATGCGCAGCGCCTCGTCCTCCGGCACGCCGCCGTACTTCACGGTCTTGGCGGCCTCCAGGTAGAGGCGCCGCAGGTGCTCGTCGCTGTCGCTGTTCACCGACATGAGCACGCCGGCCTCGTTCATGAGCGCCGCGTTGTAGGGCGTCGCGTCGTTGACCTCGAACTTGTAGCCCCACCAGTCCACGAAGGTGGAGCCGCCGGCGCCGTGCGCCGCGATCTCGGCCGCGATCTTGTAGCCCTCGAGAACGTGCTGCAGCGTCGCGATGCGGATGCCAAACTCCTCCGCCAGGCGGATGAGCATGAGCATCTCGTCGCTCTGGTAGCAGTGGCTGTGCACGCCGATGCTGCCGTCGAGGATGCCGGCCAGGGCCTCCAGGCGCAGGTCGCGGCGCGGCGGGTCCGGGTCCTCTCCGGCGGCGCGCCGGCTCGAGAAGGCCGCCCACTCGTCGCGGTAGGCGAGACCCGCCTCCAGGGCGCGGCGGATGACGGCCTCGATGCCCATGCGTGTCTTGGGGAACCGCGTGCCGTTGCCGAAGTTGGACTGCTTGG
>Ga0075421_100000245_pt1 | contig 52293 bp, 46 predicted proteins | sample SoiMetdeltSBSDD5_FD_75292 | JGI IMG/M metagenome (GOLD analysis project Ga0075421, IMG submission 75292) | Bulk soil microbial communities from a Populus tree surrounding site in Tennessee, USA - Soil MetaG P. deltoides SBSDD5 | ecosystem: Environmental > Terrestrial > Soil > Tree plantation... | reverse complement strand
GGAGGGCGCGCCGCCCACCAGCCGGGCCACCTTGATGCGGGCCGCTTCGAGGGATTCGCGCGCCTCGGCGCCCAGGGAGTGCTGGGCCGCGGGATTGCCGATGCCGGCCTCGAAGAACGGCCGCATGACGGCGAGGACGCGCGGATCGACCGGCGCGAAGCCGGCGTAGTCGAGATAGACGCGGCCGGGGGATTCTCCGCCGGCCTCCACCTTCTATCCCGTCTTCCGAACCAGGAACCGGTAGACCGCCCCTTCCCGGGACAGCCCCACCAGCTCGTTCCCGGAGCGCTGCGTCCAGCTCTTCATGTCGGCTTCGGAGGCGGGATCGTCGGAGAGCATCTCGAGCACCTGCCCCGGCGCCATGTCGCGAAGGGCTTCGCGGGTCTTGACGATGGGCATGGGGCAGAAGAGGCCGCTGCAGTCAATCTGCCTGTCAACATTGACGACTTTCGACCCCCCCCGCATGGCGTCTACCCTACCCCACCGTGCGCGCGAGCGTCAAGCAATGGGGGCACTGCCTTGCTTGGGCGTCCCGCGCGCGAGAGAATAATCGCGAATGCCGAGCGAAGAACCGATATTCTCGACGTCGCATCCATGCAGCCGGCCATGAGTCGAACCCTCGCTCTCGTGTTCGCGGGAGCCACCGTCCTGGTGACGGCCGCCCTCGTGCTCGTCGTCGAGCTGCGCGTGCGCCCGCTCTACGATCCTCTGCGGGTCGGGCTCGCCATGCCGGCGGTGGAGGCGCTCCTCGTCCTGGTTGCGCTGCTGGCGCTCGCGACCATCTTCGTGCTCGCCCGTAGCGCCCCGCGTCCCAGCACCCCCCTCGCCACGCCGGCCCCCGAGCCCGTTGCCGGGGCCATGTCCGCGGGCAACGAGGAGCTCGGCTCGATGATGGGCGCATTCTCCCGTATCCTGAGCCGCATCGAGGACCAGGGGAACGAGATCAGCGACTTCGCGCAGCGGCTCGAGGCCGCGTACCGGGACCTCGAGCTCAGCAACGCGCGGCTCAAGGAGTACTCCTTCAAGGACGAGGTGACCGGGCTCTACAATCGCCGCTTCTACTCCATTCGCCTCGAGGAGGAGGTATCGCGCTACCGCCGCTTCAACCACCCGGTCTCGGTGGTGCTCGTGGACCTGGACGGCTTCAAGGCGGTCAATGACGATCTCGGACACGGCGCGGGGGACGAGACCCTCCGTGACATGTCCGACATCCTCCTCAAGTACTCGCGCGGCATCAACGTCATCTGCCGCTACGGCGGCGACGAGTTCGCGGTGCTCCTCGTCGAGACCTCCAAGGCGGGGGCGCGGCTGTACGCCGACCGCATCCGTCAGGTGCTCTCGACTCATCGCTTCGCCCACGGCCGGCGGCTGACCGCGAGCTTCGGGATCGCCTCGCTGCCCGAGGACGTGGCCCCCGGCGCCGACGAGCTCATGCGGGCGGCGGACGAGGCCCTCTACGCCGCCAAGCGCTCGGGGAAGAATCGCGTGTCCGTCTTCGAGGACGTGGCGCCGCGCGCCGGAGGCCGCACGCCGTGAGCCAGCCCGCTCCCGAGCGCCGCCTCCTCATCGTGGATGACGACCGCCAGATCCGGCGGGTGCTGTCGGAGTTCTTCGAAGGGGCGGGCTTCGAGTGCCGCCAAGCCATCAACGGCAAGGAAGGGCTGGCGCTGTTCCAGGAGCTCCGTCCGCCCCTCACCGTCACCGACGTGCAGATGCCCGCCCTCACCGGCGTCGAGTTCCTGAAGCAGGCGCGCGCGCTGGACCCCGACGCGGCCTTCCTCGTTCTCACCGGCGTGGGCGACATCCAGACCGCGGTGGAGAGCCTCAAGTACGGCGCTTACGACTTCATCCTCAAACCCGTCAACATGGAGGAGCTCCTCAACGCCGCCGAGCGCGCGCTGGAGCACCGGGCGCTGCTCATGGAGCGGCGCGAGTACCAGGGGCTGCTCGAGCGCCGGGTGGCGGAGGCCACCCGCGATCTCGAGGCGACGCTGGGCGCCCTCGAGGAGACCTACCGCAGCACGCTCGAGGCCCTCGGCTCGGCCATCGACACCCGCGACCTCGGCACCCAGGCGCATTCCCGCCGCGTGCGCGGCTACTCGCTGGCCGTCGCGCGCGCGCACGGCATGAGCGCGGAGACCGATCTGCGCGTGCTCGAGCACGGCGTGCTCCTCCACGACATCGGCAAGATCGGGATCCCCGACGCCATCCTGCTCAAGCCGGGCCCGCTCACTCCCGCGGAGTGGAAGATCATGCGGACCCACCCGGAGATCGGCCGGCAACTGGTGGAGCAGATCGCCTTCCTGCGTCCGGCGGTGCCCATCGTCTACCACCATCACGAGCGCTGGGACGGAACCGGCTACCCGAAGGGGCTCAAGGGCGCCGACATCCCACTGGGGGCCCGCATTTTCGCGGTGGCGGACGCCTTCGACGCCATGACGTTCGATCGCCCCTACTCGCGCGCCATCGAGTTCGAGGCGGCCCGGCGCGAGATCCAGCGCTCGGCGGGGACGCACTTCGACCCCGCGGTGGTGGCGAGCTTCATGACGGTGCCGCTGAGCCTCCTCGAGGACATCCGGAGGAAGTCGCTGGGGGAATAGGACGTCACTCGGCCTTCAGGCCGAGCTTCTCCACCGCGAAGGCTTTCTGCTTGAACTTCTGGACCTTGCCCGACCCGGTGAGCGGGAACTGGTCCACGATCTCCACGTAGCGCGGCACCTTGAAGTTGGCGATCTTGTCCCGCGCGTACGCGATGATCTCCTCGGCGCTCAGCGCGACGCCCGCCTTGGGAATCACGAAGGCCATCACCACCTCCCCCATGATGGGGTCGGGCACGCCCACGATGGAGACGTCCAGGATTCCGGGGTGCCGGAGGTAGAAGTTCTCGATCTCCGCCGGGTAGGTGTTGAATCCGCCCACGATGATCATGTCGGTGACCCGGCCGGTGATGCGGAGATAGCCGTCGGCGTCCTGTATGCCCATGTCGCCGGTGTGGAGCCACCCATCCCGGATCTTCTCCGCGGTGGCCTCGGCCTTCCGGTAGTAGCCGAGCATGAGGGTCGGCCCCTTCACGCAGACCTCGCCTTCCTCACCGGGCGGCAGCGGGCGCCCCGACACGGGGTCCACGATACGGTCCTCGATCTCCGGCGTCCGCAGCCCCACCGTGCCGACCCGCCGCTCGATGGCGTCGCCGGGACGGGTCCAGTGCGTGCCGCCGGTGGCCTCGGTGAGCCCGTAGACGACGAGGGCGTCCATTCCGAGCCCGGCCTCCCGGTCGAGAATGCGGCGCATGATCTCCACCGGCACCGGGGCGGCCCCGATGGAGCCGGTGCGGAGCGAGGACAGATCGTACTTCCCGAACGCCGGATGGCCCAGCACGGTGATGAACATGGTGGGCACGCCGGAGAAGATCGTCACGCGCTCCGCCTCGATGAGGCTCATGGCCTCGCCCGCGTCGAACATGTCCATGAGCACCTGGGTGGAGCCGGCGAGGCAGTTCGCGGCCACCCCGCCCATGGAGCCGAAGATGTGGAAGTAGGGCACGGGCACGAGGTAACGGTCGGCGTGAGTCCAGCGGTGGAGGTCCACGTAGACGCGGCACTTGTAGTACATGTTCCCGTGCGAGAGCAGGCAGCCCTTGGGCTCGCCGGTGGTGCCCGAGGTGTAGAGCATCTCGACGGGATCGTCGGGCCGGATGACGATGGCGGCAAGATCCGGGCCGCCCGGTCCGGCCCCGGTGCGCTCCACCACGTCGAAGGGCACCGCGCCCGCCGGCACCTCGGCCCCGAGCACGATCACGTGGCGCAGCGCGGGAAAGCGCGGGCCCGGCAGGCCGCCCGCGCGCCGCGCCTCGGGGCAGAGCTCGTCGAGGATCGCGAGGTAGTCGACCTTGGCGGCGGCGAAGCGATCCACCATGATCAGGGCCTTGGCGTCCGACTGCCGCAGCACGTACTCGACCTCGAACGCGCGATAGCGACTGTTGCACGTCACCGTCACCGCGCCGATCTTGGCGATGCCCAGATTGGCGACGTTCCACTCGACGCAGTTCGGCATCCACAGCACCACGTGGTCGCCGGGGCCCAGGCCGAGGGCAAGCAGGCCGCGCGCGAAGGCGTCCGCTCGACGCTGCAAGTCACGGTACGTCACGCGCTCGCCGCGGAACACCACCGCTTCGCGTTCGGGAAACCGCTGCGCCGCCCGGTCCAGCATCTGGCCGAGCGTGATGGCGGGGCCGAGGTCCGTCACGCGCCGTCGGCCTGGGCGATGCGCTCCATCACGTGCTGCCGGGTGGCGAGCGCGCCCGCGAGCTCCTCCTGCGACACCCCCTCGGCTAGGCCGCGGTCGATGGCGCCGCACAGCTCCTGCCCGACCGCCTCCGCGGCGGTCCGATCCCCCGAGCGCAAGCGCTCCTCGACCGCTTCCGAGACACCGGCGGCCATCGCCTCGAGTGCCTGGGCCAGGGAGCGCCGGGTCTCGGTCTCGCGATCCGGATCGCCGTCGGCCAGGCGGAGCGCGTCGTAGAGCGGGCCGAGCGCGCCGTCGACGTCGTTCATCTCGATGCGCTGCACTCCGAGCTTGGTATGGCTCCACCAGAGCCGCCGGCGTATCTCGTCCATTCGGGAGGACCGTGCCGCCGCTTCGGGCAGCGCCTGTACCACCGCCTCGGCGCGCCGGAGCGTCTCGGTGGCGGCGGGAAGGTCGTCCGCGGCGGCGAGCGCCTCGCCGGTCAGGCGCACCACCTCCCCCCCCACCGACTTCCAGTAGGCGTCCTCGACCGTGCGGCGCCGCTCGCCCAACTCGTTCCAGGCCAGGGCGTCGTTGAGCCAGCGATATCCGCCGACGTGGTCACGCTTGCCCAGAAACTCCCCCAGCCGCCGCCCGGCCGCGGCGGCGAGGGCATCGCGAGCTTGCTCGACGGCGAGATGCGCGCGCAGCGCCTTGCCCCAGGACGGCAGCTCGTCCGCGCCGGCGCCTCCGGCCGAGCCGTCCTCCGGCTCGGCCGCGCCGTTGCCCAGCTGATCAGGCTGGGCCGTGGCGACAGCACGGAGCACGGCCACGCCCAGGCGAAGCCCGGCCAGGCTCGACGCCGATCCCTCGGGCGCGGTCTCGGCTCCGGCCAGGAGCCGACCGCCCACCCACTCCGCCGCCGGCATGAGCGGGCCATCGGGGGTTTCCCCCTCGGCTCTCGGCACGTCGCGGAGACCGCGCTCGAAGGCCGCCCGCGTGGCCGCGTCGTCGCCTCGGGCCCGGCTGGCGAGCCCCGCCATGGCCCACAGGAGCGCACGCTCGTGCGAGGGCTGAGGCCGCCCTTTTCCCCGCCCGCGCGGCTTGAGGACGAGCTCCAGCAACGCGAGCAGCTCGTCGTGGCTTCCCGCCTTCAGGAGCCGCATGGCCCCGCCGACTAGATCACCCCCGGCGACCGGTGGGGGCTCGACGGCGGCCGCCGGCTCCGCCTGAGCGGCCTCGGCCGCGAGCATGACTGGTACGGCCGCCGGGGGCGCCTCCTCCACCGTCGGGCCGGCGACCTCCGTGACGGTCTCCGCGGGCCGATCCAGCAGGGCGATTTGCCGGGGCCACGGGCGCATCGGAGGCGCGGCGCCGGGAGCGGGCCGGACAGCCGGCGCCTCGGCCACCTCGGGCACCGCCGGCACGGTCTCGGCCGCCGGCGGCATCGGCTCGCTCGCCTGGGGCATGGTCTCGATCACGGTAGGCATCGCCCCAATCACCGGCGGCGTCGCCGCCGCGGGCGCCGCCTCGGCGAAGATGCGGCCTCCGTGGCGCGGCGCGGGCCGAGGGGCCTCCACGGAATGGCGGCGCCGCGCGGGCGGTGCCGCGTGAGCGCGCCAGGTGGAAGGGCGAGCGCGCCGGCCGTCGAGGGCCTGGGCCAGCCCCACGAAGAGGGAGACACCAGAGGCCAGCGCCAGCAGGAAGATCAGCACTTCCTCCGTATTCACGCCGGTCCCACCTCCTCCGTAATCGCGGCTACGTTAGCACGCGCTTGCGCCGGACCACGCAGGATTCCCACATCGCGCCCACCGGGCCGGGGTAAAATCGGATCCAGGCACGACGCCAATCACCTCATTCCCTGCCCAGGAGGTCCGGATGCGCCGGGTCGCCGTCATCGGAGTCGGCGTCACGAAGTTCGGCAAGCACGACCGCACCAGCACGGAGCTCTTCGCGGAGGCCGCCCGCGACGCGGTCGTCGACGCCGGGGTCGAGCCACGCGCGATCCAGTCCCTCTACTACGGCAACGTCACCGGCGGCGAGAGCGAGCGACAGCTGCACATGGGGCCGCTGGCCGCCTCGCTGCTGGGCCTGCCCACCATCCCCACCACCCGCTTCGAGAACGCCTGCGCCACCAGCCACGCCGCGTTCCGGCACGCGGTGATGGAGATCGGCGCGGGCGTCTCCGACGTCGTGCTCGTGGGTGGCGCCGAGCGCATCCTCCACGTGCCCACCGAGCACGCCACCGAGTACTTCGCCTATTGCTCCGACGCCTCCTTCGAGCAGCCGACCGGGCTCACCTTCCCCGGCGTGTTCGCCCTCATCGCGCGCGCCCACATGGACAAGTACGGCACCACCGAGGAGCAGATGGCGCATGTCGCGGTGAAGAATCACCGGCACGGCGTGCACAACCCCAAGGCCCAGTTCCGGAAAGAGATCTCCCTGGAGACCGTCCTCAAGAGCCCGTACGTGGCCGATCCGCTGAAGCTCTTCGACTGCTGCCCCTTCACCGATGGGGGCGCGGCCGTGATCCTCGCCTCCGAGGAGGTGGCGCGCCGGATGCGCCGGCCGGTGTGGGTGCTCGCCAGCGAGGCGGCCACCGACACGATGTTCATGCACGAGAAGCGCGATCTCTCCCGCGTGACCGCCACCGAGCGGGCCGCCGCGGCCGCCTACCGGCGGGCGGGCCGAGGGCCGGAGGACGTGGACGTGGTCGAGCTCCACGACTGCTTCACCATCGCCGAGATCGTCGCCACCGAGGGCCTGGGGCTCTTCGAGCCCGGCATGGGGGGCCCCGCCGCCGAGAAGGGCTGGACCAGCATCGGGGGTAAGTTCCCCGTGAATGTGTCCGGCGGGCTCAAGTCCAAGGGACATCCCATCGGCGCCACCGGCGCCGCGCAGATCGCGGAGATCGTGACGCAGCTCCGCGACGAGGCGGGGCCGCGGCAGGTGTCCGGCGCCCGCACCGGCCTCACCCATACCCTCGGCGGCAACACCGCGACCGTGCTCGTGAGCCTCTTCGGCCGTGACTGACGAAGTGGTGAACCTCAAGGACTTCTTCGCCGAAGTCCGCGCGGGCCGGCTCACCGCGATCCGCTGCAGCCAGTGCCATGAGCTGGCGATCCCGCCGAAGGAGTTCTGCGGATCGTGCGGCAAGCGCGCCTGGGAATCCGTGCCGCTCGCCGGTCACGGCACCATCGCCTCCTTCACCGTGATCCGCGTCGCCCCGCGCGGCCATGTCGGCCAGACGCCCTACGCGGTGGCGGTGGTGCGCCTCGCGGAAGGGGTCTCCCTCCTCGGCCGCGTCACCGATCTCCCGCTCGAGTCCCTGCGCGTGGGGCTCCCCGTTCGGTTCCGGCCCCTCGTCATTGGCGCCGAGACCCTCATCGGCTTCGGCCCCGCCTGAGCGGCCCATGGCGCTCCTCGACGGAAAGGTCGCGGTGGTGACGGGCGGCGGCGGCGGCATCGGCCGGTCGGTCGCGCTGGGCCTGGCCGCGGCGGGCGCGCGCGTGGTCGTGAACGACTACGGCGTCAGCGTGGACGGGCGCGAGCCGTCCAGCGCCCCCGCCGACGCGGTGGTCAAGGAGATCCAGGCGGCGGGCGGTCAGGGCGTGGCCAGCCCGGACTCGGTGGCGACCATGGCGGGCGGCCGCGCCATCGTGGAGCGAGCCCTCACGGCCTTCGGCGACCTCCACGTCGTGGTCTGCTGCGCGGGAATCCTCCGCGAGCGAATGATCTTCAACATGAGCGAGGAGGAGTGGGACGCGGTGATCGCCGTCCACCTCAAGGGCCACTTCACGGTGCTCCAGCCCGCCACCCGCCACATGCGCGAGAAGAAGCGCGGCCGCATCATCACCTTCACGTCGGCGGCGGGACTCGAGGGCAGCCCCGGCCAGCCCAACTATTCCGCGGCCAAGGAAGGCATCGTGGGGCTCACCCGCTCCACCGCGCTCGCCATGGCGAAGTATGGGGTGACGGTGAACTGCATCTCACCCACCGCGGATACCCGGATGACCCAGCGGCTGCCCGACGAGCGCCGCGGGGCCGCGGTGGCCACGCCCCCCGAGGCGATCGCCCCGGTGGTGGCCTTTCTCGCGAGCGACCGCGCCGCACACGTCACCGGCCAGGTCATCGGCGTGCGCGGCCATGAGGTCACGCTGTTCTCGCATCCAGCGCCGCTCCGTACCGTCACGACCGCCGGAGGCTGGACGCCGGAGGCGCTCGCCGAGGTCTACGACCGGACGCTCGGCCAGGACCGGCTACGGCGCCTCGACGCGATGAAGATTCCCTGGCCGCCGCCCACCGCGCCTACCAGTTGAGGGCGCCGAACCGCACGTAGCCGACCAGCTGCCAGCCGATCCCGAGCAGGAAAGTCGCGAAGCCGAGCGCGGAGAGGCCCCGCCACAGACCGGAGCGGGGGCTCGTCTGCGACGAGTCCTGGGCGATCGTCCACCACACCGCGGCGAGGAGCAGGATGCCCACGCCGAGCAGGGTGATGATCCAACCCGCCATCACCGCCTGGGTGAACAGGGAGTCGAAGAAGATCGTCGGACTGTAGCGCTGGAACACGGCTCCTCCTCAGGATTGCGGCTGCGCGGCGAGCACCGCGTTGCCGGCGACGGTGGTGACGAGACGGCGGGCGGGATCCCGGAGCACGCCGGCGGGATCCGCGCCCTCGCGAACGGCGGCGATCGCGTGGGCGAGCGCTCGCCGGGTGAGGATCACGCCCCGATCCGTCGAGGCCAGATGCTCGTTGGCATGGATGGCGATGGGGCCCTGGCTCACGATGGCTTCCTTGTCGCCGGGCATACGGTGATGCTCTTCCTCGGTGAGCTCCGCCCACAGCTTGCCGCCGTGGCGCGCCCGCGGCGGCATCACCGGCCGGCCCTCGCGCAGGGGCACCCGGAGCAGCGAGTACATCCGCGTGTGGGTGTCGTCGATGGGAAGGATCCAGCCGATATGCCCCGCGCGCTCGAAGCCCTCGCCGGGATTGCCCGCGGCCACGCTGGGCACGATGCGGATATTGGGCAGCAGGATCTCGGTGACACGGCGGAAGAGCCGGCCGTCGGGCAGCTCGCGGTCCTGCGTGGACCGGACCCCCGCCGGGGCCTCCTCCCAGGACACGCGCGGCCGCAGGTTCAGGGCGTCCGAGAACTGGCCCCCGCTGAACACCGAGTGCAGCACGGCCACGTGGAAGGGATCCATCACGTTCTCGTAGATCTGCAGCCAGTTGCAGTCCAGGACCTCCCCGCCCCCGAGGCCGTAGCTCGTGCCATCCGCGATCACCGCGCCCTCGCCCGACTCCACCAGGTCGTACTCGGGCAAGACCGGCATCCGGTCGAGCGGGCCCATGTAGGCGAAGACCAGGCCGTGGTACTCGCGACACGGGTACCACGGCTGTCGCACCCGGTCCCGGTAGGAGCTCTCGAGTGGCTCGCAGGGCTGCTCGAGGCAGCGGCCCTCCGGATCGAAGACCCAGCCGTGATAGCAGCAGCGAATCCCCTCGACTTCCACCCGCCCGTACTCGAGCGAGGTGCCCCGGTGGCAACAGTGCGCGTCGAGCAGCCCCGGACGGTCGCGACCGTCCCGGAAGAGGACGAGATCCTCGCCCAGCACGCGCACGGGTCGGGCGGGGTCGCCGGGCGCGGGAGACAGGCCGACCGGCTGCCAGTAACGGCGAAGCATCTCTCCGGCCGGCGTGCCGGGACCCACATGGGTCAGCTCGGCGTTTTCTGTATGAAATGGACGCCCGTAACCGGATGGCACCCGGCGATGATAGCCGAGGGCGTTCCCAGCGCCAAGGTCCCCCTTGACTTCGGGGGGCTTTGCCGCCAAAGTGTCGGCAATTTCGCGGCCATCCGCTTCTTTTTCGCGTCAGCGACGACGCCCAGGAGGCCCCCCAATGATCCCGGATCGATCGATGGGAGAGTCGAAGAGGACTCAGAGTGACGGCGTGAATCGCCGCGACCTGCTCAAGCTGGGCGGGGCGGCGATGGCTGCCCTGGCTTCGGCTCCGCATCTCGGCGCCGGACTCGCCGCCGCCCAGACCCCGAAGCGTGGTGGCACGATCAACGTGCGGGCCTGGGACCCGCCGCACTGGGATCCCCACCTGACCATCTCCTACAAGACCCATATCGCCTACTCCTTCACCCACAGCAGACTTCTCAAGTACAAGGCCGGGCCCGCCATCGCGCCCGGCTCCTTCCAGGTCGAGGGCGACCTCGCCGAGTCGTGGAGCCAGCCCAACGAGACGACCTATCTGTTCAAGCTCCGCAAGGGCGTGCGCTTCCACAACAAGCCCCCCGTGAACGGCCGCGAGGTGACGGCGGAGGACGTCGTCTACTCGATCGACCGCTTCCGCACGGTCAAGGGCAACGCCAACGCCTACATGCTGTCCTCGGTGGACAAGGTGGAGGCGCCGGACAAGTACACCGTGAAGCTCACCCTCAAGGAGCCGTACGTCTGGCTCCTGGACATGCTCGCCAACTCCCACGCCGTGCCGATCATCGCGAAAGAGTGTGTGGACAAGTTCGGCGATCTCAAACGGCACGAGACCATGGTGGGCACGGGCCCCTGGATGCTCGACTCCTACCGGCCCAACGTCGGCTTCACCTACGTGCGCAATCCCAACTACTTCGTGGCCGGGCTCCCCCACATCGACCGCGTCGAGGTCTTCGTGGACGAGGACAACGCCTCGCGCATGGCCGCCTTCCTCGGCGGAAAGTACGACCTCGGCTGGGAGTTCATGGGCATCATCAACCGGGTGGACTGGGTGCAGATACGGGACGTGCTCAAGGCGAAGCGGCCGCGCCTGCAGACCGTCGAGTTCACCACCCCGGTGGTGAGCCACATCTCCATGCGTACCGACAAGGCGCCCTACAGCGACGTGCGCGTACGCCGGGCGATGTCCATGGCCATCGACCGCAAGGCCATCATCGACTCGCTCTACGAGGGCGTGGGCGTTCTCAACCCGGCCGTGCCGGCGGCGCTGCGCGACTGGTCCATTCCCATGGATCAGCTCGGCGAGGGCCTCGCCAACTACAAGTACGATCCCGTCGCCGCCCGGAAGCTGCTCGCCGAAGCCGGGGTGGCGCCGGGCCTCGCCGCCACCGTGGAATTCACCACCTACGGTTCCACCGTCCTCGTGGACATGTCGCAGCTCGTCCTCAAGTTCCTGAAGGACGTAGGCATCGACGCCAAGCTCGTCACCAAGGAGTACGGCGCCTACATCTCGAGCACGTTCTACGGCAAGTTCGACACGCTCGCCTTCGGCCCCCAGACGGGCTTCCAGGAGCCCGACAACCACCTCTTCGGGCAGTACTACCCGGGCGAGCTGAAGAATCAGAGCCACATCAACGATCCGGTGGTCGCCGACATGCTCATCCGGCAGCGGCGCACCCAGGACCCGGCGAAGCGCCGCGAGGTGATCTTCGATATCCAGCGTCACCTCGCCAAGCAGCAGTACTACGTGCAGATGCCCTCCCCTACCCACGTCGCGGTCTGGGACGGAGCCCTCAAGAACTACGGGCCCAACCACGGCTACGACTACGGCGGGCGGCTCTTGGCCGCCTGGCTCGATCGGTAACACTGCGTCGCCCCTTCACAGAGGAGATCGCATGCCCCGGATCGGACACATCACGACATCGGCCGCGGTAAGCCGCCGTCAATGGCTCGGCCTCGCCGGCGGAGCACTCGCCGCCGCGGCCGCCGCCGGCACCCTGCCCGGCACCGCCTCTGCCCAAACCCCCAAGCGGGGCGGCACGCTCACCCTCCGGCTCTGGGATCCGCCGCACTGGGACCCGCAGCTGCAGATCTCCTACAAGACGCACACCGCGCTGACCTTCACCCACAGCCGCCTCGTGAAGCACAAGGCCGGATCGACCGTGCAGCCGGGCTCCTTCCCCATCGAGGGCGATCTCGCCGAGTCGTGGACGCAGCCCAACGAGACCACCTACGTGTTCAAGCTCCGCCGCGGGGTGAAGTGGCACGCGAAGCCCCCTGTGAATGGCCGGGAGCTCACCGCGGACGACGTCGTCTACTCGATGGAGCGCTTCCGCACCGTGAAGGGCAACGCCAACGCCTACATGCTCGCCTCCGTCGATAAGGTCGAGGCGGTGGACAAGTACACGGTGAAGTTCACCTTGAAGGAGCCCTTCGTCTGGTTCCTGGACGTGCTCGCCAACCCCATGGCCGCCTGCATCGTGGCCAAGGAGGCGGTGGACAAGTTCGGCGACCTCAAGAAGTGGGAATCCGTAGTCGGCACCGGCCCCTGGATGCTCGATTCCTTCCGGCCGAACGTGGGCTACACCTACGTGCGCAATCCCGCCTACTTCGTGCCCGGCCTGCCCTACATCGACAAGATCGAGGCGGTGGTGGACGAGGACAACGCCTCCCGCATGGCCGCCTTCCTCGCCGGCAAGTACGATCTCGGCTGGGAGAACCCCGGCACCATCAACCGGGTGGACTGGGTGCAGATCAAGGACGTGCTCAAGGGGCGCCGGCCCAACCTGCGCACCCTGGAATCACCCTCCAACGTCATGAGCCACATCTACATGCGCACCGACAAGGCGCCGTTCAGCGACGTGCGCGTCCGGCGCGCGATGTCCATGGCCATCAACCGCCAGGCCCTCATCGACAACACCTACGAAAGCGTGGGGGCCTACAATCCACCCGTCCCCGCCGCGCTCAAGGACTGGGCCATTCCCTTCGATCAGCTCGGCGAGGGTGGCCAGTGGTACAAGCACAATGTCGCCGCCGCCAAGAAGCTGCTCAGCGAGGCGGGCCACCCGAACGGGTTCGCGGCCACCCTCGACTTCACCACGTACGGCTCCACCGTCCTCGTCGATCAGATGCAGCTCGTCCTGAAGGATCTCAAGTCGGTGGGCATCGAGGCCAAGCTGAACCAGAAGGAGTACGGGGCCTACATCTCCACCACGTTCTACGGGAAGTACGACTCGATGGCCTTCGGCCCCCAGACGCCGTTCCTCGACCCCGATAACTTCCTCTACGGCCAGTACTACCCGGGCGAGACCAAGAACCACGGGCTCATCAACGACCCCGTCGTCGCCGACATGCTCGTCCGTCAGCGCCGCACCCCGGATCCGGCCAAGCGGCGCGAGGTGCTCTTCGAGATCCAGAAGTACCTGGCCAAGCAGCAGTACTACGTGCAGATGCCGTCGGCCGTCTACATCTTCGTGTGGGACGGCGCCCTCAAGAACTACTCGCCCAACCTTGGCTACGACCAGGGCGGTCGCCTCACCGCGGCCTGGCTCGACCGCTAGGAAACAACCAGAAACCTACTCCACGGGAGGAGCCCATGGATCAGCACGGACGGCAGGGAGACTTGACCAGACGGGACCTACTCAAGCTCGGCAGTGCCGCCGCGGCCGTCGGCGCCGGCGCGCACGTGCTGGACCTCGCGCGGCCTTCTGCCGCCGACGCTCAGACGCCCAAGCGCGGCGGGACGTTCCGGCTGCGGTCCCACGTCGCGCCCGTCCACTTCGACCCGCACCAGACCATCGCCTTCTCCACGATGATCCCCCTGTCCTTCGCCTATAGCCGCCTCGTCAAGGTGAAGGCGGGCTCCTCCGTGGTGCCGGGAACCCAGCCCATCGAGGGCGACCTCGCCGAGTCGTGGGAGCGGCAGGGTGACACCGTCTACGTCTTCAAGCTCAAGAAGGGCGTGCGCTGGCATGCCAAGCCCCCCGTCAACGGCCGCGAGCTCACCGCCGAGGACGTGAAGTACACCTACGAGCGGTTCCTCACCACGAAGACCAACGCCGCCAACCGCGCCATCCTCGAGATGGTGGACAAGATCGAGGCGCCCGACAAGTACACGGTGCGCTTCACCCTCCGCGAGCCGAACGCCTGGTTCGTGGACCGCCTCGCCTCCACCTCCACGTGGGTCGTAGCCAAGGAGTCCGTGGAGAAGTTCGGGGACCTCAAGTCGCCCGAATCGGTGGTGGGCACCGGCCCCTGGATGCTCCAGCGCTACGAGCCGAATGTCCGGATCTCCTTCGTGCGGAACCCGAGCTACTTCGTGCCCGGCCTCCCTTACGCGGACGGCGTGGAGATCGTGCTGTCCGCGGACCCCGCCGCCGGCTTCGCCGCCTTCCTCGCCGGCGCGTTCGACTTCGGCCCCGAGTACGGCATGGTCATCCGCCGCAGCGACCTCGAGGTCGCCAAGGGACGCGTCAAGGGGCTGGGCACCCGTGACTACATCGTGGTCTTCGGCGGATTCACCGCCATGAAGCTGGACCAGGACCCGTTCAAGGACGTGCGGGTCCGCCGGGCCGTCGCGATGTCCGACAACTGGCGTGAGGTGCTCGAGACCAATGCGTGGTCCCTCGGCCAGGGTGCCCCCAATCCCCTCATTCCGGCGGCCCTGAAGGACTGGTCCATCCCCATCGATCAGCTGCCCGCCGAGGGCCGCCGGCTCTACGAGTACAATCCCGGCGAGGCCAAGCGGCTGCTCGCCGAAGCGGGGCACCCCAGTGGGATCAAGGTGCCGGTCGAGACGACGGCCGGTTACGGCCCCGACTGGATGGACGCGGTCCAGGTCGCCCTCAAGAACTGGAAGTCGGCCGGCATCGAGAGCGACCTCAAGCTCAAGGAGTACGGCGCCTTCGTGTCCAGCAGCCTCCTGGGGAAGTTCGACCGGATGATGCTCACGCTCCGCGGCGGCACCACCGACCCCGACACCTACTTCACGCAGCTCCTGCCCGGCGAGGCGCTGAACTCTTCCGGCGTGAACGACCCCAAGCTCACCGACATGATCAAGCTGCAGCGCCGGACCTTCGACGAGAAGAAGCGGCGGGAGATCGTCTTCGACATCCAGCGGTACCTGTCCCAGCAGGTGTACTACGCCTACAGCGCCTCGGTGAGCGCGGTGGCCGCGTGGATGCCCTACGTGAAGAACTTCGGGCCCAATATCGGCCACGACTACGGCGGCCGCCTCATGGTCGCCTGGCTCGACAAATAACACCCGCGATCGCGTGAAAAAGTACGTTCTCCGAAGGATTCTCGTCGCGATCCCGTCGCTGCTGATCGCGTCAGTGATCGTGTTCTCGCTCCCCCGGCTCCTGCCGGGGGACGTGGTGCAGCTCATGCTCGAGGAGAAGGCCTACGGCAAGGACCTCGAGGAGCTGCGCGAGAAGCTCGGGCTCAACCGCCCCATCTACATTCAGTACTGGGAATGGCTCGGTCGGGTGGCCCGGGGCGACCTTGGGGAATCCCTGTGGACGCGCCGACCCGTGGTGGAGGAGCTCCTGCGCCGGCTGCCCGTGAGCATGGAGCTGGGCCTCCTCGCCCTCTTCTTCGCCATCGTCATCGCCCTGCCCATCGGGGTGCTCGCGGCGGTGCGGCAGGACTCCGCCTCGGACTTCATCGCCCGGAGTCTCGCCATCCTCGGCCTCTCAGTGCCGGGCTTCTGGATCGCCACCCTCGTGGTGCTCCTTCCCGCCATTTGGTGGGGGTGGAGCCCGCCCATCCAGTTCACCGAGTTCTCCAAGGACAAGTGGGCGCACATCTCGCAGTTCCTGCTGCCCGCCTTCATCCTCGGCATCGCCTCCGCCGCGGCCATCATGCGCCTGACCCGCGCCATGCTGCTCGAGGTGCTGCGCCAGGACTATGTCCGCACCGCCTGGGCCAAGGGTCTCCGCGAGGCGGTGGTCGTGTCCAAGCACAGCCTCAAGAACGCGATCATCCCCGTCGTCACCGTGCTCGGCATCCAGATCGCCCAGATCCTCGGCGGCACCGTCATCTTCGAGCAGATCTTCGGCCTGCCCGGCATGGGCCGCTTCCTCTTCGACGCCATCAATCAGCGCGACTACCCGGTGATCCAGGGCGTCAACCTCATCATCGTGTCGGTCGTCGTGGGCATGAACCTTCTCGTGGACGCCATGTACGCGTTCCTCGATCCGCGCATCCGGTACTAGATCGCCATGGCCAATCACGTCGGCACCCTCGACGCGCCACGCACCCTGCGGGCCCCGGCGGGCCCTCTGCGGGTACTGGGAGCGCTCTGGCGCTTCTGCCGTGCCAAGCCCCTGGGCGCGATCGGGGGCATGCTCGTCCTCCTCATGATCGGTATGGCGGTCTTCGCCAACTGGATCGCGCCCTACGCCTACGATGAGACCATCCGCGGGGCGCGCATGAAGGCCCCGGGCGCGCAATTCTGGATGGGCACCGACAACCTCGGCCGTGACATCTTCAGCCGGGTGGTCTACGGGGCCCGCGTGTCGGTCACGGTGGGCTTCGGCGCCGTCCTCCTCGCCAACTTCCTCGCCACCGTCATCGGGATCACGAGTGGTTACTTCGGCGGCAAGTACGACATCTGCGTCCAGCGGGTGGTGGATGCCTGGCAGTCCTTTCCCTTCCTCGTCGTGATCTTGTCCATCATGGCGGTGCTGGGCCCGGGCATGCTCAACGTCATCCTCGCCCTCGGCGTGCTCGGCGCGGCCGCCGCCTCGCGCGTCATCCGGGGCGCCACCATCGGTATCATCCAGAACCAGTACATCGAAGCGGCCCGAGCGCTGGGGGCCGGCCACATCCGCATCATGTGCCGCTACGTCTTCCCCAACGTCACCGCCACCATCATCATCCTCGCCACCATCGGGCTCGGCGGGGCCATCCTCGCGGAATCGGCCCTGTCCTTCCTCGGCTTCGGCGTGCCTCCGCCCTATCCATCGTGGGGCGCGATGCTCTCCGGCTCCGGACGCTCGTACATGTACACCGCGCCCTGGATGGCGATCTGGCCGGGGGCCGCCATCTCGCTCGCCGTGTTCGGATTCAACATGCTGGGCGACGCCCTCCGCGACCTCCTCGACCCCAGACTGCGCGGCGCCGGCGGCGGCCGCATCCGCTAAGCCCGTCAGAAATCGGCCGCGCGGAACTCCAAGAGATGCGATAGCCTCCTTAGGAAGGTCGTCGCTCGCGACGACCGTAGATCAAAATATCAAGAAGTCGACGCACACCCGTAACCGGAGCAGCGCGATGAAATTCACGTGGTTCAATTTGATGCCGTGGCCGTATCTCCCCGACGACTTCCGCGAGAAGAACCGCTCGGTGTGGGTGGACATCCCGAACACGCTCTATGACCCGCGGCGGGGTCACCACGTCTACCACGAGTACATGGACCAGCTCGAGTACGCGGAGTCCCTCGGCTTCGACGGGATCGGGGTGAACGAGCATCACCAGAACGGCTACGGTCTCATGCCCTCCCCGAACATCATCGCCGCGGGGCTGGCCCGCCGCACGTCGAAGGCGGCGCTCTGCGTGATCGGCAACTCCATCGCCCTCTACAATCCGCCCATCCGCGTCGCCGAGGAGTTCGCCATGCTGGACGTGCTGTCGGGAGGCCGCCTCGTCGCGGGCTTCCCGGTGGGCACGCCCATGGACACCAACTTCTGCTACGGCCAGATTCCCTCGCTGACCCGCGACAAGTACCGCGAGGCCCACGAGCTCATCATGCGGGCCTGGGCGGAGGACGAGCCCTTCGCCTTCGACGGCAAGTACAATCAGCTCCGCTACGTGAACTGCTGGCCCAAGCCTATCCAGCGCCCTCACCCGCCCATCTACATTCCGGGAGGGGGCTCCATCGAGACGTGGGACTTCTGCCTGGATCACGACTACAACTACTCCTACCTCTCCTTCTTCGGCTATCTGCGCGCCAAGTCCCTCATGGACGGCTACTGGAACCGCGTGGCCGAGCGGAAGCGGGACGAGTCCCCCTACCGCGCCGCCTTTGCCCAGATCATCTGCGTTGCCGACACCGACGCCGAGGCGGAGCGTCTCTACGCCGAGCACTGCCTCTATTTCTTCAACCGCTGCCTGCACGTCTTCCCGCCTTTCGCGGATCCGCCGGGCTACCGCACCGTGAACACGCTCAAGTACGGGGCGCTGTCCCAGCTCCGACAGGAAGCGCAGCAGATCTTCCAGAACCTCACGTGGAAGCAGCTGGTGGACGAGCGCTTCATCATCGCGGGCAGCCCCGAAACCGTGCGCCAGCAGCTGGAGGAGTGCATCAAGGGCCTACGCGTGGGTCACGTCTTCTGCCTCTTTCATAAGGGCAACATGCCCGACTGGAAGACGCGCCACTCCACCAAGCTCTTCGCCGAGAAGGTGATGCCCAAGCTCCGGGACGTGTGGCCCGAGTGGTCGCACGACGATCGCTGGTGGATCAAGCCCATGGAGGATCGCCTCCGCCCCGGCGGGCTCCCGCCGGTGGGAACCGGCGAGGCGGTGGGCCCGAAGCCCGCGCCCGGCAGTCACGGCGGCGGGCTGCGCCGGGCATGAAGGCGAGAACGGTCGAGACTCGGCGGGGCATTCGCTGCCGGGTGTTCGAGGCGGGCAGCGGCCCGCCCGTCGTCTTCTTCCACGGCGCGGGCGGCCTTCTCCGCGAGAACCCGTTCCTCGACGACCTCGCCCGCCGCCATCACGTGCTCGCCCCCGAGTGGCCGGGCTACGGAGAGTCCACCGGCGAGGATCAGCTCGAGGACATGCTCGACTTCGCCCTGCACGGCTGGGACGTGGTGGAGGCGCTGGGGCTGCGCCGGCCGCACCTCATGGGCTACTCCATGGGCGGCATGATCGCGGCGGAGATGGCCTGCCTGGCCCCCCACGACCTCGGCCGTCTCGTGCTCGCGAGCGCCGCCGGGCTCTGGATCGACGAGCACCCCATTCCCGATCTCTTCGCCGCCCTGCCCTTCGAGATCCCGGGCCTCCTCTTCGCCGATCCCGGCAAGGGCGCCGCCCTCCTCACCGGCGGCCTCGATCTGAACGACATGGAGGCCCTCAAGGACTTCTACATCGGCAACGCCCGCCGCCTCGGGATGGCGGGGAAGATTCTCTTCCCCATCCCCAATCGCCGGCTGTCGAAGCGGCTCTACCGGCTGGCCGCGCCCACGCTGGTCCTCTGGGGCGCCGAGGACCGCTTGATGCCGCCCGTCTATGCGCGGCGGTGGGCCGAACTGGTGCCGGGCGCCACCGTCGAGATACTCCCCCAAGCCGGCCACATGCTCCCCTACGAGCGTCCCGAGGCCTTCGCCGAGGCAGTGAGCCGTTTTCTCGCCTGAGGTTCCCCATGCCCTACCTCGAACGTCCCGACTGCCGCATCTACTACGAGGTGGACGGCAAGGGCCCCGCGATCCTCTTCGCGCACGGGCTCGGCGGCAATCACCTGTCGTGGTGGCAGCAGGTGCCGCACTTCCGCGGGCAGTACACCTGCGTGACCTTCGCCCACCGCGGCTTCTCACCCTCCGAGGCGGGACCGGCCGGCGTGGGCCCGCTGGGATTCGCCGACGACCTCGGCGCGCTCGTCGATCACCTGAACCTCCGCGACGTCCGCCTGGTCGCGCAGTCCATGGGCGGCTGGACCTGCCTCGGCTGGGCACTCCGCCACCCGGAGCGTGTGCGGGCCCTCGTGCTGGCCTGCACGGTGGGCACGGTGTCGCACCCCGAGATCAACCGCGTGCTCGCGGCGCCGGAGTGGCGGAGCGCGGAGGCCGACCTGGTGGCGCGGGGGATCTCGCCTGCCGCCGGCGCCACCATGGCCCGCGAGCAGCCCGCGCTGGAATATCTCTATCAGGCGATCGGGCGCCTGCGCGCCGGCCTGGACATGGACGCCACGCGCAAGCGGCTCTGGGCCATGCGGGACACGCCCCCGTCGGCCCTCGCCGCCCTCACCATGCCGGTGCTCTGCATCAGCGGCGAGGAAGACATCGTCATGCCCACCCCCGCCATCGAGACCCTCGTGAGCCTCCTGCCCAAGGGACGGCTGGCGCGCGTGCCGCGGGCGGGGCACTCCGTCTACTTCGAGCGGGCCGACGTCTTCAATCGCCTGGTCGGGGAGTTCTTCGCGGAGACCGTCTAGCCCGTGGACTTCATCGCGACCTACGGGGCCAGACAGCCCGGCGAGGTCGCCCTCATCGAGGGCGATCGGCGCCTGACCTGGGGCGCGCTGCTCGAGCGGCGCAACCGCCTGGCCTCGGCGCTTCGCAGCTTCGGCATCGGCCGCGGCGACAATGTCATCGTCTACGAGCACAACTCCCTGGACTGCGTCGTCGCTCCCGCCGCCGTGCGCTCTACCGGCGGCGTGGCGGCGCCCATGAACCACCGGCTCACCGCCGAGGAGGTCGCCTACATCCTCGACAATGCCGACGCGGCGGCGGTGCTCGTGGGGGACGCCTTTCTCCCCGTGGCCGACGCGGTGCGCGCCGGGGCCGGCAAGGTCCGCCACTGGATCACCATGGGAGCGGAGCGCCGCCCCTGGGCGCATGCGCTCGAGGACGTCATCGCCCAGGGCAAGCCCGAGACCGTGCCGGAGGATCCGGCGCTGGGCCTGGGCGGCTCCATGATCTACACGGGCGGTACCACCGGCCGGCCCAAGGGCGCCATTCGTGGCGCCGTGGACCCGCAGGTGACCATGCGCTTCCTCAAGGCGCTCGACCTCGCCGAGCCTCATGTGCATCTGGCCGCCGGCCCCCTCTATCACTCGGCGCCCGGCTCCTTCGCCAGCACGACGTTGCTCTTTGGCGGCCGCGTGGCGATCATGCGGAAGTTCGATCCCGAGGAGGCGCTGCACCTGATCCACACGCATCGTTGCAGCAGCACCTTCATGGCGCCCACCCTGGTGAAGCGCATCGTGGACCTGCCCGAGTCGGTGCGCGCCCGGTACGACGTGTCCTCGATGCGCTCGCTCGTCATCGCCGCCGCCCCCTGCCCCATGCGGGTCAAGGAGCAGGCGATGGCCTACTTCGGCCCCGCCCTCTACGAGTTCTACGGCTCCACCGAGCTCAGCGTGAACACCATCCTCCGCCCCGAGGACGTGCTCCGGAAGCCGGGCTCCTGCGGCCGCGTCGCCCCCGGCATCGAGCTGGCCATCCTGGACGACGACGGCAAGCCCGTGCCGGTGGGCGAGCCCGGCGAGCTCTACGTGCGGCGCTACGCGGGGGTGTTCGACGGCTACTACAAGAATCCGAATGCCACCCGTGAGACGCAGCGTGGGGACTGGCTCTCCGTGGGCGACGTCGCCTACGTGGACGACGAGGGCTTCTACTACATCTGCGACCGGAAGCGCGACATGATCATCTCGGGCGGCGTCAACATCTACCCCGCCGAGATCGAGGACGCGCTTCACCGGCATCCCGACATTGACGACGTGGCCGTGTTCGGCGTGCCCGACGAGGAGTGGGGCGAGCGCGTGCACGCCGCCGTGCAGCCGCGGTCGGGCGCGCGCTTGACCGCCGAGGCGGTGATCGCGTTCGCCCGCGAGCACGTCGCCGACTACAAGGCGCCGCGGGAGGTCTCCTTCCACGGGGAGTTCCCCCGCGACGCCGCGGGCAAGCTCATCAAGCGCGTGCTCCGCGAGCCCTACTGGGCCGGACGCGCGAGCCGGATCTGATGGCGGCCCTGGCAGGACGCGTCGCGCTGGTCACCGGCGCCGCTTCCGGCATCGGACGCGCGGCGGCGCTGGCCTTCGCGCGGGAAGGGGCGCGGGTGACGGTGTCCGACGTGGCCGTCGAGGGCGGCGAGGAGACCGTACGCCTCATCGAGGGCAAGGGGGGCGAGGCCGCCTTCGTGCGCGCCGACGTCTCCCGCGAGCCCGACGTGGAGGCCCTCGTGGCCGAGACGATGCGCCGCTTCGGGCGGCTCGATTGCGCCTTCAACAATGCGGGGGTGCCGGGCGAGCAGGCGCGGACCGCGGACTACAGCGCCGAGATCTGGGCGCAGGTGCTGGCGGTGAACCTCACCGGCGTCTGGCTCTGCATGAAGCACGAGATCCCCCGCATGCTCGCCCAGGGCGGCGGCGCCATCGTGAATACCGCGTCGGTGGCCGGGCTCCAGGGCTTTCCCCGCCATGCCGCCTACACGGTCAGCAAGCATGGGGTCATCGGCCTCACCAAGACGGCCGCGCTGGAGTACGCCCGTGAAGGTATCCGGGTCAACGCGGTCTGCCCCGGCTACATCCGCACCGGCATGACCGGGCCGTTCCTCGCCCGCGATCCCGGGCTAGAGGAACGTGTCACCCGCATGGAGCCAATTGGCCGAATTGGAAGGCCGGATGAGATTGCCGAGGCGGTGGTCTGGCTTTGCTCCGACGCGGCCTCCTTCGTGACCGGCCAGGCCATGCCCGTGGACGGGGGCTTGACCGCCCGCTAGGCTTCCCACGTGCGCGTCACCGTCGCCCAGGAATCCCCTCGCCAGGCCGAGGTCGTGCGCCTGGTGGAACAGCTGGACGCCTACCTCACGGGCCTCTACCCGCCCGAGAGCAATCATCTGCTCGACGTCGAGACCTTGGCCCAGCCCGACATCCGCTTCCTGGTGGCGCGGCAAGATGGCGCGGCGATGGGCTGCGTGGCCCTGCGCGTCGATCCCGAAGGCTGGGGCGAGGTGAAGCGGCTCTACGTGCCGCCCCGGTCGCGCGGCCTCGGGCTCGGGCGGCGCCTGCTCGCGGAGCTGGAGGCCCAGGCGCGGCGCGAGAGACTCACGCTGCTGCGGCTCGAGACCGGCATTCATCAGCCCGAGGCGCTCGGCCTCTTCCGCGCTGCCGGCTTCCGGGAGATCGTCGCCTTCGGCGACTACGCGCCGGATCCGCTGAGCGTCTTCATGGAGAAGGCGCTCTAGGGTCGGCTCCTGCCGCCCTCCCCTCCCGGAGCCGGTCGAGCGGGGACACGATGGTGAGCCCGCCGTCGAGCACGATGGTCTGGCCGGTGAGGAACGCGGCGGCGTCCGACACGAGATAGGCGACGAGCCCCGCCACGTCCTCGATCGTCCCCAGGCGGCGCACCGGCGTGGCCGCCACGAGCGTGGCCATGGCCTCGCGATAGTCGCGCCCCAGACCCTGCTCCACGTAGTAGCGCGAGGAGTAGGTCTCGACGAAGCCGGGGTTCACGCCGTTCACGGTAATTCCCCGCGGGCCCAGCTCCAGCGCGAGGGTGCGCACGAGGCTCTCCATGCCCGCCTTGGCCGCGCCCAGCATGCCGTGGCCGTGCATGCCCTGGAAGCTGTCGATGCCTGAGATCACGACGATTCGGCCCCCGCCCCGCATCAGCGCCACCGCGCCCTGCACCGCGGCCACGAAGCTCTCGAGGGAGATCGAGAGCGTGCGGCGGACATTGTGCGGCTTCTGCTCCAGCAGCGGGCGGAAGGCGGTGGCCGCGGCGCTCGCCACGAGGATGTCGACGCTCCCGAACGCCTCCCCGATGCGCTCGAGCACCGGCGCCACCTCGGCAGGCTCTGCCAGCTCGAGCGGGAGCGCGAGAGCCCGCCGGCCCAGCGCCTCGATCTCGGCCACCGCCGCGCGCGCCTGATCGGCGTTGCTTCGATAGGTCAGCGCGCAGTCGGCGCCCTCGGCGGCAAGACGCAGCGCGATGCCGCGCCCGATGCCGCGCGAGCCGCCCGTCACCACCGCCACCCGCCCCGTCAGCGTGCCCATCGACGCCGGAGCCTAGCGGCCGACAGCAGGACGGTCAAGCGCTACGGCTTCACGATCTTGTACGGATTCACGCCCTTCCAGTAGTAATCGGCCGCGAACTCGTAGGGAGGGTGGCAGCAGCGGCGGTACGGCACCACGCGCTGCGCCCACGCCTTCTGGGACTCCAGGACCTTGGCGAAGAACGGGTTCTCCTTGGACTTGCGGTCGGCGACCTTGTCCCAGGCCTTCAGGATCTCCTCGAACACTTCGCGCGGCGTCTCGACCACAGTGACGCCGTGCTTGGTCACGAGGGTCACGAGGTCCTGACTGTTCCGGTCGAGCATTTTCAGCGTGTAGTGCAGGGCTTCCGCCATGGCCGCGTGCTTGACGATGGCCTTGACGTCCGCCGGCAACGCCTCCCACTTCGCCTTGTTGATCTGCATCTCCATGATCCCGGTGGGCTGATGGATGCCGGGCATGTGGTAGAACTTCCGCACCTGGTGGAGCCCGATGGCCATGTCGGCGCTCGGATCGCTGAACTCGGCGGCGTCCACGACACCGCGTTCGAGCCCAGGGACGATCTCGCCGGGCGGGATGCTGACCACCGCCATCCCCATCTCCTTGAACACCTCTGCGGCGATGCCGGTGGCGCGGAACTTCAGGCCCTTGAGGTCGGCGGGGGACTTGATGGCCTTACGGAACCAGCCCTGCGGCTCCGGGGTCTCGCCGAAGGTCGGGAAGACCACCACGTTCATCTTGAGCTCCTTCTGCAGGAGCTCGTTGTAGAGCTCGAGGCCGCCGCCGAGATAGATCCAGCCGAGATAGTCCTCGGCATTCATCCCGTATGGGCCGCCCGGCGCGCTCCCGAAAAGCGTCGCCGCGGGATGCTTGCCCGTCCAGAAGCCCGGCCAGGAGTGGCCCGCGTCGATGATGCCGCGATTGACCGCGTCGAGCACTTCGAAGGCGGGAACCACCGTGCCCGCCGGCTGCAGATCCACCTGGAGCCGGCCGCCCGTCATCTCCCCGATCTTCTCCACCAGCCCCTTCGGGTTCACCTGGTGGAAATCGGCGGCGGGCCAGCTGCTCTGCATCTTCCACTGCGTGCGCGCCGGGGTCTGGGCCGGGGCCGGGGTCGCGAGGGTCCCGACGAGCGCGAACAGGCAGGCGATGGAGAGGACGAACCTTGGGATGGCCATGACCGCTCCTCCGTGTGAGGGTGAACGACCACGAAGTGCTGCCGCGCCCGGCGTGAGCGCGCGCCTTACTCTACCTCACGCCCGCCACTCGCGGGGGCCGTCGTCGGTGAATCCGCATTGCTCGCACGGGCTGAAGTAATGAACGGCGGGCGGCATGGCGACGGCCAGCCGGAGCGAGCGCTCGGCGCCTTCGGTTCGGATGTGGTGGACCGTTCCTCGCGGCACCCACACGACGTCGTCCTTGGCCGCCTGCAGCACGGTGCCGCCCGTGAGCTCCCACGAGAGCCGCCCCGCCAGTACCACCCACCACTCGTCGAAGTCGCGATGCCAGTGCGGCCGGTTTCCGGTGCCCGCGGGGCTCGAGATGAGGGTGACGAGCTGCCGCTCGTCGGCGATGATGCGCTTCGCCCACGCCCCGGGGCCCATCTGCGCGGCCAGCTCGGGCACGCGCGTGAGGAGCACGTTGGGCCAGGCGGCGTTGGCGGCGGTGGGGGGCGTGGGCCCCTCCACCACGTGGCTCACGGTCAAGGTCGGCAGGGTGGGCTGGGCCATCGGGGCGATCTCCTCTCGGGGCTAGTAGGGAAGGCTCTCGCGGCCCAGCAGCTCGCGCGCGACGACCATCTTCATGACCTCCGCGGTGCCGTCGCCGATCTCGAGCCCCATCACGTCCCGCATCCGGCGCTCGAACGGCAGCTCGTCGGTGTAGCCGTAGTGGCCGTGGAGCAGCAGGCACTGGTGAATGGTGTCCACCGCCAGACGCGGCGCCCACCACTTCACCATTGCCGACTCCTTCGTGCAGGACCGGCCGCGATCGGCCAGCCAGAGGGCCCGCAGGCAGAGCCCCCGCGCGGCCTCGAGCAGCGTCGCCGCCTCCGCGAGCGGAAACGTCACGCCCTCGAAGCGCGCCAGCGGCCGGCCGAAGGCCTGGCGCTCCTTCACGTAGGCCATGGTCTCCTCCAGGGAGGCCTCCGCCGAGCCGAGGCAGGCCAGCGAGATGAGAGCGCGGTTGAAGTCGAAGCCCCGCATGACCTGGTGAAAGCCCGTGCCCTCGCCGCCCAGACGGTGCGAGGCGGGGACGCGCACGCCGTCGAAGGCGAGCACGGCCCGGCCGATGGCGCGGGAGCCCATGTCGCGAAGCGGGCTGCGGGCCACCCCGGGCAGATCGAGCGGCACGAGGAAGGCCGACACCCCACGCGCGCCGTCGGCGCCGGTGCGCGCGAACACGATGGCGGCGTGGGCGGCCATGCCGAGGCTGATGCCCGACTTCTCACCGGTGAGCACGTAGCCCTCGCCCTCGCGGCGGGCCCGGCAGGCCAGGTGCGCGGCGTCGGAGCCGGCAGCCGGCTCGGTCAGCGCCAGCGCGATCACCGCGTCCCCGCGCGTCATCGGCGGCAGCCAACGCTCGCGCAGGGCGGGCTCGCCGTTGCCGCCCAGGATCTCGGCGGCGAGCACGGCGAGCTGTATGCCATACGTGCACGAGAGGTCGCCGCGCCCGATCTCGGCCATGGCGAGGCCGACGGTGACGAGATCGGTCTCCTGGCCGCCCAGCGCCGCGGGCACCCGCAGGCCCAGGAGGCCCAGCGCGCCCATCTGTCGCCACGCCTCCGCAGGAAAGACGGCGCCGCGGTCCCATGCGCCGCTGCGCGGGGCCAGCTCGCGCTGCGCGAAGGCCCGGAGCGTGCGCACCAGCGTCTCCTGCTCGGGATCCAGCGCGAAGTCGAGCCCCATGTCAGCGAGCCAGCCGGCGGGCCTCGGCGGCGGCCGCCTCCGCCCCGCTCCGGAGAATGCTCCGCGCGATGAAGGACGGCTCCGCGCCGGCGCGGGCGGCCAGGAGCTCAGCCTTGAGCCCCTGCGCCTCCGCTCGGGGCCCCTCGACGGCGGCGTCGAGGACGAAGTCCACCAGGTGGAGCGCGAGCTGACCGTCGCCCCCGCCGGCGAGCGCTCGGGCCCGATCGAGCAGCCGCCGCGGTCCCGCCAGCGCCGCTATCTCTCTTGCGATCTCCGCCGTGGGGGATGGAAAGAGGTGCGCGGCATTGCCGTCGAACCAGCCGTGATAGCGGCGCAAGATTCCGTGCACGATGAAGGTCGGGCAGCCGTAGGTCGGCGCGAGGTACGGTCGGGCGGCCAGATCGGGAGGCAGCGCGGTGACTTCCCGGAGGATCTCCTCCGGCCACATGCCCGCGTTGAGCCGTCGCACCACCTCGTCGTGGAGCCAGCGCAGCGCCCGCGCGGTGGCCAGGCACGCCTCGCGCACGACGGCCTCGCCGAGCAGGCCCGGCCCGTGCCCCGGCGCCATCGCCACCGGCGTCTCCGCGGCGACGGCCTCGAGCGCGTCCGCCCACTCCACCTCGTAGCGCTGCACCTTGAACGGGTTGCCGATATTGGGACAGGACCACAGGAAGAGATCGCCCACGCAGGCGGTGCGCCGCTCCGGAATCCAGATCCACGTGGCGTCGTCCGTCTCCCCTTTGGCATGGCGGAGCCGCAGGGTCAGCCCGCCCACCGGCAGCGTCAGCTCGTCGCGATAGGTGAGGTCGGGATAGTGGAACCGGTCCCGGGCGATGATGCGCTGCTCCGGCGGTACCCGGAACTGGATCCGGTTGATGTGCTCGGTGTACTCCGCCATCTCGAGGTAGCGGTCGAAGCGCGCCCTCACCGCCTCGTGCCCCACGATCACGGGCCGCGGCCGGCCGCGCCGCTCGGCCTCCTCGAGGAGCGCCCAGACGCCGAAGGCATGATCGAAGTGCCCGTGCGTGTAGATCACGTACCGGATGGGCGCGTCGGAGAGCGCGCGGATCATCTCGAGCAGCCGCGGGCCGCGGCCGCGCACGCAGGTGTCCACGATGACGAGCCCATCACCCGTGTCCACGCAGGTCGCATTGCCGAACAGCGGGAGGAGATGGATGCCCCCGGCGAGGCATTGCGGCGTGTCCTGCGCGGGGAAGATGCCGTCCACCGGGGGCCGCGCGTCCGCCATGGCGTCGGCATCGTGTCACGCGTCGCCGCAGGCGTCAACGGGTCAACGCGCCCCTCGCGCCTTGACGCTCGCGGGAAGTCCGGCTAAGGTCGGCCCACTCATCCGATTGGAGGCGCGCCGCGTGAAGTGCGTCCGGTGTCAGCAGGACAACCCGCTCCATGCCCGGTTTTGCCTCGGCTGCGGCTCGCCCCTGACGCGCGCCTGCGGCGCGTGCGGCGCCGAGCTGCCGGGCGGCGCGCGCTTCTGTCTCCAGTGCGGGCAGGCCGTCGCCGGTGCGGGCGCGGGCCCGCCCTCGCCCGGCCCCGAGAGCTACACGCCCAAGCATCTCGCCGAGCGGATCCTCACCAGCAAGGCCGCGATCGAGGGCGAACGCAAGCAGGTCACCGTGCTCTTCGCCGACTTGAAAGGCTCGATGGAGCTCCTGGCCGATCGCGATCCGGAGGACGCGCGCAAGATCCTGGATCCCGTCCTCGAGCGCATGATGGAGGCCGTTCATCGCTATGAGGGCACCGTCAACCAGGTGATGGGTGACGGCATCATGGCCCTGTTCGGTGCGCCCCTTGCCCACGAGGACCACGCCGTGCGCGCGTGCTATGCGGCGCTCCGGATGCAGGAAGCCGTGCGGCGCTACTCGGATGACCTTCGTCGCGCCGAGGGCATGGAGGTGCACATCCGGGTGGGGCTCAACTCTGGCGAGGTCGTGGTGCGCTCGATTGGAAGCGACCTCCGCATGGACTACACCGCGGTGGGCCAGACCACCCACTTGGCCGCCCGCATGGAGCAGCTTGCGGCCCCCGGCAGCATCCGCCTCGCGCCTGCGACGCTGCACCTGGCCGAGGGCTTCATCCAGGTCACGCCGCTCGGCCCGGTCCCGATCAAGGGTCTCCCCGATCCGATCGAGGTGTTCGAGCTCGTTGGCGCCGGCGTCGCTCGCACTCGCCTTGAGGCCGCTGCGCGCCGGGGGCTCACCCGCTTCGTCGGCCGGGGCGCCGAGATGGAGCAGCTCCGCGACGCGCTCGACCGGGCGAGCCGCAGCCAGGGCCAGGTGGTTGCCGTCGTGGGAGAGCCGGGCGTGGGCAAGTCGCGGCTGTTCTGGGAGCTCACCCACTCCCACCGCGTGCACGGCTGGCTGATCTTGCAGTCCGCCTCGGTCTCCTACGGCAAAGCCACCGCGTACCAGCCCGTCATCGAGCTGCTCCGAACCTACTTCGAGATCGACAGCCGCGATGACCCGCGCAAGATCCGGGAGAAGGTCACCGGAAAAGTGCTGACGCTCGCCCCGGCGCTTGCACCCGCGGTGCCGGCCCTGCTGGCCCTCCTCGACGTGACGGTGGACGATGCGTCGTGGCAGGCGCTCGATCCGCTCCAGCGGCGCCAGCGCACGCTCGACGCGGTCAAGAGCCTCCTGTTACGCGAAAGCGAGGTGCAGCCCCTGGTCGTGGTATTCGAGGACCTGCACTGGATCGACGGTGAGACCCAGGCGCTGCTCGATGGCCTCGTGGACAGCGTGCCGACGGCGCGCGTCGTCCTCCTCGTCAACTATCGGCCCGAGTATCGGCACGACTGGGGCGGCAAGACCTTCTACCGGCAGCTCCGTATCGATCCGTTGCCGCCCGAAAGCGCCGACGAGCTCCTCGAGGCCTTGCTCGGGACGGACGCGGGCCTCGGTCCGCTCAAGCGGCTCCTGGTCGAGCGAACGGAGGCGAATCCCCTCTTCGTCGAGGAGAGCGTTCGGGCCCTGGTGGAAACGGCCGCCCTCGCCGGCGAGCGTGGCGCCCATCGCCTCGTCCGGCCGGTCGAGCAGATCAAGATCCCCGCCACCGTGCAGGCCATCCTGGCAGCGCGCATCGACCGCCTGGCGCCCGAGGCCAAGCGACTGCTCCAGGCGGCAGCGGTCATCGGCAAGGACGTGCCGATGCCGCTCCTCCTCACCATCGCCGACGCCCCGGAGCACGCGGTGCGGGACGAGCTGGCTCGCCTGCAAGCCGGCGAATTCCTCTATGAGACCCGCCTCTTTCCGGACCTCGAGTACACGTTCAAGCACGCGCTCACTCACGAGGTCGCGTACGGGGGACTGCTCCATGACCGGCAGCGCGCGCTGCACGCCCGTATCGCCGAGGCCATCGAGGCGCTCGCTCCCGAGCGCGTGACCGAACGGATGGAGCGCCTGGCCCATCATGCCCTCCGCGGCGAGCTGTGGGACAAGGCCGTCACCTATCTGCGGCAGGCGGGATTCCGAGCCATGGCCAGGGCCGCCCACCGCGAGGCCCTCACCCACCTGGAGCAGGCAAGCGCGGCCCTCGGACACCTCCCCGAAAGCCGGGAGACCACCGAGCTGGCCATCGACATCCACATCGAGACCCGGAACGCCCTCCTTCCGATCGGCGATCGGCCGCGCATGGGAGAGCACCTCCACGCGGCGGAAGGGCTCGCCCGGGCGCTCGGCGACCAGCGGCGGCTCGGACGGATCGCCACGTTCATGGTGATTCAAAGTCTGGGGGGTGGCGACTACGACGTGGCCGCCAGATTCGGGCGTGAGGCGCTTGGCATCGGGCAGGCGCTCGACGACCGCTCGATCTCGGTCGTGGCGACTTCCTTCCTGGGCCTGGCCTACGTGAGCCGAGGCGAGCTCCGGGACGCCGTTGCGCTCCTCGAGCGGAATCTCACGCTCGACGGCGATCTACGCTACGAGCGCTTCGGAGCGCCTGCGATCCAGTCGGTGCTCTCGAGGGCGCTGCTCGCCGATGCGCTCTCCCAGCTCGGCCGGTTCGACGACGCCATTCGGCACGGTGACGTCGCGGTGCAAACCGCCGAGAAGGCTGATCATCCCTTCAGCCTGTGGTGGGCTTTGTATGGTCTCGGGCTCGCCCATCTCCGGCGCCGCGATCTCCTTCGCGCGACGCAGATCCTGGAGCGATGCCTCGAGGTCGGCCGGACGTGGAAATTCGACGCCGGCATCCCCATCGCCGCGGCGAGCCTCGCGACCGCGCACGCCCTCGCCGGTCGGACGGCCGAGGCCGTTCCGCTGGTCGCGAGCGCGATCGAGGAGTCCCACGACAGCCAGAGCTTTCGCTGGTCGGCGCCCATTCTCCTCTACGGCGGAATCGTCTCCTTGGCGGCGGGGCGCATCGACGAGGCCGCCGGCTACGCCGAACAGGCGCTGGCCGTGGCGCGCCGGCTTCGCGCGCTCGCAAACGAAGCCCAGGCCCTCTGCCTTGCCGGTGATGTCGCGGTGGCCAGGGACGGCGCGGACGCTGAAGCGCGTTATCATGAGGCGCTGGCGCTCGCGGAAACACTCGGTATGCGCCCCCTCGTCGCCCACTGTCACCTTGGTCTCGCCACGCGCGGCGGGCGGGCCGGCCAGCTCGAGCCGGCGCGGCAGCACCTCGCCATCGCGACGATGATGTTTCGGGAGATGTCGATGCCGACGTCGCTCGAGCAGGCGGAGGTGGCCGTGAGAGGGCAGGCATGAGCGCGGGGCGTGCGTGCGCGGTGGCGGGGGTGGGACTCGTCCTCGCGCTGGCCGCCACGGTCGGCCCATCGCATCCGCCCGGGGCCGAGCCGGGCGCGAGCCTGGTGATCCGGCTGCCCGACACGGTCTGGATGGTCGTGATCGGGCTCTTCGCGGCCTCGCTGCTCCTGCTCCTCTCGCTGCAGCGGCCTCGCCGCGCCCCCGAGGACGAGTCGCCGCTGGGCGAGCGGGTCGACCCCCGGCGCCGCTCCTTCCTCCTGGCGTCGCTGCCCATGCTCTTGCTCTTGATCGTCGGCATCTACCTGGTCTGGATGCACTGGAGTCCCGACGGTCCGCATCCGCTGGAAGCGCCCCTTGCCGCCATCGCCGGGCTCCTGAACCTCCTGTCGCAGGCGCGCAAGCCCCCGACGTCCGTGGCGGCCTTCGACTACGCGGTGGCCGGGGTCGCCCTCGCCGTCGCCCTCGCCACCTTCGCCCTCATGCTGCTGGTGGTCCTCGCCGAGCGCGTGCTGCGCTGGTGGGATCGCCCCACGCGCGCCGCTCCGATACCCCCGCTCGACGCCGCCGTGGCCGAGAGTCTGGAGGATCTCCGTGCCGACGGGGACCCGCGCGCGGCCATCATCCGCGCCTACCGGCGCTTCGAGCTCGCCCTCGCGACGGCGCGCCTACCGCGCGCCGCCTGGCAGACGCCCGCGGAGTTCATGCGGGCCGCCCTCGCTCAGGCGCCCCTGCCCGCCGCTCCGGTGGAGCGGCTTACCGCGCTCTTCGAGCTCGCGCGCTTCAGCCAGCGCCCCCTGGGAGACGACGCGCGCGCCCTCGCCTATGACTGCCTCGACGCGGTGAAGCATGCCCTCGAGCGGGAGGCCGCGCGTGCCCGCTGACCCCCGTCCCGTGGCCACATCGCTCCGCTACGGCCTCCTCGTGGGCCTCGTCCTCTTCGCCGCGGTGCCCGTTTATGTCTACCTCGAGCCGCAGTGGCGTGCCCTGGTTCCCCGGCTCGCCGCCGCGCTGCTGCTCGGAGTGGCGCTGCTGGAGCTGCGCGGCATACTCGCCCGACGGATCGCGCGTCACGGCGCGTCCGCGCTGGACGCCGCCCGCGTCGCGCCCGCCGTCGAGCCGGGCGTGCCGCACCGGCTCGTCGAGCTCCGCGCCAGCGTGCGCGCGGGCCTCCGCAGCCGGCGCCACTTCGAGACGGTGCTGTGGCCGCGGCTCACCGAGCTCGCCACCCGCCCGCTTCCGCTTCCCCGCCTCCGGCGGGGGCGCGGCCCCAGCCTGGCCAGCTTCCGGGCTGTCGTCACCGCCATCGAGGATCAGCGGTGAAGGTCGCCGCCATCGCCGAGCGCGCGCGTGAGGTGGTCCAGACCATCGGGCGCGTCGTGGTGGGCAAGGACGACGTCATCGAGCGCATCGTCGCCGGCGTCCTCGCCAACGGGCATGTTCTGATCGAGGACTATCCCGGGCTCGCCAAGACGCTGATCGCGCGTCTCCTCGCGCAGGCGCTCGACCTCGGGTTCCGGCGCATACAGTTCACCCCGGATCTCCTCCCCAGCGACATCACCGGCAGCTTCATCTACGACCAGTCCCAGAGCCGGTTCGAGTTCCGAGCGGGCCCCGTCTTCACGAACCTGCTCCTCGCCGACGAGATCAACCGCGCCACCCCGAAGACCCAGGCCGCGCTGCTGGAGGCGATGCAGGAAGCGCAGGTGACGGCCGACGGGCAGACCTTCGCGCTACCCCCGCCCTTTCTCGTGCTGGCCACCCAGAACCCCATCGAGCTCGAAGGCACCTATCCGCTGCCCGAGGCCCAGCTCGATCGTTTCCTCATGCGGGTGAGCGTCGGCTACCCCGAGCCCGACACCGAGCGCGAGATCCTGCGCCGGCGCCGGGAGCGGCGCACTGACGCCGCCACCGTGCCCACCATCGTGTCGCGGGCCGAGCTCCTCGCCATGCAGGAGGCGCTGGAGGACGTCTTCGTCAGCGACGCCCTCGAGCGTTACATCGTGGCCCTCACGCAGGCCACCCGGACCGACGCGCGCGTGGCGCTCGGCGCCTCGCCCCGGGGCACCCTCGCCCTGCTCAAGCTGGCGCGGGCCGAAGCCGCGATGCGCGGGCGGGAGTTCGTGCTGCCCGACGACGTCAAGGTCATGGCCGGGCCCGCGCTCGCCCACCGGCTCGTCCTGCGGCCGGAGCTCTGGGTGTCGAAGGTGACGTCAGCGCAAGTGGTGGCGAACCTCCTCCGGCAGGTCCCGGCGCCGGTGACGGAGGCCACGTGATCGCGCGGCCCTCCGCCCTGAACCTTTCCCTCGTCACGCTGGTGGGTTGGGCGCTTTTCCTCGGCGTGCTCACCGGCCGCGCCGAGCTGATGGTCGCGGCAGTCCCGCTCGCGGTCACCCTGGCCGTCGGCCGGCGCTGGGCGGCGCCCGCCGGAGGCTGGCGGCTCACGCGGCAGATCTCGGCGGATCGTCTCATGGAGGGCGAGCGCGCCACCATCACCGTGACGCTCCGGTCCGCGCGGCCCCTGCCCCTCGTCGAGCTGCTCCAGCCGCTGCCGCCCCAGGTGTGGACGGAGCGCGGACGCCACCACGCCTTCTTCAGCGTCCGCGCCGGCGAGGAGATCCGCTGGAGCTTCGAGGTCGCCTGCGCGGGCCGGCGCCACCTGCGCCTCGACGACCTGCATCTCCGGGTGTGGGAGCCTCTCGGGCTCGCCGCCGCCGAGACACGGCAGCGCGACACGCAGGTCGAGGTGGCGGTGTACCCCGCAGTGACGCCGCTGCGCCGGCCGCCGCGCCCCTTGCGTACCCAGACCTCCGTCGGCAATCATGTCTCGCGGGCGCAGGGCGAGGGGCTAGAGCCCGGCGACATCCGCCGCTTCGCTCCGGGCGATCAGGTCCGCCACGTGAACTGGCGCGCGACCCTCCGCCTCGGGGCGCTGCACGTGACGCAGCATCACCCGGAGCGGAACGCCGACATCGTCCTGCTCCTCGACACGCTCGCCGACATCGGCCCGCCCGGCGCCTCGGCCCTCGACCATACGGTGCGCGGGGCGGCCTCGCTGGCCGCCGCCTACCTCGCCCGCAAGGATCGCGTCGGGCTCGTGGAGTACGGCGGCATCCTCCGCCAGGTGAAGCCGGCCGCCGGCCGCGTGCAGTGGGAACGCCTCCTCGACACGCTGGCGCGGGCCTCGGTGGTGTTCACCTACGTGACCCGCGATCTCGAGGTGTTGCCGCCGCGCGTCCTGCCGCCCCAGTCGCTCGTGATCGCCCTGAGCCCGCTGCTCGACGGACGCTTCGTGAAGGCGGTGGGGGATCTCACCGCGCGGGGTTTCGACGTGCTCGTCGTGGCGGTGTCCCCCGTCGCGGCGGGGCGCGCGATGCTGCGCGGCGGCGCCGTCGTCGACCTGGCCGCGCGCCTGTGGGCGCTGGAGCGCCGCGCCTATCTCGACGAACTGCGGCGAAGCGGCCTGACGGTGATCGAGTGGGACGGCGTCGAGCCGCTCGAGGCGGCGCTGGCCGGGTGGCAGCGCCCGCGCCTGCGCGGAGTACGCGCGTGACGGGGCGGCTCGTGGCGGTGGCGCTGATGGCGGCGCTGGCGGGCCTGCCCGTGAGTATCCTCCCCTCGCCCTTCCTGGGCGCCTTCGCCGGGGTCGCGCTGGCCATCGGCGGTGCCGGCGCGTTGATGGCGGCCGTGCCGCTGGCCACCGCGGGAGGCGCCCTCGCGCTCATCGAGTACACTCTGGCCCTGGCCATCGCGCGCCCGGAGCCCGATCCGATCACGGCGACCGCGCTCGGCGTGGGTTTGGTCCTCCTGCTCGCCCTCGTTCACCTGGCGAACGCGACCCGCGGCGCCGCCCTCGGCGCCGGCGTGCTGGGCGCGCAGGCGCGGCACTGGCTCATCGTGGGCGCCCTCGGTGCGCTGGGCGCCGCCGCTTTCACCCTGGGCGCCGAGGTCCTCGCCCTCGCGCTACGGGGCGCCGGCCTGCCTTTCGCGGTCGCGGTGGCGACGCTCGGCGCGCTGCTGACGGTGGCGGGCGTGATCGCGCTCGTGACGACCCCCCGGCCCGTACCCTAGCGCCCCGGCGCTCTGAAGCCACGCGAGGGCCAGGGGTGCGGCGTAGCTGCCACCCCGCTCGATGAACTCCCAGATCGGCTCTCCGGCGAGCGGCCGGAGGGCCTCGGTGACAACCTTCCAGGCGAAGACGAAAAGGAGCACGCCGCGTGCCGGCCACGCGAGGACCAGGAGCCCCAGGCCACACTCGAACCAGCCCGCCCACGGTCGAAGCGGGTGGCTCGCGACGGTCGCCGGGCTGATCCCGATCGCCGCGGCATAGCCGCTCCAGTCCTTGTGCATCGCGAAGTCGAATCCGCCATGCCCGATCAGCACCAGGGCGGTCGTTGCCCGGAGAACCCAGCCGATCGCCGCCGCCCGCCCTTCGGTGAGCACGGGCATCGGCCGCGTCGAGAACCAGTCGGACACTGACCGACCACCGCCGAGCAGGATGAGGAAGGCGAGGGGGACCCCGTAGTTGCCAGCTCGCTCGAAGAGCTCCCACATCCCCTGTCCGGCGAGGGGACGGAGGCAGGCCGTCTGCAATCCCCAGAACGTCATATAGAGGATTACCGCCCGGATCGGCCAGAACAGGGTGAGCACCCCTACCGTGATGTCGACCATGCCCACCATTGGCATGAGCCGCCACGCCCACGCCTCGGGGATGCCGAAGATAGCGAGGTATGGCAGCCAGGCGGCCTTGGTAATGATGCCGAAGGCCCCGTGGCCGATGAAGCAGGCGGCCACGGCCACGCGCAAGATCCAGTGGAGCGTTGCGCCGTCCGACAAGGCCGCCCACTCGTCAATTCGGTGCGACGATGGCCGCTCGAGCGACCTTCCCTTGCGCGCTGACGCGAGCTCAAACATGAGGCACCTCCGAAGCGGTGGAACGAGGAGACGGGCCGTCGGACGCCCCGCGTTGTCGCGAGCCGTCCGGCGGCCGTCTTCTAGGACTCACTTCTTCGTCGGCTGGAGATAGAGCCTCGCCGCCCGCTCCCCAATCTTGCGACCCAGGGCGAGCCCGTCCTCGCAGGCGCTGCGGAAGTGGATGCCGGCATAGACTCGGGAATCGGCGCTCTCACGCGCCGCCTGAGAGAAACTGCTGAACGAGCGGGTAATCCCCTCGAAGGGCTTGCCGCTGGAAACCGTGAAGCCGACCTGGTCGCCGCCCAGAGTGCTGGCAAGGGCCACGGCAGCGGCTGCGCTGAACGTGCTCTGCGTGGACGGATAGTCCGAGACCGCCGGGGTGTTCTGATGACTGTCCCAGGTTGGATCGCCCACGGTGGCGTCGTTGCCGTCGTTGTCGCCCTCGCGAATGGCGGTGACCGGGCGCCACAGGTCGTACACGTAACGGATCTTCCAGCCCGCGATGTAACCGTCCGCCATCACCATGTTCATCAAGGCGAGGGTCCGGGCGGTGTCCCGAGCATCGAGACCGCGTGCGATGGCCACCGTGCGCGCGATCCGGTTCCACGCGCCCGGCCCTTCGAACCAGAAGCGCGCGATCTGCGTCTGCTCGTCGGTGCGCGCGGTGCTGACCCTACCGCCGACGCTCTTTACCTCGTCGTAGTCGCGCGCGTAGGACGCGCTCGTCAACGCTGGGGGTCCGGGAAGCCAGTACTGCGAGGCCGACAGCAGGGTAAACGGCGTGACGTTCGCCCAGCCCGGCACCGTCGAGGGCAGGTAGCCACGTGCCAGGTCCGGGTTGCCGAGAGGCGGGTTGGGCGGGGTGGGATTGGGATGCGGCCGCCACTTGCCTGGTCCCATGGCCGGCGTGTAAGGCGCGTCACGCGTGGCCCCGTCGTCCTTGCGAAGCGTAAGGATTGCGGCGCCGGCCGCGCGGCCGACCGCCACCCCCTTGTTCCGAGCGGACCCGTCGGTGACGCGGGCGATCGACGCGGCGTAAGCCTGGTCGAGCAGCGCGAACGTCGCCCCCTTCTGGGCCGGCGTGCCGTAGAGGTTGACCACGCCGACAAGCACCGTATGGGCGGCGGCCGCGGTCGCGGCATCGGGCGACGCCGCGGGGTCGCCGGGGCCCTCGAAGTAGTAGGCGTCATACCGGCGACTGATCGCGTTCAGAGCATCGTGCACCGCCGCCTGCGTCATGGCCAGCGTGCGCGTCGACACGACGGCGTTCTGACCGTTGGCCTCGATGGCTTTCATCGCCGTGTCGTTCCACTGAACGACTTCGTTGGCTGAGGCGGGCGGGGCGAAGGGAAGGGCCCAGGTCGAGACGACCAGGCCGACGGTCGGGACCACGCGGCCAATAACTCTGAGGCCGTGCATCATTGCTCGATCCTCCTTCGGGGCAACTAGGAGGGAGACACCGGAGGCGCAAAGGGAGCGTTCCGTACTTCGGGCATCACCTCCCAGAGCTCGACGTCAGAGTGCGACCACCGTCGTGTTGCGCAATTGGTGCCAAGCGCTCCCCAGTTCGGTGTTCGCTTGGAATTCACCCGCTTAGCCGCCAACGACGGCACGACGAGGGAGATTCGAGCGCAGAATGCGAGCGTGCTGCCCGAAGCGGTCGGGAACGCCGCCCGCGGGCCGGCGCCTTGACTTGGCAGGGGGCCCCGGCTAGGCTCGTCGCACTCATTCCGCCATGAAAATCACGGCTGTTCGCGCCTCCTGGCTCCGCGCCCCTATCCCCGCCGCTTCCGCCCATGTGAGCGACTTCGGACGCAACGACTCCTTCAACATGTGCCTGGTCGAGATCGACACCGACGCCGGCATCACCGGGCTCGGCGAGGCCAAGGCGGCCGTCGGAAACCTCGGCAACTACGCCGCGATCGTGACGCTCGTCCGCGAGGAGTTCGCGCCGCTTCTGATCGGCCGCGATCCCCGCGACATCACCGGCGCCTGGGAGCTCCTCTACAACGGCACGCGGGCGCACTACGCCATCCGCGAGGGCCGAACCTTCCCCACCATCGGTCGCCGCGGCGTCACGATCTCAGCCTTGTCTGGCGTGGACATCGCGCTCTGGGACATTCTCGGGCGCGCCCTCGGCGAGCCACTCTGGCGGCTCATGGGCGGCCGGTATCGCGAGCGTGTGCCCGCCTATGCCTCGGGGGGCTGGGCGCCCGTGGGAAGCATCGGGAAGCAGATGCTCCAGTACGCCGAGCGCGGCCACCGGGCGGTGAAGATGCGCGTCGGGCTGCAGGACGCCAGCGTGGACGCGTCCGCCGCGCGCGTGGCGGAGGCACGCGAGGCGCTGGGCCCCGGCGTCGGCATCATGGTGGACGCCCACGGGACCTGGAGCGTGCGCGAGGCCCAGCGCTTCGCGCGAAAGGTGGAAACACTCGATCTCTGCTGGTTGGAAGAACCGGTCTCACCGGACAACCTGAGCGGACAGGCGGAGGTGCGCGGCGCCACCGACATCCCCATCGCGGCGGGCGAGAGCGAGCAGACGCGCTTCGCGTTCCGCGAGATGCTGGACGCGCGCGCGGTGGACGTGCTCCAGCCCGACCCGGCGATCGCCGGCGGGATCACCGAGACGCGGAGCGTCGCCGCCCTCGCCGCCAGCCACGGGCTCACGGTCGCCCCGCATCTCTGGGGCTCCGCCATTCTCTTCGCCACCGGCCTGCATCTTTGCGTCGCCACCCCATGCGCGACCATGCTCGAGTACTCCCGCGGCGAGAACCCCCTCCTCAACGAGCTGGTCGAGGAGGAGGTCGCCTTCGTCGACGGACATGTCCTCGCGCCGACCGGCCCCGGCCTGGGCCTCACCCTCCGGCGCGACTTCGTGGAGCGCGTCCGCGTGAAGGCCTAGAGGCGACCGTGGCGGGGCCGCGCGTGCTCGTGACGGGAATGAGCGGGCTCATCGGCAGCGCCCTGCGCGCGCGCCTGGAGGGCCGCATGGGCCTGCGCGCGCTCAATCGGCGAGACATCCCCGGCGTGGACTGCCGGCGCGCCGACATCGCCGACCTTGCCGCCATCGAGCCGGCTTTCCGCGACATCGACGTGGTCGTGCACCTCGCCGCGGCGGCCGGCGGCGCCGAGCCCTGGGAATCCGTCCTGCGCCAGAACCTGGTGGGCGCCTACAACGTGTTCGAAGCGGCGCGGCGCGCCGGGGTCACGCGGGTGATCTTCGCGTCGAGCGGGGCCACCGTCACCGGCTACGAGCGCGAGGAGCCCTACGCCGCGCTGGTGGCCGGCAAGTACGCGGGGCTCACCGCCTGGCCCATGCTCACGCACGAGACACCCCTCCGCCCCGCCGCCCTGTACGGCGTGAGCAAGGCGTACGGCGAGGCCCTGGGACGTCAGTACGCCGACGAGCACGGGCTCTCCGTGCTCTCCATCCGCATCGGCCGCGTGAAGGCCGAGGATCGTCCCACCACGCCCCGCGACTTCAGCGTCTGGTTGAGCCAGCGTGACGTCGTGCAGATCCTCGAGCGCGCGATCAACGCGCCCGCGGACCTCCGCCACGGCATCTTCTTCGCGACCTCGGACAACCGCTGGGGGTATCGCGACCTCCGGCACGCGCGCGCCGTCCTCGGCTTCGTCCCCGAGGATCGCGCCGAGGACCATCGCTGATGCCCCTCGTGCGCGCCTACCTGGCGGACCACGCGGTGGCCTTCCGCGACAAGCCGGCGGTGGTCGACGATCGGCCGGGCGCTCCCGTCACCGTGTGGAGCTTCGCGGAGCTCAACCGGCAGGCCAATCGCCTCGCCCATGTCCTGCTGGGCCTGGGCGTGAAGCCGGGGGAGAAGGTGGTGTGGTGCGGGCCGAACTCGCCGGGGGTACTCCGCGCGGCGCACGCTCTGCCCAAGATCGGCGCCGTCATGGTGCCGCTCAACTACCGCTTCACCGCGGACGAGGCCGCCTACGTGGTCGACAACTCGGACGCGGTGGTGGTCTATGCCGACGCGGAGCAGGCGGGCCTCCTCGCGCGCATCCGCGACACCGTCCCCCGCGTGCGCCACTTCATCGTCTTCGGCGGGCCGGCAGGCCCCGGCATGCTCTCGAGCGAGGCGCTGCTCGCGCGGGCCTCCGACGCGGAGCCCGAGGTGGACATTCCCGAGGGGACGCCGTCGAGCATGCTCTACACGTCAGGCACCACGGGCCGGCCCAAGGGCGCCATCCGGCTACCCACCGATCCCAGCCAGGTGCGCCCCCTGCTCGAGCTGTGCGGCAATCGCCCCGACGACGTCTACATCACCACGGGGCCGCTCTATCACTCCGGCCCCCTCGGGTACATGGGCCTCGGCCAGCGCCTGGGCAACACCGTGGTGCTCCAGCGGCGCTTCGACGCCGAGGACTGGCTCCGCCTGGTGGCGAAGTACCGCGTGAGCATGACCTTCTCGGCGCCCGCTCCAATCCGGTTGATCTGCGCGCTCGCCGAGGAGGTCAAGCGGCGCCACGACGTGCGCAGCATGAAGCGCATGATTGCCAACGCCGCGCCCTGGTCCATGGCGCTCAAGGAAGCGTACATGCGCGACTTCGGCGAGGACTCGCTGTGGGAGGTGTACGGGTCCACCGAGCTCGGCGTGGACACCGTGCTCGCCCCCGGCGATCACCGTAAGCGGCCCGGATCCTGCGGCCGCGCCGTGCCCGGCGTGGAGATCCGCCTCTACGACGAGGCGGGCCACGAGGTGACCGAGCCGGACGTGCCCGGCGAAGTCTTCGTGCGGGGCCCCAGCACCTTCAGCGGCTACTACAAGGCGGCCGAGGCCACCCGCGCCGCCCGGCGTGGTGACTTCGCGTCAGTGGGCGACATCGCCTATCGCGACCTCGACGGGTTCTACTACATCTGCGACCGCAAGAGCGACATGATCATCTCCGGCGGGATGAACATCTACCCCGCGGAGATCGAGGCCGCCCTCGAGCGACATCCCGGCATCGCCGACGTGGCCGTGTTCGGGATCCCCAGCGAGGAGTGGGGCGAGAGCGTGCACGCGGTGGTGGTACTCCGTGACGGCCACGCCCTCACCCCGGAGGCGGTCACCGCCTTCGCCCGCGAGCACCTCGCCGCCTACAAGTCGCCGCGCTCGGTCTCGTTCGTCGCGGAGATCCCCCGCACCGGCTCCGGCAAGATCCTCAAGCGCGTGCTGCGCGAGCCCTTCTGGCAGGGCCGGCGCACGCGTGTCTCCTGAAAGGAGCAGAACATGAAGCCCTTGGCCTCATTACTCCTCGCCCTCGTCGCCGCGCTTGCCCTGGCCGCCGCCCCTGTCAGCGCCCAGGACACGCCCCGCATGGGCGGCGTCCTCAAGGCCGCCATGATCGGCGAGCCGCCGTCGCTGGACATCCACTGGACCACCGCCGTCATCGTGCAGCAGATCACCTGGCACATCTACGAGACGCTCTACACCTACGACAAGAATCTCGCCCCGGTGCCGATGCTCGCCGAGAGCCATGCCGTCGCCGACGGCGGCCGGCGCTACACCATCACGCTCCGCAAGGGCGTGAAGTTCCACAACGGCAAGGAGATGAGCTCGGCCGACGTGGTGCCGTCCCTCCAGCGCTGGGGCAAGATGGCCACCTCCGGCAAGGCCCTCTGGAAGACCGTCGAGGCGGTGGAGGCCAAGGACCCGTACACCGTCGTCATCCATCTGAAGGAGCCTTCGGGGTCGCTGCTCTACGGCCTCGGCGGTCCCAACAACGCCGCCGCCATCTATCCCAAGGAGGTCATCGCCGCCGCCGGCGAGGGGCAGATCAAGGAGTTCATCGGCACCGGCCCCTACCGCTTCGTCGAGCACAAGCCGGATCGGCACATAAAGGTGGCGCGGTTCAAGGACTACGCCGCGCGCACGGACTCTCCCGACGGCGGCTACGGCGGCCGCCGCGTGGCCTACGCCGACGAGATCCTCTTCATCCCCGTCCCGGACGAGGCGGTGCGCCTGGCCGGCGTGGAGACCGGCGAGTACCACTACGCCCAGTCCATCAAGGCCGATCAGTACGACCGCGTGAAGACCCTGCCTGCGCTGGAGCCGGGGGTGGTGAAGCCGTACGGCTGGATCACCGCCGTGCCCAATCACAAGCAGGGCGTGATGGCCAACAAGAAGATCCGCCAGGCTTTCCTCGCCGCGCTGGACATGGAGCCGATCATGGCCGCCGGCATCGGCAACAAGGCCTTCTACCGGGTGGACGGCGCCCTCTTCTTCCCCGAGCAGCCGAACTTTCACAGCCAGGCCGGCGTCACCGGCTACAACCAGAAGAACGCCGCCCGTGCCAAGGCGCTCCTCGCCGAGGCCGGCTACAAGGGCGAGGCTGTCCGCTGGATCACCACCAAGGAGTACGACTGGATGTACAACACCGCGCTCGTCGCCAAGCAGCAGATGGAGGCGGCGGGCTTCACCGTGGACCTCCAGGTGCTGGACTGGGCCACCCTCGTCCAGCGGCGCAACAAGCCCGAGCTTTACGAGATCTTCTCCACCGGCTTCACCTTGGGCGCCGATCCCGCGCTGGCCACCTCGATCCAGTGCAACTGGCCGGGCTGGTGGTGCCAGGAAGAGAAGGAGCGCGTCCTCACCGAGATGCTGCGCGAGACGGACCCCAAGAAGCGCAAGGCGCAGATCGAGCGCATCCAGGCCATCTTCTACGAGGACGTCGGGCGCGTGAAGCTGGGCGACTACTTCACGTTCCAGGTCACGCGCAAGGACCTACGCGGGTTCCGGTCTTCGCCCTACGTACACTTCTGGAACGCCTGGCTGGCGCGGTAGACCGCTGCAGTTGATTGGCGAGGTGCAGCCGAAGGCGAGCCGAGCGGATACGTAATTGGGAGTCTATGTCGTCCGGAGGTTGCTCGCCGTCATCCCGGTGATGCTGGTGGTGGCGACGGTGTCCTTCGTTCTTATCCGCCTGGCGCCCGGCGATCCTGCCAGCGTGATCGCCGGGCCCTACGCGTCCGCCGACGACATCGGCCGGCTGCAGACGGCGCTGGGGCTCGATCAGCCCCTGCCCGTGCAGCTCGTGAAGTGGTACGGGCGGCTCGCCCGCGGCGACCTCGGCGACTCGATCTTCCTCCGCCGACCGGTGCTCGAGGCGATCTACGAGCGCCTGGAGCCTACGCTCCTCCTCACCGGCTGGGCCATGCTGATCGCCGTCCTGGTGGGAGTCCCGGTCGGCGTGGTCTCGGCGCGCCACCACAACTCGTTTCTCGACCAGTCCTTCATGGCCCTCGCCCTGATCGGCCTCTCGGTGCCGAACTTTCTCCTGGGGCTGCTCATGATCCTCTGCTTCGGCGTGTGGCTGGGCTGGCTCCCCGTCGCCGGCTATGTCGCGCTCGAGGGAGGGCTCTGGCCCAATGTCCGCTCGCTGATCATGCCCGCGCTGGCGCTCGGGCTGGTCCAGTCCGCGCTCATCGCCCGCATCACCCGCTCCAGCATGCTGGACGTGCTGCGGGAGCAGTACATCCTCTCCGGCCGCTCGAAGGGGCTCACCGAGCGCACCGTCGTCTACAAGCACGCCCTCAAGAACGCCATCATCCCCACGCTCACGGTGATCGGCATCACCTTCGCACTCCTCATCGGGGGCGCCGTCGTCATCGAGACGGTGTTCAACATCCCCGGCCTGGGGCGGCTCATGCTCCGGCGTGACTACCCCGTGGTGCAGGGCGTGGTCCTCCTCATCGCCCTCACCTACACCGCCATCAACCTGCTCGTGGATCTGGCCTATCTGGCCATCGACCCGCGCATCCGGTTCCGCTAACAAATGCTGCGGAGCCTCCTAATGAAGGTAGCCCCTTGGGGCGACCGTGGATCAAATGCGAACTCGGCTCACGAGCGGACACGCTACCTCGGGGTTCGATCGTTCCTCCGCCGACGGAGCGCCGTGATCGGCGCGGTGCTCGTCGCCGCCAACGTGCTGGTGGCGATCGGCGCCACCGTCATCGCGGGCGTGGACCCCCAGGCGCTGGACGTCAAGGCGCGCCTCGCCCGGCCGACCGCCACCCACTGGTTCGGCACCGACCACGTCGGACGCGACGCCTGGAGCCGCGTCATCCACGGGGCGCGGCTCTCCATGGTGGTGGGCGCCTCCGTGGTGGCGCTGTCCTTCGTGGGCGGACTGGCCTTCGGCGTGCTCGGCGGCTACTATCGCGCGCTCGACAACGTCCTCATGCGCATGATGGACGGCGTGATGGCGTTCCCCGGCATCATCCTGGCCATCGCGATGATGGCCTCGCTGGGGCCGAGCGTGTTCAACGTCATTGTGGCGCTCGGCGTGGTCTACGTGCCGCGGGTGGCGCGCATCGTGCGCGGCTCGGTGCTGGTGATCCGGGAGACGCCCTACGTGGAGGCCGCGCGAGCCCTCGGCATCGGCGACGGCCGCATCATCGCCCGCCACGTGCTGCCCAACTGCCTGTCTCCCGTCATCGTCCAGGGCACCTTCATCTTCGCCGCCGCGGTGCTGGGCGAGGCCGCCCTGTCCTTCCTCGGCGTGGGTGTCCCCCCGCAGATCCCGTCCTGGGGTAACGTGCTCGCGGAGGGCCGCTCGTACCTGCAGCAGGCCCCCTGGCTCACCCTATTCCCGGGCGCCGCCATCATGGCGAGCATCCTCGGGCTCAACCTCTTCGGCGACGGGCTCCGCGATCTCCTCGACCCCAAGCTCCGCGGCATTCAGGGGGCGGCGCGGGAGAGCTGAAGGTGGGCTAGCGCGCGCCCCACCGGTCGACGCACGCGTGGGCATCGGCGCGGCCCCGCTCGAGCGCCCGGCGCATCTCCGCGCCGTCGAACTCAAGGGGGCGCAGGGAGAGCGGCGCCGTCGGCGTCAGGAGCTGCACGTCCACCGCGGGATGCTTGAGGCGGGCCAGCTCCGTATCGCGCCGGATCTGGTGGACCATGGACGTCTCGAACGCCTCTTCGAGCACCCGACGCATGGTGGTCGGCCGCGCCCCGCGCTCGTCCGCCGCGTAGCTCAGCACCACGATCGCGCGGGCAGGCGGGACGCCGCTGTCTAGCGCCTCCAGGATAGGCGCGCGCGCCACGAGCCCCCCGTCCACCAGCACGCTACCGTCCACCGCGACGGGGGGGAACATCCCCGGCACCGCGGAGGCGGCGAGGAGCGCGTCGACGGTCACGCTGCGATTGTCGAACACCCGCGCCACCCGGCGTTCGAGGTCAGTGGCGATCACACGTAGCTCTACCCGCGAGACGCGGATGCGCTCGAGGTCTACCGCCCCCGCGATCAGCTCGCGAAGCGGCCGGGGGTCCAGGAGCGAGCCCGCGCCGTCCAGGGCGAGCAAGGTGAGCCAGCCCGGCAAGAGGCCGGCAAAGAACACGCCCGGCCTCAACGCATAGACCTGCTCGCGGGTGACACCGCGCCACAGGGCCTCGAGACGGTCCAGGCGGCCATCGGCGATGCCGGCGGCATTGAGGGCGCCCGCCGAGGAGCCGGCGGCGAGCCGCAGAGGCACCCCGCGCGCGGCCAAGCCGAGGGCCACACCCGCCTCGTAGGCGCCCTTGGCGCCGCCGCCCGAGAGCACGAGCGCGGCGGGGGTCGCCGGCCCGAGCGGCGAGGGCGCGCACGTCGCGACCGCCGCCGCCGGCCGCAGCAGCGCGCCGGCGACCGCGACCGCGACGGCGAGAGCCCGCGCGCACCCGCGCATGGCGCTACTCGGACGGGCCGCGGCGGCCGTGCCACTCGGCCACGATCGAATCGGGGTCGAGCGGCGTGAGGCGCGTCGCGGGGCCTTCCGCCACCCGCGCGTTGACACGGGCGATCTCCGCATTGAGCGCCCCGACGCGCGCCCGGACCTCGTCCGCGTCCCGCGCGGTCCAGATCGCACCGAGCCCGGCCTCGACCTTACGCAGCAGCTCCAGCGCCGGCGGCAGGATCGAGAGCTTTTCCCGCTGGAGTAGCTTCTTCACCCACCAGTCTGGGTCGTAGGGGTCGGTGATGCCGGAGATGGGCTTGCCGGCGCCTTCGAGCCTCTCGAATTCCCCGGCGGCCTGGGCGTCCCGGATCAGCTCCTCGATCCAGGTGTCCCAGCTCTTGTCCGGCGGCTTGCGCTCGGTCATTGCGGGTACTCTACCCGCGTCCGCGGCTTCCGGGTATCCTCTGCGCCATGACCACTCCTCCCCCGACCGACTGGACCGCCTTCGACCGGTTCCGTGATTCGCGCCGCCGCGAGCATGTCGAAGGGCTGGCCGACTTTCTCAGGCAAGTCAGCGTCAGCCAGGAGCCCGCGCGCGTCCGCGCCTGCGGCGAGTGGCTGGCGCGCCGGATGGCCGCGCTCGGCCTCGAGCCCCGCGTGCTGGAGACCGGCGGCAATCCCGCCGTGTTCGGCGAGCGCCGCGTGCCGGGCGCCCGCCGCACCGTGCTCATCTACTGCCACTACGACACCAAGCCCATCCCGCGCGACGGGTGGCTGCAACCGTCGCCCGTCGAGCCCGTGCTCCGCGCCGGCCTCGCCGAATCCGGCGCCCCCATCGTGCCCTTCGACGCGGTGCCGACGGAGACCCTGGGCGATCATCGTCTCTATGCGCGCGGCGCCTCAGACGACAAGGGACCCATCTGGGCCCACCTGGAAGCGCTTGCCGCCATGGACGCGGTGGGTCTGGCGCCACGGGCAAACGTGAAGTTCATCTTCGACGGCGAGGAGGAGATCGGCAGCCCCTTCTTCGGTCCCTTCACCGAGAAGCACCGCGATCTGCTGGCTGCCGACCTCGTGCTCGTCACCGACGGGCCCAAGCACGACAGCGGGCGCCCGACCGTCTCCGGCGGCGCCCGGGGCAACATGAAGCTCGAGCTGGAGATCGAGGTCGCCCGGCGCGACGTCCACTCGGGGAACTTCGTGGTGCCGAACGCGGCATGGCGCCTCAACGGGCTCCTCGCCTCCATGGCCACCCCGGACGGCACCCCGCTCATCGAAGGGCTGGAGGACGACGTGGTCCTGCCCAATGCGGCGGAGCGCGCCATGATGGCGGAGATCCCGGTGGACGCGGTGGCGCTCGAGCGCGATCTCGGCGTGAAGCCCCCCGCCGATCTCCTGGACCGGCTCATGTTTCACCCGACCTTGACGATACGAGGGCTCCACGCGGGGTTCCTGGGCAAGGAGGCCAACACGATCATCCCCCACCGCGCCACCGTGCTTCTCGACGTGCGCCTGGTGAAGAACCAGACGGTGGAGCGTGTCTACCGACGCATCCTCGAGCACATCCGAGCCCAGGGCTTCACCGTGCTGGAGTCGCCCGACGAGCCGATTCCCGACGCGCTGCGCGGGCGCGCAGTCCGGGTGGTCGGCAAGGGCGGCTACGATCCCGCGAAGACGCCCCTGGACCTGCCCGTGTGCCGTGAGGTCATCACCGCCGTCGAGCGGGCGCATGACGGGCAGCGTGCCCTCCTCCTGCCCACGCTGGGCGGTAGCGTGCCGCTCTTCGCCTTCACCGACATTCTCCGCCTGCCCACCCTCGTGCTCCCGTACGCCAACGCGAACAATCGGCAGCACAGCCCCAACGAGCACCTCCGGCTCGACCACCTCTTCCAGGGCATGCGGACTACCGCGGGGCTGCTTCGCGATCTCGGGTAACCGGACGTTCGACGTCGGCCAGCCAGGCTTCGGCCTCGGCGCGGAGGCGGCCGCGCTCCGCCTCGGACAGACCGATCGGATCGAAGCGATACCGGTAGTGCAGCGCCACCAGGCGCTCGAGCCGTACCCGCGATTGAGCAACGGGCGATTGATCGCGCACCCGATCGAGCCACACCATCGGCGGCTCGGCCGCCCGCCGGCCCAAGCCCAACGCGTTGAGCCGGTCCTCCACCGCGTAGAACTCCGAGTCCGTTCCCACGCGCGCGCGGGGTGCCTCGCTCCCGGCCGACGCGGCGCCGGCCCGGCGCTGTCGCCGACGGAAGAATAGCCGCCAGATCAGGACGAGCGTCAGCGGGATCAGCAACCACCCGAGCCAGCTCGTGACATTGCCCCGCCGCTCGCCATAGCGCCACTGGTTGAACGCGTGGCCCGCCCAGGCGAACAGGTCGGACACGGGCTGCCAGACTGAGGCCTGGCCTCCCTCGATCTCGCCCCATCCCGGCGGGGTGGTGTCCACGTCGCGCCAGGCGCCGTCCACCCAGGCCACCGCCCAGGAGTGCGCGTGGCGCGCCCGCACCACCCAGGCGCGCTCGAGCGGGCTCCACTCCTGCACGGAGTAGCCGGTGGCATAGCGCGCCGGCACGCCCGCCGCGCGCAGCAGCAGCACGGCGGCGGTGGCAAAGTACTCGCAATGGCCCGCCCGCGATCGGCCGAGGAAATCCTCGAGGGCGGAGACCTCCCCCTCGGGCGCCTGCCGATATAGCGAGTAGCGGAAGTTCGCCCGGAAGTAGGAGTGAAGCGCGGCGACGACATCGGCCGCCGATGCCCCGCGCAAGCCGAGCTCTCGCGCCACCCTGGTGGCCACCGCGCCGTCGGGAATGGGCAGAATAAGATCGCCCTCGCTCGGGGGATCGTCCAGGACGGATCGCGCCCCGCTCCGGACGGTGTACGTGACCAGCCCCAGGCCCTCGTCCACCTTCACCGCGCCGAGCCGGTTCTTCTCGACGCGCACCACGGTGAGGCGATCGATCTCGAAGGCGTCCGCGGGCAGTGCGAGCACGCCCCGTCCGCGGCGCAACGAGGCCGATACCGTCACGCGCGCGCGTTCGGGGCCCGCCGGCCCGAGCCGCCACGTGGTGCCGTCGGCCTCGGGCAGCACCGGGCTCCACGTGGCGTCCACCGCCAGCCATGCCGGCATGGCAAAGACGTTGTACGTGGCCTCGCGCAGGAGCAGCGGCATCCGCGCCGCCGGTCCCGGATCCACGCGCAAGATGATGCGGTCGGAGAGCTTGAGCCGACCGATGGAGCCGATGGCGGTGCTGCTCCGGAAGGGATCGGTGTCGCGCCGCATCCACTCCGCCAGCCACTCCAGGGCCACGGCCTCCACCGCGCGCTGCGCCTGATGGAGCCCCACGTGGCCGACCCAGCCGAGCCCCGCCACCAGCACGAACAGCCCGCCCCAGATCGCGGGGCTCACCGCGGGCGGGCGCGCGCTCCACAGCGCCACCGCGGTCAGCACGGTGGCGCCCACGTAGAATCCCACGCCGCGCACGTTGGCGGCGCTCGCGGCGAGAATGCAGATGACGAAGTACGGGTAGCGCAGGTCGAGCGTGTGCGTGGCGGGCGTTCCGTCCGCATCGGCCTTCTTGCGCTGGCTCCAGAGGAAGATGCGCGCGTCCACGCCGGGGGACGTGCTGAAGACCTGCGCCGCCACCAGGGGAAGGACCACGAGCGGGAACCACTGGAACACCAGGGTGAGCACGCGGGGCGCGTCGGTGGTGGCGCCGAGGTAGACGACGAGGCTCACGAAGATGATGGTGCAGAGGTCGGACACGCGGTTGAAGTCCGAGCGCGCGAGATCCCAGCGCCACGGCAAGAGGCGCGCGCCTTCCAGCACCGACGCCATCAGGCAGGCGACCGGCCAGAGCCCTGTCTGCCACCCCCAGAACAGGAGCGCCGTTGCCAGCAAGAAAGGCGGCAGATTCATAGGCGCGCGAGGCCTTCGGGGATCTGGCCGACCGTGAGGCGGTGCGGGCCGAGGCCGGGGTCGCCGTCTTCGCCGGCGGGGGCGGTGGCGTCGGCGGGGACGACTACGAGCGTGAGGGTCGGGACGCCCGCGCCGCGCAGGGCCTCGACGAGAGCGCGCCGCTCGGCGTCCCAGGCGAGAAGCACGCAGATCGCGCCCGACAACTCGCCGTACCGCTCGAGCACGGCGTTGCGGAGGGCGCTGAACGGCTTACCCACGCACGGCTCCACCCCCGCCAGCACCTCGAGCATGCGGTCGGCATGCGCGAGCCCGCGACCTGCGGTGAAGCAATACGCCTCGGGCCCCACGAACATGAGGTCGAGGAGGGAGTCCTGGCTGGGAATGGCCACCGCGAAGGATGCCGCCACCGACACCGCTTCCTCGAACACTTCCGGCGGCCCGGCCCCCCCGAACGTGTCGAGCACGAGGGCGTGGCGCACGAAGAACTCGTCCTGGTACTCCTTGACGATGGGCTTGCCCACGCGCGCCCAGCTCCGCCAGTGGATGCGGCGCAGCGGGTCGCCGGGCCGGTAGTCGCGCAGCGAGGCGAACTCCTCGGAATCTCCCACCGAGGCGGCCAGGGCCACGCCCCCCTGCTGATAGCGCCGCGTGCCGGGCAGGTCGAGATCCGGCACCGGATAGCGCCGGGGCAGGATGAGCAGCGACTGTAGCGCGGGAACGCGCAGAAACCCCCGGAACAGGCCGAAGGGGTCGGGGCGCGCGAGCGTGACCCTGACCAGACGCAGGCGACCGCGGCGCACCGGCAGCGCCTCCACGCGGACCTCGGCATCGCCGCCCGGCAGCAGCGGCGGCACCGGCGTCTCCGGGAACCTGGCGCCCCGACGCCGCTCGATGAGCCACATCCAGCGCGGGTAGCCCACCCTGCGGTCGAACCAGTTACGACGCTCCTCGCCCGGCTCACGCGCGGCGAGGAATTCCTCGAGGGAGGGCCGCGGGTCGGCGGTGTCCTCCAGGAGCGTGAGGCCGCTTTGGGCCCGGCGGCCCTGATTGGCCACGATCACCTTGTAGACGAGCGGCTCGCCCACCGTCCCGAAACGCGGCACCGACCGCCGCACGCTGAACCGGCCGCGGAGGGTCAGGCTCGCCGCCAGCGCGACGGCGAGGAGCACCACCAGGAAGGCGAAGGCTTGATACGCCAGCGTGCGATTGGTGTCCAGGCCCACCACGGACGCGGCGAGGATGCCGCCGAGCACGAGATAGCCGGCCCGCGTGAACCGCCGGGAGAGCCATTGCTGGACCACCCAGGTCCAGCGGAACGCGCGGAAGAGCAGCCGCCGCATACCGCGCGTGGCCGTGCCTAGGCGGGCACCGGCAGCGTCTTGACGATCTCCTCGACGATCCCCTGCGCGGTGACGCCCGTGAAGCGCGCCTGCGAGTCCACGACCATGCGATGGGCGATGACGGGGAGGGCGATCTCCTGCACGTGCTCGGGCGTGACGAACTCGCTCCCGTCGAGGAGCGCCAGGGCCTGCGCGGCCTTCATCAGGGCCAGCGAGGCGCGGGGGCTCGCGCCCAGCGAGACCCCCGCGGCCGTGCGCGTGGCCTGCACGAGGTCGACCACGTAGCGCTTCAGCTCGGCGCTGATGCGCACCTCGCTCGCCTGCCGGCGCAGGGCCACCACGTCCTCGATGGACACGCACGGGGCCACCTCGTCGATGGGATGCCCACGCTCCTGGTCGGACAGGATGGCGACCTCGTCGTCCGGCCGCACGTAGCCCAGCCCGAACTGGAAAGCGAAGCGGTCCATCTGGGCCTCGGGCAAGGGATAGGTGCCCCGGAACTCGACCGGGTTCTGGGTGGCGATGACGAAGAAGAGCGACTCCAGCCGGTGCGTGGTGCCGTCCACGCTGATCTGCCCCTCCCCCATGGCCTCGAGCAACGCGGACTGCGTGCGGGGCGAGGCGCGGTTGATCTCGTCGGCGAGGAGCACATTGGTGAAGATCGGCCCCCGGTGGAAGTGGAAGGCCTGATCGCGCTGATCGAAGATCGACACGCCCAGGATGTCGGACGGCAGGAGGTCCGGCGTGAACTGCACACGCTTGAACTCCGCGCCGATGGACCGCGCCAGGGCCTTGGCCAGCGTGGTCTTGCCGGTGCCCGGAAAGTCGTCGAGCAGCACGTGGCCGCCGCTCGCGAAGGCGGCGAGGAGCTTGCGCAGGGCCGCGTCCTGGCCCTTCATCACCCGGCCAATGCTGGCGGCCAGGCGCTGGGTCACCTCCCGAGGCGGGCGGGGCGCGGGGGTCACAGATTCAGAATGCGGCCCCCCCTACCCTTGGGTCAAGAAAACCATGTCCGGACGGCGTCCGGCCGTCCGCCGGATCAGCCCGTAGCGCGGGCTAGCTGTGAAGTCTCACGAGGTTCGTTGCAGGGGGGTTGTCCATCCGGGGGCTCTCAACGAAGCTGGAAGCTGCCAAGCACTCCAGAACGCTGAGGAGGATCCCCGGATGAACATC
>Ga0075421_100000244_pt1 | contig 52302 bp, 59 predicted proteins | sample SoiMetdeltSBSDD5_FD_75292 | JGI IMG/M metagenome (GOLD analysis project Ga0075421, IMG submission 75292) | Bulk soil microbial communities from a Populus tree surrounding site in Tennessee, USA - Soil MetaG P. deltoides SBSDD5 | ecosystem: Environmental > Terrestrial > Soil > Tree plantation... | reverse complement strand
ATGCAGGGCGACGAGTCGTACGCCGGCTCGAGGTCGTTCGAGCGCTTCGAGAACGTCGTGCGCGACCTGACCGGCTTCCGCCACACCATCCCCACGCACCAGGGCCGCGCCGCGGAGCACATCCTTTTCCACTCCGCGCTGCAGCCGGGCGACGTCGTGGTGAACAACATCCACTTCGACACCACGCGCGCGAACATCGAGTACGAAGGCGCGGAAGCGCGCGACCTGGTCATCCCCGAAGGGCGCCAGCCGTCGCTGCTGCATCCGTTCAAGGGCAACATGGATCTGGCTGCGCTCGAGCTCGCGCTGCTCGAGGATGGCGATCGCATCGCCATGGTGATGATGACCGTCACCAACAACTCCGGCGGAGGGCAGCCGGTCTCGCTGGAGAACCTCAAGGGCGTGCGCGATCTCGCGCATCGCTTCGGCAAGCCGTTCTTCCTCGACGCCTGCCGCTTCGCGGAAAACGCGTGGTTCATCAAGACGCGCGAAGTCGGACAGCACGACCGCATGCCGCGCGAGATCGCGCAGGAGATGTTCCGCCTCTGCGACGGCGCGCTGATGTCGGCGAAGAAGGATGGGCTGGCGAACATCGGCGGGTTCCTCGCGCTCAACGACGACGCGCTCGCGCAGAAGTGCCGCAATCTTCTGATCCTCACCGAGGGGTTCCCGACGTACGGCGGTCTGGCGGGCTACGACCTCGAGGCCATCGCGCAGGGACTGGAGGAAGTGCTGGACGAGGACTACCTCCGCTACCGCATCCGCACGATCGAATACCTCGGCGAGCGCCTGCAGGCGGCGGGCATTCCGATCGTCGTGCCGACCGGCGGTCACGCGGTGTACATCGACGCGGCGGCGACTCTGCCACACATCGCGCCGCTGGAGTTTCCGGGTGTCGCGCTCGCGAACGCGCTGTACGTCGAGGGCGGCGTGCGCGCCTGCGAGATCGGCTCAGTGATGTTCGGCGCCGATCAACGCGCGGCGTCGATGGAGCTCGTGCGCCTGGCGATGCCGAGGCGTTTGTACACACAGTCGCATATCGATTACGTGGGCGAGATCGGAGCTTTGGTGAAGGCGCTCGCTCCGTCGCTGCGGGGATACCGGATCGTGAGCGCGCCGACGGTGCTGCGGCACTTCACTGCGCGGTTCGAGCCGATGAGCGCTCCTCATCCCCGCGCCGCGGCGATGTGCTTGGCGGTGTCCACGTAGTGCCGCATGCGGACGACCTTCCCCTCTTCATTCAACGTCCAGAGATGAACTTCTTCGTCGCGCAGGCGCGCACCTGTGGGCGTGGTGAACTCGAGGACGACTTCCGCCGCGACCGAGTCTTCGCCGGCGAGCATCTTCAGTACGCGGAAGTCGTGGAGCTGCAAGCCACCGACGACTCGGAAGAACTCGCGTGCGCCGTCGCGCCCTCGGCGCGGAGCGAGCCAGGGAACGCCCGCGCGCTGGCCCTGGTTGTCGTCCCACTCTTCCCAACGGACGTCCTCCGCGAGCCGGGACAGGATGCCCTCGACGTCGCCGCGTCCGAAGGCGTCATAGATCTCCGCAATGGTCGCCGCGTGGTTGCTCATGCCTCATATACGATTCAACCCGCATGGTGGATTTGATCGCATTCGACGCGGACGACACGCTCTGGCACAACGAGCCGATTTTTCAGGCGACGGAGACGCAGTTCGCGCAACTCCTCTCGACCTATCACCCGCCGGAGTGGGTGCGGGAGCGGCTCTTCGCCACCGAGATGAAGAACCTCGGACACTTCGGCTACGGCATCAAGGGCTTCATTCTCTCGATGATCGAGACCGCGCTCGATCTCACGGAGTCGCGCATCGGCGGCGCGGAGGTGCGGCGCATCGTGGAGTGGGGACACGACATGCTCGGCCAGCCGGTGCAACTCCTCGATGGCGTGCGCGAGACAGTGGAAGCGCTGTCCGGACGCTATCGCCTGATGCTGCTGACGAAGGGCGATCTGTTCGATCAGGAATCGAAGCTCGCGCGCTCCGGCCTCGGCGAGTTCTTCAGCGCCGTGGAGATCGTGTCGACGAAGAACGCGTCGACGTACCGCACGATCATGATGCGCCACGCGATCGTTCCGGATCGCTTCGTGATGGTCGGCAACTCGCTCCGCTCGGACGTCCTCCCCGCGCTCGAGGCGGGCGCGCTCGCCGTGCACATCCCTTACGAGATGACCTGGGCGCACGAGCATCTCGACGAGGAGACGCTCGCGGGGAAGGAGTTCGCGGTGCTGGAGAGGATCACGGCGTTGCCGGAGTGGCTCGCGGCGCGATGACGCGTCATTCCCCTTCGTTCGGGTCGACCATCGCCGCCGCGGTGAGCTCTTCGGACGCGGCCGCGTACTCCGGCAGCTCGGCATTCGTGGAGATGTACTTGTCGACGACGTCGCGCGTCTTGTACACGGCGAGTTTCTCCATCAGGAACTCGAACTTCTCTTCGATCGCTTCGATGATCGGGCCCTTCGCGCTCGCGTCGAGCTCCCACATGCGGCGCTTGAACGGACCGATCGCTTTCTTGCGCGTCTTGTAAACGAACTGCTCGTCCGTCTCGCTACTCTTGCGCTCGTCGGCGCACTGATCGAAGCAGAACTGGCGGATCTCTTCCTTCATCTCCGCCGGCAGCGAAGGCGCGTCGAGGATCATGTTCTGGAAGCCGGTGGCGAGGTGGATCTCGACGGCGTCGTTCTCCGGGAACTTGTTGAACACCGACTCCGGCAGCGTCGACGCGCCGTGCTGCACGGAGCCGGCGATGCCGTACTCCTCGCGGCAGATGCGCGTCGTCTCGCGGAGCACGTCGAAGTCGATCTTCGCTTCGGCGATCGTACCGTCGGCCATCGGAACTCCGCCGTGCGACGTGCCGGTCTGCACGGAGATCTTCGCCATGCCGGGGTCGCCGCCGAGGAGGCGGCGCACGCCGTCGATGTACGCGCGTACTTCATCGGGCTGGGTGTTGTATTTGCCCACTTCGCCGATCTCGCCGCCGATGGAGACGTCGATCCCGCGCGGCTGCCGCGCGCGGATGTACTTCGTGAAATGCGCGGTGTAGGTGTAGTTCGTATGCTGCTGTTCGTCGCGCGTTTCGAACGAGAGGTCGACGAGCGTCGAGGTGTCGATGTCGATGTTGTAGAACTCCGCGGCGATGGCCTCGTCGATCAGCGACTCGAGTGCTTTGATCTCCGACGCTTTCCCCTCCGCGGTGGCCCACTTCTTCGCGCTGGCCTGGAAGTGATCGCCCTGGATGAAGACGGGTCCGCGATAGCCCTCGGCGAGCGCAGCGCCGAGGACGCACGCGGCATATTCGCCCGGACGCTGCTCGGTGTAGCCGATCTCGGAACGCGCGATCTCGAAGATGAACGGGCCGACGTCATGGCGCATCGCGGCGCGGAAAAGCGCGCGCGCGACGTCGTAAGTCAGCGCGCGAATGTTGAACGCGGGAACGGTGAACTTCCGCGCGACTTCGTTGCGTCCGATGGCTTTGTAGAGCGGGGAGATCGACGCCGGAACGGCTCCCGCGCGGCGCGCGCGAAGATGGATCTGCTTGCGCGCCTCGGCCTTCGTCGCGGCATCGCCGCTGAAGACGGCGGTGTAGACGAGATCATCGATGGAGCGGGCGTCATTGAGGGAGCTGAGTGACTCGTGAATCACGGGATGGCCTCCGGCGGCGAACTTTACCAGAGGAGCAGTTGGCAGTTTGCAGTTGGCAGTTGACAGGAGAACAACCTCGGCGACGGTCGTGGCTGGGTGGCGGCCTCCTGCCAACTGCCAACTGTCAACCGCCAACCGCTAATTCACGTGTCTGCGGATCATCGCCACCAGCGCTGTCACGTCAAACGGCTTCATCACTGCGCCCGAGGCGCCGAGGCGGCGGAGCTCCTCCGCGTCCATCGGCTCGCCGGTGAGCATCAGCACGGGCACGGACGCGAGCGCGCCGTAGGAGCGAATGGCGGCGATGACTTCGTCGCCGCTCATGCCCGGCATGTTGCGATCGAGGAGCACGAGATCGGGCGTGCGCCGCTGCGCTTCCTCCACCGCTTGCGGGCCGCTGGCCGCGGTGACGGGATCGAACCCGAACTCGCGCAACAGATTGCGCATGAGAAGAAGGATCGGCGCGTCGTCGTCGACGACGAGGATGACCGGGCGTTCGGACATTGGACGACGGCGGAGTGTAGCAGACGGTGGTTTCCTTTTGCGTGTGGTGCGAAAGTCAGAGAACGCGCCACCACGGCGCGGCGAGGATGCCCGGCGCGAGCCACTCCGTCTCGCTGCCCGTGTGCAGCAGCAGCGCGGTGCGCGACTGACGGCCGTACTCGGCGCGAAAGGTCTGCAGATGCTTCGCATCTCGCACCTTCGGCCGCGAGGTCGCTTTGACTTCGATCGGCAGGAGCTTGTCGCCGATCTCGACGACGAAGTCGACTTCGTCTCCGGTCACAGTCCGCCAGTACATCACTTCCGCCGGATCCTTTCGCCCTTCGCGCCACGCGAGGAGGTCGGTGAGCACGATGTTCTCGAGATGCGCGCCGGTGGGCTTGTCGAGTCCTGCGAGATGCATCGCCAGGCCGGAGTCGCACCAGTAGAGCTTCGGGGTCTTGATCAAGCGCTTGGTGCGGTTCACCGCGTATGCCGGAACGCGCACGAGCTGGTACGAGGTCTCGAAAAGGTTCATGTAGCGATGCACCGTCGGCTGCGGAAGGGCAACGTCGCGTCCGAGCTCGGTACTATCTGGCCGAGGCGCAACGCGGCCGCGCGCATGAGTCGCCGCAGATCGGGAAGTGCGGTCACCGAGGAGATCTCCTGGAGGTCGCGCTCGAGGTAGGTCTTCGTGTATCCGGCGAACCAGATGGCCCGCTCGGCGGCGGACTCGAGCTCGAGCGCCGGTGTGGGATAACCGCCCCGACGCGCGAGCTGCGTCCAGTCCTCCGGTGCGATGTCCTGCGACGCGATCACATCGCGCCACTGGTCGTCTTTTGCAGCCAGCAGCTCGTCCCAGATGCCCGCGCGCCCGAGGCCGAGTTGCTCGCGGCGCGTCAACGGCCACAAGGTGAGGTAGCTCGCGCGTCCGGCGAGCGTTTCGGAGACCGTGCGCATCAGCAGGAGGTTCGCGGAGCCCGTGAGGAAGAATCGCCCCTTCGGTCTCTTGCCGCGGTCGACGGCGCGCTTCACGGCGAGGAGGAGCTCCGGAGCGCGCTGGACTTCGTCGAGTGTCATGCGTGTCCCGCGGGCGACCAGGTCCTCGGGCGCGTGCTTCGCCTGATCGAGGACGTCGAGGTCGTCGAGCGTGAGGTAGAGGCGATCGTCGGTCGTGAGCTCGCGGACGAGAGTGCTTTTGCCGGTCTGCCGCGCGCCGGTGACGACGACGACAGGCATCGTGCGAGCCGCCTGATGAAGGGGCGTTTCCAGCGCGCGGGGAAGCGCTGTTGCGCGATCATTCATGGTCTGAATGATAATCATTCACCTGCTGAATGACAATCATTCAAGGTCTGAATGATTATCATGCAGGGCCTGAATAGCGACGCGGATAACCTCGGATAGACTCCGCCCGTGGCAATTCGGCACGATCGCAAGGTCAGCATCCTCGACGTCATGGGTCCGGTGATGGTCGGGCCGTCGAGCTCGCACACCGCGGGAACGGCGCGGCTGGGACGCGTCGCGCGAGAGATCCTCGATGACGATCCGCTGCACGTCCGTTTCTTTCTCCACCCGCCGCTCGCTGCGACCTATCGCGGACATGGATCGGATTTCGCGCTCGTGGGCGGTGCGATCGGGTTGAACGTCGACGACCCGCGCATCCCCGAGGCCATCCGCATCGCCGAGCAGATGGACGTCGACATCACCTTCACCGAGGAAGACCTCGGCGAGGTGCATCCGAACACGGTGCGCATCGAGATCGAGAGCGCGAGCCGCGAAGTCGAGATCGTCGGCTCCTCGATCGGCGGCGGTGTCGTCGAGGTCTTCAAGATCAACGGCTTCCAGACCCGCTTCAAAGGCGACTCGCCGACGCTGCTGCTCTTCTACCGCGACCGCCCCGGCGTGATCGCCGAGGTGGCGAACATCATTGCGGACGAGGGAATCAACATAGCCTCGCTTTATTGTTCAAGGAAGCAGCGCGGCAAGGATGCGTTCATGCAGGTGGACGTCGACTCGCCGCTCTCGCAGCAGGCGCTGCAGCGCATCTGCTCGCTTACGGACGTTGCGGACGCCAGGTATCTGGACAGAATTCCTTGAATTGGTTGGCGGTTGACGGTTGGCGGTTGGCGGGAGACGCCAAGAACCACATCGGGGCGGGTGGTGGTCTCCGCCAACCGCCAACTGCCAACCGCCAACTGAAAAATGATCGAATCGTTCAAGCATCTCGAAGAACTCGCGGCGGACCGCGACCTCGCTGAAGTCTTTCTGGAGACCGACGAGCAGGAGCACGCGGTTCCGGCCGAACAGATCGTCGAAGCGTTGCGCAGGCGGCGCGCGGTGATGCGCGATTGCGTCGAGCGCGGCCGGAGCAGCGACGGCGCGTCGATGGGACGCCTCGTCGGTTCCGAAGCGCGGCTGTTGCAGCAGGCGTTCACCGAGGGGCGGACGTTCCTCGATCCGCTGACGGTCAAGGCCGAGATCTACGCGCTGGCGGTGATGGGCGAGAACTCGCGCATGGGCGTGATCGTCGCCGCGCCGACCGCGGGCGCCGGCGGCGTCGTGCCGGGCATGCTGCTCGCGCTCGAGGAAGAGCGGAACATCGATCCGGAGAAGACCGTGCGCGCGCTCGTCGTCGCGGGCGGCGTCGGCTCGATCATCGCGCTGTCGGCGAACATCTCCGGCGCCGCGGGCGGCTGTCAGAACGAGGTTGGCGTCGCGTCCGCCATGGGCGCCGCGGGCGTCGCGTACATGGTCGGCGGAAGCACGCGTCAGTGCATCCACGCCGCTGCGATCGCGTTGAAGAACACGCTTGGATTGGTCTGCGATCCGGTCGGCGGACTGGTCGAAGTGCCGTGCGTCAAACGCAACGCGCTCTTCTCCGTACACGGCCTCACCGCTGCGCAGCTCGCGATGGCCGGCGTGGAGTCCGTAATTCCGATGGACGAGATCGTGGAAGCGATGGTGCGCATCGGACGCTCGCTCCCGCGCGGCCTGCGCGAGACCGCCGAGGGCGGCCTCGCGACGACGGAGACGGGCACGGCGATCGCGCTGCGGCTGAAGGAAGAAGCGAACCGCCGCCGCGCCGAGCGCGCCGCGGAGAGAGAACGGATCGCGGAAGAGCGCAAGAGCGGGACGACGTAAAACGTAGGGCGTGGCTTCAGCCCGCTACGGGTAATACCCCCGAATCGTCTTCACCTTTCCTTCCGCGACCTGCACCGTCAGTTCGCGCCAGTTCCCGCCTGGCTTCACGTCCGCGGCGGGGTAGAAGCCGAGGACGTATTGCGAGCGGAGCTCGTTCTGGATGTCGGAGTAGATCTTCGTCAGATCGGCCACGTTCTCGATGTAGTACGGGCTGCCGCCCGTCTCGGTGGCGAGGCGATTCAGCTTCGACTTCGTGTCGACGTCGATGCCGCGGATGCCGATGCCGATCGTGTAAATCGGCACCGCTGCGCGCTGCGCGTACTCGAGCGCCTGCTCGTACGTGAACTTCGACACCGTGTCCTTGCCGTCCGTGACGAGCACCAGCGCCTTCTGGCCCTTCACGCCGAGGAAGTTGTAGAGCGAGTAGACGACCGCGTCGTAAAGCGCGGTCGACTCTTCGGCGCGCATCTTCGCCAGGCCCGAATAGATCTCCTTCAGCTCGGGCGACCACCTCTGCACGATGTGCGGCTGCGAATCGAACGCGACGAGAAATGCCTTATCGCCCTTGCGCAGCACGTTCTGAAAGAACGCGGCGCCGGCGTCGCGCGCGGTCGACATCCGCTCATCCATCGAGCCCGACGTGTCGACCGCCATCCCGATGGAGAGCGGCAGGTCCTTCACGTGCTCGAACTTCGAGATCTTCACCGGTTGCCCTTCGTCGAGGACCTTGAATGCGGTCTCGCCGAGGTCGTTCACCGGCTTGCCGTTCCGGAGCACGGTCGTCGGGAGCTCCACGAGATGCACGTCGACCGTGGCCATGTACTCCGGCGTGTTCACCATGACCACGTCCTCGACCGGATCGACGTCGGGATCCTTCAGCATCGCAACCGCTCGCAGATAGCCGACGCCCTCGCTGCTCGGGATGTTGACCGTCTGCACGAACGGCGGATCGAACATCGTGGCGATCCGCGTCTCGTTCCAGTACAGCTCCACGCCGCCGAGCTCTTTCCCCTCGGGAACGCGCACGTCGATCTCCACCTTCGTCGGGCCACTCAGCCTCGGCGCGACGCGCGGTGACGCGATGCGCACTCGGAACGGATCGGTACCGGTGTTGACGACGACTTCGTCGCCGGTGATCGCCTGCCCATGCGAGTCGAGTGCGACGACGCGGATGCGCCGCGATCGCGGCACCGTGCCGAAGTCGAGGTCGAGCTTGTACGGCGGCGAGCGGCGCGTCGCGACCTTCTTGCCGTCGAGCCAGAACTCGACGGATGCGATGCCCGAGCCGCTGACCAGCGTCTGGATCGTCTGCAACCCGCTGATCACATCCTCGGGCAGCGGCACGATACGCAGCCGCGCGCGCGAGGACTGCATGTCTTCCCGGATCGTCGCCAGCGCCGTCGTTTCCTCGGTCGGCTTCGGTGCGGTCGCGGTCATCTCCGGAACGGTGAGTGGTGTCTCGAGGATGATCTGCGCGTTCGTGGAGGTGTCCGTGACTTTCACCCGCGACGTGTACGCCGCGGGACGCAGTGGGCGGTCGATGATGACCGGCAGCTTCTCGTCCTGAACATCGCCGGGGAAATCGAATCGATAGCGGTACTTCTCCCACATCTTGCCGTCGCGCAGGACTTCGCCGACGACGTCGATGGTGTAGACCGCGACGTCGTTCACGGATGTCGTCTTGAGCTGCGCGCGCGGCACCAGGATCGTCAACTGCGCGTCGGTTTTCTGTCCGTCGCTGGAGGGATATGCGACCGCGATCTCCGCGTTCAGCTTCGACGCCTTCGGATCGGCGATGACGGAGGAGCGGAGCACGCGATTCACGTCCTCCTCGTTCACCGGCGGCGCGTTGTAGATCTTCATGACCGTGCGGTCGCCGTTCACACTCATGTAAGCGATGGCGCCGGCGAGGATCTCGCCGTCGCGGCAGTCGATCTGGAGGTTCTGGGGGAAGCGCCCCGTCGCCTCGATGTCGTCGCTCATCAACTCCTTCGTGCCGTCCAGGCGAGGATTCCAGAGGCGGAACATGCTGTCGTTGCGGCGCTTGAAGAAGAGCAGGCGCACGTCCGAGCCCAGGCCTTCGATGTGCGGGTAGTACCAGACCTGGATGGGGACGAAGTAACGCGGGCAGTTGATGTCGATCAGCGCGCCGGGAACGCCGTGCAGGAGGTACACGCGGCCGCGGTCGGACATCACCTGCTCGAATTTCTCGCGCACGTATTCGAGGCGCTCGTAGTAATCATCGCGCGCGGCGTGCCCGGTCGTCCCGCTCGCGATGTCGCGCCGCCGCCAGAAGTCCTCGATGAACACGTCGCGCTGCGGGTCGGTCTCGAGACGCAGGAACGTGTCCCGCTCCGCGGTGGAGGCGATCGGCTCGACATCGGCGAGGAACTGCCGATGGCGCTCGGAGAGCTTCGCGGTCCGCTCCTTGCGCTCGGAACGAGACAGAGGCTTGATCTCGTCCGCGAGCAGTGGGGCTGCGGTGAGGAGCGTGAGGAGGATCAGGACCGTTCTCACGGAAAATATCCCCGGATCGTCTTCGCCTTCCCCTCGCTCACCTGCACGGTCACCTCGCGCCATTTCCCGCCCGGTTTCACTTCGGGGCTGGGGTAGAAACCGAGGATGTATTGCGAGCGCAGTTCCTGCTCGATCTCGTCGTAGATCCGCTGAAGATCGCGCGCCTGTTCGATGTAGTACACCGAGCCTCCCGTTTCCTGCGACATCTTCGAGAGCTTGAAGCGCACGTCGATCTCGGTACCCTTGATGCCGATGCCGATCGTGTAGATCGGCACGGCCGAGCGGCGCGCGTATTCGAGCGCCTGATCGAAGGTGAAGCTCGACGCGGTGTCCTTGCCGTCGCTGATGAGGATCAGCGCCCTCTGTCCGCGGATGCCCTGGAAGTTGTAGAGCGCGTACACGACCGCGTCGTACAACGCCGTCGACTCCTCGGCGCGCAGCTTCGCGAGGCCCGCGTGCATGTCGGCGACCTTCGTCGACCACCTCTGCATGAGCTGCGGATCCTTGTCGAACGCGACGAGGAAGGCCTTGTCGCCGCGGCGCATGATCTTCTCGAAAAACTGGGCTCCCGCTTTCTGCGCTTCGTCCATGCGCGGCGCCATCGAGCCCGATGAGTCGATGGCCAGTCCGATCGAGAGCGGGAGGTTCTTCACGTACTCGAACTTCGCGAGCGAAACGGCCTTGCCTTCGTCCGTGATCTTGAATGCTTTCTCGGTGAGGTGGTTCGTAGGCTTCCCATTGATCACGACGGTCGTCGGGAGCTCGACGAGATGGACGTTGAGCTCCTCCATGTACGCCGGCGTGTTGATCATCACGACGTCTTCGACGGGCGGCATCGTGTTGCCCTTGACCGTCGCGACCGCGCGCAGATAGCCGACGCCGTCGGTCGCGGGGATGTCGATCGTCTGCACGAACGGCGCGTCGTAGAGCGTCGCGAGACGCGTGGCGTTCCAGTACAACTCCAGCGCGTCCAACTCCTCTCCCTCGGGAATGCGCACGTCCATCTCCACGCGGGTTGCGCCCTCGAGGTGCGGCGCGACGCGCGGCGACTTGATGCGGACGCGGAACGGATCGGTGCCGGTGTTCACGACGATCTCGTCGCCCGTGACCGGCTCGTTCTTCGCGTCGAGCGCCACCGCGCGGATGCGCCGCGTGTGCGGCACGATCCCGAAGTCGAGATCGAGCGAGTACGGCGGCGCGCGGCGCACCGCGATCTTCCGGCCGTCGAGCCAGAACTCGACGCCCTTGATCGCCTCGCCGGTCATCATCGTCTCGATGGTCTGGATGCCGCTGACGATCTCGTCGCCCGGCGGCACGATGCGCAGGCGCGTTTCAGGGAGGTCGAACTCGTCCTTCAGTTGCGTCACGTTCTTCGCCGGCGCCATCGCGGGGACGGACGCGATCTGCGTCGGCCGCTCGGGCTCGGGCAGGAAGATCTCCGGCACGCTGAGGTTCGACTCCACGACGACCTCGGCGCCGGTATTCGCATCGACTACTTTGATCCGTGACAGGTAATCCGCGGGACGCAGTAGTCGATCGATGACGATCGGGAGTTTTGCGGTATCGACGTTGCCGGGGAAATCGAAGCGATAGCGATATTTCTCCCAGAGATTGCCGTTGCGAAGGATCTCGCCGACGACGTCGATGGTGTAGACCTCGGTGCCCGACACCTCCGCGGGCGTGATCTCTTCGCGCGGCACGAGCAGCATCATCTGCACATCCGTGCGGCTGCCGTCTTTCGTCGGATAGCGGACGCTGAACTCCGCGGTGAGCTTCGGAGCCTGCGGATTCGCGATGACGACGGAGCGGAGCATCTTCCCCTCGTCCTCGGCGTTCATGTGCGGCGGCTCGAAGAGCTTCATCAGGTCGATGCGCGACTGCACCATGCTCGTGATCGCGCGCATGATCTCGTCGCCGTCCTTGCACTCGAGCTGGATCCGGCTGATGTACGCGTACGGACTCGCGGATTGATCGGCCGCACTTCGCGCGGCCGCGTTCTCGGCCGACGACAGGGCCACCGATTCCTCGGCCACGAGATCGGCCAGCGCCATCGCGCCGCCGAGGGGATTCCAGAGGCGAAAGTCGTTGGTGTGGCGCGGCTTGTAGAAAAGGAGGCGGATGTTCGCGCCGACCATCGGGATCTGCGGATACTTCCAGATCTCGATCGGCTGGAGGAGCCGCACGCAGTGGGCGCTCACAACCTCCGCCGGCGGTCCCTGGACGAGGAACATCTTCGCGCGGTCGGAGGTGACGCGCTTGAACTGATCCTTCGCGATCCCGAGGCGCGCGTAGTACATGTCCTTGAACGCGCGGTTCGAAGTTCCCGCGTAGAGGTCGCGGCGATTCCAGAAGTCATTGACGAACGCGTCGCGCTGCGCGTCGGTCTCGAGAGCGAGGAAGGTGTCGAGCTCGGGGCCGAGAATGATCGGCTCGACGTCAGCCAGGAAGTCCTGATGCCGGATTTCGAGTTTCCCGATCTTGGCCGTGCGCTCGCGCTTGGAGAGTTTGCGCAGGCGTTCGGACGGCGGCGCGATTTTTTTCTCGTCGGGTTTCGGGGGAGGAGCCGGGGCCTGGGCGAGAATGGTGGCGGCGAATGCGAACATCAGGACAGCGGCGAGCGCTTTCATTGGTTTCCTGAACGTATGCGAATTTACTTGGACAACAACGCAACTACCGCGATCGATCCCGGCGTCCTCGCCGTCCTCGAGGACGCGATGCGTGAGATCTACGGCAATGCCTCGTCCATTCATCGAGAAGGCCAGACCGCACGGCGAGTCATTGAGAACGCGCGCGAGTCGGTCGCACAACTGATCGGCGCGACCGCGCGAGACCTCGTGTTCACCAGCGGCGGGACCGAGTCTAACAATGCCGCCATTTTTGGTGCGGTTCCATCGGACGGTCGTTTCCACATCGTCACAACCGAAATCGAGCATCCCTCGGTGGCTGAAGCAGTTCGCGAGCTCGAGCGTCGCGGACACGAGGTGACGCGAATCTCGCCGTCGCGCGAGGGTGTGGTGTCCGCCGAGGCCGTCGTCGCGGCGATGCGCGCGGAGACGCGGCTGGTCACAGTGATGATGGCGAACAACGAGACCGGAGTCGTGCAGCCGGTCGAGAAGATCGGCCCGGTCTGCCGCGAGCGCGGCGTGCACTTTCACGTCGACGCGGTCCAGGCAGCGAAGAAGATCGCGGTGGATGTGAATGCGATCGCGTGCGACACGCTCTCGCTTTCCGCGCACAAGCTGCACGCGCCGAAGGGCATCGGTGCGCTGTACGTCCGCCGCGGCGTGCCGATGAGCTCGCACATGCATGGAGGTGCGCAGGAGCGCCGCCGCCGCGCGGGCACGGAGAACGTGCCGCTCGCCGCCGCATTCGGCGCCGCGGTCGCGCTGCCGGACGCGTCGGCGCAGATGGCCGCGCTGCGCGATCAGCTCGAAAAGCACCTGCGGTCGATGGACGTGACGATCAACGGCGCCGCCGCACCGCGTCTCCCGAACACGTCGAACGTCACGTTCCACGGCGCGGACGGAGAAGGCATCGTGATCGCGCTCGATCTCTCCGGCGTCGCCGTGTCCACCGGCTCTGCCTGCTCCTCGGGCCGCGTCGAGGCGAGCCCGGTTCTGCTCGCGATGGGTCTCTCCCCCGAGGACGCGCGCGCCACGGTACGGTTCTCGTTGTCGAGATTTACGACGGACGAGGAGATTGATCGCGCGATTTCTCTGATTCGCGAGCTCGTCCCTCGTTGCGCGAAGTAGTCGCAGAGTCGCAAAGTCGCAAAGTCTCAAAGAGTGTCGCGATCACGATCTTTGCGGCTTTGAGACTTTGCGACTTTGCGACTTCCCGTTTATTGTTGCCTCGGTTCGATGTCCGACAAGCCCATCCTGCAAGGCGATCTCTCGAAGATACAGCTGCCCGACGTCCTCAGTTTCGTCTCCCTGATCCGCGAGTCGGGCAAGCTCGTGTTGCAGCGGGCGTCGCTGGAGCGGACGATCCATTGGCGAGAAGGGGAGATCATCTTCGCGAGCTCGAGCTCTCCCGAGCACTCCCTCGGACAGTTCCTGCTGCGCAACGGCAAGATCACGATGGACCAGTACGACGAGTCGCGGCGCCGCGTCACGCCGCAGCTCCGCCACGGCAAGATCCTCGTGCAGATGGGCGCGATCTCGCCGAAGGATCTCTGGTGGGGCGTGAAGAATCAGGTGCTGGAGATCATCTATTCGCTGTTCGGCTGGAAGGACGGCGAGTTCGCGTTCTATGACTCGACCGAGGATCTGGCGCAGGAGCGGATCGTCATCCAGATCAACACGCCGAGCGTGATCATGGAAGGCATCCGCCGCCTCGACGAAGCGGCGCGCATCCGCGAGAAGATTCCGAACCTCGACGTGGTCTTCGCGCGCGTGCCCGGCGTGACACCGGACTTCCACGACCTCGACCTGAGCGAGGCGGAGATCGCGATCTACAACAACATCGACGGACGTCAGCACGTCCGCGAGCTGACGGGACGCTCGGATCTCACCGAATTCGAGGTCACGCGCATCCTCTTTCAGTTGCTCCTCGCGCGCCTCATCGAGCCGGTGACGGAGGAGAAGTCGTTCCGCCCGGTCTTCCTCGACGTCGAGGACTCGCCGGAACTGCTGAAGGTGATCTCGACGTACAACGACATGTTCGGGCGGCTGTTCGAGGCGCTGGAGAAATCGGTCGGCGAGGATCAGGCCCGCGAGATCTTCATGACCATCCTCCAGAACGCCGAGACGGACGAGCTCTGGGCCGGCGTCTTCTTCGACCAGTACGGCCGCTTCGACGAGAACATGCTCATCGCGAACATCTCCGAGCTCCCGTTCGAAAAGCGCAAGGCCGTGCTGGACGAGGGGCTGAACACGCTGCTTTCGGTGCAACTGTTCGAGGTCTCGCAACACCTCGACTCCGCGGGGAAGGTGGACGTGTTCCGGTTCATCTCGGACCAGAAGGCGAGCCTGGAGAAGGCGACGGCCTAGTTGGCTCGCTGCGCTCGCCGGAGAAAAGTGAAAAGGGAAAAGAGAAAAGTGCTTCGCTGATTCGCACGTCTGACGCTCAGCGGAGCGCTTTTCTCTTTTCTCTTTCTCCTTTTCTCTTCGGGCCACTTGCCGCAAGCGTGCGCCCGCGACGCCTGATATCCTCGCGCCGCCTATGTTCCCCACGTTAGTAAAAATCGGCAACTTCGAAATCACGACCTTCGGTCTGATGATGTTCCTCGCGTTCATCATCGGCGGATGGGTGCTCGCGAGGCAGTTTCGCCAGCACGGCATCAGCGAGGAGATCGCGTCGTCGATGGTCGTGGCCGCGGCGCTCGGCGGGATCGCCGGCGCGAAGATCTACTACGCCATTCTGTTTCACGACTGGCGCCTGCTCTTCGATCGCGCGGGTCTGGTCTGGTACGGAGGTCTCATCGGAGGCTTCCTCGCGTGCTCGTGGCTGATCTGGCGGAACAAGGTCGATTACCTGACCGCCGCGGACTCCGCGGCACCCGCGCTCTCGATCGGCTACGCCCTCGGCCGCATCGGTTGTTTCCTCGTCGGCGATGATTACGGCCGCCCGACGGACGCGTGGTTCGGCATCGCCTTCCCGAAAGGCGCTCCCCCCACCACCGCCCAGGCGCTCCGCGAGTTCGGCGCGCCGGTCGACCCGTCGCTCCCACCCGACGTGATTCTGCGAGTCCATCCCACGCAGCTCTACGAGACCTTCGCCGCGTTGGTGATGTTCGGTGTGTTGATGTGGCTGAACAGACGCCCGCATCGCCGCGGGTTGGCGTGGGGCCTGTTCCTGGTGATGCTCGGCGTCGAGCGCTTTCTCGTAGAGATGGTCCGCGCGAAAGACGACCGATTCCTCGGCGCTTTCACGGTGGCGCAGTTGATTTCGGTCCTTCTGGTTTTTGCTGGGGTCTTCATTTTATCCCGCGCGAAGACGCGGGATCTCGGGTGATCCCGCGCTGAATCAAACCGACTTGCAATACGCGTTCGTTTACCTGATCAGCAACAAGAGCCACACGCTCTATTGCGGCATCACGACCGATCTCGGCGCGCGTTTCGAGGAGCACAAAAACGGCACGTACGAGAACGGTTTCACCGCGCGGTATCACTTTGACCGTCTCGTTTGGTTCGAATGTGCCGCCGATCTGAAAGCCGCGGCCAAACGTGAGAAAGAGATCAAGAAATGGCCACGGGCGAAGAAGATCGCGTTGATTCAGGCGACGAATCCCAATTGGCTGGACCTCTCGCCGCGGTTGGATCCGCTGCATTTCTTTGCATGAGTAGCGTGGGATAACCGGAGATCCCGCGTCTACGCGCGGGATAAACTGAGGAGAATGCACTTCACAACCGCAGGCGAATCCCACGGCCCACAACTCACGATCATCGTGACGGGTGTTCCCGCGGGCGTGACACTCGACCGAGACCGCATCAACAATGATCTGCGAAGACGCCAGCACGGTTACGGCCGCGGCGGTCGGATGAAGATCGAATCCGACGAGGCCGAGATCACGGCCGGGGTGAGGGGCGGGGAGACGCTCGGGTCGCCGATTGCGATCACGATCCGCAACCGCGACTTCGAGAACTGGCGCGGAGCGATGGATCCGTGGGAGGTCGACGAGCAGGAAGCGCACAAGCGGCGCGTGCATGCGCCCCGGCCGGGGCACGTCGATCTCGCGGGCGGGATGAAGTACGGGCGGCGCGACCTGCGCGACATCCTCGAGCGCGCGTCGGCGCGCGAGACCGCGTCGCGTGTGGCGGCAGGCGCAATCGCAAAAGAGTTGTTGCGCGCGTTCGGTGTCGAGCTTCGCTCCGGTGTCGCATCCGTCGGCGCGGCGGGCGATCCCGACTACTCGGCCACGTGGGAAGAGCTGGGTACCGTCGACGACGACTCGCCGTTGCGCGCGGTGAACCGTGAGCACGAACAGGCGATGGTCGCGGAAGTCGACAAAGCCCGCGAGGCCGGCGAGACCCTCGGCGGCACGATCGTCGTCGCCGCGCGCGGTCTACCCGTCGGTCTGGGGAGCTACGTTCAGTGGAACGAGAAACTCGACGGACGCATCGCGCAAGCGATCCTCTCGATCCACGCGGTGAAGGCAGTCGCCATCGGCGACGGCGTCGGCGCAGCGCGGCGCGTTGGTTCCGAGGTGCATGACGCGATCTACTTCGACGAAGAGCGGCGCTATTACCGGAACACGAACCGTGCAGGTGGTCTCGAGGGCGGCGTCACGAATGGACAGGACGTCGTCGTCCGCGCGTTCATGAAGCCGATCTCCACCCTGCGTCGCGGACTCCCGTCCGTCGACACCGAAACGCGCGAAGCGCACCGCTCGCAGTGGGAGCGCAGCGACGTCACCGCGGTTCCCGCGTGCGGCGTCGTGTGCGAGGCGATGCTCGCGATCGTTCTCGCCGACGCCATGCGTGAAAAGTTCGGAGGAGACAACCTGAACGACATGCGGACCGCATACGAAGCGTATCAGGCACGCCTCGCGCGATACTGAACGATGAGCGATGAACGATGAGCGATGAACTGAAAGACGCCTCTGTTCATCGTTCATCGTTCATCGTTCATCGCTCGTCGTTCAGAGACCTCTTCCCCGTCACGAAAAACCTCGTCTACTTCAACCACGCCGCGGTGGGTCCGTTATCCGTGCGCGCGGTCGAGGCGATGGAGTGGCATGCGCGCGACCAGCGTGATTTCGGCGCGCTGCATTGGCGGGAGTGGTACGCCGAGCACGCGCGCGTACACGAGGCCGCGGCGAAACTGATCGGCGCGCAAGCGCACGAGATCGCGATCATCAAGAACACGTCCGAGGGGCTTTCGTTCGTGGCGCAGGGCGTGCGGTGGCGGGAGGGCGATAACGTCATCACGACCGGGCTCGAGTTCCCGGCGAACTGGACGCCGTGGAAGCGACTCGAATCGCGCGGCGTCGAGTGCCGCGTCGCCGCGACGCCAACGCTCGAAGACATCGCGCCGCTCGTCGACGCGCGCACGCGCATCGTTACCGTCTCGTCCGTCGCGTTTCACAACGGCTTCACCGCGGACGTCGACGCGATCGGCGAGTTTTGCGCGAGCCGCGCCGTTCGCTTCTGCGTCGACGCGATCCAGAGCGTCGGCGTGCTGCCGACCGACGTGCGCGCCGCGAAGATCGACTTCCTCGCGGCCGACGGACACAAATGGATGTGCGGTCCGGAAGGCGCGGGCATCTTCTACGTCGCGGCGGAGCGGCTCGACGAGCTCGAAGTCGTCGAGAACGGCTGGACAAACGTCAACCGCAAGGGAATGTTCATCGGCTGTCCGGTCGATTGGCTTCCCGACTCGCGCCGCTTCGAGGCCGGCTCGCTGAACACGAACGGCATCTACGGCCTCCGCGCGGCGATCGACCTCGTGCTGGAGATCGGCGTCGAGACGATTCGCGATCGCGCGATGGCCGTGGCCACGACCCTTGCGCAGGGACTCGAATCGATCGGCTGGCGAGCGCCGCTGTTCGGGTCTCCGATCGTCGGGGCGACTCCACCATCCGTAGAAAAATCGATTCTGTGGTACCACCGCAAGCTCGAAGAGCAGGGCATCGTTTGTGCGCCGCGCGAAGGCCTGCTGCGGTTTGCGCCGCACTTTTACAATGATGAGAGCGAAGCGGAGCGCATCATTGATGTGCTGCGCGGGTTATCATCATTTTCATGACAATTACGGTACTGATTTTCGGCGCGGCCGCGCTCGCCATCGGCGTGGCCGTGGGGTGGATGGTCGGGAGCGCGCGAAAGAATGCCGAAGTGCAGCGCGCGCTTGCTGAACGCGATCTGGCGCGCGATGAGCGTACGCGAAGCGACGCGGCTCGCGGCGAGATGCAGCGTCGCGTCGAGGTCGCGCAGCAGGAGCGCGCCGCCGCCGAGGCTCGCGCCGCCGAGACGCTCCGTCAGCTCGAGAATCACAAGCAGATCGAAGAGACCTTCGCCGCGCTCGCGCATCGCGCGTTCAAGTCCGTCTCCGAGTCGCTCGTGCAGACCAGCAAGACCCAGATCGACGGTTCGCTGAACACGAAGACCGCGGAGATCGACGCGCTCCTCAAGCCCGTCCGGGACATGCTCGACAACTATCGCGGCGAGCTGCTCAAGAGCGAGCAGACTCGCAACGAAGTCTACGGCGGCCTGCAGGAGCAGATTCGCTCGCTGCTGACCGCACAGGAATCGGCGCAGCGCGAGGCGTCGCGTCTCGCGACCGCGCTTCAGTCGCCGACGGTGCAGGGCTCGTGGGGCGAGATGTCGCTCAAGCGCTGCATCGAGCTCGCGGGGATGAGCGAATACTGCCGCGACTTCGAGACGCAGCAGACCTTCCTCACCGAGGAGGGACGGCGTTTGCGTCCCGACGTCATCGTGAACCTGCCCAACGAGCGCGTGATCGCGATCGACGTCAAGGCGCCGCTGAGCGAGTACATCGCGGCGAGCAGCGAGCCCGACGAAGCGCGCAAGACCGCGCTCCTCGCCCAGCATGCGAAGAATCTTCGACGCCACGTCGACGCGCTGGTGAAGCGCGAGTACCAGGCGTCGATCGGCGAGACGCTCGACTTCACCGTGATGTTCATCCCCGGCGAGCACTTCCTCGCCGCGGCGCTTGCGTCCGATCTGGCGCTCCTCGACTACGCCGCCGAGCGGCGCGTCTTCCTCGCGACGCCCACGGTCCTCGTTCCGCTGCTGCGCGCGGTGGCGGCGAGTTGGAGAGCGGAGAAGACCGAGGAGAACGCGAAGCGGATGCACGACGCCGCGGTCGAGCTCTTCACGCGCTTCGTGACGGTGATGGAGTACCTCACCGGCGTCGGCGACCAGCTCCGCAAGACGGTCGACAGCTACAACAAAGTCATCCGCTCGATCGACACGCGCCTCTGGCCGAAAGGGGAGGAGCTTCAGCGCCTGGCCGGAAGCGGCAAGAAGCTCGGCGATCTCGAACAGCTCGAGGCCGTTCCGCTCGAATCCGCGAAGCTGCGCCTGACGATGCAGGGCGAGGAGCCGGGGATCGTGGTGCCGATCGCGAAGAACGAGTAGCACGTAGGGCGCGGCTTCAGCCCGCCCTCCTCGGTTGCACGTTCCCACGAGAGAGGCGGGCTGAAGCCGCGCCCTACGTTTCGTGTGCTACCATCCCCCCGCTATGACGAACCCCGTCCAGGAGAACGAGCCGATGCCCTCGAGCGTTCGCTCGTCTCTTTGGCTCGCATAGCGCACCTTCCTCGTTGACTTGGCGATGGTGTCTCTGACACCGCTCCTCCGTCGCCACCCGCAACTTCCAACGAGGAACCCATGATCACCGTCGTCGACAACTACGATTCCTTCACCTACAACCTGGTGCAACAGATCGAGCGCCTCGCGGGCGAACGATTGCGAGTCATCCGCAACGACGCCTTCGATCCCGAACAACTCCTGGCCGAAAAACCGAAAGCGATCGTCATCTCGCCCGGACCCGGCACTCCCGCGCGCGCCGGCCGCTGCATCGAGCTCATTCGCAACAACACCACCATTCCACTCCTGGGCGTCTGCCTCGGACACCAGGCCATCGCCGAGGCATTCGGCGCGCGCGTGGTGCGCGGGACCCTGCCGGTGCATGGAAAAGTGAGCGAGGTACACCATCGCGGCGAGCGCCTCTTCGTCGGTTGCCCCGATCCGATGCAGACCGCGCGCTATCACTCACTCGTCGTCGAGCACGAGACCGTCCCGGAGTTTCTCAGCATCGACGCGGAGACGGACGACGGCGCGATCATGGCGCTCTCGCATAGAGAGCTGCCCATCTTCGGCATCCAGTTCCACCCCGAGTCGTACGGCACGACCGGCGGCGACCAGTTGATCCGCAACTTCCTTGGAGGCCTCTCATGATTGTCGAATCGATTCGCCGTGCGATGAACGGCCAGGATCTCGGCCGCGAGGAGATGCACGAGGTCTTCGGCCACGTCATGGACGGTGCGGCGAGCGATGTTCTCAAGAGCGCGCTGCTCGTCGCGTTGCGGATGAAAGGCGAGACCGCGGAAGAGATCACCGGCGCGGCGATGGCGATGCGCGAGCGCGTGACACCGCTCGATGTCGATCGTCAGAACCTCGTCGACACCTGCGGAACCGGCGGCGACGGATGCGGCACGTTCAACATCTCGACCGTTGCCGCGATCGTGGCCGCCGGCGCCGGCGCGAACGTCGCGAAGCACGGCAACCGCGCGGTCTCTTCCTCCTGTGGCAGCGCGGACGTCCTCTCCGCCCTCGGCGTGCACATCGATCTCGACGCGCCGCAGATGTCGGAAGTACTGCACCGCGCGGGCATCGCGTTTCTCTTCGCGCCGAAGCTGCATCCCGCGATGGCCGCGGTCGCGAGCGTGCGCAAGGAGCTCGGCGTGCGCACGATCTTCAACGTCCTCGGACCGCTGACGAACCCCGCGTTCGCGCAACGCCAGGTCCTCGGCGTCTACGCGGAGCGGCTCGTCGACGTCGTCGCGCAGGTGCTTGCGGCGCTCGGCGCGCGCCACGCGCTCGTCGTGCACAGCCGCGACGGACTCGACGAGATCTCCGTCTCCGCGGCGACGCACGTCTGCGAAGTGCGCGACGGCGAGTTGCGCTCTTACGATGTGACGCCAGAAGAGCTTGGCTTGGAGCGACATCCGATCTCGGCAATGGCCGGTGGGGACGCGCGCGAAAACGCCGCGATCGCGCGCGACGTATTGAACGGTGCCGATGGCGCTCGGCACGACGTCGTCATCGCGAACGCGGGCGCGGCGCTTTACGTCTCCGGACTCGCGCCGTCGATCCGCGCCGGCGTCGCGCTGGCGAAGGAGTCGATCGCCAGCGGGCGCGCATTCGCGAAACTGCAGGAGCTCGTGAGCGAATCGAATGCGGTGGGAGGTGCGGCGTGACCGTGCTCGATCAGATCGTGGAGCGCACGCGCGAGCGTCTGCGCGACGAAGAAAAACCCGATCGCCGCGCGGCGGAAGAAGCTTCGCAGGCGCGGGTCGCGCACGCCTTCCATGATGCACTGCAACGTAGGACGGGCTTCAGCCCGTCCATCATCGCCGAGATCAAATCTGCATCGCCCTCGGCCGGCTCGATCGTCCACGATCCGGACGTCGAGTCGATCGCACGCGATTACGCACGCGGCGGTGCCGCGGCGATCTCGGTCGTGACGGAGCCGGAGTTCTTCCACGGCTCGCGCGATTGGCTGGCCCGCGCGCGCGGCGCGAGCGGACTGCCGGTGGTGATGAAGGACTTCGTCGTCGAGCCGTCGCAGCTCGTGCGCGGCATCGCTGCCGGTGCGGATGCGATCCTCCTGCTGGCGTCGATCCTCGATGTGCCGCGTCTCCGCGATTACATCGCGCTGCTCGAGGCGTACGGTTGCGACGCGCTGGTGGAAGTGCACGACGAGGAAGAGCTCGAGCGCGCGGTGTCTGCAAGCGCGCGGATCATCGGCGTGAACAACCGCGACTTGAAGTCGTTCCAGGTCGATCTCGCGACGTCGGAGCGCCTCGGCGCGAAGATTCCGGCCGACGCCATCCGCGTCGCCGAGAGCGGCATCCGCGTGCGCGCCGACGTGGAACGATTGCGCGCCGCGGGCTTCCACGCATTTCTCGTTGGCGAGTCTCTGCTGCGACAGGACGACCGCGCGGCCGCGGTGCAGGCATTGGTATGACGACGAAGGTGAAGATCTGCGGCATCACCCGTCCGGAAGACGCGGAGCTCGCGATCGCCCTCGGCGCGGCTTACCTCGGCTTCATCTTCGCCCCCTCGTCCCCACGCTTCATTACCCCCGAAAGGGCTGTGGAGTGCGGAGGCAACGCCTCCGCTTTCCAACGCGTGGGCGTCTTCCGCAACGCACCCGCCGAGGAGATCCTCCGTTCCATCGAAGTGGCGAAACTCGACATGATCCAACTCCACGGCACACTCGTCGACGTCAACCTCCCCACCATCCACGCCTTCAAAGTCGAAGACACACTCCCCGACACATCGAGCACAGCCGACTACATCCTCTTCGACACCGGCGGCGGCACCGGCCGCACATTCGACTGGTCGCTGCTCGCGGCTTACCCGCGCACGAAACCCTTCTTCGTCGCCGGCGGCATCACCCCAGACAACATCACTCGAGCGATCGCCGCGACGCGGCCGTTCGCAATCGATCTCGCGAGCGGCGTCGAGCGCGCGCCGGGAATCAAGGACCACGACAAGATGAAACGACTCTTCGAGGCAATCCAACGATGACCGCAATGCCAGACCGCCAAGGCTTCTACGGCCAGTTCGGCGGCAAGTTCGTTCCTGAAACGCTCATGGCCGCGCTCGACGAGCTCGAGTCGGCCTACCGCAAGCTGAAACGCGATTCCGAATTTCGAAAGGATCTCGACGAAGTGCTCGCGGACTTCGTCGGACGCCCGACGCCGCTCACGCGCGCGAAGAAATTCGCGGAGCTCTGCGGCGGCTTCACGCTCTTCCTCAAGCGCGAAGACCTCAATCACACCGGCGCGCACAAGATCAACAATGCCCTCGGCCAGGCGTTGATCGCGAAGCGCATGGGCAAGCAGCGCATCATCGCCGAGACCGGCGCGGGCCAGCACGGCGTCGCCACCGCCACCGCCTGCGCGCTCCTCGGACTGCAATGCGTGGTCTACATGGGCGAGGTCGACATGGCCCGCCAGGAGTTGAACGTCTTCCGCATGCGACTCCTCGGCGCGGAAGTCGTCCCCGTCTCGAGCGGCTCGCGCACGCTGAAGGACGCGATCAACGAGGCCATCCGCGACTGGGTGACGAACGTCCGCACCACGCACTACATCCTCGGCTCCGTCCTCGGCCCGCATCCGTATCCGATGATCGTCCGCGATTTTCAATCGGTGATCGGACGCGAGTCGCTCGTGCAGCTTCGCAGGAAAACGGGCGGACTTCCCGACGTCGCGATCGCGTGCGTCGGCGGAGGCTCGAACGCGATCGGTCTCTTCTACGAGATGCTGAAGCATCCGTCCATTCGCATGATTGGCGTCGAAGCAGGAGGCCGCGGACCGAAGCTCGGCGATCACGCGGCGCGCTTCTCCGGCGGCGCCCTCGGCGTGCTGCACGGCACGCGATCGATGGTGCTGCAGGACGAGTTCGGACAAATCGCCGAGACGCACTCGATCTCCGCGGGACTCGATTACCCGTCGATCGGCCCCGAGCACGCGCATCTGCAGGAGACCGGCCGCGTCGAGTATCACGACTGCGGCGACGACCTCGCGCTCGAGGCGTTCCACAAACTCAGCGAGAGCGAGGGAATCATCCCCGCGCTCGAGTCCTCGCACGCGCTCGGGTGGCTCCTGCGCAACGGACACACGATCGCGCGCGATGCCGTGGTGATCGCGAATCTCTCGGGACGCGGCGACAAAGACGTACCGCAGGTGGCAAACATGCGGAACGCCGGCGTCCCGCCGGCTGAGCAGGCGGCGTCCTCGCCGCCCGCCCGGAGCGAGGACGCTCCCCACTCAGCCGGCGAGGACGCCAGCGCTCCGGGGGACCGATGAATCGCATTGATGCACTGTTCCGCCGACTGAAGAAGGAAGGCCGCTGCGGCCTCATCGCCTACGTCACCTGCGGCGATGGCGACACCGTCCGCATCGTCGAAGAGCTCGAAGCCGCCGGCGCCGACGCGATCGAGCTCGGGATCCCGTTTTCCGATCCGATCGCCGACGGTCCGGTCATCCAGGCCGCCGCGCAACGCGCACTGGCGAACGGCACGACCACAAAGCACGTCTTCGACATCGCGCGCGCGATTCGCGAGCGCAGCGCGATCCCGCTGATCGCGTTCTCGTATCTCAACCCCATCCTTCGCTATGGCGCCGAGCGATTCGCCGTCGACGCGAACGCTGCCGGCATCGACTCGCTGCTGCTGACGGACCTGCCGCCGGAGGTATCGGCGGACGTGCGCAACGCCATGCATGCGCAAAACCTCGGATGCGTCTTTCTGCTTGCGCCGACATCCACCGACGCGCGCATCAAGACCGTCGACAAAGCGAGCGACGGCTTTGTCTACTACGTCTCGACGACCGGCGTCACCGGCACGCGGAAGGACCTCGATCCCGCGCTCATCGCGCGACTCGACGAAGTCCGCGCGCGCCTGCGCAAGCCCGTCGCCGTCGGCTTCGGCATCTCGCGCCACGAACATTACGAGCTCCTGCGCGACCACTGCAACGCCATCGTCGTCGGCAGCGCGATCGTTCGAGCCGTTGCGGAAGGACGAAGCGCGGGAGATGTGGTGCGGGAGATCCTCGGCCGCCAGCCCTGAGCGAGCGCAGCGAGTCGAAGGGTCAACTGAGCCCTCGCGATGCATGAACCGCAATCCTCGTGAGGGCTCACCTGTCCCTTCGACTCGCTGCGCTCGCTCAGGGTTCACGGAGATCGCGGTGCGTGTAGACGGCGACGCGGTCGGCGAGCTTGCTGGCGCGATGCAGACGATCGGCATCCGGCGCGCCGACTTCGATCCATCCGGTGATCCGTCCGGTCAGATCGCGCACGACGATTGCCGGCTCGTCGCCGTTCGACAGACCCGAAGTGAACTCGATTCCCTCGGTGTATTCGAGGCAGTAGGCGAGCAGCCGCGTCGCGAGGTAGCCGGCCGATTCGGAGGGATGCCTGGCCAGCCTCAGCTCGAGATTTTCGTACACGCCGCGGTCGACATCGGAGAGCTCAACCGAAGCGTTGTAGATCGTGGAGGTCAGGGCCATGGCGGCGGATCGTACCGCGCGGTCCGCACTTGCGTCCGCGGCGATCGTGCCCTACATTGCCTTCCGGCGGTGGTCCATGCCAAACCTCGGTTGGCTTTCCCCCAGCGAAAGTCCCTGTTGAATCAGGATCCGGGGCAAAGGGGGGCGTACTCCCGGATCGGTACCACGAACCTTCGTGCGCGGCAGCGCTGCTGGGGAGCACTTGCTCGCGTGTGAACGAAGGAGACCGTGATGCCGAAACAGAAGGACCTCAAGCGCGTCGTCCGAGCGCGCATGCAGAAAACCGGTGAGTCGTACACGACCGCCCGCCTCCAACTCGTCCGCAAGAAAGAGCCCGAGCCGAACTACGCCGAATTGGCCGGCCCGAGCGACGCCGCGGTCAAGAAAGCGACCGGCCGCGATTGGCGCGAATGGGTCGCCATCCTCGACGCGGAGAAGTCCGCCGAGAAATCGCACCGCGACATCGCACGTTACGTTGCGTCCCTCGGCACGCCGGACTGGTGGAGCCAAACCGTCACCGTCGGCTACGAGCGCATCCGCGGTCTGCGCGCCATCGGCCAGCGCAGAAGCGGCTACTACGAGGCGAGCAAGAGCCGCACGTTCCCCGTTCCGCTGACAAAGCTCTACAAAGCATTCTCGACTGCGCGGCTGCGCGCACAATGGCTGCCTGACAAGGTGAACGTGCGCGGCGCGACCGTGAACAAGCGAATGCGCATCGCCATGGCCGACGACACCGTCGTCGAGATCGGCTTCTTTGCGAAGAGCGATGCGAAGAGCTCCGTCGCAATTCAACACACAAAGTTGCCGGACAAAGCGACGGCGGACAAGATGAAGTCGTGGTGGGCGGAGCGGTTTGACGCGTTGGGCGAAGTTCTCGGTTGAATTTTTCGAGGGAGCCGGCGTAAGCCGGCTCCCATTTCAGGTGAGGTATGGGACGGATACGAGTTTCTTCGAGGTACCGAGTGGTGATCCCCAAAGACATCCGCGAAAAGGTCAATGTTCATCCTGGCCAGGAGTTCGAGGTCGTCACAAAAGGCGGAATCATCAGCTTCGTGCCGGAGAGGCCGATTGCTTCCATGCGCGGCTTCGTGAAGGGGATTCGAACTCGTGGCTTTCGGGAGAAGGGGGGCAAATTCTGATCGTTCTATGCGTGAGGTGGCGACGTTTACGACCGCAGTTTCCACACCGCCACCTGATACAACCATACGAGAAGAGGCGCAACATGGAAGGCCAGATACCCTCCGCCGAGTACACACGCGATGATGTTGAGAAGCGTGAAGCTGCCGTTCGCGCGAGCATCGAAGCCAAGCCTCGTATGCAGACTGTTCACCCGCGCCTGAACGATCGCGAGCGGAAAAACCGAAGCGAACGCCAGCAGCGACCACCAAGATGCGCGCCACAAGGAAAACAATGAGAGGACGAGGAACGCAAGAGCTAGAAAGGTTGGTGAGGGCAAGGGTTGCGAGCCATGCTCAAGGGTCGCCCGCCGAATCTTTCGAAACAACGGAAAATTGAATACGAGAGGAAGGATGAGTGAGCGCGTGACAATGCCAAATTTATGGCTTGGGGTCAGACGCGCTTTGTCCCAATTGAAATACGCCCACACCAGAAAGTAGAAGCCCCACGTGAAGGTCGTGAGAGTCACGAGCTTCGGGACCGTCACTGCAAAAAAGGGCGTCTCCAGCTCGACGTTTTCGGGTGGTGTCACTGGTGCGTTGATCTTGGCCACCTAACTGTTAGGCGCCGTTGCGATACCGGCTAGCTGCCGCAACGACAGTTTAGTTGAGCCGCTTCGGCCCACGCGACGAACGTGAGAGCAAGCGTATCAGAGGCTGGGCCGAAGTCGGCTCCAGCGCCGAGTTGGACGGCGCTTCACCGATAGTGGATGTGGACGGTCATGTTGTAGATGACCGGCACCGGCTTGCCCTGAAACGTTCCAGGCTTGAACCGCCACTGACGCACCGCCGTGAGAATCGCTGCCTCCAGGCACGGATGGACCTTCTTGAGAAGGCGCAGATCTCGAACCCGGCCAGTTTCGTCGATGACTCCCTCGAGGATCGGAAAACCCCAGACCTGTTTCCCTTCGCATCCCGCGTACAAAGGTTCCACTCTCGAAATCACGACAGGCGCTGTGACTTCTCCACCCACTCGAAGAGGCTCCAGCGGCGCTTCGATTTGGTTGACCTTTGGAGCTGCCGGAACCGCACGTGCAGGCGATGCTCGAAGCGAGTTTGGGGGGCTGGCGTTATCAGGCGAGCGAGAACACGCGAGCGCCGCGGTGAGAACCAGAAGCCCTGCCGCGTATGCGTTCATTCAGCCGTCCAACGGCCTGACGCTCACCGGCGCCGACCGCACGCGAAAAGAGTGCCGCACTCGGGACAACCGCGGCGCGGTCGGCGTCCGGTGCAGCGTTGCGTTAGCCGCCGGTTAGTACGTGATGCAGTAGAACCGAACCGCGTCATTCCGGGGTGAACTCGCCCACTCTTCGGATGCCTTGATGATCGTTTCACGGCAGAGTTCCGCCGCTTCAGAGACGGATAGGTTGGACAGGTCAACAGTGCCTTGAGCCCGTGCGTCGTGGCCGCGCTTCCCATCGTTGTACTGCAGCCATCCTTCCCACCCGAGGACCTTCACCCCCGCTCGCTCAAGCCGATTGATGGCGACGAGTGCGTCCCCTGCCGAGACAACGAGTTCTCGAGAGGAGATGGAACGGGCAAAGAGATCGCGGAGGTCAGGTTCGCTCAAGGCGGCTAACGGACCAGGGTTCAGCCGTGCGGTCCGCGACGCCATGATGGCACAACCTGCAGTGGAACGCAGCGGGGCCGCGTCGGCAACCCGGACTTAGCCGCCACGGGGCAACGAAAGCAGCTGGTAGTCTGAGACGGTGCACTCGTTGAGTTTCGTTCGCTTGGCACAGTCCCACACTCGGACGACGTCACTCGCGGAGCGCCCCGACAGGATGGCGCGCTCGTACTCGTTTGTCTTCTCCCATGTCATTAACTCGAGTGACGTCCCTGTGTCGAAGCCGTCGTCCGTGTAGAAGGTCCAGCCATAGCCGGAGAACGCTGGATCGTCCTTGCCGATCGCCGGTCCCTCGCCCTTCCTGATGATCTTCATGAGTGTTCCGCCTGGGCCGGGTGACGCATCCGCCGGTGGGACACGCTCGGCGCCTGTGATGTGCTGGACTCGGGGTTCATCGACCGGGGCTTCCGCGACACGCTCGCGTTGACACGCCAGAAGAGTCACGATGGCGGCGAGAGAACCAAGGAGGCGTCTTGCCATGGCGGCTAACGGCCTGCAGTTCACCGGCGCGAACCGCGACGCGATGAAGCAAGGCACTTGGAGCACAGTAGAGCAGCGGTTCGCGTCCGGTGCAACTGTGAGTTAGGTGCGTTGTGGCTAGTCGCCAATGAATTCGAGGTAGGTACCGGGCGAGACGGCCGCCCGGCGAAGAAGTCCGACAAGTGCGCTGAGCCGTTCCCGCGCGGCAGCATCCGAGCTTCCACTTCGAATACGCGATATCTCTTCAACAAGCGAGTCGCTCGGTGGGAGCTGAGTCGTTCTGTACTCATCTATGCGGCCGAGGGTCGGGTACTCACGCTCGCGCAGGTCCGCGACCGCTCGAACGAACACGTCGTCTTGATCGTAGAACGCGCCAAGTTCGTCGCCCTGCTCATTTCTCCAGATGACGTCGAGTCCCATCGCGCGAAGCACCTAACGGCCCGCGGTTCAGCGGCTTCGTGCCGCGCGCAGACCGTGCAGCAAGAGTAGCAGACGGCGGCACGAAGTCCGCTGCAACCGCTTAGTTGGGCGTCGCTAGTTGATGGAAAGCTCCAAGCCTTTTTCTGCGTGGTCCACGAATAGACGAGTGCCGTCGGTGAACTCAAGACCGAGTTCGCCGGATCGATGACGCCAGACCTGTCGCACCGTCTTGCCGCCGATGAACCGCGCAAGTCTGCGCGCCTCCCGCGCGAGTTCGACCTCCGTCTCCGCGATGATGGGAGCTTTCCCACTTCGGTGAAGGCGACAAAGACCAGACCAGAATTCTTCGTACGACATCACGTCCTCGTGTTTGGACCGCCAGTGCGCATCGATACCTTCCCAGGCCAGCCCACGAAATTCGTGTCCGCATTGCGGACAGACGCGCGCGCCTTCCGACGGCGTGCTCACGCGACAAGCGATGCAGGGATCGTGTGTTTTGTCCATGTGTTCAGACGCCCAACGGACCAGCACTCAGCCGCCAACCCGCACACGGAAGAGTAGCAAACTACGACTCACGCGGCGCGGGTTGGCGTCGGCTGCAGTGCAGAGTTGGGCGTGTGTTTGAGATGACGCAGTGCGATCCACCAGAACGCGACGCTCGTGAAGAGCCCTGACGTACTCGCGAGCAAAATCCACCAAACGGACTGCCAGTTGGCGACGGGAAGCGTGAACAACGCTGGGACGCTGCCGAGGAGTGCACCAAGAATCGCGGTCTCGCCGAGCGTCGGGATGCGCCGCCGAGTAGCGACCAGGAAACACGGAAGACCGAGCACCAATGCTCCTAGGTACGCGACCGGGATTGAGAAGAACAGGTAGGTGCCTATGTTCGCGGTGACGACAGGGAATGTTTGATCACGGAACCACCCCAACTGAAGAGCCCAGCCGAGGAGGAAGATCATCGTCACTGCGATCAAGGTCGCGAGAGGAGCGACTGCAAAGCCGACGATCGTGCGTGCTCTTCCCATTCTTCGAAGCGTCCAACGGATCAGCGCTCAGCCGCTGGAACCGCACGCGCTACCGTAGCACACACGCTGCTGGTGCGGCGGTTCCAGTCGGCTGGAGCGCGGAGTTAGACGGCGGCCAAGTACGCTTCAAAGGTTGCATAGGCTTGCCACGATCCGTTGCGATTGGTGACGTAGCGTGCAGGATGTTCGACGAGCCATCGAATGACTGCCTCCGCCAGATCCGGCGCGAGGGCAGTCCGTAGGAAGTGAAGTGACTGGACCTCTGAACGAAAGCGCAACTCTGCTTCACCGTCGTCGTGGGTCGACAGGCGTACAGGACCAATGTTCGCGGCGAAGTCGATGAGCTCGAGGCCTGATCGTTCTAGCTGATCAATCAGCCTCACCACTACTGCCTTTTCCGGAAGATCGAGGCGGTCGATCCACTCTCCGTTCGGGCCAGTGGCACCGATCTCAAGAATCTCAACAGGATCGTGCGCGGGAAGGGCCGACAGACACTGCACGGTGGATACCTCGCCGAGGTAAAGCGTTGTGCCGTTGTCCGCGCTCTCGAGGAGGTAGCAGCTGGGCTGCATTCGATATCTCTCGCCGTCTAACGTCCCCAGCTCAGCCGCTTCGGCCCACGCGAGGAACGTGAAGTAATAGTACTCGGTGACGGGCCGAAGTCGGCTGCAGCGCCGAGTTGGACGGCGCGCGTCACGGCGCTTGTGACAGATCCCGTGACTGTGAGTGACTACTTCCTGAGGTGACGCAAAGCGAAGTATGCGCAGGAGAACCAAAAGAGAAAGTTCACCGCGAGTGCGACCACGATGCCGGCCGGCGCAAGGTCGCCTGATGAATCAAAGGCAGTAATTATTCCAAGGCGATCAAGGTAGCCAACGGCGACATATCCTGCTATGAGGAGATAGCCGTACGCTGGAATGGACAGCCACACGTCGAGAGCGAATGCTAGAACGATCACGACGATCGCAACTGAGGCGGAAACCGCGATTCTTCGCATTCGTTGTTTCGTGACGTCCAACGTTTACAGCTGAGCGGCTTCGGCCCGCTCCGAGAATGTGCACGTAAGCCTAACACGTGGCGGGCCGAAGTCCGCTCCAGCGCAGAGTTGGACGTCAGATGCCATCGACAGATGTGACTTCCCTTGCCCCGACGACGAACACAGTCTTCCCGTCGCTCGACTCGACATGGTCTGGCAACGCCGTATCGATTCGAACGAGAGGTTCGCCATCTTGACCGACGAGCCGTTCGAGGACTGTACAGCCGATCCCGCCTTCACATGGATAGTCGGAATCGATCCAAAGTTTTTGGTCGGAAACGATAGGAACCTTTTCGATGAAGATGTGCGAGATACCGCTGGCGTCGGTCAGTACACACTCCACGATTCCCGGCTGGTAGGTGTCGACGAAACGCGTAACCGTGACCTTCACTTCGTGCATTTGGTTCTGACGTCCAACTCGTCACTAAGCTGTTTAGACTGCCGCAGCGTAACAACTCTTCCAGCAGCCTATCAGAACGCCAGCAGGCAGAGCGCGGGACGATGGGCCGCACGCGCCGCAGCCTATCGCTTATTTGTTAGGCTGCGGGGCGATAGAACCGGGGTTTGTCCATTGGGCTGCGTACGCCGCTTTCCGCCGGTCTGCTGCAGATCGTGCGCGTGGATCAGCGTGGTCTTTATGCTCTGCGAGCACGCGATCCAACAACGTTGGCTGTCAAAGGCTCTCTGCGTCGGCCTGGCAAGCTCGCGGCTGCGCGCTGTCCCCGCCGCCCTGCGGCAGATGTTCCATACACCTCGCGAGCCACGGTCGACAAACGGATGCTCAACTCCATTCACTTCGTCCAGGATTCAATACCGGCACGTTAGCCATCTCGTATTCACTAGTATCGCTAGAAACGATCGTGTGGCCGTGGTGCAGTGCTGTTGCCGCGATGATCAGGTCCGGCTGCGAGAATGTGACGGACACCGCGAACGCGGCTACGTGTGTCGGTCATCGGACACAGAGTCATGCCGCGCCTCCGCGTCGTAATCGCGCCACGATCGCCTCGGCTCGAGCTTTGGTGAGCTCATCCTCGATCACGATGATGCTGGTGATCTTCGATTGGATGTGAGGAGCAGAGATTAGCCGGCGATCCAGAAAGACGCCGAGTTGCTTCTTCACATTCGCGGACGTCCAGGTTCCCAGCAACTGATCGCCTTCCGGCGTCGTCTCGATCGAGACCACGTACGTGCCCGGACGAAACTCCTCCACCTTCGCGGTGCGTGGATCGAAATGCCGGAGATCCATGATGCGCGTGGTCGGGTCGTAGTACACCGTCTGTCCATCTACGGTTGCCTCGGTGAGTCCCGGACCCTGCGCAATTAGGATTGGCCGAAGAATCAAGTAATCCGCGTCGACGATCGCGACTTTCGGACCTCGAGCCACCTCGAGCTCGCCGACGAACCCGTCGCAGCCGGCGACGAGCTGGATAAGAAAGAGAGCGCACGCTGTTTTCTTCATGATTCTGACGCCCCTTCGACCGGCGGCATAGGCACATCCGGCGGCAGCGCCGGCGCTGGAGATTCCCACGTACGAACCGCGCTCTGCCCACGCCGCACCGCCGCGCAGATCTGCCCGTACACATCGCGCGCGCGTTGACTTCGGAACGAGCCGAAGCGAAGCACTGCTTTCGAGCGGCGACCGAATACCGTGATGACGTCGCGGCCCATGAACGCGCGGATGAGAAACGCCAGGGAGATCAGGAAGCCGACGACGAAGAACGGCAATGCGCCCGGCCAGGCGTCCGTGTTGATCGCGACGATCAGGATTGCGATGCCGAGGAAGAACGCGCCGAACAGGCCGGTCAACACGAGATAGGCGATGCCGCGCTCGTGGTGCAGGGTCACGAGGTGCACGTCATCGAAGAACACGCGACGGCGCACGACCTCGTAGTTCTGCGTCGAGTCGACGTCGATCCCGTCCGGCGTGAGGAACGCCGCGTCGCTGCCGATGAGCGTTCGCGTGCGCCGAAGGAGCGTGCGCTCGCTCATGACTTCCCCTGCGCGACGAGGCCGATGATGAACAGCGTGACGCCGACGAGCAGCGCGAGCGTCTCCAGCGATCCGAGGATCATCGCGATGACCGGACCGGCGATTCCCGAGCCCTCGGCACGTCGCTGACGAACGCCTTTGAGGCCCCAGAACACCGCGAACGGTCCAATCGGCAGGAATGGGCAGAGCAGGCTGATCGCCGCAGCGGAGATCGACATCGTGGCGTAGTCGCGATACCGCGTCGCGCCGCTATCCACTGTGCTCTGATCGCGCATGCGATCGAAACACGACGGACAGTACGAGCCTTCGCCTACGTTCATGTCGCACAACGCGCAGATGAACAGTCCGCATCGCGTACAACTCGTGACCGCGGCATTGCGCTCGTGATTCGCGCACGCGGCCGCAATGCCGTCGGGCGTCTCCGTCACGACCTGCACCGCCTGGTGATGTCGCTCGCGCGGTTGGAACGGCGTGGCTTCGAACTGCTTCCGGCAATTCGGGCAGTTCATTACGCCCGCGTGGAGCGTCGCCGCGTCCAGCGGCGCATTGCACGAAGGGCACAGCGGCCCCGCGTAGATCGCGCTCACGCGCTATTGAGTCTCCACGACGCGTGTTCCCGCGACCATGTCGTGCAACGTCGTTTTCTCCTCGGTGAAGAAGTACGGGATGTAGTCGACGATGAACATGCAGCCGAGGATCAGACGCATCACGGCGCGGCCCCACGCCTGTCCGGTGGAGATGCGCGATCCGTCCGGACGCACGACCCGCAGCCGCAGCGCCATCTTCCCGACGGTCTGCCCGTTCTTCATGGACAACATCAGTCCTTCATAGAGGATCGGAAAGGTGTAGAACGGGATGTAGGCGAGAAAGATCACCGGACTCGGCTCCGGTTTCCCACTGAGAAATCCGGCGTAGATCATGACCGCAAACAGGATCGCGTAGCTCGGGATGACCTGGATGATGCCGTCGATGATCTGCGCGCCGAAGCGCGCCCAGAACCCGCCGTACACGAGGCGCGTGCGGTCGACGCCCGAGCGGACGTCCATCAACTGCTCGGTCTTGCACGTCGCACAGAACGGCTGGTTCTGAATCGTGACCAGACACTGCGAACAGTACGTGCCGCCGCAGCGCGCGCAGCGGCGCACGCCTTCCGCAACGTCGACGTGATTGCGACAGATCATCGGAGCTCCCTTTGGACTTCACACATCCTACCGTACGTCCTCACGCGGATTGAACAGAACGGCCGTGAGATCGCGGACGAAGTTCTCTCCGCTGAGCGATTCCTCTTCGACGTCGAGCTTGCGGCGGTATTCGTTCGCGACGTCCTGCATCAGGTCATAGCGCGCGGCGGGCGACATGCGGTCGGCGCGAAGACATAGCGTCAGCAGGAACTCGCGCTCTTCGAGGCTGATGCGATTGCGGATCAGGCGGAGCACGCGCGACGTGCGCAGCGAGTTGTGACGGCGCTCGGACGCGAGCTGGCCTTTGTATGCGAGCGGCTGCGCGTCGCGGATGACCAGCGTGTCCGCGACGATGTCGCCGAGGCGTCGGCGCGTCGGCGTGACGAGCGTCGAGATCGCGCCCACGCCGTAAAACGCCGGCGCGAAATCGAGCGCCCGGACGATGTTCCGCACGAGCGATTGATACAGAGACACCGGAAGTCCGCGTGCGTCGACCACGCGCAAACGCAGCGCGCGCTTCCCCGGCGTCCGTCCCTGCTTCTTCGTTTCGAAGAACACGTGCCATCCCCACGTCAGCACGAAGTTGACCGTGATCGCCAGCGCGGCTCCGATGCCCGCCGGCAGAGTCATGAGCAGCACAGTTCCGATCGCGGCCGCGATCGCGGTGATGAGAAACGAGTCGATGAGCGTCGCCAGGAAACGGCTGCCCGCGCCCGCCGGCTCGAGGCGGATCGGCACGTGCTCGGGCGTGGTGATGACGACTTCGCTCATGGTTGGCGGTTGCCGGTTGGCGGTTGGCGGGAGTCGGCGCCGAGGGTGGGCGGGTCCGCCAACCGCCAACCGCCAACCGCCAACCGTTCGTCGCCGAGACGACGTAAGAACAGGTAAGCCATGAGCCCTCCAAACAAGCTAATGGCCACGGCGATCTTCGCCGCGTACGGAATGGTCTTCGCGGAGAACTGCGAGAACGAGCCTTCAATCAATCCCGCGAGGACGAGCACCAGCGACGCGCCGATGATCATCCGCCACACCGAAGGGAGCACGCGCCGCAGCGACGCGCCGCGCGAGAGATCGCCCGGCATCAGCAGCGCGCGTCCGACGACGAGTCCCGCTGCGCCGCCGAAGATGATCGCCGGCAGCTCCAGCGCGCCGTGCGGCCCGACCCAGGCGAAGAAGAACACCGACACGTCGTCGAGCGCATACATGGTCCCGACCGCGCCGAGGATCACGCCGTTATAGAAGAGGATCACGATGCCGAGGAGGATCGTCAGCGCGCCGAGGCTGAAGGCGAGGAACGCGACCTTGATGTTGTGCGTGTAAAGCGAGGCGCCGAAGACCAGCGCCTTCTCCACGTCGTCGATGCGCTCCTCGTTGCGCTCGATCTTCTCGACGCGCTCGCGCGGGCTCTGGCTGAAGAACTCCTGCGGGACGAGCCGCTCGCCATTCGCGGGATCGACGAGGATCGCGATCGAGCCGAACAGCGCGCCGGCGATGAACGCCGCCGCGGCGACGAGCACCGCCACGCGCTCGCGCCGGAAGGCCGAGGGGATCTCGCGCGTGACGAGCTTGACGAACGTCGCCCACACCGGCGTCTCGTGCGCCGCGCGGTAGATGAATCGATACGCGCGCCCCGTGAGCTGATTGAGGTGTCCGAGGACTTCGGGATTCGCGGTGTACGACCGCGCGCGATTGAGGTCCGAGCAGGTGCGCCGATACAACTCGACCAGCTCATGCATTTCCGCGCGCGACAGCTCGATGTCCTCGGCACGTTTGAGGATCGTTTCGAGATCGTCCCAGACGGGGCGGCGTTCGGCGAGAAAGCGTTCGATATTCATGATTCAGAGCGCAGAGCGCAGAGCGCAGAGCGCAGGAGCACCTGGGGACCGGTTCTTCTGCCCCCTGCCCTCTGCGCTCTGCGCTCTCGCGTCACAGCATTTGTCTCCGCTTCACATCGATGTACGCATTCACCGCATCCACTCCCCAATCCACCGCCGTCGATTCCACCACCATAGCTCCGCGCGCGCGAAGCTCGCGTGTGAGCTCCGCGCGTCCGAGCCAGAGATCGCGTGCGACGAGCGTGCGCGAGAGCTCTTCGTCATTCGACGGCAACAGCTCCGCCTGCGCTTTCAGGTCGCGATCGGTGAGCGTCACGAAGAGCGGGAGGTGTTGTGGCGCGAGCATGTCGACGGCGCGCAGGAGATCGAAGCGCTCCTCGCGCTCGGGCAGCACGGTCAGGATGAGGATCAGCGTCCGGTGATGCAGCCTGCGGCGCAGGCTCGCGGCGAGCGCGAGGTAGTCCGTGTGCAGGTACGCGGCCTCGAGTTGCGTGACGTACGCGGTGATCGCGCGGAGATGCGCCGCGCCGCGAGCGGATGGCAGTCCCTTGTCGACTGTCGTGTCGAACGAGAGGATGCCGGTCTTGTCCTCCATGCGATTGCAGACGTAGCTGATCAGCACCGACGCGTTCACGGCGTGATCGAGGCGCGTGATCTGCTCCACGCGCGCGGCCATGCGGTGTCCGCGGTCGAGGCAGAGGAGGATGTCCTGGCTGCGCTCCATGCGGAACTCGCGGACGATGAGGCGTCCGTGCCGCGCGGAGGCTTTCCAGGCGATGTCACGATAGTCGTCGTCGCGCACGTAGTCGCGCAGACGGTCGAACTCGCGGCCCTTGCCGATGTTCGGCGCCTGGCGCGCGCCAATGGCGCGCAGCGCGTAGTTGTTCAAGCGTTTGTGCATGCGGCTGACCGCGTGCAGGTTCGGCAGCACGTGCACGATCGAAGGCTCGCCCGCGCGGACGATGCGCTCCACGAGTCCGCGCATCGTCGCCGCGATGTACAGCGGCTCGACGGTCGCGGTGCCGCGCGCGATCCCGCGCGGGTTCATCTCGACGGGCAGCATCTCGCCGGGCCGGATGATCGCGTGCACGACGCTCGCGCGTGGCTCGACGAGCTCCGGCCAGCGTTGACGAATCAGCAATCGCAGAGGACGCCGCGCGGTCGTCGTCAGTCGCACGACGATCGTCTCCCGCTCATCGAGCGGCACCGCCAGCTTTGCCTGCCGCTCCGCGCGGAACACAACGCGCCGCAACAGCAATGCTTCGATGCCCGCCGCGATCAGCAGCAACGCACCGAGCGCGATCAGCGCCCACACGAGCTCCGGCAGCACGCTGACGAGCAGCGAAGCGGCCGCGAGGAGCACGGCGAGGCGGATGAGCAGAGGACCAGGGCGCATGGTTGGTTGGCGGTTGTCGGTTGGCGGTTGGCGGGAGCACGTGGTCGGGTGGCGGTCTCCCGCCAACCGCCAACTGCCAACCGACAACTCTTACCGCGGTACCTCCACCTGATCGAAGATCCTTCTCAACAAGTCTTCCAGCGCGAGTCCCTCCATCTCGGCTTCCGGCGAAAGCGTGATGCGATGCGCAACGACCGGCGCGACGAGCGACTTCACGTCATCCGGTGTAATGAAGTCGCGGCCCTCCAGCGCCGCCGTCGCACGGCTGGCTTCGAGCAGCGCGAGCGAAGCGCGCGGGCCAGCGCCGATCTGCACCGCCTCGTCGCGGCGCGTGCGCGACACGAGCTCCTGGATGTAGCGGATGATGTGCGGCTCGACGCGCACCTGCGTCGTGACCGTCTTTCGCGCCTGCAGCAGCTCCTCACCGCTGATCACCGGCTGCAGCAATGCAACCGTCTCGTCGTGCAGACGCCGTCCGGCCGCGTACTCGTCGAGCATGCGCACCTCGTCGTCCACCTCCGGGAAATCGATGTTGATCTTGAACAGAAAACGATCCCGCTGCGCCTCGGGCAGCGGATACGTCCCCTCGAACTCGACCGGGTTCTGTGTCGCGAACACGGTGAAGACCGGCGAGATGCGATAGCGCGCGCCGTCGACCGTGACCGCGTTCTCCTGCATCGACTCCAGCAGCGCGGCCTGCGTGCGCGGCGGCGTGCGATTGATCTCGTCGGCGAGGAGGATGTCGGTGAAGACCGGCCCGGCGCGAAATGCGAATTCCTGCGTCTTCTGATTGAAGATGTTCGCGCCGACGAGGTCCGAGGGCATGAGGTCGGGCGTGAACTGGATGCGGCGGAAGCGGCATCCGAGCAGCTTCGCCAGCGTCAGCGCGAGCAGCGTCTTGCCCGTCCCAGGCACGCCCTCGAGCAGCATGTGCCCGCCGGCGAGCAGCGATGTGATCGCGAGCATCTTCACCCGCGCCTGCCCCATGATCACCCGGTCGAGCTGCTCGCGCAGCACGGTGAAGCGAGAGGCGATTTCGGCGATGGTCTGCATTCATTTCTCCATTTCTAGGAGTGCGGTGGCGTGGGGGTGGGGCTGGTGGGAGCCACCGCTCTGGTAGGCGCCATACCAGAGCGGTGGCTCCCGCCCTCCATCCCCCCGCGCCGCCGCACTCCTAGACTCTGCAACTTCGTAAATCCCTCGTTGATCGCGTACATCGTGCGCGCGCCCGCGGTCAGATCATCCACCCTCTTGCGCAGTGCATCCCCGCGCAGGCCGCTCGTGTGCGCGACTGTGCGCGTGAGCGCCTCGTGATACAGCTTCAGCGCCTCGTGTTTCTTCGTGACGTCGCGATAGAGCGCGGCCAGCGACTGCACGAGATCCACCGCGTCCGAGCGCGCCTCGCGATGGTCGTCTTCCGGCGGTCCGACGCGGCGTCCCGCGCGCCAGAACACGAGCACCGCGACGGCGCACAACATCACCAGGAAGGCGCCGAGGTTCCACTGCTTCATCAACTCCAGCGCGCCGTCGCCGCTGACGATGCCGTGCAGCACTTCGTCGAAATACACGGGACGCTTCCCCGCGAGCGCGACGAGCAGCGGCAGATGATGCGCGTTCGCGAGCTGTACGTTCTGAAAGATCTCCGGCCACGCGACGACGTACACCTCGCCGTCGCCGATGCGCTCGCGCGCGACGATCACTTTGTCGCCGGCGACGAATACCGCGTGCATGCGCGGATGCAGCGAGAGGAACGCGCTGGTGATGTCCGGCACCGCCAGGTTGTCGACGCCGGGCCAGATTGGGAAGACCTTCGCCGCCGTTTTTCCTGGCGGCGAGCCGCTCGGCAGGAGTCCGAGGTGCGCCGCGAGGACCATCCGTCCGCCGCGACGCACGAACGCATCCTCGGCATCGCTCAGCAGCGGTTTCTCCTTCGGTCGCGGCGGGCCGACTTCCTTCTCCGCGAGATCTTCGGGATCGAAGAACAGCGGAAGATCGTGCGTGATGCGGAACACGACGGCGGTTGCTTCGATCGGCTCGCGTCCGATCGGGCGCGTGAGCATCGCCGTCTTTCCGCGCCGCCCGAGATAGGCAAACGCTTGCGAGAGTCCGGTGTCCGAGGTGTTCGCGGACGAGAAGTCGTCGTAGACGCGCTCCGTCGCGCGGCGGTCGGTGATGATCCAGAGGATGCCGATCGCGGCGAACGCGAGTATCGCGAGGATCAACGGTGCGACGCGTTTCACGCGGCACCTCGCATCTCGCGCCGCAATGCGTCGAGCACCGCCTGCGCGAGCTCGCTGCATTCCTCGTACGCTTCGGGTGTGCTGCGCAGCGAGCCGTACCACTCCTGCTCGAAGCGGCGCGTGAGCGAGATCGCGTCCGGCCGCCACGCGAGCGATGGCGCAAGCGACGCGATGTACTCCCAGTTCGTGCGCCCCTTGCGGAAGTGCAGGATGCCCGCGGCGTAGCAGGTGACGAGGACGGCGTGGTACCACGCGCGGATCGCCTCGCGATGACGGCCCGCGGTCGCCAGGTCGTTCGCGTATTTTTCCCACTCCAATGCGCCGCGCGAGAGCGGGTCTTCGTCCTGCCGCGATCCGATCGGCGTGCTCGTCTCGACTTCCGCGGGGCCGGCCGCGCGCGAGCGGCGGAGGACGTCGATCGCCAGATAAAGAATGATGAGGACGATCGCACCGACGACCGCCCAGACGATCCAGTGCAGCCCCGCGGTCGGTTTTCCGTCCGGGGTGCGGTTGCGCGGGAGGAGGTCGAGGATCCACTCGAAGAACTTGCGGAGCTTGTCGCCGAGCCACTCGACCATGTCGGAGATGGCCGTGGCGATGCGCTCGAGGAGCGGGACGTCGCGCTGAAGCTTCGTCGGCACGAGGCCGCCCTTCGGAAGCTCGGGCGGTTCCTGCTCCGCGGCGATCTGCTCGAGCAACTTGCGGTCGGCCTGCGCTGCGCTCATGCCGGCTGCGCGGCGCAGCTCCGTGATCGTCGCGATGAGGCGCGAGCGATTGCCTTTTTCGATTGCGGCGAGCAGGGACGCATCGGCTTTGAACGTTCCCTTTGCCCACACGACGTCGGCGTCTTTCAACGCAGTCGCAGCGCTCTTCGCCGCGTCGAGTTGATTCGACGCGAGCAGCGCGTCGATGTGCTCCAGCGCGCCGATGTAGTCGGCGACTGGCATCGCGGCGGCGGGAACAGCGAGGAGGAGCAGCAAGAGGATACGTTTCACGCGGTCCTCCGCAGTTCCTCGAACCATGCGCGGAGATCGTCGCCGCGCTCCTGCGCGCCGGCTTTGCGGACGAACACGACGTGCGCTGCGACCCAGAACGGCTCGATCGCCACGAACGCACCAGCGACGAGCATCAGCACGAAACGCCGATTGCCGGGAGTGAACAGCAGCTCCCAGTGCGGCACGTCGAACCCGCCGATCGCGCTGAGCGCCCACACGCCGAGGCCGAATGCCGCGGCGAGATTCACGAGGGCGACGAACAGACCGCAGAAGAAGACGAAGGCCATGCCGAGAAGGATCATCGGCTTCGCGTAGCGGCCGATGAGGCGGAAGGGCTCGAGGACGCTCACCCGCTCGTTCAACTCCATCGTGCCGATGGCGAGGCCGGCGAACATCGCCGCGACCCAGAGGCCGAGGCAGGTGAAGACGCTGAGATAACCGACGAGAAGGACGACCGAGGACGTGAGGAAGAAGCTGACCAGTGCCGCGGCGGGAACGCGCCACACCTCGCGTCCCGGCGTCGCCCCGCGTCCCATCGCGAGACGGCACGCGCGCGCGTAGACGGCGCGTCCCCACAGTGCGATCACGATCGCGGCGACGATCATGTTCGCCGTGCCGCCGAGGAGATTGCCGTACTGCGCCGCCTCTGTGCGCACCTCGACCAGTTGATCGAAGAACAGCGCCTGCAGAAAGCGGTACGGGAGTGTGGTCGCAACGAGCAGCCCCGCCCACGGAGCGGCGGTCATCGAGACGACCTCGGTCGCTTCATCGAGGACGGACGTGATGGAGAGCGGCGAGCGGATCAAGAAAACAGTCCCGCGAGAACGGCCGCCGTCCAGACCATCAGCCGCGCGCCGCCGAAGAGCATCGCCGCGGTGATGAGGACCACCGCGATCCAGGAGAACAGGGGCGAGCGCTCGACCTTCGCTCCCCGCTTCACCGCCAGGCAGGCGGCACAGTGCCAGATCCCGTCCCACTGCGTCGCGCATTCCTGACAGAGCGTCTTCGTGCAGGTCATGCAGCGCGCGAACGCGTGCCGCTGGGGATGCACGGCGCACCATTGCGTGGACGGGGGCATGGGCGAGGAAGTGTAGCTGATGAGGCGTTGCCCGTTGCCCGTTGCCAGGGCTCTTGCGCACGATCGGCCTCGCTGCTACCCTGTCGCCCTCAATGAACGCCCCGAGCCGCTTCTATTCGTATTACCGCTACTTTACGTAGCGCGGGGCAATGTGCGCCCCGATGCGAAGGGGCGCTCGGCCGGCAACGGCACATCGAAAACCTCTTCCCGTCCGGGCTAGAGGTTTTTTCACGATGAGCCATCACGATGCCGAATCCGAACTGATCCGCCTCCGCGAAGCGATCGATCGCGTCGACGAGGTGCTGGTCAAGCTCCTCAATCAACGCGCGAAGTACGCCGTCGAGATCGGAGAGATCAAGGGACAGCTGTCTCTCCCGATCTATGCGCCCGAGCGCGAAAAGGAAGTGCTCAAACACGTGGAGGAGACTTCCGCCGGTCCTTTGCACGACGCGGCCATCCGCCGCCTCTTCGAGCGAATCATCGATGAATCCCGCCGAGTCGAGCGCGAAAGCGCTGTTCCCCCTCCTGTCAACCGCCAACTGCCAACTGTCAACTAGAGGTAACGAAATGATCATCGTCATGCAGAAACACGCCAGCGACCCGAGCATCGAGCACGTCGTCGCCGAGCTCAGTGGCCGCGGCTTCGACGTCCACCGTTCCACTGGAGCCGACCAGACCGTCCTCGGCGTCGTCGGCCGCGTCGATACCATCGATCCGCGCGAGTTCGAATTGTTCGAGGGCGTTCAGGAAGTCGTGCGCGTCAGCGAGCCGTACAAGCTCACCAGCCGCACGTTTCGTCCGCACAAGACCATCGTCAATGCGCGCGGCGTGGAGATCGGCGGCGACAAGGTCGTGGTCATGGCCGGTCCGTGCACGATCGAGAACGAGCACCAGATGTTCGAGACCGCGCGCCGCGTCGCGAAATCGGGAGCGCGCGTCTTGCGCGGAGGCGCTTACAAACCGCGCACGTCGCCTTATGCATTTCAGGGAATGGGCGTCGAGGGACTGAAGCTCCTGCGCGCCGCCGGCGACGAGAACGACATGGCCACAGTGAGCGAGGTCATGGAGCTCGGTCAGATCGAGAAAATGCTGGAGTACGTCGACATCCTGCAGGTCGGCGCCCGGAACATGCAGAATTACAATCTATTGAGCGCATTGGGGCAGGTGCGCAAGCCGATCCTCCTCAAACGCGGCATGAGCGCGACGATTCAGGAATGGCTCCTCGCTGCCGAATACATCATGGCCGGCGGCAACTACGACATCATCCTCTGCGAGCGCGGCATCCGCACGTTCGAGACGTACACGCGGAATACGCTCGATATTTCCGCGATCCCTGTAATCGACAAACTCTCCCACCTCCCGATCATTGCCGATCCTTCGCACGCGGTGGGCCGTCGCGACAAGGTCATGCCCGTCGCACGCGCCATTGTGGCAGCCGGCGGCGACGGTGTGCTCATTGAGGTGCACCACGATCCGGAAAAAGCGGTGTGTGATGGTCCACAGTCGTTGTATCCGGATCAGTTCGCGCGTTTGATGGATGAGTTGCGGATCATTGTGCCGGCGGTGGGGCGGAGTATCTGAGCCAGCAGTAATTTACGCGATGCTATCATTCCGCAAAATGAAGACTGTCCCGCGACACCGCACCTTCATTGGACCGGGCGAGCACTACGAGCTGCTATCGGGCCGCCATTTCATGCTGCTGTTCGCTCTTGGAATGAGAGAGCAACACCGGTTTTTGGATTTCGGATGCGGATCGCTGCGATCCGGACGTCTCATCATGACTTACCTGGCTCCTCAGCGTTATTACGGCATCGATCCGAACAAGTGGTTGATCGATGCAGCCATCAAACAGGAGGTTGGCCGTTCTCTGATCCGGATCAAGAAGCCACAGTTTGCGTTCCATTCCGACGGGAAGATGACGGGGTTCGGCACACAGTTCGATTTCATTCACGCTCATTCCGTGCTCACCCATGCGGCTCCGACGCTCGCCAGAACGTTCTTCATGGAAGCGGGAAAGGTATTGACGCCGAATGGGCTGGTGGTGGCAACGTTTCTTCGCGGAGAATCGGACTACGACGGTGCGGAGTGGGCTTATCCCGACGTGATCCCGTATCGTCTCGAGACGATGACACGCTGGGCCTCGGAAGCCGGTCTGCAATTGCAAGTCATTCGCTGGCCACACAGAGCGCAGACCTATTTCGTGGCCGCGCGAACTGGATTCGACCTGTCTGCGTTGTTCGATGAGATCGAGCGTACATACGCAATGCAACTGCTCCCAAGTGGCATATGATCCCCCGCCCATGCGCCGGGTCGTTCTAACCTGCACACTTCTCGTCGTCCTCTGTTGCGCGCCGCCTCCGCCGGTGACGATGCCGGAGTCGGTCGCGCCTCCGCGTCCTGTCGTGAAGGAGGAGGAGAGAATCATCGGCACTGCCCGCGTCACCGCGTCCGCGCTCAACGTACGCGCGGAAGCGTCCACCGATGCCAACGTCCTCGCGCAGGTGAAGAAAGGGCAATCCCTCGACGTCATCAGCGAAAACGAGAGCTGGATGAAAGTGAAACTCGCGACCAGCGAGACCGGATGGGTGGCGGCGCGATTCGTGTCGCGCGGAACGGAACAGGCGGAGAAGAAAACGAAGAAGGGCTCCTGTGCGCCCGACTCTGATTACGCGTTCACCGAGACGCCGACGCTCGCGTTTTCCGACAGCGGCGCGCACGGAATCGTCGTCGTCGAGGCGACGGTGAGCGCGAAGGGCTCGGTCACGAACACGAAGCTCGTGTCGAACGGCACGGGCGATGAGGCGCTGGCGTTTCTCGCGGAGCGGGAGATCAAGGGGGCGAAGTTCTCGCCCCCGATCCGCAATTGTGCGCCGCGCTCGTTCATCTTCACATACACGCGGACGTTCTGAACCGGTTGGCGGTTGACGGTTGGCGGTTGGCGGGAGAACGGGGCCTGGCGCTTGGGCTACTGCTGCGAGGATGACAACCCCTCATCCGCCTTCGGCACCTTCTCCCCTCACGAGGGGAGAAGGGTCTCGATGTTTGTCTCTCGCCAACCGCCAACCGCCAACCGCCAACTATTCCTTCTCGATCGTGATGTTCCCGTTTGCGTTCACCAGATCCAATTTGCATCCGCCGCGGCCGATGGTGCCGTTGATCGCGGACTCGCTGACGTTGCTCGTGGTGATCGGGAAAGCCGTGTTGATGCGACCGAACGACGTGCGCGCGTTGACCGTGTAGCCGACGCTGTCCGGCAGCGCGACCTTGATCGAACTGAAGCTCGTCGTCAGCGACACGGGGTGACAGCCGTTGCCGCGCAGACCGGCAACGGAGACCGATCCGTTCGCGTTCGAGACCGTCACCGCGCCGCCGACGCCGTCGATGAATACCGGACCGAACGTCGCTTTCACCCGCGCCGTCGAGCCGATGTCCTTGAGCGTGACGCTGCCGTTCGCGCTGTCCACACTCGCGGCACCGCGGATGCGGTCGGCGACGACGGAGCCGAAACGCGCCTCCGCGTCGAGCGCGCCGGAAATGTCGCTTGCCTTGATGCTCCCGTTGTTGCTCGTGATCGTGGCCATGCCGCCGACCTCACTCAACGTCACGCCGCCGAATCCGGTGTCGATCTTCGCGTCGCCGCCGATGCCGCTCGCGTCTACTTTCGAGTTGTTCCCGTCGACTGTGAGGTTTCCGCGGATGGTCGTGGCCACGACGCTGCCGAACGAGTTCCGCACGACCGCGGAGCCGTTCACGTTCGACAGATCGACGCGCGCGTTGCTCGTGGTGATGTCGGCGGAGCCGCTGACGGTCGAAGCCTTGATGCTACCGAACGCGTTCGTCGCCTTCAGCGAGCCGCCGATGTCCATCGCCTCGATCGCGCCGTTCGCGTTGGTGATGTTCGCGGAATTCTTCACGTCCGCGACGTCGACCGAGCCGAAGCGATTGGAGACATTGAGGACGCCGTCGACGTCCCGGACGTGGACGGAGCCGTTGGCGTTCGTCACCGTGAGGTTGCCGCGATTGCCGACCACCTCCACCGCGCCGAATGAGTTGCTGATCGACTGCGCACCGCGGCCCTCGGCGAACTTGATTGCGCCCTGCTTGTTGTCGATCGAGCTCGCGGTCTGCAGTCCGCGCACATCCGTGTTGCCGAAGCGGTTCCGCGCCGTGAGCGGCGCGTTCGCCGGAAGGGTCACAGTCATGTCGACGGAGTAGGAGAGATGGCCGTGGCGACTATGGATGTCCGGGTAATCCGTCTCCACGGTGACACCGCTCGAGTCCGCGCCGGTGAGGATGCGGATCTGTTTGCCGATCGCCTCGTCGGACGAGCGGATTGTGGCCCGCACCTGCACGTCGTTGCCGGCATGCGTGCGGATGACGAGCTTGCCGAAGCCGTGATCGACAGTGACGCGGCCGCCGCGGAACTCCAGGTCCTTGGCGAACTTCAATTCGAAGCGGTCTTCGTCGTCCTCCGCGAAAACGGGAATGGCGAGGATGAGCAGCACGAGCGCGGCAAGCGCGCGGAAATCAGGGGTTCGAGACATCGGAGTCCTCTCTCAACACGTCCTGGAGCGTCTGCTGTTTTTCGGAGTACATGGCCAGCAGTTGCTTGCGGAGGTGTGCGTTCTGTCGGTTTTGATCGATGTTCGCCTCGCATTCGGCGATGGCGTCGTCGAGCAGCATCAGTTTTTCCTTGTACGAGATCATGAGCGGCGACTCGGCATCTTCGAGCTTCGGCTCGGTGAGCTTCTCGAGTTTCCCGATCGCGCGGGTGTAGTCATGCTCCGCGCGCTCGACCTCGTCGAGAGCGCTCACACGGATGATGGTGCGGTCGAACGCGGCCTCGCGGGTCTGCACGCGCAGCATGTAGAACAGCGGCGCGCCGAGGCCGACGATGATGAGGACCGCGGCGGCCGCGTGCCGCAGCCATCGCGACGGACTGCGCTTCTTCTCCGCGCGGATGGCGCGCTCGATGCGCGGCCAGAGCGTGTCGTTGTCCCAGGTCGTGCGCATCGACTGGGCGGTGTCCGACAGCTCGTTCCACGCGGCGAGCGTCTGCGCGCATGCGTCGCACTCCGCCGCGTGGCGCGCCGCCGTTTCCATGGCCAGCGGCGAGCCGTCGAAGAGGAGGTCGTCGATCTGATTGCAGGTGATGGTCATCATTTTTTCCACTTGGTCTGGAGATCCTTCTTCGTCGCGAAGAGGATCCATTTCGAATTGCCTTCGGTGATGCCGAGGATCTCGCCGATCTCGGCGTGCGAGAGTCCTTCGATCTCGAACAGGGTGAAGACGCTGCGGCGCTGTTCCGGGAGCTCGTTCAGGAGCTTGCGCAGGGTCATGCGCTTGGCCTCGTCGACACTCGGCGCGGTGCGCTCGGCCGTCTCGACCATGTCTTCGATCGGCGCCTCGTCGATGCGGCGTTTGCGCTTGCGCAGAACGTCGTAGCAGGTGTTGACGAGGATGCGGAAGATCCACGTCGAGAACGAGGCCTCTCCGGTGTAGGTCGACGCGGAGCGATGGATCTTGAGGAATGTCTCCTGGACCGCATCCTCGGCGTCGGAGACGTTGCCGAGGTGATTCCAGGCGATGCTCTTCATACGATCGCCGAAGCGCCGGTAGATGTCTTCAAAGATCTGCGCGTCGCCAGCGGCGCACGCGGCCGCAATGCGTCGGTCCTCGGAACCCGAGGATGCCGGGACGGGATGGAGGACCGTGGTCATCGCCGCTTGCAGCATGTCGTCTGTAGGCATAGACGCGGTGCGCTCGGAAACGTTAGAAACGTAGGGCGCGGCTTCAGCCCGCCCGTCCCGGGGGAGGCGGGCTGAAGCCGCGCCCTACGTTCAAAGCTCATCGATCGACTTCGGCCAATCCACATTCAATAGCCTCGAGAGCGAACGGTCCGCGAGAAGGCGACCGCCGGTCTGGCAGCGCGCGCAGTAGTTCGTCTCGTTCTCGGCGTACACGATGTGCTGGACGGGGGAGCCGCAGTCGGGGCAGGGGAGGTTGTAGCGGCCGTGGACGGCCATCTCGGGACGGAAGGCGGTGACCTTTTCGGGGAAGCCGCTGCCGGTCTCGGCGCGGAGGCGCGCGATCCATTCGTTCAGAACCGTTTGCGTTGCGTGGAAGAGCCGGTCGAGCTCTTCCTTGTCGAGGTTCGTCGTCATCTGCACCGGCGAGAGGCGCGCGCGGTGGAGGATCTCGTCGGAGTAGGCGTTGCCGATTCCGCTGAAGGTGTGCGGGTCGGTGAGCGTGCGCTTGAGTGTGTGGCGCTCGCGCGTGAGGGCTTCGCGAAACTCCGCGGCCGTCATCGTGAGTGGCTCGAGTCCGCCGCGGTCGTGCTCGCGCAACGCGTCCTCGCCGCGCACGATGTGCATCGACGCGCGCCGCTTCGACCCCGCCTCGGTGAGGACGAGCGTGCCGTTGTCGAAGTCGAACGCCGCGAGGCCGATCTTGCCGGGGAGTTTCGCGCCGGGCGCGAGCCACTTGAAGCGGCCGGCGATCATCAGATGAATGACGAGAAAGAGATCGTCCTCGAATTCGAGGACGATCCGCTTGCCGAGGCGACGGAGGGCGGTGACTTTTTTTCCTTCGAGGTCGCGCGGCGAAGGCTCGACCGTGCGAAGGACAAACGGGCTGGCGAGCCGGAGCTTGTTGAGTTTTTGCCCAGGCAGACGCGACTGGAGTGCGTCGAGATAAACCGTGACGTCGGGAAGTTCGGGCATGGGATCCGCCATTATCGGACTCGTGCGAACGTTTGGAGTGTTGCTTGCGGGCTGGGTGGTGGGAGCGGCCGTCGTGGTCGGGCTCGTCGCCTTCGGAGCGCCGTCTCATAGAGCGCCGGCTTCCAGCCGGCCGGACCGCCGCCTTCCAGGCGGCCGGCAAGATGCCGGCGGACCGGCCGGCAGGATGCCGGCGCTCCATGAGACGGCACTGCATGAGTCCCTCCTCGTCCCCGTGCAAGGCATCACGCCGAGCCAGCTTCGCGACACCTTCACCGAATCTCGCAGTGGCGGCCGCGTGCATCGTGCGATAGACATCCTCGCGCCGCGCGGGACTCCCGTCATCGCGGCCGTCGACGGCACCATCCGCAAGCTCTTCACGAGCCAGGGTGGCGGGCTCACCATCTATGAGTTCGATCGCGACGAAATGCGCGTTTATTACTACGCGCACCTCGAACGGTATGTCGATGGACTCGCCGAAGGGGACTTCGTCCGGCAGGGACAGGTCATCGGGTATGTCGGCACGAGCGGCAACGCGCCCATCGGGACGCCGCACCTTCATTTCTCCATCGAAGACCTTCCGCCCACGAAGGAGTGGTGGAAGGGCGAGCCGGTGAATCCGTACACCCTACTGACAAGGTAGGGATTGCTGTTGCGCGATTCTCTATGTACGCAATTTGCTGTGCGTACTTACTGGCCCATAGAATGGCGCCCCCGCGTATGACCACAGAGACCCTTCCGCGGCCACAGTCCGCTGATCGCGCAACGATCCCGATCCTGGATGCCTCCGAAGTAACGCGAGCGTGCGAGAGTGCGCTCGAGCGCGCCCGCGAGCTGCTGACACGGATCGAATCCGTCCCGGTCGAATCCGTTTCCGTCGAGAGCATCCTCGACGTATGGGATGACACCGCCACCGTGCTCGAGGACGCGTTTGGTCCGATCTCGCTCCTCAACAGCGTCCATCCGAACAGTGAAGTCCGCGACGCGGCGGACATCGCGCTCGTGCAAGAGTCGAGCTTCCTCACCGAGGTCTTCCAGAACGAGGCCTTCTACGAGCGTGTGCAGCGCATCGCACCGACGTCGGTCGCCGCGCGCGAGCTGCGCAAACATCTGCTCGAGGCGTTCGAAGACAGCGGCGTGTCGCTGCCGGCGGAAAAGCGCCAGCGCTTCAAAGAAATCTCCGAGCGGCTGACCGAGCTCGGTCAGGAGTTCGCGAAGAACATCCGCGAAAACGCCACGCGGCTCACCTTCACGCCCGACGAATGCCGCGGTCTGCCGCAATCGTGGCTCGATCGCGTGCCGCGCGACGAGAACGGCAACGTCGTCGTCGGCTTCGACTATCCGGACTACGTCCCCTTCCTCATGAACGCGCTCGACGAAGACGCGCGGCGCCGCTACTGGACGGCGAACACTCTTCGCGGCACCGCGCGCAACCTCGACGTGCTCGACGAGATCGTCGCCTTGCGCAAGGAAATCGCCGATCTATACGAAGTGCCGAGCTTCGCGCACTACGTCACGAAGAGGCGGATGGTCGAGAACCCCGACACGGTGACGAGCTTCCTCGAAGAGGTGCGCGGCGTGGTCACCGAAGCCGAGCTGCGCGATTTGTCGGAGCTCGCGGAGCTGAAAGCGGAAATCACCGGCTCGAGTCGAGAAACGTCGCGCATCCATCGCTGGGACGTTTCGTTTTATCGCGAACGCTTGCGCGAACGGCGCTATGCAATCGATCAGGAAGAGCTGCGCAAGTTCTTCCCTTCCGAGTCGACGGTGCGCTGGATGCTCGACATCAGCGAGCGGTTGTACGGCGTTCGCTTCGAGCGCGCCGAGGTGCCGGTGTGGCAGGAAGATGTGATCTACCTCGACGTGCTCGATGCCGCGACCGGCGCGCACGTCGGCGGCATCTACCTCGATCTCTATCCGCGCGACGGCAAGTACAAACACGCGGCCGCGTGGCCGGTGCGCGGCGTGAGCCGTCGCAGCGGACGCAATCCGATCAGCGTCCTCGTGACGAATTTCAATCGCCAGGGACTGACGCACGACGAGCTCGAGACGCTGCTCCATGAATTCGGCCACGTGCTGCACGGTGTGCTCTCGACGACGCACTATCTCGCCCACGCGGGAACGAGCGTGCAGCGCGATTTCGTCGAGGCGCCCTCGCAGATGTACGAGGAGTGGGCGAGCCGCATGGAGAGTCTGTCGTTGCTCGGCAATCACTGCGCGGGCTGTCCGCAGGTCGACGAGTCGCTCGTCGAGCGTTTGAATTCGGCGAAGAAGTTCGGCGCGGGCATCGACTACGGGCGGCAGCTTCTCTACGCGTCTTTCGACATGGCGCTGTCGAGCGAGAGTCCCGGCCGCGCGCTGGAGGTGTGGGCGCGGATGGAAGGGGAGACGCCGATGGGCTACGTCGAGCCGACGCAGTTCCCGGGCACGTTCGAGCACATCGCCTCGGGGTACGCGGCGGGTTACTACGGCTACATGTGGGCGAAGGTGATCGCGCTCGATCTCGTCTCCGCGTTCGGCGCGGATCTGATGAACACCGAAATGGGTCGCCGCTTCCGCGAGATGATCCTCAGTCGCGGCAGCGAGGAGCCCGCCCGCGACCTGGTCGAGCGCTTTCTCGGACGCCCGGTCGCGAGCGACGCGTTCTTCAATCACATCAAGGGTGATTGATTTTCGTGTAAAGCACACTTGACAAGTTGTCGGTGGGAGCCTACCTTGTGTCAAGCAAACTTGACTAAGGAGGCTCCCAATGACCAGTTCACTGCTGTACACCGCCCGCGACATCCGCAACTACAGCGTCTTCATTTGGTGGATGGCCGCCTCGATGCTGACGTTCGCGGCGGCGACGATCCTGATCGACGGAAGCGTCATCCCCGCCGCGGCGGGTTGGGCACTGACCACCGCGACGGCGATATTGATGGTTGCCTCGATGCGGAGCTACATCGCGTTCCTGCGCAACGCGGACGAGTTGTTGCGCAAGGTGCATCTCGAAGCGCTGGCGTTCGCGTTCGGCGCCGGTGTCGTCGCGATGATGTGCTATCGCCTTTGCGAGCGCCTCGGCGCGCCGAAGCTGGACGTGAACGACGGAGCACTGGTGCTCTTCATTGCCTGGATCGGCGGTCAGTGGATCGGCGCGCGCCGCTTCGCGGTCGCGGAGGAGCAGTGATGGACAACCGCCTCCGCGTCCTGCGCGCCGAGCGCCGCTGGTCGCAAGCGGAGCTCGCCGAGCGCCTCGGCGTCTCCCGCCAAACCGTGAATGCGATCGAGACCGGGAAGTACGACCCGAGCTTGCCGCTCGCGTTCGCGATCGCGAAGACGTTCGAGATGAAGATCGAGGACGTGTTCTCCCCGAATGGTATGTAGGAGTGCGGCGGCAGAGCCGCCGCTCTGGTAGCGCCAGCCGCAGCTGGCGCGGGCGGGCGGTGGCACGCGTTTCCCGAGTGCCAGCGGCGGCTCGACGCCTCCGCTACCAGAGCGGTGGCTATTGCCACCGCACTCCTGATATGGAGTGACCGTGCAAGTTGTTCGCGTACGTGTTCGCGCGACGATTGTCTTCTACCTGCTCGTCATCCCCCGTTCTCCGTGGTTGCTGCAGCCGTGAAGTCG